>Ga0187845_1001585_pt1 | contig 12921 bp, 11 predicted proteins | sample SpaLakP09_SKY_68_FD_134515 | JGI IMG/M metagenome (GOLD analysis project Ga0187845, IMG submission 134515) | Oligotrophic lake water microbial communities from Sparkling Lake, Wisconsin, USA - SP09_SKY_68 | ecosystem: Environmental > Aquatic > Freshwater > Lake | place: USA: Sparkling Lake... | reverse complement strand
GCGCCGCCCTTGCGCACGTAGTCATGCGAGTCCCGGATGCCGCGGCTGCCGCCGGTACTCATGCTGCCCCAGGCGCGGTTGCGAGCCAGGTTCTGGCCGGGCGTCGGGTACTCGGTCTTTACCCGGGCCCAGTCGCACTCCAGCTCCTCGGCGACGAGCTGGGCCAGGCCGGTCAGCGTGCCCTGCCCCATCTCCGAGCGGGCGATGCGGATGACGACACTTTCGTCCGGCAGGATCTGCACCCAGGCGTTCAGCTCCGGGGTTGTTGTGCCTTGGGCAAGACCCGGCACATGGAAGCCGACCATCAGCCCGCCCGCAGCGGCCGAGGTGGCATGCAGAAAGTCTCTGCGTGAGAGGACGGCGCTCATGCCTGGCCCCCTTCGATGACGATGGGAATCTGCTTGCGCTGTACCTGGCCGGCAGCCAGGTGGATGGCGGCACGCACGCGGTTGTAGGTGCCGCAGCGGCAGATGTTGGTCATGGCCGCGTCGATGTCGGCATCGGTCGGCTTGGGCTTGGCCTTCAGCAGCGCCGCAGCGGCCATCAGCATGCCGCTCTGGCAGAAGCCGCATTGCGGCACGTCCAGCGCGTCCCAGGCCTTCTGCAGCGGATGGCTGGCGTTGGGCGCCAGGCCCTCGATCGTGGTGATCTTCTGCGCCGCCGTCAGCGCCGAGGCCGGCATCACACAGCTGCGCACCGGGGCGCCGTCGATGTGGACCGTGCAGGCGCCGCACTGGGCGACGCCGCAGCCGTACTTGGTGCCCGTGAGGCTGAGCTGCTCACGCAGCACCCAGAGCAGCGGCGTGTCGGCTTCCGCCTCGAACTGCACCCGCTTGCCGTTGACCGTCAACTCCGCCATGCCTGCTCCCGATACGCCACCTTGGCGGCCGGCAGACTAGCAGGGTCGGCGCCGACCTGTCACGCCGTCAGTCATCAGCCGAGCGCTGCGCAGGGTTGAGGGGCAGACGCCTTGTACTCAGGCCTGCCGCCAGCCGCGCGCCGCCATGCAACGCTTCTGTGCCGCGACGGCGCCTGCAACGACCTTCAAACGATGCTGCTCGGTGATGGCCGAGCAGTGCGGGCCGGAAAGGCAGGCACCGGCGGGTTGGCCTGAAATCTGGTCCATCCGTGCCATGCGCTCCGCATCCTTATCGCAGGCTGCCGCATCCGCCTGCAGGTCCGCCACCGGGTTGCGCGGGTTCACCCAGTTGGGTGACGCGCAGGCGCTCAGCGCAAGGCAGACGGACAGCAGCAGGACTCTCATGGATGGCGGGATCAGAAGAAGGGCCGCGCATCCTAGCGCCGTGTCATCACGGCCTTCTCCACTGCCGCCCACGGCACCAGCTTGAAGTTCTGCGGGCCATGCGGCAGGCGCTTGTGGCCGTCCTGCACGACGAGCAGGCCGTCGGCATAGGGCCCGCCGAGGTTGGCTGGCGTGAGGTCCAGCCCGTCGGTCTCGGAGACGCCGTCGATGCCCAGCGCCGCATTCGTGCCGATCGCGAAGGTGCCGCGCTGCGTGTACGGCGGGCGGATGTCGTAGACGGCATAGGAGTCGCTGCCCTGGGACGACACGACCAGCCAGCCGCGCCCGGGGTGGATGGCCAGGCCCTCGACATCAGGCGTCAGCCCCGGCCCGGCCTGGATGACCAACTGCGGCGCGCTGCCCGGCGCAGCAAGGTCCAGGCGCCAGATGCCGCGCTTCTCCTCACCAACGAACAGCGCCTGGTGCGCCTCGTCGACGACGCAGCCCTCGGGCTGGCTGTCCAGGCGGGCCTCGGCGATGCGTTCAGCCTGCCAGGCCTTTCCCACCAGACGCACCCTCAGCTGCTGCACGCGGCCGTCCTTGTCGTTGGGGAAGACGTCCAGCCCGCCCTCGGCGTTGCGGCCGACACAGATGCCATAGATGTCGTCCAGGCTGGTCTTGAGCCGCGCCAGCTCGGTGACGCGGCCGGCGGGCGAGATGCCGAACAGCACCAGGCCGGCCTCATCGCGCTGCGTGGCGACGGCCAGGTCCAGCTTGCTGCCGCCGTAGTTCAGGCCTTGCCGCAGGTCGACGTTGTTGATGCGTCCCACGGGCAGGAACTGGCGCTCGCGGCCATCCAGGCCGTAGACGGCGAGACCACGCTTCTTGTCAGTCGCGAGGATGAGGCTCTGCGGTCCGCGCAACGGGTGCACCCAGATGGCAGGGTCGTCGGCCGCGTCGCCGGCTTCGCGCACCGGCTGGGTCTGGCCGGTGGGCAACACGATGGGCGGCTGCGTTGGCACGGCCGCAGCGGGGTGCTCGGCCAGCCAGGCGTCGAGCCGCGCGTTCAGCGCCTTCTCGCCCGAGACTGCGTCGGCGAGCAGCAGGCGCCGGCCGGGGCGCTCGGCGTTGGCGGACATTGCCCACAGGCCCACGTCGGGCTCGGCCACATAGAGCGTCGCCTGCGCATCGCGCACGCGGCAGGCGCTGGGGTCCAGCGGCGTGGACAGGCGCTGCATGGGCAGGGCCTGCTCACCGCGGATCAGCCATTGCTCCGACAGCCCCTCCTTGCCGAGCAGGAACAGCTGCAGCAGCCCTTGCGGGTCGCGGTACAGGCAGAGCTGGGCAAGGTCGAACGCCGGCGCGGGCCAGGAGGCGGCGCGCGTGGCCCGCCCTGAGGCGGCACGCCAGAGCTGGATCTGGCCGCTGTCCGCGTCCTGCAGCACGGCCAGCACGCCGTCGTCGGTGCTGCGCTGGTCCATGTGCTTGGCCCGGATGGCGTGGCGGGCCAGGGTGCGGCCGGCGTCGTCGTGCAACTCCACCGCAGTCTTCGCGAGAGCAAAACGGTCGGCTTGCGCGCCACCGGCGCAGGCCGCCAGGGCCAGGGTCAACAACAGTCGCCGCATCAGAACAGGCTCCACTTTGCACCCAGCTTGAAGCTGCGACCATAACGCTCGTACTGGGCGTTCTGCGCTGGTGTCGCCTGGTAGACGTAGTAGGCCTGATTGGTCAGGTTGGCGGCCTCGAAGCTGAATTCGAGCTGCTTGCTGACGGCGTACTTCAGCGAGAAGTCCAGCCGCTTCTGGCCGTCCACGCGCAAGTCCTTGGCCGGGTCGAACACGCTGCCGACCTCGATCAGGTAGGACGACTGCTGGTTCAACGCCAGCCGGGTGTTGAAGCCATGGCCCTCCCAGCCCAGGCTGAGGTTGAAGCTGCGGCCCGACTGGCTGGGCAGGCTGATCTCGCGGCTCTTCCACACGCCACCGTCATAGCCGCCGACGCGTGCCTTCGAGCTCACGAAGGTCGCATTGGCGCCGACGATGAGGCCGTTGAGGGGCGCCGGCAGGCTGCGCAGCGCTTGTGCGTAGGCCAGCTCCACGCCGCGCAGCCTGGCGCTGTCGCCGTTGGCAAACGTGTTGACCTGGCTGAAGCCCGTCCAGCCGGGGCTGCCAGCCAGGTCGGTCTGGAAGACAAAGTCCTTGATGCTCTTCGTGAAGACATAGGCCGACAGCGTGCCGTCGCGCCCCAGGCCCTGCTCCACGCCGAGGTCCAGGTTGCGCGAGCGCAGCGGCTTCAGGTTGGGGTTGCCCAGCTCGGCCTCGTCACCGTCGACGATGCGGCCTGGCGACAGCTGCTCGAAGCTGGGCCGCACGAGCGAGCTCGTCAGCGCCGCACGCAGCAGCAGCTGGTTGCCGAAGTCCTGGCGCACCAGCAGCGCCGGCAGCCAGTGACTGCTGCGCGTGTCGACGCTGACCGCCTCGGGCACTTCGTCCTTCAAGGCCATGCCCCGCGCCTTGAAGGTGATGCGCTCCATGCGCACGCCGCCCAGCACCTGCAGGCCGCCGCGCTCCCAGGTGGCCTGGGCGTAGGCGGCGTCGACGTTCTCCTTGATGTCGAAGTCGCCGGTGACCGAGTCGGCCACGTCGCGCGAGCTGGCCAGGTTGACGCCGCTCCACAGCGAGCGCGCCTTGGCGGCGTCACCGGCCGGGCCGAAGGGGCTCCAGGGGTAGTCGACGGTCTGCGCGCCGGAAATGGCTGCGAACGTCGGGGTGCCAATCGTCTTGCCCTTGAGCTTCCAGGTCTCCTGCAGGTTGTCCTTGTGACGACGCGTGGCCTTGGCGCCGAGCTTGAACTCCAGCTCGTCGCCGCCACCCAGCTCGAAGTTGCGCTTCAGATCAAGCTTGGCGTGATCGACGCGGTCACGCGCATCGCTGTCCTCAATCTTGAAATTGTTGAGCTTGTAGAGCGTCGCGTCCTGCAGCGTGGCCGGGCCTTGCAGTACCGGACGCCGGCTGTCGCTGAAGCCCAGGCCGCTGAACTTGGCATCGAAGGCGGACGAGGCCAGCGCGTTGGGCGTGTCTTCCTCGGCGCGGCCGGCGCCGGCTTCGGCGCTGGTCTGCCAGCCCGCCACGTCCATCTGACCACCCAGCGCGAGCGAACTTGTCTTGGCGACCTCGCTGCGCGACTTCAGCCCGCGTGACGCGCTGCCGCTGCCCGTGGTGCCGGGCGCCTGCTCGGCACCAAACGTGACCTTGAGCGACTGGCGCGTCTCGTCGTCCGTGAAGCGGCTGTTGAAGCCGCGCAACCAGAGCGCCTGTCCGGCAGCGGGGTGCCAGTCCAGGCTGAAGGCGGCACCGATGCGCGTGCGCTGGATCTCATATCGGCGCAGCTCCAGCTCCTCCAGCTTGCCGTCGCTCCACGCACCGCCGGTCTCGACGTTGTCGCTGGCAAAGCGCCGCTGGTCGCGCGACACCGACACGGCCAGGCCCAGCTTGCCGTCGGCAAAGCGGTCGGCAAACGTGAGGCCTGCACGGGGCCGGCTCTTGCCGAGGTTGCTGTCTTGGTTCAGACCCACGTCGAGCGCCAGCAGGCGGCCCTTCACGTCGAAGGCGGTCAGCGTGTTGACACTGACGCTGCCGCCCAGGCTGCTGGCGTCCATGTCGGGCGTCAGCGTCTTGTGCACTTCCAGCGAGCGGATCAGCCCGGCAGGCACCACGTCCAGCCCTGGCGCGCGGCGGCCGGCTTCGGAGGCGGGCACGGTGGCGCCGTTGATGCTGATGGTGTTGTAGTCCGACCCCAGGCCGCGCACGCGCACGAAGCGACCCTCGCCCTGGTCACGCTCCAGCGTCACGCCGGGCAGCCGGGCCAGCGCCTCGGCGGCGTTATCGTCAGGGAGTTGGCCTATGCCATCGGCATGCACGACGCTGAGCACGCCCTGGGCGGCACGCTGCTTGTCGAGCGCCGACTGCAGGCTGGCGCGCTGGCCGGTAACGACGATGGCGTCGAGCTGCTGGGTTTGCGCGTGGGCTGTGAAGGCCAGGCTCAGGGACAGGGCCAGCAGGCTGGGGCGCGGGAGGTTCTTGAGATGCATTGCGAGTCGCCAGGGAGTGAATGGCCGCCATGCTCGCGAGGGGCCATGGCGCGCGTTTGACACGGCTGTCACAAAAGCCGAACGGCGCAACGCAAGCCCCACCGTGAGCCGATCCGACTCCCCCGCTGTCAGCGGCCAACAGCTTCCCAACACTGTCACACGCCGTTCATACGATGGCCACATGACTCGCCTGATCCTTCCCGCCTCCCTTGCCAACCGGCCGCTGAACCTGCTGGTGCGGGACTTCTTCTACCCCGCGCTCGCCCTGGTCCTGAGCGCCCTGACGCTGGCCTTTGCCACGCTGGGCGAATTCAAGGCCCTGGCCGAATGGCACTGGACCGACGTGCTGGCCGAAGGCGGCATGGCCCTGATGGTGGGCGTGTGGCTGGTCTATGTGCGCGGCAGCCGCCCGGCCGGCCGGGTGACGACCTGGCTGACGCTGGGCCTGGCCGCCATGCTGGTGGGCGAATGGGTGGACGCGCTGGACGAGGTCTGGCGCCTGCCCAAGGCCATGGTCTGGGACAACGCGCTGGAGGCGTTGACGCCGCTGGGCATGCTGGCACTGACCGTGGGCCTGCACTTCTGGCGCCAGGAGCAGCGCGTGCTGAGCCGCCAGTTGGCACAGCGCGAACGCTTCACCCGCGACCACCGCGCGGTGGACCGCGTGACGCAACTGGCCGACGCCGGCTACATGGCCGAGCAGATCCAGCTCGAACGCGGCCTGGGCCGCGCGGGCTGCGTGCTGATGCTGGGCTTCGACGGTTTCGACCGCCTGACCCGCGAGCAAGGCCTGCAGGCCGCCGACCGTGCGCTGGAAGCTGCCAGCCTGACCCTGCTGCTCAACCTGCGCCCGCAGGACCTGCTGTGCCGCTATGCCGGCGACCGCTTCGTCGTGCTGCTGCCGGACTGCAACGCGGCCGAAGGCGAGCGCCTGGCCGATGAGCTGAAGGCCGCGCTGGCCCAGCTCAACTTCAACGGGCGCGATGGCCAGCGCCTGCGCCTGCCAGTGCGCGCCGCCTTGCGTGCCACTGCGGGCACACAGTCGCCCGAGCAACTGCTGCTCGACCTGCTGCAAGCTCTATGACGTTGCAAGCCCAGCTCGACGCGCTGCTGCCGCTGGGCCTGGGCGCCAGCAACACTGGCTTGCCGCCCTACGAGATCGACACTGCCTGCCTGCCGGCGGCCGACCACGCTGCACTGCTGGCCGAGTTTGCCCACCACCGGGGCGTGGCCCTGGCCTGGCCCGAACAGGCGCTGATCTCTCCACGCGAGCTGATCACTCTGCTGGCACCGCTGCGCGAGGCCGGCGCCGACAGCGCCTTCGCGCTGGGCCAGTTGCTGCTGCCCGGCCACTACGGCCTGGCCAGCCAGGCGCTGCTGCAGGCGGGCAGCCTGGCGGACATGTTGCAGTGCCTGTGCCGCCATGCCGGCCGCCTGACACCGCTGCTGACGCCGCGGCTGCTCATCGACGAGCAGGAACTCATCCTCGTCTGGACTGACGCCTGCGGCCTGCCGGCGGGCCTGCGCGGCTTCATCGTCGACCTGCACATGAGTGCCGTCGCCAGCCTGTGCGCCTGGCGCGCTGGCCGACGCCTGCCGTGGCGCTTCAGCTTCGACCGCACCGCGCCGCGCGACCGCGCCCAGCATGCGGTGCACCTGGGTACGGCGCTGCACTTCGGCTGCCAGGTCGACGCGATGCGGCTGACGCGCGCCGAGGCCGACGTGCGGTGGGCAGCCACGCCGGGCATGGCCAGCACGGCCCTGGCCCGCCATGCCGATCCCCAGGCGCTGCGTCGCGGCCTGCTCGCGAGCCTTGGCGATCGCCTGCTGCGCCAACTCGCCGAGCCGCCCAGCCTGGAGGTGCTGGCGGCCGAGCTGGGCGTGAGCCCCGCCACCTTCAAGCGCCGCCTGGCCCGCCACGGCACCCACTACCAGGCCGAGGTGGACCGTGTGCGCGCGCATGTGGCCGTCTACCTGCTCGGCCCGCGCGGCCAGGGCCGCGACACGGTGGCGCAGGCGCTGGGCTATTTCGACGGCGCCAACTTCCGCCGCTCCTTCAAGCGCTGGACCGGCATGGCGCCGGGCGCCTGGGCGCTGGGATGAGCCCGACATAAAAAAACCCCGGTCCATCGGACCGGGGTTGAAACCGTCTTCCGCTGTCACAGTAGACGCCTGCTCAGGGAGGAACAGCAGGGGGCCTAAGCCCAAAGCCAATGTAGCCGGGTCTGCGGCGGCGCGGTGTAGGACTTGAGGCAGACGATGTAAAGGGCCGTGTGTAGGACAACGCGCCGTCGATCCTGCTGGCCTGCGCATCAGCCCGTGAGAAATCGCATGACCAGGTGGCAAGCGGTGTATCGGTCTGTGAGGGGCGCGAAATGCCCCCCATGCGTCCCTCAGACTGGCTGCTCGCGCACTGGGCGCTGAGGATTCCAAGCACATGCTCCCGATCTTTGAAGCAACCCGGCGGCCCTCACCGAACGGTTTCGGCGGTGCGCCGCTTGAGCTGGACAGCGGCTTCGGCGGGCTCGACGGCGACGCCCTCGACCTCGTCGAGCGCCGCTACGCCCATCGCGGCCTGGCCGTGACCCGCGAGAACTACAGCAGTCGCAAACAGGAGGGCGATGTCGTCTGCACCGCCCGAGAAGGCGACGCCATCGTCGGCACGCTGTCCGTGCGTTTTGACGGCGACGGGGGCTTGCACGCCGACCTGCTGTTCGGGCCGGAACTGGACGACTGGCGCGCGGCAGGCATCAAGCTTTGCGAATTCGGCGGCCTTGCGACCGACAAGCATTCCCGCGACCCCAGGAGCGTGCTGGCGCACATCTTCCATCTCGGCTATTTGCACGCCCACCGGCGAGCTGGCTGTGACCGCCTCGTTGTCGAGGTCAACCCGCGTCATGTGGGCTTCTACCGGCGTTGCCTGGGCCTGGTGCCCTGCACGGCAGCGCGACACAACCCGCGAGTCAACGCGCCGGCCGTGCTGATGAGCGTCGACTTGGGCGAAGTGCGCGAGCAAATCTCGCTCTGGGGCGGCCGGCCGGACTCCGTCGCCTCGGCGCGCAGCCTGTATCCGCTGTTCTGGGACGAGATGACCGAAGCGACCATGCTGTCGCGCTTGCCGTAAGCCTTACGAGCCGGCGCTCGATTCCGGCGGCGGCTCACCGGGCTTGAGATCGCGGATAGGCTTTTGCGGGCCCTTCGGAGCGGGCGAAACGGGCGAGCCAGGCAAGACGGGTTTGGGCGCATCGGCGCCATCATCGGTCGTGGGATGGATCGGCAGTCGCTCGGCAGGCTGCTGGTCTTCGGGGGTCATGGCGGCTCCTTGCATTTGCCTCAGCGGGCAAGCGCCATGCCCGACTGACGCTCAGCCCGCAGGCAACAGGCCCAGGAAGCGGTCCAGCATGTGGAAGTGGTCATCGAAGAACTGCGTCTCCATGGCCGCCAGTTCTGCCACCGGTGCCCAGCGGGCCTGCGCAGCATCGTCGGCACCCAGCACTTCCGGCAGCTCGCGGTCGCCGAGGTCGAAGTGGTGGGTGTGCGAGATCGTGCGGCCGCGCTGGCTGCGGTCGGGGTGCTCGAAGACGGCCACGCCGCGCATGGCGCGCTCCAGCGTCTCGGGCAGCAGGCGCAGGCCGGTCTCCTCTTCCAGCTCGCGAACGGCCGACTGGTAGAGCGTGTCACGCGGCTCGACAAAGCCGCCCGGCAAGGCCCACAGGCCCTGGCCGGGGTCGCGGGCGCGCTGGATCAGCAGCACGTGGTCGGCGCAGCGCAGCACCAGGTCGACGGTGACAAAGACCGGCGCATAGGGCGCGCTCGACCAGGCCTGGCGGTACTGCTTGAGCATGCGCCACTCGCGCCGCAGCGCCGCCAGATAGGGCAGGTGCGCCCAGGCCTGCACGAAGGACCTCGTGCCAGGCGGAACCTGGTCCACCCAGCTGGCGAGCACACCGTCCAGCGCCTCGGGCGGGGCCTCGAACAGCGCGGCGCGCAGGTCGGTGGCATCGGCGCGGTGCTGGCGCGGCAGGCTGAGCAGCTGCCAGGGAGCAAAGCGGCGCAGGTAGTCGCTGGTGGCGTCCTTGAAGTGGCCCACCAGCGTCACGTCGTCGCTGCCGACGCGCTGCTGCACGGCCGCGCGCACGGCCTGCACCCAACGGGTCTCGTCGTAGAGGTCGCGCAAGGGCACCACGTCCACGCGCTCACGCTCGGCGGGCGTCAGCGCCAGGTTCAGCATCTCGGCCCGCTCGGTCCAGCTGAACGGGTGGCGCGGCGAGCGCGCCTGGTGGGCCGACCCCAGCAGTACGATGACACGCGGCGCGCAGGCCAGCGCCTCGCGCAGCAAGGCGAGGTGGCCGTTGTGGACGGGCTGGAAACGGCCGATGACAACGGCGGCAGAGGTCATGACAGCACTCCCGGGTACACGGCGGCAATCGGCATCTGCCGCCCCTGGCCGAAGGCCCGCGCACGCAGCCGGATCAGCGGCGGTGCCTGGCGGCGCTTGTATTCACTGCGATGGATCATGCGGGCCACCTTCTCGATGAGCGCCCTGCCCTCGGCGGTGTCCCGCAACGCGGCCATGCGCGCCTCGGCGGCCTCGCGTTCCCAGCGGGCCAGGCGGTCGCCTTCGATGAGCAACTTGAGCATCTCATCCAGCACTGCGTAGGGCGGCAGGCTGTCGCTGTCGCGCTGGCCCGGCGCCAGTTCGGCCGAGGGTTCCTTCTCGATGATGGCCGTGGGGATGAGCTCGCGCCCGGCCGCTTCGTTCAGGTGCCGCGACAGTGCGAACACCTCGGTCTTGTAGAGGTCACCGATGAGGCCGAGGCCGCCGTTGGTGTCGCCGTACAGCGTGCAGTAGCCGACCGACACCTCGCTCTTGTTGCCGGTGGTCAGCAGCAGGTGGCCATTCGCGTTCGAGTAGGCCATCAGCACGGTGCCGCGCACGCGGGCCTGCAGGTTCTCCAGCGTCAGGCCCTGCATGGGTGAGCCGAAGCTGTCGGCGAACTGGGCCTTCAGCGCCTCGACCGCGCCCTGGATGGGGTGGTTCAGCAGCGTGATGCCGAGGTTGCGGCACAGCGCCTCTGAGTCCGTGACCGATCCGCTGGACGAGAAGCTGGACGGCATGGTGATACCCACGACGTTGGCGGCACCTAACGCCTCGGTTGCGAGCGCCAGCGTCAAAGCGCTGTCGATGCCGCCCGAGCTGCCGACCAGGGCCTGCGTGAAGCCACAGCGGCGCGCGTAGTCGCGCAGGCCCAGCACGATCTGCGCGCGGTAGAAGGCCATGGCGCTCAAGCCGGCCGGGTCGGGGCGGGCCGGGCGTTGCCCGTCCAGCTCGACAAGGCGGCCGTTCTCAAAGCCCAGCGTGCGGACCGACTCGACAAAGCGCTCGGCCTCGAAAACCACGCCCGCCTCGGGCTCGACGGCGAAGCTGGCGCCGTCGTAAACGAGCTGGTCATGCCCGCCGATGTGGTTGACGTAGAGGATGGGCAAGCCGTTGCGCTTCGAGGCCGCACTGAAGACCTGGTGCCGCTGCTCGCGCTTGCCAATGTTGCTGGGGCTGGCGTTGATGCTGATGACGAGGTCCGGCGCGGCGTCGCGCAGGCGCTCGAAGGGGTTGACGCCGTAGTCCGCACCGTCGTCGTTCCAGCCGTCTTCGCAGATCAGCAGGCCCACCTGCGCGGAGCCGATGCGCAGCACCTTGGCCACGTCGGGGCCGGGCTCGAAATGGCGGCGCTCGTCGAAGATGTTGTAGGTGGGCAGCAGCTGCTTGGCATAGCGCAGCAGCACCTCGCCGTCCTGCAGCACCAGCAGGCCGTTCTCCAGCTTCTTGCCGGGGCCATCTCGCAGCAGCGGCGCGCCGAACACCCAGGCAAGGCCGGGCAACTCACGCGAGGCCGCGCGCAGCGAGGCCAGGCCGCCCTCGACCTGACGCAGAAAGGCGGGCTCGTCCAGCAGGTCGCCGGGGTAGTAACCGCTGACGGCCAGTTCGGGGAAGACGACCAGCTCCGCGCCGGCCCAGGCCGCCTGCCGCGCTGCAGCCACCATGCGGGCCACGTTGCCGTCCACGTCGCCGACGGTCAGGTTGAGCTGGGCGATGGTGAGCTTGATCATGACTTGATGCCGAAGACTTGCCGCAGGTAGGCCAGAAAGGTCTCGTCATCGCACAGCGTCTTGCCGGGGCTGTCGCTGAGCTTGGCCACGGGCTGGCTGTTGGCGTGGGTCAGCTTCATGACGATGTTCAGCGGCGTCAGCCCCAGGTCGTTGCTGAGGTGGGTGCCGATGCCGAAGCCCAGCTGCACGCGGTCGGCAAAGTGGCGATAGAGCTCGATGGCCTTGGTGACGGTGAGCCCGTCGCTGAACACCAAGCGCTTGGTGTGCGGGTCGATGCGAAGCTTGGCGTAGTGGGCCAGCGCCTTCTCGCCCCACACCACCGGGTCGCCGCTGTCGTGGCGCAGGCCGTCGAAGAGCTTGGCGAAGTACAGATCGAAGTCGGCCAGGAAGGCGTCCATGCCGACCACGTCGGTCAGCGCCGTGCCCAGGTCGCCGCGGTACTCCTGCACCCAGTCCTCCAGCGCGGCCTTCTGGTGGTCGCGCAGGCGCACGGTGCCCAGGGCCTGATAGGTCTGCAGGTATTCGTGGGCCATGGTGCCTATGGGCACCAGACCCAGCTCCTTGGCCAGCAGCACGTTGGAGCTGCCCTTGAAGTGCTGGGGCAAGGCGTCGCGCAACTGGCGCACCACCTCGCGCTGCCAGGCGCCCGAGAAACGCCGCCGCAGGCCGAAGTCGAACAGGTCGAAGGGATGGCGCTGTTGGCGAGGCTCGGCGGCAAAGGCCTGCAGCGCGGCGATCTTGGCACCCAGCCGGCGCTGGCCTTCGAGGCGGACCTCCGGCGTGTCCAGCCGGCGGAAGTACAGCTCGTTGACGATGGCCAGCACCGGGATCTCGAAGCCCATCACATGCACCTGCGGGCCACGCGCGACGATGTGCAGGCTGGGGCCCTCAGTCGTCACCTCGATGAAGGCGCGCTGGAAGCGGAAGATGCGCAGGAAGTCGACGAAGTCGCTCTTGATGAAGCGCAACCCCTTCAGGTAGGCCAGCTCATCCTCGCGAAAGCTCAAGGCGCACAGCGCATCCAGCTCGCGCTCGACATCGGCCTTCAGCTCGGCCAGCGGATAGCCCGGCTGGTTGCGGCAGACGAAGCGGTACTCGGACTGGGTCTCGGGGTGGCGATGCAGCAGCGTCTGCCACATCGTGAACTTGTAGAGGTCGGTGTCCAGTAGGCTGGTGATGATGGGCGCGGCGCTCATGCTTGCACCTCGGTACTGAGGGCGAGTTGCAAGCCCTGGGCCTGCATCGCGGCCAGGAACTCGGCCTGCTAGGCCTCGAAGCCGGCCACCGGGCTGATGCAGTCGGTCAGCAGCACCAGCTTGCTCAACTGCCGCGAAGGCAGGTGGGCGGCCAGGTGCTCGACCGTGGCGCGCACGCAGTGGCTGCCGGCCTCGCCAGCGATCAGCACGCGGTCAAAGCGGTCCAGCTCGGTCAGCAGCGCCTGGTTGAGTTCGGTGCGCTCGTCGGCGGCGTCGGGCACCTC
>Ga0187845_1001583_pt1 | contig 12940 bp, 7 predicted proteins | sample SpaLakP09_SKY_68_FD_134515 | JGI IMG/M metagenome (GOLD analysis project Ga0187845, IMG submission 134515) | Oligotrophic lake water microbial communities from Sparkling Lake, Wisconsin, USA - SP09_SKY_68 | ecosystem: Environmental > Aquatic > Freshwater > Lake | place: USA: Sparkling Lake... | reverse complement strand
GAGGGTCTTTACCCATAGATCAAAATCCGCAGGAGCCTGAAATAACACCCTCCTTTCCGTTGCCCGATTACAAACGTGATAGAACGCCCCTGGGACAATGCACCGTCGCTTTCTCGCCATATTGGATTAGACTCCAAAATCCAGCAAAGGATTCGCCCTTTCAAAACTTTTCGCGTCCGCCAAAAAATCGCCTCGCAAATACCTGCCCACCAATGAATTATATGGGGTCAGAGGTCTTGCAAATCGTTGATTTACAATAATTTAAAAGGCTATTTTTGAATTGTGGGGTCAGAGGTGTATATGAATAAACAGGCATGTAAGACCATGATCTGCAATTGTTTATATGGGGTCAGAGGTCGTGTAATTCATTGAAAGAAAATAGCTTGGAAGGGTGTTTTTTGGATTGGGGGTCAGAGGTGGTGGCCGATAGGGGGTGGTTAAGGGGAGGCAGTTTACTGGTCCAAGATATGAGTTATGAATGGATGTTGGGGGTTTGCTGACAGATTGTTGTATTGCCACAAGGATGTGCCTACCGCTGGTAGTAGTCCGAATCAGAATTGGGGGGTGCAGAGGTTACAGACGAGCAACATAGACTTCAGACCCGTCTGGAATCTTGGGGTAAAGATTTCCAAGTCGTTTGGGCCGTGGATCAAACAATGTTTTTATTTCCCTCCCCAGACGATTAGTAGAAGCGCCCTCTGGTTTACGTTCCTCAGCCTCACTTTATCCTCCCATGCCTTCAGCCAGCAGTTCGGGGGAATTCGAGGACAAGTGGTTGATTCCGACTTTGGTCAACCGATTGCCAAGGCACAGGTGACGATAATGGGATCCCCTTTTGGTGTGATTACAGACGATCAGGGGAACTACACCATTTCTGGGGTGCCACCCGGTGTTTATTCGTTACAAGTCAGAGGATCTGGATACATCCCTCGTGTTCTTCCCGAAGTGAGTATTGCCGCTGGAGCATTCAATGATCTGCGTGTGGAAGCGGTTGCCGAAATCGAGGAAATGGAGGAGCTGGTAGTTCCGGGGGAATTGGACAAATCATCGGAGGTAGGCCTTCTGACGGAGAGACAGGAGGCAACGGCGGTGATGGATACAATCGGTCAGGACTTTATCTCGCGCCTGGGTGCAGCTACAGCAGGCGACGCGATGAAAAGAATCACTGGTACAAGCGTTCAAGATGATCGGTATGTCTCGGTTCGTGGTCTGTCCGACCGCTATGTGAATACCCTGCTCAACGGTGGCCGCCTCCCCTCCACTGACCCAGACAAACGAGCTGTAAATGTCGATCTGTTCCCCGGCTCGGCAATGGAAAGTATTAACGTCATCAAAACCTTCACTCCTGACCAATTCGGAGATTTTACTGGAGGCAGTGTCGACCTTCGTACACGAGCTTATCCTGAAAAAGCCAGTTTTGGCATTAGCTCGACTGTAGAATACAACAGCCAGACTACCTTTAACCCTAATTTTCAATCGTACGCTGGTGGCGGCACCGGACCATTTGGTTTCAAGGCTAACCAGCGTTTTATTCCCGAAAGTGTTACTTCATTGGGACCTGACGTGCTAGTGGGGGATCCTAGGACGCTAACCTGGCCGGGCGGAGTTCAGACCGGTGACCAGATCAATGACGCCATGAAACAAATGAGCCCGGTGTTGTCTCTTCAGCCCAAAACGCCTGGCCCCAATACCTCGCTTAATTTCCAAGGCGGAGACGAGGTGGATTTCGGTGACGAGCAAAAGATGGGTGTGTTCGGTGCTTTTAGCCACCGACACAAATTTTCGTACTACGGGGATGGGAACCGAAACCTAATTGGCCGTACTCTCGGCTCAAGCGATTTGAGCATCAATCCCTTCAATCAGGCAAAATCCTCGGAAAGCATTCTCTGGGGGACCCTGTTCACGATTGGTGGGCAGCTGGACAACAATAACCATGTGGCGATGAATGTTATCTTCAACGAGCAGGCGACTGACACCACCACCAGCTTTATCCAAAGCAATGGAACACCCCGCTCTACCATTCAGGCAAATGCAATTCAGTACGGCGAGCGCCAACTGGCTTTTGTGCAGCTGATTGGGGATCATACGCTACCAGAAGCTTACTATATGAAAATTACTTGGAACGGTGGTCTAAGCGAGGCCCAACTCCTCGAACCCGATCAAAGAGCCTTCCAAGCCCTTTATGATGAGACCACTGACAGTTACTCCCGTCTCATTGACAAGAGCCCCGTTAGCGACACATCTTCCCCGGCTATCCGATTTCAGCGCGATTTGAATGAAGTCTCCTATTACACCATAGCAGATTTTTTAATCCCATACTTTGGCAAAGACGATTACTCAAATTCTTTTAAAACTGGATGGTATACCGATGTGGCACAGCGTAATTACAACCAAAATAGTTATGACTACGATTATGGTGGAGCCACTTACCCCGAAAATTATGCTTCTTATAACGCCACTGGCACTGGGAATACTTGGTCGGATGTTTTCCTTGATCCAGACCGAAGCGGGCTGGTGAATCCAGCTGGTGTTGACCCTGACACCGGACAACCTGGCACCGTTGGCGAGGAAATCATGAGCTGGAGTCTGCGAGATTTATCGAATGACAATGGCAGTTCTTACACAGCAGCTCAAACCGTTATGGCTTCGTATGTAATGACCACTTTCAAACCGTTTGAGCAACTTGAATTTGTGGGAGGTGCCCGCTTTGAAAATACGTACTTGGATGTTTCTAGCGCCTTGGATAATTATGAAGGTTCCTTGGCTGAGCTTTTTCCCCAAGGCCCTAACAATACGATTAAGCAACTTGATCTGCTTCCCGCTGTAGCCGCCACCTTCCATGTTATGAAAGATGTCAATTTTCGACTTGCCTGGTCTCAGACCCTTGCCAGACCTTCGTTCAAAGAGATCGGGCCAATTATTACCCAGGACTTTGGTGATTCTTCTCTCTTTGTGGGAAATCCATTCATCAATCTTTCTAAAATTAATAATTACGACATGCGGATGGAGTGGTTCCCGCGATCTGGTGAGGTCATTTCTGTCAGCTTATTTTACAAGGACATTCAGGCTCCGATCGAACAGAATATTCAGCTCTATAATCTGGATACGCAGCTTTACCGCTATGAAAACTCGGTTTCAGCGACCGTTTGGGGGTTTGAAGTAGAGTTTCGAAAACGTTTGGATCAACTTCACCAAGTTGCCAAAGACTTCTCTGTCTTTTTCAACTTTACCCAGATCCAGAGCGAAGTGTTGATGACAGAGCAACAAATCGAAAGCAGGGAAAGTTTCGGCCAAACTGGAGATACCCGCCCACTTCAGGGCCAGCCCAATTATATTATTAATGTTGGCCTAAACTACGACAAACCGGAGTATCGGTTTTATGCAGGCCTCTACTACAATGTAACCGGTCCCTTCCTCTATGCCGCTGGTCTCACTTTGCCAGATGTTTACCAGCAACCTGCCCCTTCGCTGGATTTCAACCTGACCCAAGGTTTAACTGAAAATTGGAAAATGACATTCCGTGCAAAGAATCTCCTTAATCCGATTTTCCGACAGACGACTACTATCGAGGGGATTGATTATGAAACACTCAGCTACACCAAGGGATACGACATGAGTCTAAATATATCATACAACTTTTAATTCACTCCCCACCTCCGCTTAAACTAGCTATTCGCTCATATTGTGCGGGTAGATCTTTCAAAATCGATTCTATCTGTTCTTCCCACTTCCCTCGCATCGGTTCATCCCCATCCAGAGCAGCCATAAGCGCCCAGAAACAGCCGAGTGCTTTGGAGCGAGGATTGGGATTCTCACGACTGGTCTGCACGACATCCAACAACAATCTACCAGCCTCTTCCTCAAACCCGGAAAGTTTCGCAGCGCGAGCCAAGTCTGAAACAGCCATTGTCCGTAAAAATGAGGGGAGTTGCTTGCTTTTTTGCTCCGCTTCCGTCAAAAGAGCCCGCGCTATATCCGGACGCTGCATCTCAGCAGCAAATACAATGACCTCACCGACCCCAGCGTATCCGGTCTCAAGACCCCCAGGAGATTTTGATGCCAATTTTTTGAGTCGATCTAGTGTGGTATCAGGTTGAGAATCCCAACCGCACCGCCAACCAAGCTTACAAACTAGAGCCTCATCGGCGAGGCTTGCGAAAGGGTAACTTTTCTCCGGCACAAAAATGGCCGAGAGAAGCTCATGCGCCTCGCTATTACGATTCAAAGCCAATAGACCCTTTAATCGTATGACAATTCCTCTAGATCCTGCTGAAAGCGCCATCCGACGTAGAAGCGCATTCTCCTTTGAAACTTGCTTAGGCTTGGAGGACGAGTTTGCATCTGACGTTTTACCGGTGGATGCACTACTCTTGGACGATTCACCAGCCATACTCTGGTTATCTTTTATTTGAGCTTCCTTGGTAGGGACCCCCTGTAGTTCCGCATTCAGTGCCACCCGAACGTCATCGTAGTTCCTTGCAGATTTAATTTTCTTCTCTAGCAAAAGATCTACAACCTCACCCAGACAGCCCGCAGCTTCAGCACAGCCAATCATGCGGCTCACGATCTCACTTTCTTGTGGCCCTACTCCATAACGCGGAACTTCCCCCATAGATAATAAAGTTTTACGAGCCTCTTCAAACTTACCTGCAGCTACCATCGATTCTGGCACTGCCAGCCTCGCCAAAGCTCGGCGATAATTAGGAATCTCAGCAGCGATTGCATCACACTCCTCGAACCTGCCTTTCTCAGCTAAAAAACGGGCATAATCCACATAGGCAAGACTCCGCCAATACTCGTTACCCTTAATTTGGGGTAAAACGCCAAGAAGCAGATTTTCAGGACCAGACCTTTTATTGGTACAGGAAACCCCTAAAAGAATAATGAGAGAAATGAGTATGAATTTCATGGAGTAAAACAAAAGGGCGGGAGCTAAACGCTCCCGCCCCTCGTCATCTTACATTTAATTATATGTCAGTCTAATTATAGACCGATGACACGGTAAAAGTAAGGAGGAGTAGTGCTAGAAACAGTGATCTCATTGTCGGTGAAATCTGCTGTTGTGCCGGTAGCGGTCAAGATAGCAATCGACTCATACTTCTTATTATCGCTTGAGCGCTCAATACTGTATTGAACAGTATTTCTAGTTCCGGTGAGGGCCAGCTTAAACTTGCTGGACTCAACTGTTAGACTGCTGATAGTTGGATTTTCAGCAGTTCCAGTCACTGCACCGATTTGCGAGGCGAATGTCCAACCCATGTACCAGGCGTTGTCACGAACCGCACCGATGAATCGACACTCGGTCAAATCACCCAACTGTGGCGCAACGCTAGATGTAGGAAGAGTAACACCCCCGTCTTTGATGGATGCATTGCTGGGTGTAAGGTTGATTGGATTTGCAAGATCAATCCTTGTCTTGTGACTCAGATATCCAAATTCTGGATCAATATTAACAATATTACCAAGCGCGACGTCATCTGCCGTCCCCTCCAAAGGACCAACAATCGTTGCTGTCGTAGGTGCAGAAGTACTGAATGCAGCGTTACCAAAAATTTGGTCGATCGCACCAGTCGTATTGTTCGCCGCGCCTGATGTACCACGCTCAGACGTTGTATTATTCGCAGTGGGGGCCAACTGTGCCCTTGTTACGATGTGGTAAGTTTCAGAATTTGCATTTTTCGCAGTCTCTAGCGCAGGGAGATCGGCGTACTTGCCGCTACCAAACAACCCGCAACGGAACCAAGCACACCCACGCATAATACCAGGATAATCTGTTGGGGTTCCACTATCAGTTCCACCAGTGATAGTTTTGCCCGAGCCATCACGGCCACCACCCGCAACATTGGCAGCTGCGACAGTTGTGTTGCCCCACCAGTTATTAGCTTCAGTACCATTGATCACGATGCCGCCATAAGGAGCATCAACGATCAGATTATTATACCATTTGGCAGCTCCGCCAGCCTTAAAATTCGGACCTTTGTGCTCAAGAGGAACACCTACACCCGATGTTGTAGCGGCAGAACCATAACCACGTCCGACCAAGGTAGCATTTGCCAAGGTATAAATAGTCCTTGGAACAGCACCAATACCCTCAGGTCCGTCATTCTCAGTCATGTTATCTCCACAATCCACAGCATTGCGAGCCGTAACAGCAGTTCCGTTAGGGCCATCCAAAGGATTCGCAATTGTTATTAAGAACTGAACAACACCCACCCAGCCCGCGTCTGTATCGAACGTATCATCGCCGGAATAAGCACAAAATGCATATTTAACGGTATTACAACCGCCCCAGAACTCGAAATCATCATCCTTGTTAGAGAACGACTCAATGAATTCGATGACTGTATTGTAGCCCACGCCATACATTGAAAATGCATTCAATTCTCTGGTTGAAATAATTTCATAACCCCCAAACCGGTTACTCACAAACCGCATTACCCCTTGGTCATCGGAGTCGGTATTGCCACCACCATAGGAGTACCCTGTTGACTTAAAGGCATTCATTCCTTCGATGGGGTACATTCCTTCATCATTAGACTCATCAACACCAACATCAGTAGTTGATCCACCAGTGTAGGCGGCATCAAGTAATCTGGCATTTTCAGTAGCATCATACTTAGGGCCTGTGATGTTTGCGCGACCAGCAAACACGATTCCACCCCACAGTCCCGTAGGTTTAAATATTCCCTGACCAGTACCTGTTTTAGTATAATCAGTTTGTGGGGTGATTGTTCCGCCAGTCACCTCATATTCACCAGTAGCACTAGCGTCTGTGCTGCCTGCAACCGTAATGCCCCTGACGACATATGAACCGGAGCGATACTTTTTTTCTACAGCAGTCCCTTTGTTCTCGAATAAAGGAATGGTCTCAAGACCACCAGGGACGTTTAGGTCATCCATTGTAGTAAAGATAATCGGCGCAGCAGCCGTCCCATTTGCAATCAATGTTCCACCGCGTGATATGATCATCGCACCTGGATTTGCAGGATCAGTCGAGGACGCAATAGATGTAATAGGCTCACATCTGATGAGAGTTCCTGGTTCGATAGTAAGGGTGACCCCATCCTTGACGATAGTATTTTGTGACAGAATATAGACTTTGTCGCGCGTAAACCTGAAATCTGTCTTTAATACGGTAACTTTAACGGATACTGCACTTCCGCCAATGTTTTCGACAAGGTTATCGCCGAGGTTGGCTACATCAACAAAAATTGTTGCGTGTGCAGCAGGGAGGGATGCCAGCCCGAGAGCCGCGAGAATTGACAAAGTAAGTTTGTTTTTCATAATATTTAATTTCCTGTGTTTATTGTTTCTTTTTTCTAAGTTAGACTTTTTTGCGCATCCGGCGGAGGGCCACAAGCGCAGTTGCACCAAAGATCATCAGGGACATTGAGGAGGGTTCGGGAACCGCTACACTCGTCGCCACGCTGGAAAGAGTGAGCTTGTCAGTGGAAACACCCGTACCGGAACCACCCAACACCGCATTAGAAACGATCGAGAATTCTTCAGGAGTTGTTTCTCCGCTATATTTTGTGGCAAAGACAAACGTGTTATTTATAGAATCTGCAAAGTCGCTATACATCCAGTTGTATGAGACATCGGGGTCAGCAAGTGTGTCTGTTAGGACAAATAACCCATTAAGCCAGTTAGCACCCGACTGCGCCGATACCCGAGCCCACATGGCCTTACCAGCCGCTTGCTCTAGCAGGAGAGGTGCACTGCCAGACACCGAGTAATTGAGGCTGCCTGCCACAATATTGGCCCGATACAGTTCGCTGAAATTGCTGGTATAGTAACCCATCAGGTCACCTGAAGCTGCAGCGACACCAGCTGTGACAGCGGATACACTGAGGTTGTTAAAGTAGCCAAAACTGACAACCCCTTCTTCAACACGTGCTCCTGCACCTCCCGCGCCATCGCTGTAGTAAATAGGGTTAAGCAGCGAAGCGTTAAAGTCGGCTGCATGAGTGGTTGTGTGGGACAACGCCAAAACTGCTAGCAAGATGTATGATTTAGTTTTTTTATTATTCATTTTATTTCCTTTATTTGTTTTGATTTGATTAGTTTATTGTATTCCAAAGACTAGATTAGACTTTTTTTCTCCGCAACAGAAGCGCCCCCACTCCTCCGGAGAGCAGGAGAAAACCGGTAGCTGGCTCGGGAATAGTGTTGAACGAGTTGGTCGCGCTGTCAAAAGAACCCAGCGAGCCGACCAAGAAAGCTCTTGCTGGGATTGTTTCATCATTATCCGGGTCATATGATGATGCTCCGTTAATCCCCCAAGCACCTGAAGTGTCACTGTCGAGACCTGATGGTATGAAGTTGGTTGGTCTTGCCTTAATTACCAAATACTCACCACCTGAAGTAGTAACAAACAGGTAGGGACTCAACACTCCAGCTGTATCATATCCGCCGGGCTGTGGCTGTGTGTTTAGAGCATCCCAATTTCTTACGAATTTGCCGTCCACTATATTGCGTCCGGAGTATTCACTTACGGATGTGGTAACACCCGAACTAGTCGTGGTTGTATACTTTCCGAAGTCAATTGAGCCTAACGACACGAACTTGCTTGCCAAACTTGTCGCACCCGTGCTCGGGGATGCAACAAGAGCTATAATCTCAGAGTCTGTATAGGCTGTCGTTGCCGCGAGAGAACTCGCAAAATAACCAAATCTTGCCGAGACAGCAGTGTCGGTGGAGGCAAACGCCACACCTGCCGCATTTTTGAACACAGTATCCGTTCCAATCTGAAAACCGACTACTGCAGCATCTGCAGATGGGCCGACGACAACCAGCACTCCAGCCAGGGATGCCAGCAATTTGCTAATTCTTGTCATAATTTTCTTCCCTTTTTAGATGGTTGTTGCTGAATCCCTTAACTTCCGCCGGCTCCAGAAAATCCGAGAGGATTAAGCTTTGCAGCTGATCTTCCTGTTTGATTCGCGGCACCTGAACTTCTTTGTAGAATAACTGCGCCGCCCGCGGGAATCGGTACTGTGCCCGAGGCCACACCGCCTGATGAATACCAAGCGTTACCCTGGTTTGAATTGCGGAAGTAGGATATAAACCTACCATTCGCGGGATTGATGAAGTGAAGTTTATCAGCGCCGGCAAATGAGGTGCCCGCTGTCGGGGTAAGGCCACTCTGTGAGAGCTTGACCGGATAGGGATTAGGATTTGCAATCACATTTAGTTTCCCGTCGCCGACAATCTCTTTACGGGTACGAGCCTGACGAAGTTCACCACTTAAAACCAAATTGAGTTGAGTTGAGGAGTAACGCTTAATAATGAAGCCCTCACCCAGCGGAATGCGCTTGTTTGAGGCATCAACGCCAGCTTGTGTACGCCAAGTATAGACGAAGGGAGCGTCGACCGTCCATGCTCTCCAAAAGTTTTCGAACTTTCCCGATGTAGGGTTGAAGATTTGCAAAATGTCGCCCGCCCCGTAACCGGTCGAGGAACCAACCTTGGACGTGGCAGCAGTGCCTAGGAGTGTACTAATGGTCCAATCGGGTCGAATCGCATAACGTGTATCAGCGGCAATTGCGCCTGCTGGAAAAGAATATCCAACGGTCACTGTTCTTGCGTCCGTGTTATGTGCTGTGATCAGTCCAATAGCGCCGATATAATCGCCGTCTAGGATTTCCAAAACGTAGGGAAGGCTTGAATCCATCGTCGGGATAGTCGAAACGGTCAAAACACTTAACGTCTGGGCTGAGATTTTGCCCTCAGCAATGGCGGGCTGGGCAAAAGGAGTTGCCAAAAGGTTAACTTTGTTTGGCCCGACAACTGGAACTGTCAGGATCCCTGCGGGTTGGGCAATGCCGGCCGCGTGGGAAGATGTTAACGAGAGTGCTGCGAGTAGTGTGGTAGCTGCGAGTCGTATTGCGGTGTGATTCATAAAGTATGCTCCTTGGGTTTGTTGTTTTTCTGAATGAAGATTTATCGACATGAGTAAAACATGGATCACGCCCATAAAAATTTCCAATGGTTTTTTGTGACAATTTGGTGACAAATTCTGGGCTGGGCTATTGATTGCCAACACTTTGCATTTTTCCTGAGTCAAATGACGCTATTTCGCCATAATCGGAAAAGAAAAAAAACCGGTGCAAACGCAGGTGCGATAAGCATGCAAATTATAGGAAAAAAGTTAGCGATAATCGCATGTTACAATTTGATGCCAAATCATACGACGCATGGAATAATTTAAAACCTAGGCTTTATTGATTCAGTGACCTTTTACCAAGCCATCTCTGTCTTACGTTGTTTTGCTGGGCAGAGGGCCGTTCACGTGAAAAGAGCGGCTCGAAGCGAAACAGCGTTAGGGCGGTTTGATCTGTCTCTTTCTTCCTCCCTGCGATCCACCCTAATCATTCTCCTTCTTCCCCTCATTCTCGCGAGGGGAATTTTCCTCTCCTCTAGCCTACAGGCACAAGAAGTGATTATCCCCCCTTACGATGGGGAGTTTAGTAGAAATCGGAGCATCGCTCTTTTTAATGGTTCCCTGTTGCCTACGAACAGCCTGATTCGGATTGGGACATTTGCCTCGGGTGGAACTAACTCCTCCGAACTGTCCGCTTTCGTCAATTCTTGGACAAATCAGACCAGCTCTACCAATTTTCTTGATTTTCTTAACACCAACTTTGTTTCTTGGAACTCTTTTGGAAGCGCTAATTCGCCTTGGCCTGGCACAGCTTCAGTCACTGTCACCAACGCAAATTCGACTGCTTTTGCCGTGAGCAACCTTGCTGGAAAGCCCATGTATCTTTGGGCTTTCAGTACCCCGACGAATGATAGTAGCGCACAAATGTTGATCCTTAGATCATGGTTACCCGAGGGGTTTCCTGACCCAGAAGCTGGACTCAACTCTCTATTTAGTTTGTTGCCATCAGGTACAAATGCGGTCACTTATTTAAATCCCGATGGAGATGAGGCGACAGAATACGGTGTCTCGGTCCTTTTTGGGCAGTATTTTTCTGATTCTTTAGAATTTCGCATGAGTGGGGTGAACCCAAGTAATGAAATCACCAGCTCCTTGACCGAAACAAACGCAAGTGGAGCAGCCTCTACTTACCAGATCACGGCCAACAATGGGGCGGATCGATTCTTTGCCACCACAAATACTGGCTCGACAAATTTGACTCTGACAAACTTACCAGCCGGGTTTTCGATCGCCACGAACACGGGAGTGATCACGGCTGGAACGAATGTAGCAACCAATACTTACTCCATCCGCTTGGTGGCCTCTAACTCCCTCACCGCTTCGGTCGCGACGAACACTTTGATGTGGACACTGCAGCCCTCTTCTCTTTCCTTTACCAATTCTACTAATCTCATCAGTGCGGTGGCTGGGGTGGAGATTAGCCCATTTACCTTTGTCTCTACTGGAACTTCCCCCACCTACACTGCGGATGGAAACTTGCGTGGGCTCATCTTTTCAACAAACGGCCTCTTGTCTGGAATCCCTAGCAGCGTCGGCACCAACGATGTGACGATCACATCATCTGCGGGTGGGCAAAATGGGACTACGACCTTTTCGCTGGCGGTGGCTGCGCCGACCATCTCTGTGCCAGCGGGTGAGTTGACGGGGGGACAGATCGTTCACACCGCAGGGACGGCAAGAACGGTGACTTTAAGTAAAAGTGCGGGGTTCACGGATCTGACAGGGCAGGTAAGTCCAACAACTAGCGGAGTCACATTTAGCGGAACAGACCTTGTAATTGCCGCCGATGCAGCGCCGTTTTTGAAAGGATTGAACAACATTAATTTAACCCTGACGGCTTCTAAAGCGTTAGGAGGAAGCAGCGTCTCAGCCTCGACAACTGTACCGCTACGAATCGTGGCTCCTACACCTACGAATCTGGTGGGGCCAAACGAGTTTGAAGTGGACGTAGGGGAGGCTTTTTCTGCCACGATTTTGTCGGATGCTGGGACCTATGGAATAATGAGTTTTTCTAACTTGCCGTCAGGCTTACTAGGAAATCAAAACGGAGTAGTCGCGGGAACCAATAGCAGCACGAACCTGCCTTATGAGTTTGCGGTAAAGGTGGTGGCAGATTCGAGTCAGACCTATGAAGGAGGGGGATCGTACACCAATACCAACCTGATCTTTCGTTTGAGAAACACAAATCCCCCCTACTTTGGGTTTGCTACCAACCGGCTGTTAGCGGTCGGGCGAGCTTACTCTCTCACTTTGATCGCTTCTAACTACCCTTTCAAGTACACAGCTTCCGACCTCCCCGCTGGATTGCAGTTCAACGGGAATACAATTTCCGGAACACCTACGGCTGCCGGAAGATTCACCGTGCCGATAACCGCATCTAATTCTATCCGGCCTGGTTCGACCAATCCAGCGGATTGGCGTGGTGGCAGTGCCACTTTAATCTTTCATATTGCAGGGGCCAAGCCCACGGGTAGCGCACTTCCCTCATCGCCTGGGGCGATTCCTCGCAACTCCACAATCAGCCTGGATGACAACGTTTACTTAGTTCCTGGTGGAGCGCAATATCAGGGGGTAGCCGTTGCAGCCTACGGATTGCCGCCAGGAGTTTCCGTTGACGCTACTACCGGGAAGCTTTACGGAACAACAGGCGGAGCTGGATCCTACAATGCCACCGTTTTTGTGCAGAACGGCAAAAGCTGGATCAAGAAGATTGTAACTTTAACAGTCCAGTAAGGAGATCGTTGCCATAATGAAAAAGATTTCTGCAAGCCGATGGATCCAAGCAATACCCCTATTTTGGGTGGGCATGGTTTTGCCTTTTTCAACTTCCCATGGTCAGGAGTCTGTGCCTTACCTAGTGAACACAGGTCAAAAGCTTGAGCTGGTCGGCTTTCCAGTACACCAACCTGCCCTAGACACAGGTGTGGTTCAATCTGTCGCCGGCAATGTTGTTAGCTGGAAACCTACTTTTACTGAGAGTCTTTTTGGATCAGCACT
>Ga0187845_1001581_pt1 | contig 12945 bp, 12 predicted proteins | sample SpaLakP09_SKY_68_FD_134515 | JGI IMG/M metagenome (GOLD analysis project Ga0187845, IMG submission 134515) | Oligotrophic lake water microbial communities from Sparkling Lake, Wisconsin, USA - SP09_SKY_68 | ecosystem: Environmental > Aquatic > Freshwater > Lake | place: USA: Sparkling Lake... | reverse complement strand
GTTCCAGAGGGGCGGGTAGCATCATGGGCAGGTACTGCCTACCCGACCCGCACAAGACGGGGCCGGGTGGCAAAGGCTTACATTTTGGTGAGTTGCTCGCGCGCCTTCTGCGCGGCGGAGCTGGCAGGGTACAGCTTGATCAGCCGCTTGAGCGTGGTCTTGGCACTGTCGGCCTGTCCCAGGTCACGCTGGCAGTTGGCCACATTGCGCAGCGCATCCGGTGCCTTGGGATTGTCGGGGAACTGCTCGGCAAAGCGGCGATGGATCTCGATGGCGGCATCGTACTGGCGCTGCGCGGTATGCGCCACGCCCAGCCAGTACAAGGCATCCACGGCTTGTGGCGTATTCGGATTCTGCTGCACATACAGGCTGAGCGCGGCGGTGGCCTTGGGGAAATCGCGGGCGCGCAGCAGGTTCAGCGCCTTGTCGTAATCCGGGCTGGTCTGGGTATCGGCAGCGGCGGCGCTCGTGCTGGCGGGCTGGCTGGCGGTCTGCTGGGCCGCGGCTTCCTTGCCGGCACTCTCCAGATGGCTCAGGCGGCCATCCAGATCGTTATACAGATCGTTCTGTCGCTTCTGTGTGGTTTGCAGATTGTAATTGGCCACTTCCACCTCGCCGCGCAGCTTGGCGACTTCGGCCTTGAGGCTGTCTACCTGATTGACCATTTCCAGCAGCTTCTCATTGGACAGCTTGCTTTCCACTTCGGACAATCTGGCGCTGGCCTGGCGATTGACCTGATCGATCTGGTTGCGGGTTGCTTCGATGTCGCTGGTGGTGGCGCAGGCTGACAGGGTGAGCAGCAGCGCCGCGCTGAGGGCAAGCCGTTTCATGGGGCAGTTCTCGGTCCGTTGAATACAGGTTGGCCGAACATCATAGCAGTCCGCGGATGTCCATGGACTGATGTTCGGCCTGTTGCATGCGTGCCGGCAGCGGGCCGCCCAACTGGCCGCCCGTGTCGCCGGTGTTACTCGCCGTTGTACAGAATGTCGGCGCGGCGGTTTTCGGCAAAGTCAGCTTCGGTATTGCCGGTTGCCTTCGGCTTTTCCTTACCCAGGCTGACTGCTTCCACCTGGCTTTCCTTCACGCCCAGCACTTCCAGCGAGCGCTTCACGCCCTCGGCACGGCGCTGACCCAGGCCCAGGTTGTATTCGCGGCTGCCACGGGCATCGGTATTGCCCTGGATGATGACCTTGCGATCGGCGTGATCTTTCAGATAGCCGGCATGGGCTTCCACGGTGGGCTTGTCGCTGCTCTTCACGGTGGAGGAGTCAAAATCGAAATACACGCTGCGCTTGGCCAGCGGGCTGTTCGGATCGTGCAGCGGATCACCCTGCACCGACTTCATGTCGCTGCTGCCGGTATCCACCGGGGCCGTGGTCTGGCTGCTGCTGGCAGCGCCATTATTGCTTGCCGGTGCTACCGGGGCCGGTTTGGTGCTGGCGCAGGCGGCCAGCAGGGTGACCGTGGCGGTGCCGAGTACGAGTTGCTTCCAGTTCATGCCTTCACTCCTTGGATTTGAATGCACTACATCATTGCGGATTGTTGAAAGGGCCCCATGACGGGTCCTGCACTTCGCCATTGATTACTGCCAGTTTCACCTTGCTGCTGCCATCCAGTGTGGTGGCGTACAACACGCTCTTGCCGCCGGCATCGCTGGCATACAGCACCATGCGGCCATTGGGGGCGAAACTGGGGCGTTCGTTATAACCATTCTCCGACAGCGCACGCACATCGCCGCTGGCCAGATCCTGCGCCATCACCCGGAAACGGCCTGCCTCGCGCCGGATAAAGGTCAGCGTGCGGCCATCCGGTGAAACACGCGGCGAAACGTTATAGCTACCTTGCCAAGTAACGCGCTGGGCGGCTCCGCCGCTGACAGCCATGCGATAAATTTGTGGCCCGCCAGTACGGTCGGAGACAAAGTAGATCTGGCTGCCATCCGGGGTGAACGCCGGCTCGGTATCAATCGCATCGCTATAGCTGAGGCGGCGCGGCGCACCGCCCAGCGTGTTCACCAGATAAATCTGCGAGTTGCCCGTCGTGGTCAGCACTACCGCCAGTTTGCTGCCATCCGGGCTCCAGGCCGGGGCGGAATTGCTGCCCTTGAAATTGGCCACGGCCCGGCGCTGGCCGGTGGCCAGATCCTGTACCCACACCACCGGCTTCTTGCTTTCAAACGACACATAAGCCAGATAACGGCCATCCGGACTCCAGCTGGGCGAGATGATGGGTTCTTTCGAGCGCAGAATGGTTTGCGCCCGATTGCTGTCCACATCGGTGATCAGCCCCACCTGCAACATATAGTTGCGGCCGTTTTTCAGCACATACACCACCCGGGTATTGAAAATGCCCTTCTGCCCGGTAATGGCCTCGTAAATCATGTCGGCAATGGTGTGCGCCACTTCACGGCCACGGTCTGGCGTCACGGTGAACTCACCGGAAGTCAGCTGCTTTTTCTGTGCCACATCCAGCAAGCGGAAACTGATCTTCACCTGGCCGCCGGCCACTGGCTCAACCTTGCCGATGGCGATGGACTGCGCGCCGGCAGCCTGCCACAGCGGGTAGCGGACATCCGCCGGCTCCACTGGCACATTGGCGATAGTCGAGCCATCCACCATGCGAAACACACCGGACAACTCCAGGTCGTTGCGAATGATGGGCGTGAGCGCTTCGCGCACACGACTGCCCTCATCCTTGAACGGCACCACGGCAATGGCGTGCTTGCTGGCACCGCCGCCAACGATTTCGATGGTCATTTCAGCGCGGGCGCCGGTACTGACCAGCAAGGCAAACATTAGCAATGCCTTAAACAGAGTGCGAATGCGCGGCATGAGTTCCCTCTAGAGACGAAATTTCGTGAAAAACCTGTGATTCTTCGGCCATTGCCTGCCCCCGGCGATCAGCGGGGGCGGAATTCCATCTTGAACTGGCGATAACCATCGTTGAAGTTGGCCCCGGCCGGCAGGCTGGGGAAGGTGCCCGCCTCCCGGATGGCGCGCTGGACCGCCTCATTGTAAGCACTGCTGTTGCTGGGCCCGATCACCTGCACCTTGCTCACCTCCAGCGTCGGCAACAGGGTGACCAGCACGACCACCTTGGGATTGCCACTCAGATCGGGGGGAATCTGCACCAGCGGAGTGATCTTGGCCTTGACCTTGTCGATCCACGCGCCCTTGGCTGCGGCCGAGCCATTGACCGATCCACCGGCCATGCCATTGGCGCTGCCCGCCTGCGTGCTGCGGGCATTGGCCTTGTGGCTGGTATTGGGGCTATCCAGCGAGGACAACAGATCGTCAGCCTCATTGTTGTAGCTCTTGGCCTGCTTGCTGCCCTTGCCCGGTACGGCTGGCGGCGGGGTCTTGGCCGTTTTCTTGTCGGCCACAGCTGGCGTGGCCGGCTTGCTCACCGCTTTCTCTGCTGGCTTATCCTGCTTTTTCAGCGGCTCCGGCTTTTTCGGCGCTTCCACTTTCTTCACTGGTTCCGGCTTGGGCTTTTCCGGCGGCAGCTTATGCACTGGCTCGGGCTTTTTCTCCGGTTCCACCGGCGGTTTGACCAGATGCTGCGGCTTGGGCTCCGGCTTTTTCTTCGCACCCAGATTGACCTCGGCCAGCGGTTCCGGCGGCGGGGCGGGCGGCGTGACTACCGGGGTGGCCGGAACGGGTTTGACAATGGCTGCCGGCTCGGTCACGGCGGGTGGCGGCGGCGGTGCACTACTCCACAACTCCAGTGCCAGCGGTACTTCCTTGACTGGCTGCTGGCTGTTCAGACCGGCCCATAGCAGCAGGCCGCCCACCATGGCGTGGAACAGCAGCGAGGCCAGCAATGAGCCGGAGAGGGAGGAGTCGGAGCGCTTCATGCCTTACTGACGATTCTGCTGCTTGACGGTGAGGGCCACACGCTTGATGCCGGCCTTGTGCAGGTCGTCGGCCACCGCCACTACTTCGGAATACTTGAGGTCTTTGTCGGCAGAAATGGCGACCGGGCGGTCGGCACCGGCCAGCATGGCGGCCACCTGTGCGGCCAGCGTGCTACGCGATTCCACCGCCGTCACCTTGTCGCCTTCCTTGATTTCCAGCTTGCCGCCCGCATCCAGCACCACCTCCAGCGGTGGCTGATCCAGCGCGGCGGCCTGCGAGACGCTGGGCACCTGGATCACCCCAGGCGTGAACATGGGCGCAGTCACCATGAAGATGACCAGCAACACCAGCATGACGTCGATGTAGGGCACCACGTTCATCTGGTTCATTTGGCGGCGGGGGCGGCGATTCAGCATGGGGGTCCGGACAAAAGTTCAGTTTGCCATCATAGCACCGCACCCGAATGGGCCGGATGACAAACATCTTGCTTAACAAAAAAGGGGTCTGACCCGGGGCCTGCCGGGAAAGTTCGCGGCCAGCCGTAGCTGGCGCGTGTTAAAGCCGGGTGCACAGCGTCAGGCCGTCCCCTATCGGCAGCACGCAGTGGCGGATGCGCGCATCCTGCTGCAGCCGGGCATTGAAATCGTGCATCAGCTGCACACCGGGCGGGTCTTGCGGCCGTGGCGACACCACGCGGCCGGACAGGAAGATGTTGTCGATGGCGATGACACCACCGGGGCGCACCAGCTGCAGACAAGTCTCGTAGTAGTCCTGGTAGGACGGCTTGTCGGCATCGATGAAGGCCAGGTCGAACTGGCCGGCGCGGCCTTCGGCCAGCAGCTGCTGCAGCGTCAGCAGCGCCGGCTGCAATACCAGCCGGATGCGCGACTCCACCCCGGCCTTGCGCCAGTATTCGCGCGCGATGGCAGTGAACTCCTCGCTGACATCACAGGCCACTGCCTCGCCATCGGCCGGCATGGCCAGCATGGCAGCCAGCGTGCTGTAGCCGGTGAACACACCGATTTCCAGGTAGCGGCGCACGCCCAGCAGCTGCACCAGCCAGCCCATGAACTGCCCCTGTTCCGGGGCGATCTGCATCTTGGCCATGCGGTGGCCGGCGGTAAACTCGCGCAGTTCGCGCATCACCGGATGCTCGGTCAGGCCAATGGCCATCAGGTAATCATGCAGTGGGCCGTCCAGCGGCACGGTACGACTGGTCATGGGTGTTCTCGGCAAAATGACAAAACGCCCACTCGGGTTGCCAGTCCGACACGGAGGCCGTGAGCGGGGCTGGCAGCAGGGGGCGTTCAGGGTGGACCCGGCAAGGCCGGGCCGAAAGCTGCTTATTCGGGCTGGTAGACGTAGGGCTTTTGCGGCACGCTCGATTCCTTCCAGCGGCGCTGATCGTCCAGGCTCACCTTGCGGTCCCACAGGGTAAGGCGCAGCTCGCGACGCTGCTGGTCTACTTCCGGATTCTTGTCCAGAAATTCGCTCATGAATTTGGTGAAGTCGGACTGGTACATGGTTTTCCCCTGTCGTTGATCGGCGGATTTTAATCGATACGCCGGGCAGAGGCCATGGTATTGCCGGATATTTGCCGGCACGGCGGCACAAACACCACAGCACGCCTCAGCTGCGGTCGATCTCCGGCTGCTTGTCGCCGTACATCTTGCGGTCGGCCACATCCAGCAATTCCTCGATCAGCATGCCGTCCTCGGGATAGTAGGCAATGCCTATGCTCACCCCGAGCTGGATGCTGTGGCCATCCACCTCGTAGGGCTGCTGGATGGCATGCTTGAGTCGCTCCAGCACCCGGTCGGCCTCACGATTGGATTCGACATCTTCCATCAGCAGCACGAATTCGTCCCCGCCCAGCCGGGCCACGGTGTCCTCACTGCGCATGATGGCGAGGATGCGCGCGGCAATCAGCTGCAATACCTTGTCACCGGTAGCGTGGCCATGGCTGTCATTGACCGGTTTGAAACGGTCCATGTCCAGGAACAGCACGGCCAGCCGCTTGCCATTGCGGTTCAGCCGCGAAATGGCATGTTGCAGCCGGTCGTAAAACAGGTTGCGATTGGCCAGACCGGTCAGCCGGTCGTGATTGGCCAGATAGAACAGGTGGTTTTCCCGCCGCTGCTGCTTGGACAGCAGGCCGCAGTAAAAGCGCAGGCCAAGCGCCAGTAGCAGCAGCAACAGCAGGGACTGGCAGAAAATCACGCTCTGCTCGAAACCGCTGAGCAGGAACCAGCCCAGCTGCCAGTCCAGCCGCAAGGTCAGCGTCTGTGCTTCGCTGCCCAGGGTCCGCTCCAGTTGCAGCCGCGGAAAGCCCAGCGTACCCAGCCAGCCGTGCTGCTGGCCGGGGATATCGACATAGACAGCCGCCGGCGGCTGACCACGCTGGCGGATGCTCAGCTTCATGCCTGCCGGCAGCGTGGTGTCAGCCGGACGCAGGTAATCGGAACGCAAGACCAGCGCGACAAACTGTTCCGGCTGGCGGCCTTGCAATAGCAGGGCATTATCGTTCAGCGGCTGCAGCAGCACATGGCCGCGATAGCCTTCGCGCAGTTGAAACGGGGCCGACATGGTGGTGCGACCACTACGTAGCGCTTGCTGCAAGGCTTGTTGCAATTGCGGATCGCGTGCGATGTCCGCCCCCAGCAGTGGGCGTACCGCCCGGGTCAGCGGCTGGATGGACTCGATCGGGTAGTAGTCCGGGTAAGCCGGCAAGGGATAAAGAGCAGCCAGATTGCCGGCGGCATAGGCATGCAAGCGAAAATCACTGCCCCAGCGCTCGGCCATCTGCGTGCTCCAGGCCGGCAATTGCTGCTGGGTGACCCGGCGGATGCGCTCGAGCGACACCAGCTGCGGGTAACGTTCGGTCATCTGCCGGGCAAAGATCTGCTCCTGCGCTTCATGCTGATGATCCAGCATGGCAAAGGCCGCATAACTGTCGAGTATGGTGTCGTTGACCTGCAGCTTTTGTGTCAGCTGCTCGCACAGGCGCGTGGCGAGCAGATCGAATTCCTGCTCGGCGCTCAGCACCGCCCGGCTGAGGAAGGCCATGGATATCAAGGCGCTCAACACGAACCAGAGCAGGGTACAAGCCAGGGTGGCCAGTTTGATCCGCATGGGCAGCTGCTGGTGGGAGAAAAACAGTGATTCTATCGAAGGCACTGCGGCCTGAGCGGAGCAAACTGCTGCAAACGGCCCTGCTAAGTAATTTCACTTAACCTAAATTGCCGCCAATGGCAAGGGATCGCGGCAGCTGTCTAAACGAACTGCTTAACTAGCTGCTTATTTGACGCAGGCTGGCGCGAATCGCCGGCAACTGGCGGCGGCTGACCGCCAGTGGCTGGGCGATGCCGCGCAAGCGGACTGCCCAGAGTTCTTCGTCGGCATTGCCGATGCGCAGCAACTCCTGCAGCGCATGGCGCATCACCAGGCAATTGCGGTGGATGCGCAATACGCTATCGCCCAGCCGCTGCTCCAGCGCCACCAGCGAATCATCCAGCAGGTATTCTCCGTCGGCAGTGACCAGGCTGACGTATTTCTGCTCGGCCTTGAGATAGCGCACCGCGCTGAAGGGGATGTTGAGCAGGCGGTCGCGATGGCGCACGCTGAAGTGGGCTTCGATGGCAGGCGTGCCACCACGGCGGCGTGCGGCCTTGTCCAGCGCCTGGCGCAAGCGCTCCAGCCTGACCGGCTTGAGCAGGTAGTCGGCCGCATCCAGTTCGAAGGCATCGACCGCGTAGTGTTCGTGGGCGGTGGTGAAGATCAGTTGCGGCGATAGCGGGCGCTGGCGCAGACGGCGCGCCAGCTCCACGCCATTGATGCCGGGCATGGAGATGTCCAGCAGCAGCACATCGGCGGCATGTCGCTCCAGCCAGTCGCTGGCGGCCACGGCGTCACCCAGCGCGGCCACGGCGCTGGCACCGCACTGCGCCACCAGCGCCACCATGCGTTCGCGCGCCAGCGGCTCGTCATCCACCACCAGTACCCGCAGCCGCGCTACAGTACCCATTGCGGTTTGCCCAGTTTTCCACCAGTTGCCGCCAGGCACGGAGGATTTTCTGAAACTTGTTGTTGGCCGGGGCCAGCGTGCGCACCTGCACCAGCATGTCGTAGGCACGACGCATATGGCTTTCATGCCAGCCATGGCCATGCACATAGGCCATGGTGGCATTGGCCAGGTTGAGCATCACCTGCACATTGTGCGGCATTTCCTCGTGTGCCTTGACGAAGCGCTCGATGGCCTGGTCGAAGCGGCCGGCCTGGGCCTCACGCACCGCCTGGTTATTCAGTTCCAACACTGACTGCACATTTTCGGCAATCAGCTGGCGGCCCATTTCACCCAGCCCCATTTCATCGAACAGGCCGCCAATGGACGACAGCAGCTCTTCGTTGTCGTGGTTGTTGCGCACCAGATCGCGCATGGCGGCATTGCCACTGTCCTGCTTGCCCTGGGCAAAACAGGCGCGGGCGAATTCCATTTGCGCATCGGCCGGCAGGTTTTCACTCAGCTTCTGGTAACCGGTTTCGGCCTCGGCCAGCAGCGTGCGCGCTTTTTCGCGATTACCCAGCTTGCCTTGCAACTGGCTGTCGATGACGGTGCACATCCATTCGCCAGCTTCGTTGTAGCGGTAGTCACGGCGCAGATTGCCCAGGGTACGGGCGGCCGTACCGGTTTCGCCGCGCGCCATCTGCACCCGTGCCAGCATGGCGTAATGGGTGGGGCTGCGATGCCAGGTGTACTTGGCGATATTGAGGGTTTCTTCGCTGGCGGCTTCGGCGGTTTCCAGGTCCTTGTTCAGCATGGCCACTTCGGCCAGCTGCTTTTGCCGGCGCAACACCACCGGCGACAGATTGGTAGCCTTTTCCAGCGTGCTTTGCGCACCGGGCAGGTTGTGATGCAGGCGATGCAGCTTGGCCAGCCAGTCGTAGGCTTCCATCACCCTTTCGTTGTCGGTGAGTACTTCTTCGAACAGCAGGCGCGCCTCGTCATAGGACTTCAAGCCGGTCAGCGACTTGGCCAGCCCCAGCTTGGCCCAGGCCAGCGGCTTGAGGCGCAGCACTTCCATATACAGGGTGCGCGCGGTGTCGAAGTCGCCGATTTTTTGTGCCAGCGAGCCTTTGAGTTTCATGAAGTCGAGGGTGAACTCGCCGCGCTGGCTGATCTTGCGGCTACAGGCATCGATGGCGGCCAGGTACACGTGGCGCATGATGGCTTCGTCCACCACGCGGAAAGCCTCGCGCCGGCGCATGGCTTTTTCCAGGCGCTGGCTGAGTACTTCGCCGGTGAAGGGCTTGAGCAGATAGTCGTCCGGGGCCAGTTCGGCGGCAGAAATCACCCGCTGCGAGCGGCGCTCGCCGGTGACGATCATGAACACGCAGGACTGCTTGATCAGGTTGCGTTCCTTCACCTCTTCAAACAGGTAAAGACCATCGTAACCATTGCCCAGGTCGTAATCGCACAGCACCACGTCGAACTCGAACTTGGCCATCTTGGCCAGCGCATCACCGGCCTTGCTGGCGTATTCGACCTTGTCGGCACCAAACGAGGCGAGGGTCATGGCCAGCGCGCGCTGCATTTCCGGCAGGCTGTCGATGATCAGGAACAGGCGGCTGGCGTACGGGTCCTCGTAGGACTTGCGGGCAGGCTCGGCACCACCCTGCCCTGCGGTCAGGCTCTGGTAGCTGGTGGAAGGTAGCTTGTCACTCATGGCGTCATCATCGGCCAACCCGGATGGAATGTCATTATTCGGCGGTCAGCTTGGCGTAACGCAAATCCAGCCACTTCAGCCCGTGCTCGGCAAAATTGATCTGCAGCCGCAGATCACTGCCGCTACCCTCGGCATTGATCACCACGCCGGAACCGAATTTGGCATGGCCTACGCTCTGGCCGATGCGAAAACCCTGCAGCTGGGCGCTGGGTACCGCCGGTGCGGCCACTTCGTCCAGCCAGGGAGCGCGGCGATGGGTGTTTTGCGGCACAGGTTTCACTGTAGCAGACAGCACGCGTACCAGTTCGGCCGGAATTTCCTCGACAAAGCGCGAGCGGACCGGATAGCGGCTCTGGCCATGCAGCATGCGGCTCTGGGCGCAGGACAGGTACAGACGCTTGCGGGCGCGGGTGACCGCCACATACATCAGCCGGCGCTCCTCTTCCAGGCCCTTGCTGTCGTTCATGCTGTTTTCGTGCGGGAACAGGCCTTCTTCCAGCCCGGAGACAAACACGGCGTCGAACTCCAGGCCCTTGGCCGCATGCACGGTCATCAGTTGCAGCGCATCCTCGCCGGCTTCGGCCTGATGCTCGCCGGCCTCCAGGCTGGCCGCGCTGAGGAATTCGACAATGGCCTGCTCGGCGGCATCGGGGAAGAAGCCAGCGGCAGCATTGATCAGCTCGTCCAGGTTGGCCAGCCGCTCCTCGCCCTCTTTCTTGTCCTGCTCGTACATGGCGCGCAGGCCGGAGTGATCGATGATCAGGCTGACGGTTTCCGCCAGCGTCATGCCCTCGGCCTTGGCACGCAGGGCTTCGATCAGCAGCACGAACTCGCCCAGCTTGGCCGCGGTACGGCCGCCACCGGCAGCGCAGCAGGCTTGCCACAAGGTAACACCCTGCTCGCGGCTGACTGCCTGCAGGTTTTCCACGGTACGCGCACCGATGCCACGGGCCGGTACATTGATGACGCGCAGCAGGGCGTTGTCGTCGTCCGGATTGCTGACCAGGCGCAAATAGGCCAGCGCGTGCTTGACTTCCAGCCGCTCGAAAAAGCGCAGGCCGCCATAGATGCGGTAGGCCAGCTGGGCATTCACCAGCACATGCTCCAGTACCCGCGACTGGGCATTGGAGCGGTAGAGGATGGCCATGTCGGACAGATTCATGCCTTCACGCTGCAGGCTCTTTACCTCGTCGATGATGAACTGGGCTTCGTCGCCATCGGAATAGGCTTCGTACAGGCGGATCTGCTCGCCCTCGCCGGCATCGGTCCACAGGTTCTTGCCCAGCCGGCCGTCATTGCGTTCGATCAGCGCATTGGCGGCAGTCAGGATGGTGCCGACCGAGCGGTAGTTCTGCTCCAGCCGTACCGGCTCGGCCACCTGGAAGTCGGACAGCAGCGCACGCATATTACCGACTTCCGCGCCACGGAAGGCATAGATGGACTGGTCGTCATCGCCCACGGCAAACAGCACGTTGTGCTCGCCGGACAAGAGCTTGAGCCAGGCGTACTGCAGGCGGTTGGTATCCTGGAATTCATCCACCAGGATATGGCGGAAGCGACCCTGGTAATGGGCGCGCAAGGCGGCATTGGCCAACAACAGCTCGTAGCTGCGCAACAGCAGCTCGGCAAAATCCACCACGCCTTCGCGACGGCACTGCGCGTCGTAAGCGGCATACAGCTCGTGCAGCTTGGCCTCGTACGGCGTCAGCGGCGGCGGCAGGCGCTCGGCACGTACACCGGCTTCCTTGCTGCCATTGATAAAGCTCTGTACGGCGCGCGGCGGGTATTTTTCGTCCGACAGCTCCATGCTTTTCAGCAGGCGCTTGATGGCAGCCTGCTGGTCGGCCGAATCGAGAATCTGGAAAGTCTGCGGCAGGCCGGCATCGCGGTAATGCGCGCGCAGAAAGCGATTGCACAGGCCATGGAAGGTGCCAATCCACATGGTGCGCACATTCACCGGCACCATGGCACCCAGCCGGGTGTGCATTTCGCGCGCGGCCTTGTTGGTAAAGGTCACCGCCAGCACGCCCGCCGGATTCACCTGCCCGGTGGCAATCAGCCAGGCGATGCGGGTAGTCAGTACCCGGGTTTTGCCACTGCCGGCTCCGGCCAGCACCAGCGCACTCTTGGCAGGCCAGGTGACGGCACGCAGTTGTTCGTTGTTCAGTCCGGCTAACAGCTCACTCATGGCAGGCGTTTCTTCAAGGCTTGATGGGAGGCGCCATTTTACACCAGCTGGGCGCGCAGCCGGGGCTGTCACACGCTTGTCGCCGCAAGCTGCTTGAATGAGCGTGGCTTATTCATTGCCTGGCCATTGCTTGCCCGCCTGTTAAAGCAGGGTTAAATTCTGTTAAACGACTCTTTAGACTGCCCATGTACCCACGCCTGCTATTGCTGTTTGTGCTGCTGTGGTGCAATCCGGCCAGCGCCAGCCCGCTAATCGCCTATACCGAGGAATTACCACCGCTGAACTTCCTGCAGCATGACAAGGTGAGCGGTTTTTCCAGCGAGTTATTGCAGGCCATGGCCGACAAGGCCGCCATCCCGCTCAGCCTGCAGCTGCTGCCCTGGGCTCGCGGCTATGCCATGACACAATCGACACCCGGCAGCCTGCTGTTCAGCACGGTGCGCACCCCCGAGCGGGAAAACCTGTTCCGCTGGGTAGGCCCCATCAGCCCGCGCCGTATCTATCTGTACCGGCTGACACGGCGCAAGGACATCCAGCTGCGCAATATCGAGCAACTGAAACAGCTGCGTACCAGCACCCTGTTCGAATCCGCCACGCAAAAGCGGCTGCTGGAGCTGGGTTTGCGTATTGGTGAAGAACAGGACAGCGGCCGTAGCGATGCGGTGAATCTGGGCAAGCTGCTGCTGGGACGTGTCGACCTGGTCGCCATGCTGGACTGGGCGATGGCCTGGCAACTGCAACAGTCCGGGCAGGATGCACACCTAGTGCAGGCGGTAGCCCTGCTGGATGGTGATAGCCAATACTGGTATGCGCTGAACCGGCAAACGCCGGAGGAGACGGTCAGGCGCCTGCAAGCGGCGCTGAATGCGCTGGAGACCAGTGGCTACGCCGAACGCCTGCGCCAGAAATACATGGGCCGGGACAAAGCCCCGGCCCATATTGCCGACTTCACACTGCACTGACGCGCCATCCCGACCAGCTAGGCACAGGCCGCTGCGCCGGCCTAGACATAAGTGTTGATGGTATGACCCAGCGCACTGAGGCTGTCACCGACCGCGCTGAGCCCACTCCCCACCGCCGAGCTGGTCGCACTGCCGCCAGCCACCAGACCATGGCCGACTGCCTTGGCCACACCTTCCACATCGCTGACGACGGCTTGTGCATCACGCCGTAGCAC
>Ga0187845_1001579_pt1 | contig 12949 bp, 10 predicted proteins | sample SpaLakP09_SKY_68_FD_134515 | JGI IMG/M metagenome (GOLD analysis project Ga0187845, IMG submission 134515) | Oligotrophic lake water microbial communities from Sparkling Lake, Wisconsin, USA - SP09_SKY_68 | ecosystem: Environmental > Aquatic > Freshwater > Lake | place: USA: Sparkling Lake... | reverse complement strand
GCCCGCGTGATTTTCTGGCGATGGTGGAAAAACACGGTATTGCCTACCACGAGAAAAAGCTGGGTCAGCTGTTTTGTGATGACTCCAGCCAGCAAATCATCGACATGCTGGATGCCGAGTGTCATCAGGGCGGGGTAGAGCGCCAGATGGGTGTTACGGTGCAGGCGGTGAGCGCAGGCATGGCTGGTGGTTTTGTGCTGGATACTTCGCTGGGGCGTTTTGAGGCGCAATCGCTGGTCGTGGCCACTGGTGGTTTGTCCATCCCGCAAATTGGTGCTTCGCCATTGGGATACCGCATTGCCGAGCAATTTGGTTTGCCGGTAACCAGCCTGAGTCCGGCCCTGGTGCCGCTGACCTTTCATGTAGAAGATGCCGAAGCCTTCGCCCCCTTGGCTGGAGTGTCACTGGATGTGGAAGTGCATGCGGGCAAGGGCCGCTTCCGTGAGCAGGTGCTGTTTACCCACAAAGGACTCTCAGGTCCGGTCATCTTGCAGATTTCCTCGTATTGGGAACCCGGCATGGATGTGGTGATCAACCTCTTGCCCGATCATGATGCGCAGGCTTTCCTGGAGGAGCGGCAGGGTAGCGAGCAACTGCTGAGCAATGCGCTGGCGGAGTTGGGCTGGCCCAAACGCTTTGCCGAGGCCTGGCTGGCACGGCAGGACTGCCATGTACGGCTGAAAGAGCTGACACCGAAGAAACGGCTGCAACTGGCCGAGCAGCTACATCACTGGCGTATCAAGCCCAATGGCACCCAGGGCTACAAGAAGGCGGAAGTCACGCGTGGTGGCGTTTCCACCAAGGCCCTGTCCTCCAAGACCATGGAGGCGCGGGAGGTTCCGGGCTTGTACTTTATTGGCGAAGTGGTGGATGTCACCGGCTGGCTGGGGGGATATAACTTTCAGTGGGCATGGTCATCCGGCTATGTGGCGGGTAAAAACTGCTAGAATTGCCACCTGATTCCCTGCTGTTGCCTGTAGCACATTTCATTGAGTCTCCATGACCGAACAGTACGAAAATTTTGACGGCGCCATGGCGTCCCTGCGCACCCCGCCGCACTCGACCGAAGCAGAACAGTCGGTGCTGGGTGGTTTGATGCTGGACAACAGCGCCTTCGACAAGATTGCCGATGTGGTATCCGAGGCTGATTTTTATCGCCATGACCACAAACTGATTTTCAAGCACATTGCCCGCCTGATCGAGCTGGGACGCCCGGCCGACGTGGTGACGGTGTCCGAGGTGCTGGACAAGAATGCCGAGCTGGCTGATATCGGTGGCCTGTCCTATCTGGCCACGCTGGCGCAGAATACCCCGTCCGCTGCCAATATCCGCCGCTATGCCGAAATCGTGCGCGAGCGTTCCATCATGCGTCAGCTGGCGGTGGTTGGGGCGGAGATCGCCGAGTCGGCCTATGCGCCGCAAGGGCGTGATGCGGCCCAGTTGCTGGACGAGGCCGAAGGCAAGGTGTTCCAGATTGCCGAATCCACCGCCAAGTCCAAGCAGGGCTTTCTCGAAATGCCCGGTCTGCTGAAAGAAGTGGTCGAGCGCATCGACATGCTGTACAGCCGTGACAATCCGGACGAAGTAACCGGCATACCTACAGGCTTTATCGATCTGGATGCCAAGACCTCCGGCCTGCAGCCGGGGGACCTGGTGATCGTGGCTGGTCGTCCGTCCATGGGTAAAACTGCCTTCTCCATGAATATCGCCGAGCATGTGGCGGTAGAGTACAAGGCACCCGTCGCCGTGTTCTCCATGGAAATGGGCGGCGCGCAGCTGGTGATGCGTATGCTGGGCTCGGTGGGCAGGCTGGATCAGCATGTCTTGCGTACCGGTAAACTGGGCGACGAAGACTGGCAAAAGCTCACCTATGCTATCGGCAAGCTATCCGAGGCGCCGATGTATATCGACGAAACGCCAGCACTGACGGCGCTGGAGCTACGTGCGCGGGCACGGCGTCTGGCGCGTCAGCATGGTGGCAAGCTGGGCCTGATCGTGATCGACTATTTGCAGCTGATGTCGGGCTCGGGACGTGGCGACAACCGTACTGCGGAGCTGGGTGAGATTTCGCGCGGTCTGAAAGGTTTGGCCAAAGAGTTGCAGGTGCCGGTGATTGCGCTGTCGCAGCTGTCGCGAGCGGTAGAGCAGCGCCCCAACAAGCGCCCGATGATGTCTGACTTGCGCGAATCCGGTGCCATCGAGCAGGATGCCGACATCATCATCTTCATGTACCGCGAAGAGTACTACAGTCCGGAAAATGCCGAGGTCAAAGGCATGGCCGAGGCGATTATCGGCAAGCATCGTAATGGTCCCACGGGTGCTGTGCGGCTGGCCTTTGTCGGCAAGCATGCCAAGTTTGAAAACGCCGCCACACTGGGCATCAGTGGCTGGGCGGATAGTGATGGTTAAGCTGTGGGGTGGCAGCACGCTGCACGCACAGCGGTCTGCTGTACCTGGGAAAGGAAACACATGAGTTTTTTCGACAAGCATGTTTTTGTCTGCTGCAATCAGCGGGCTGCCGGCGAGGATTGTTGCAATAACCATGGCTCCAGCGAGCTGCTGGCCTATATGAAAGACCGGATCAAGGTGCTGGGCCTGGCTGGCGACGGCAAGATCCGTGTCAATAAGGCGGGCTGCCTGGGACGCTGCGATCAGGGCCCGGTCATGGTGGTCTATCCGCAAGAGACTTGGTACACCTTTGTCGACCGCGAGGACATCGACGAAATCATCGATGAGCATATGGTGGCTGGCCGCATTGTGGAAAGGCTGAAAGTCTGATGCTGAAGGCGCAAAACAAGCTGCTCATCGCCGGACCTGCCGGTGCGCTGGAAACCATCATGGTGTCGCCGTCTGGCCAGGTCAGTGGCATTGCGGTGATCTGCCATCCCAACCCGCTGCAAGGTGGCACCAATACCAACAAGGTGGTGCAAACCGCAGCCAAGGCGCTATCCCAGCTGGGCTACGTCTGCTATTGCCCCAACCTGCGTGGGGTAGGGGCCAGCGAAGGCCTGCATGATCATGGTCTGGGTGAGGTGGATGATGTGCTGGCTGTGGTGGCGCATGCGCGTGCCGAGCAGGGTGATCTGCCATTGGCGTTGGCAGGCTTTTCTTTTGGTGGCTTTGTGGCTGCGCGTGTCCGGGCCGTGATCGAAGCTGACAAATTGTTGCTGATGGGCGTGGCCGTGGGCAAGTATGAAATCCCTACGCCAGCGGTACCAAATGATACCTTGGTGATTCATGGCGAAGAAGACGAGGTCATTCCCCTGTCTGCCGTGTTGGACTGGGCTCGGCCGCAGGATTTGCCGGTATTGGTTTTCCCGGGTGCCGGCCATTTCTTTCACGGCAAGCTGATCAAGCTGGCGCAGATGATTCAGCGTTGCTGGTGAGTGTTGTGGGTGAAAGCAGGGCCAGTCATCAGACTGGCCATTTTTTTGCTCGCGATCAGCGATGCAGTTCACCAGCGGCTTCAGGCTGGTAGATTACTTCCAGTACCGTCAAGCTGGTCTGTCCCGCCAGTGTGGGCCAGTCTATGCTTTGGCCTTCGGCCAGTCCCAACAGGGCCGCTCCGATGGGGGCCAGGATGGATACATGGCCGGCGGTGCCATCGGCCTGATTGGGATAAACCAGCGTCAGCAGCTTTTCTTCACCACTTTGTTCAATACGAACCCGTGCCGTGCTGTTCATGGTGATGATGCCGGCCGGGATGTTTTCCGGATCAACCACCTCTGCGCGTTCCAGTTCTGCTTCCAGTGCCGCCAGGGTTGTCTTGTCCTGTGCGGGAAGACGCTCCATCCAGGCAGCCAGCCTTTCATAGTCCAGGCTGGAAACGATAATGGCCGGTTGAGTCGGCATGGTTCTACTCCTTGCTCATCAATAAAAAGCACAGGATAACGGTTGTTATCCTGTGCGGGTCGGTCAGCCTTGCTGCCGGTTGTTTACTGAAGCTTGGAGTGTCGCAGCGGGATAAAGTTGCCTGACTTAGCCGAGCAGGCTGAGTGCGCTGCGCTGGGAGATATTGGCCTGTCCTTGAACTGCAATCGCGGCTTGGCCGAGTATCTGTTGCTGCACCAGTTGCGCCGTTGCTGATGCATAGTCGGTATCGCTGATGCGACTATTGGCGGCCTGGGCATTCAGCGAGGCATTCTGCAAATTATCGATGGCAGCAGAGAACTGGTTGCTGCTTGCCCCGAGCTGGGTGCGCGAGCTGCTGATGGTATTCAGATCCGACTGGATATTACTCTGCGCAGCCAAGGCGCTGGCCGGGCTGGACAGGTCGATGGTGCCGGTGGCATTCAGATTGGCATTGTAGCCGTACAGGCCGCCACTAGCGGGGCTGGCGCTCAGGTCCGTGGTGTTTACGCTGATCTGGTTGCTGCTACCGCCATTGGGGCCGACCTGGAATTGCAGTGCATTATTGCTGCTCAGCAAGGGGGTGCCGTTGTACTGGGTATTCTGGATGATGGCTGAATTGCTTTGGGTCAGCTGGTCGGCCTGCTGCTGCAAGGACTGACGGTTGCTGCTGTTCAGTGCGGCATCCCCGGCCTGAATGGCCAGATCCTGCAATTGCTGGCTATTGTCCTGTAGCTGGCTGAGCGCGCCATCCGCAGTTTGCACCAAGGAAATTCCATCCAGCGCGTTGCTGCTGGCTTGGTTGTCTCCTCGTACTTGTGCTTCCAGTGATTGTGACAGCGCAGTATTGGCTGCATTGACGGCGGCACTGCTCAGCTGCGTGCCAGAAGACAGTTCAGCCAGAGTCTGTTCTGTTTTTTTGCGCGACTTGTCCAGTTGAGTCTGTGCGCTGAGTGCGGAGGTGTTGCTACCGATGGTTAGCATGTCGAGCTCACTTGAATTGCTGTCGGATCATGCAGTTACTATAGGAGCTCTTGCCGGGCTTAACCAGTATTTACATAAAAACACCCGCTATCAGCGGGTGTTTACTGTGGTATTGCTAACAAAACTCAGCGGCTGGCTGGTTTGGCCGGGGTGCCGGCGGACTGAGTCAGCACTTCATAGCCGGTTTCCGTTACCAGGATGGTGTGTTCCCATTGTGCGGAGAGGCTGCGGTCCTTGGTGGCAACGGTCCAGCCGTCGCCCATCATGCGCAGGTGGCGTTTGCCCTGATTGATCATCGGTTCGATAGTGAAGATCATGCCAGCCTGCAATTCCAGACCGGTCCCAGGACGGCCATAGTGCAGTACTTGCGGCTCTTCGTGGAAGCGCTTGCCAATGCCATGGCCGCAGAATTCCTGTACCACGCTATAGCCGTTGGTTTCGGCATATTGCTGCACGGCATAGCCGATATCACCCAGTGTGGCGCCTGGCTTCACTTTTTCAATGCCGCGCCACATGCATTCATAGGTGATCTTGCACAGGCGACGGGCATGCTCGCTGACTTCGCCGACAAAGAACATGCGGCTGGTGTCACCGTGGTAGCCATCCTTGATCACGGTGATGTCGATATTCATGATGTCGCCGTTTTTCAGCGGCTTATCATTGGGGATGCCATGGCACACCACGCTATTGATCGAGGTGCAGATGGACTTGGGGTAGGGGTTATGGCCATCGGGGGCATAGTTGAGCGGGGCCGGGATGCAGCCCTGCACATTGACCATGTAGTCATGGCACAGCTTGTCGATGGCTTCGGTGGTCACGCCCGGTTTGACAAAGGGAGTGATGTAGTCGAGTACTTCGGAGGCCAGTTTGCCGGCGATACGCATTTTCTCGATATCGGCGGCGGTTTTCAGTTCAACGCTCATTGTGGTGGTCTTGGTGTGTGCGGCAATGTTCCATTCTAGCAAATGATGAAAAAACGGGCATCCTTGCGGATGCCCGTTTTGCAGTTTGTTGCTAAGCGGTGTGCAGCTTAGAACGCAACTTTCAGGCCAACACCGAAGGCTTGCGGGTCGTTGCCAGCATCCAGTTTTGCGGTGGAAGTACCCAGATTGGAGCTGTAAACAGCATTGTTGGCGAAGTTGGCGTTTTGTGCACCGTTGTTGTTGATCTTGGTGTAGTAGGTGTACACAGTTGTTGCCTTGGACAGTGCGTAGTAAGCACCAACAGTCCATTGCTTGGCCTTGTAGTCATCCGGATTGCTTACACCGCGCAGTTGACCCAATTGGCTGTATTCCAGCTTGAAGGTGGCTGCACCGTAGTCTTGCGACAGGGAGAGGGTCCAGTCATCCTGCTTCAGGTCGGTACCAGCAGCAGTGCCGTAGCGGCCAAATTCATAGCCCCCACCGATCAGGGTGCCAGTAGCGAACTTATAGCTGGCGGCCAGCTTGGTGTAGCTGGTGGATTGACCAGCTACGGTAGATACCGAGGTGCCACCAGTATTTGCCAGGCCAGTATCGTTCTGACGGTCGTAGCCAAGGGCAGCAATCAGGCCGCCATTGGTGTAGTTGCCAGCAACGGAAATGCGGTTCTTGTTAGTGCCACTGGTGCGAGTTTCATCAGCACCGTAGGAGGCACCCACCTGGAAACCGGCCCAGTTCGGCGAGAAGTAGTGAACCGAGTTGGTCAGGCGAGCTTCGCCACGGCTGTATACGCTGGCAGCGCCGTTATTTTCCGGAGTGTCATTCTGGAACAGGTTAAGGCCAGCGTAGGTCAGGGTTTTGTAGGCCGAGTCATTTTGACCTACCAGTACCTGGCCGAAGCTGGAGTTATCCAGGCCGACAAAAGAGTTCCGGGTGGCGAGGGTAGCAGATTGACCCTTGTCGTTGGTGCCACCTTGTTCGAAGTTGCGCAGGCTGCTTTCAACTTGCCAGATAGCTTTAGTGCCGTTGCCCAGATCTTCGAAACCCTTGAAGCCCAAGCGGGAGTTGTTGTCGGTTACGCGAGTGCGGGAGTTGTATGTCACGCCATCAGTTGCGCCAGTGGCTTTGGTGGATTCCAGGCCGCTGCTGATGAAACCGTAGATGGTTACATCGGCGTGGGCGGCGAACGGAACGGCGAACAGGGTTGCAACCAGTGCGGCTAGGCTTTTCTTTTGCATCATCAGTGCTCCATCAGGGGTTTTATGTTCGTTATACGTACTGGCTGTGGCGAAACTCTATGTTTGAGCCGTCCAGCACCTCAGTACTGTCGAAGTTTAACCACAAAATGTGACGCTGATGTTGCAGAAAAGATGCAAAGCTCTGCCGGAAAAAAGCTATCTGTTGTTTTTATGCTAAAAACTTATTGGGATAGACTTCATCAATTAGTGTCCGGCAATCAACAATGCGTAAATCATTGTCTTTGGCAAAGTCCATCAGGAACTGGAATACCTGCGGATCGATCTTTTGCAGCTTTTTGTCGACGGCTACGCAGCGCACGCCTTCTAGCAGCATGGGGCGGACATAGGCGTGGTAGGACAACTTCTGGTCGCCGCCAAAGGAGGCCAGAATGCCCGCCAGGCGTTCTGCCCAGTCGCTGGGACGGAAAGTGCGGCCTTCGGAGGTAAGCCCCTGGATGACTACTTCATATGGATTGCAGATCATGGTGATGAACCGGAGTGTGCTTTTAAGGTGTGGTCTCTGTATTTATCTATAGCAAAGACAGTGTTGTTGTTTTGGACTGTCTTTGATGCAGCGCAATAGCGGGTTTACCCGCAATTTTACCCGAAAATCAAATGCGCTTGAATGGCGGTAGCGAGGCAAGTAGTTTTTTTCCGTAACTTTGTTTCAGCAAGCGGTTGTCCAGAATGGTGACGCGACCATAGTCGCGCTCGGTGCGGATCAGTCGGCCCACTGCCTGGATCAGCTTGATGGAGGCCTCTGGCACGGTCAGTTCCACGAAGGGATTGCCGCCGCGTTTTTCAATCCAGCGCGACAGGGTTTTGCCGACCGGATCGTCCGGCATGGCGAAGGGCAGCTTGGCAATGATGACGTGCACGCAGCTTTCTCCCGGCAGATCCAGACCTTCCGAGAAGGAGTCCAGGCCGAAAATCACGCTGGCCTGACCTTGTTTCAGCCTGCTGTGATGGGTTTCCAGCAGTACGCTTTTGGGAATCTCGCCCTGAATCAGCAATTGTGCGCGTAGGGCTTCGGGTAGTTGACTGGCCACTTCCTGCATTTGCTTGCGTGAGGAAAATAGCACCAGGGTGCCGACCGGCTCGCCGGTATCTACGAGTTTGGGCAGCCACTCGACGATTTCGCGGGTGTGTCCTTGCGGGTCTTTCGGGCTGGCCAGCATGGGCGGCAGATACAGCTCACCTTGTTCGGTGAAATTGAATGGTGAGTCCAGCGCCACGCAGCTGACTTGGGGTAGCCATTTGAGGCCGGTTTGCGATAGCAGCAGGTCAAAAGCACCCAGCGAGCGCAGTGTTGCCGAGGTCAGCACGGCACCGGCGGCACGGCGCCACAGGGTGGCTGCCAGGCTGGCGGCGGCGCTGACGGGGGAGGCGGAGAACAGATAGTCGCCCTTGCCCTCGAGGCGCCGGGTAATCCATTTGGCAATCGGTGGTGCCGATTCTTCGGTCTGCTTTTCAAACAGGTCCCACACTGCCATCAATTGCTCGGCACGGCCGCTGAGAAAACCAATGTCGGCTGCCGCCTTGTCGATCTGGGTGGTATCGCTGCCTTTTTCCTTGCGCGCTTCGGTCAGGGCATCATTCAGCGCCGACAGATGTTTGAAAATGGCGCGCGCGGCAACTGCCATGTTGCGGGCGGGTTCTTGCAGGCGTTCCGGTAGCTGGCCATCGTCCATCAGCCAGGTGGGTTCCATATTGTCACTGCTGGCGCTGAGGGCTTCTTCACCGCTGAGCAGCCACAGCCATTCATTCAGTGTTTCCATGCAGGCGCTGGCGGCATCCATGGCCTGGGTGGCAATCTCCGATTTTCCGGTCAGGGTTTCCACCCGTGCGGCAATGGGCGCCACCTTGTCGAGCCAGCCAATAGCCTGTGCCAGCGAATGCTCGGCGGAGAACTGGTTGATGGCTTTTTTGGCCAGATGATGTGCCTCGTCGATGGAGTAGTAGCTGTCTTCCGGCGCCGGCAGGATGACGCCGCCACCCATGGAGACATCGGCCAGCATCAGGTCGTGGTTGGCCACGATGACGTCGACGGTTTCCAGGGTGTCGCGGGCCAGATAAAACGGACATTCCGGGCGATTGGGGCAGGCGGCTTTCAGACAACCGTGTCGGTCGTTGGTGACGCGGCTCCACAGGCTGTCTTCAATGATGTCTTTCCAGCTGTCGCGGTCGCCATTCCAGCGGCGGTAATAGAACTCATCCGCCATGGCGCGCAGGGCTTCAATCTCACCAGCCTGCGGTTTGCGGTCCCACAGCGTCAGCATGGGGTCGGGTGCCAGTAACTGACCCTGGGCGTTTTCGGCGGTCAGGGCATAAATGCGCTGCGGACACAGATAACGGCCACGGCCCTTGGCCAGGGCAAAGGTCAGCGGCAGACCACTGTTTTCCACCACGAAGGGCAGGTCGCGGTTGACCAGTTGCTCCTGCAGGGCGACGGTGGCGCTGGTGACTACCAGCTTTTTGCCGCGCGAGCGCGCCATCACGCCACCGGCCAGCAGGTAGGCCAGACTCTTGCCGACACCGGTGGGGCCTTCGATCACCGCGATGCTTTCGCCTTCACGATTGGGGTAGGCATCTCCCTGTTTATCCAGACTGCGCGACAAGGCATTGGCGATTTCCGCCAGCATGCGGCGTTGGGCCGCGCGCGGACGGAAGCCGGGCAGGTTGTCGGCAATGGTGCGGTAGTGATCGCGGATGGCGTCTTTTTCAGCATCGTTCAGCATGGCGCGATTGTACCGCAAGCGGGGCGGCCGATTCGTGCTAAAGCGTCACGGATTTTCGTCTGTGCGCAAATGTTGCTATGCAAAATGACGGCTTGGTCAGCTTGTGGATACGATAGCCAAAAAACAATTCAGCCAGAGTCTTCGGCAAAGTCGCCTTAAATCCGGGAAAACGGATGGTGATTGACTGGAAAATGCCGGCTCTGCATCGCGTACACATGGACAGACAGACAATAAAGTACGCAGCGTTCTACACACAGGAGAAATCAGTTCATGACACCCGTAAGCCGCGTTCTGGTGGTAAGCGATGATGCAAAGTGGCAGGCCGATGTGCTGGCCGGGCTGGGAGCCGTGGCCGTGCGTCTGGAAAATCCCTATGGTTTGACCTTTATCGGTGCGGCGCGCCTGAAAGAGGCCATGGATGTGATACGGCGCGATGGCGACATTCAGGCCGTGCTGGTCGACAAGCAGTTGCAGGAAAAGGGCATCAGCCAGGCTGCGGTACAGCTGGCCAACCAGATCAGCGACTTCCGCCCCGAGCTGTCGCTTTATGTATTGCTGGTGGATGACGATGAAAGAGTGCTGGTGGAGAGCCTGGCCAGTCATGCGGTGGATGGCTATTTTTACCGTGACGAGACCGATTACAACGGCTGGTTCCGCATTCTGACGGCTGAGCTGGCCGAAAAATCGGCCACGCCTTTCTATGACAAGCTCAAGCAATATGTGCGCATGGCCAAGGACTCCTGGCATACCCCGGGCCATGCTGGCGGTGATTCGCTCAAGGGCAGCCCGTGGGTGGGGGACTTTTACGATTTTGTCGGCGAGAACATGCTGCGCGCCGATCTTTCCGTTTCGGTGCCGATGCTGGATTCGCTGCTGCATCCCACCGGGGTGATTGCCGAATCGCAAAAGCTGGCGGCCAAGGCTTTTGGTGCACGCAAAACCTATTTCGCCACCAACGGCACCTCAACGTCTAACAAGGTGATCTTCCAGACTTTGCTGGCTCCGGGCGACAAATTGCTGCTGGATCGCAATTGTCACAAATCGGTACACCACGGGGTGATTCTGTCCGGTGCCTTGCCGGTGTATCTGGATTCCTCCATCAATCGTCAATACGGCATTTTCGGACCGGTGCCCAAGGCCACCATTTTTGCCGCCATCGAGGCCAATCCGGATGCGCGGGTACTGATTCTGACTTCCTGCACCTATGATGGTCTGCGCTATGACCTGGTGCCCATTATCGAGGCCGCACACGAGAAGGGCATCAAGGTGATCGTGGACGAGGCCTGGTATGGCTTTGCCCGTTTTCATCCGGCGTTCCGTCCCACGGCGCTGGAGTCCGGTGCCGACTATGTCACGCAAAGTACCCACAAGATCCTGTCCGCCTTCTCCCAGGCCAGCATGATTCATGTGAATGATCCCGGCTTTGACGAACATCTGTTCCGGGAAAATTTCAATATGCATACCTCCACCAGCCCGCAGTACAACCTGATTGCCAGTCTGGATGTGGCGCGCAAACAGGCGGTGACCGAAGGCTATCGCTTGCTCGACCGTACCCTGAAGCTGGCGGAGGAGCTGCGCGACAAGATCAACTCCACCGGCGCTTTCCGTGTGCTGGAGCTGGAAGACCTGTTGCCGGAGGATATCCGCGAAGATGGTATCCGGCTGGACCCGACCAAGCTCACAGTAGACATTACCCAGTCTGGCTTTACCACGGACGAGCTGCAGCATGCGCTGTTCGAGCGCTACAACATTCAGGTGGAGAAATCGACCTTCAGCACCATTACCTTGCTGTTGACCATGGGGACGACGCGCAGCAAGGTGTCGCGGCTGTACGATGCGCTGTTGCGCCTGGCCAAGGAGAAGCGGCCACCGCGTGCAGTGGGGCGGATGCCGGAAATTCCGCGCTTTTCACGGCTGGCCTGCCTGCCGCGCGATGCCTTTTATGAGGCGGGCGAGCGCTTGCCCTTGCTGGATGACGATGGCCGCCCCAATGCCGAACTGAATGGCCGGGTGTGTTGCGACCAGATCGTACCTTACCCGCCTGGCATCCCGGTTTTGGTGCCAGGGCAGGTGATTGACGACAGTATCCTGTCATACCTGGCGCGTCTGCAAAAGACACAAAAGTCCATAGAAACGCATGGTTTGGCGGAAGATGGTGGGGAAATGTATGTCAGAGTGCTGAAAGATAGGGAGTTATCGCATTTGCCTGACAGATTGTTGTTCAGCTGAGAGCTTGTCAGAACGGCCAAATTCCGATAAATATAACAATTGTCGCAAATATGTAAATTTTGCATCCGTTTACTACGGGATTGCGACACCAGTTAACTGACTTGAGACCAGCGTGTAGTAATGTGCCATTGCGCATGAAGACACACACCGTGTTCTATGCGCGATGGCCTTTTTTTTTGGAAATCTTACCCATGAAGCCAGTAGGACATTACCTGCAATTCAGCGACCTGAACCACGAGGAATATCGCCACATCTTCGAGCGTGCCAAGGTACTGAAGCGACGACACAGCGAAAAACAGCTGTATCAGCCGCTGCTTGGCCGCGTAATGTCCATGATCTTCGAGAAGAATTCCACCCGTACCCGGGTCTCCTTTGAAGCCGGCATGGCCCAGCTGGGTGGCCATGCCATGTTCCTGGACACCAAGACCTCGCAGCTGGGGCGCGGCGAGCCGATCGAAGACACGGCACGCGTGCTGTCGCGCATGAGCGACATCATCATGATCCGTACCTTCGAGCAATCGCTGGTCGAGCGGCTGGCCACCCATTCCAAGGTGCCGGTCATCAATGGCCTCACCAACGAATACCACCCCTGTCAGATTCTGGCCGACATCTTCACCTTCATCGAGCATCGTGGTTCGATCAAGGGCAAGACCGTGGCCTGGATTGGTGACGGCAATAATGTCTGCCGCACCTGGTTGCAGGCGGCCAAGATTCTTGGTTTCAAGCTGAAGGTGGCTACCCCGGTAGGCTATGAGCTGACCGTGCTGGATGGCGAGCATTACGGCCCCGAGCATTTCGAGCCTACCCACAGTGCGGTGAAGGCAGTGGAAGGTGCTGATCTGGTGACTACCGACGTATTCACCAGCATGGGCTACGAAGCCGAGAGTGCTGCGCGGCTGGAGGCTTTTGCCAGCTACCAGGTGAATGCCGAACTGATGAAGCATGCCAAGCCGGACGCATTGTTCATGCACTGCCTGCCGGCCCATCGCGG
>Ga0187845_1001576_pt1 | contig 12974 bp, 6 predicted proteins | sample SpaLakP09_SKY_68_FD_134515 | JGI IMG/M metagenome (GOLD analysis project Ga0187845, IMG submission 134515) | Oligotrophic lake water microbial communities from Sparkling Lake, Wisconsin, USA - SP09_SKY_68 | ecosystem: Environmental > Aquatic > Freshwater > Lake | place: USA: Sparkling Lake... | reverse complement strand
GCATCGCCGTCTCGCCTGGGGCAGGCCGGGCGAGGGGCATCAGTTCGTTGCGGGGCGGACGATGATGCTGTTGCGCACGTCCTTCACGTCGGGCACGGCGCGTGCAAGCTGGCCGGCGCGGTCCTTCTCGGCCTGCGACGTGGCGAAGCCGGCGAGTTGCACGGTGCCCTTGAGCGCCTCCACCTGGATGCGCATCGCGCTGACGCCCGGGTCTTCCGCAAACCGCGCCTTGACGCGCGTGGCGACGGTCGCGTCGTCGACGTACTGACCCACGGTGCTTTGGCCGCTGGTGACGGCGCAGCCCGCGGTGGCAAGGGTGACCAGGGCGGCCAGGGTGGCGATAAGGATGCTTTTCATGGGGTGTCTCCGTGAGACGAGGCAGGGCGCTCGCGCAGCATGAACCGCAAGGGTCGTGCCCAGCCCGGCCGTCGTCCGGTTGCCCCGTCGGGAGCGGCAAGCGCCCGCGAGGCAGGGCCGAGTTGACCTGTATCCCCGGCTGCATGGCTGCACGCTTTACCGAACTTGCCGCTCCGGCCGTGTGTCGTCGGTAAATCCTTCTGCCCCCGTGGAAGGCCGCCGGGTGCGCTCGCGGCTCACCGTCAGACTGCATGCGGTGCCCGGCTTGTGAGCCTGGGCGGCACGGACGTTGCGTTGGACAGGGTTGGACCGCGCGCCCCCGCCGCGTCAAAAGCCTCAGCCAAGCTGTAGAGGAACGCCCGTGAACTCTCTGGACATCCGCGCCGAGCGCCGCCAGACCCAGACCTTGTCGCCCCGGCTGCAGCATGCCGTGCGCCTGCTGCAGATGTCGTCGCTGGACTTTGCCGCCCTGTTGAGCGACACCTTGGGCAGGAACCCATTCCTTGAGATCGAGGACGGCGAAGGTGCCGATGGCGAGGCCTTGCAGGCCGGCCCGTCCGAGGGTGCCGCCGATGCAGCGGCCGAGGCGCATGGCCTGGCGGTGAATCACGACCTGCCGGACACAGCCGACGGCGCCGACCCAGACCTGTCCATGGGGATGGACATGGACATGGACATGAACAGCGACCGCGACCTGTGGGCCGCCGACGGGGGCTCGGGCCTGAAGCGGGCTGAGGGCGGCGACTTCAGCGCGCTGGACCTGATGGCCGTGGACACGTCGCTGAACGACCACCTGCGGGGGCAACTCAACGTGCTGCCGCTGTCGGAGCGCGACCTGCTGCTCGCGCATGCCGTCGTGGAATCGCTGGATGACGACGGCTACCTGCGCACGCCGCTGCAGGAGTTGACCGGTATCACCGGGCTGGACCCGGCGCCCGACCTGCAGGAGATGCAGATCGCGCTCAAGCGCGTGCAGGCGCTGGACCCGGCCGGCGTGGGTGCGCGAGACGTGGGCGAATGCCTGCTGCTGCAACTGCCGGCCATCGCCTGCGCCGAGACCCGCACGCTGGCAAGGACCATCATCACCAGCCACCTGCCCGCGCTTGCGGCACGCGACGTGGCGGGCCTGTCGCGTCATCTTGCAGAGCCGCCGGCGCGCGTCGAGGCCGTCTGCGACCGCATCCGCCGGCTGGACCCACGACCTGGCTGGCGCGTCGGTGCGACCCATGCGCCCTATGTCGTGCCCGACGTCATCGTGAAGAAGGTGCGCGGTCAGTGGACGGTGCAGATCAACCCGGCCGTCGTGCCCAGGGTCAGGCTCAATGAGGTCTATGCCAAGCTCTTCCAGCGCCACCGCACGCCGGCCAACTCGGCGCTGGGCGCCCACCTGCAGGAGGCGCGCTGGACGCTGCGCAATGTCGAGCAGCGCTTCTCGACCATCCTGGACGTGGCCGAGGCCATCGTGAAGCGGCAGCAGAACTTCCTGGACTACGGCACCATGGCGATGAAGCCGCTGGGGCTCAAGGAGATTGCCGAGGAAGTCGGCATCCACGAGAGCACGGTCTCGCGCGTGACCAACAACAAGTACATGGCCACGCCGGTGGGCGTGCTGGAGCTGAAGTACTTTTTCAGCCGCGCCATGATCAGCGCCAACGGCAGCGCCTGCTCGGGCACGGCCATCCGCGGGCTGATCAAGGACATCATCGAGGCGGAGGCCCACGAGGCACCGCTGTCCGACGCCGAGATCACCCGCCAGCTTGGCGATCAGGGGCTGGTGGTGGCCAGGCGCACGGTGACCAAGTACCGGCAGATGCTGAAGATCGACGCGGTGGATAGGCGTAGGCGCGTGGCCTGACGCGGTGCTTCAGCGCGGCGCCACCCGCCACACGGCATTGCCCACGTCATCGGCCACCAGCAGTGCGCCCTTGGCATCGAGGGCCACGCCCACGGGCCGGCCGCGCGCTTCGCCTTCGGGGCTGAGGAAGCCGGTCAGCACATCCACCGGCAGCCCCTGCGGCCGGCCGTCCGCGAAGCCGACGTAGACGACCTTGTAGCCAGCGGCCGGCTTGCGGTTCCAGGAGCCGTGCAGGCCGATGAAGACGCCGCCGGGCGCTGCGCCCGCCAGCGCCGCCGGCAGCGGGCTGGTGCCCGCCGCCGCCAGGCCCAGCGCGGCTACATGGGCGCCGAGCGCGTAGTCCGGCGCCAGCGCAAGGGCGACGAGATCCGGGCGCTGCGGCTTGACGCGCTCGTCCACATGCGGGCCATACCAGCTGTACGGCCAGCCGTAGAAGGCGCCGTCGTGCACCGAAGTCAGGTAGTCCGGCACGAGGTCGCTGCCGATCTCGTCGCGCTCGTTGGCCACGGTCCACAGCACGGTGGGCGTGCGGCTGCCGGGGCCGGCCAGCCAGGCCATGCCGTTGGGGTTGCGCAGGCCGGTGGCGAACAGGCGCTTGGCGCCGGTGGCGCGGTCGATCTCCCAGATGGCGGCGCGGCCCTCCTCGGCGGCCATGCCGTTCTCGGCCGCGTTGCTGTTGGAGCCCACCGTGGCGTAGAGCCGCCGGCCATCGGGGCTGGCGATGAGGCTTTTGGTCCAGTGGTGGTTGCGCGTGCCGGCCGGCAGGTCGGTGAGCTTGCGGCCCGGGCCTTCGAGCTTCGTCTGCCCGGGGGCGTAGGCGAACTCCAGCACCGCATCGGTGTTGGCCACGTAGAAGCGGTCACCCACCACGGCCATGCCGAAGGGCGAGTTGAGGTTCTGCGCGAACACATCGCGCAACTCGGCGCGGCCATCGCCGTCGGCGTCGCGCAGCAGCGTGATGCGGTTGGCGCTGGGCGTGGCCGCACCCGCGCGCTTCATGAACAGCTTCTGCACCCAGGCCTTGATGCCCTGGCCGTCGTCAGGCCGGGGCGGGGCATTGGTCTCGGCGACGAGCACGTCGCCGTTGGGCAGCAGCTGCAGCCAGCGCGGGTGGTCCAGCCCGGTGGCGAAGGCCTGCACCTGCAGGCCGGTGGCCGGCGTCGGCGCCTGGCCGTCCTTCCAGGGGCTGGGCTTGGCGATGTGGACCGTGGGCAGCGCCGTCTTCACCGGCTCCACCAGCGTGGGCTTGGGGCCGACGTCGGCATTCGGGGGAAGGCGCGTGCTTTCGCCGCAGCCGCTGCATGCGGCCAGCAGGATCAGAGACGCCGCTGGGGCAAGGGAGTGAAGGCGCATGCCGCGACCGGGCACGTGGCATGCCCGGTCGCCTTGCGTCAGCGGAAAAAGAAGTAGACCAGCAGCAGCACGATGCCGGGAACGCCGAGCAGCCAAGCGAGAAGGTACTTGCCCATGATGAGTCTCCTGGAAGAGGTGGTGAGGGATCAAGCATCGACGTGGCTCCAGCGCGCGAGGCACAGACGAGGCCCGACGCCCGCGTAGGACGGACGGCCGTGCCGGCATGGTCCCGTTAGCAATCCATGGGCGCTGTAGGACGCGGCCCACCGGCAGACCAGGCGGCCTCCGGCCCCTCAAGGCCGCCCTGAGGCCTAGGCTGACGTCAGCTCGCGAGGCATGTCGCTTCTGCGGCAAGCGCAAGGAAGCACGACATGAAATCAACTCCGTTTTCCTCTCTGCACCGCGTTGGCGTCGTGGCCTTGGCCGCCGCGCTCGCTCTCACCGCCGGCTGCTCGTCCATGAGCGAACGTGAACGCGGCACCGCCCAGGGCGCAGGTGCTGGCGCCGTGGCCGGTGCCGTCATCGGCTCCATGACCGGTGGCAGCACGGGCCGCAGCGCCGTCATCGGCGGTGCCCTTGGCGCCGTGGCCGGCAACCTGTGGTCCAAGCACATGGAAGACAAGCGCGAGGCGCTGTCGCGCGCCAGCCAGGGCACCGGCGTCGAGGTGGTGCGCACCGACGACAACCGCCTCAAGCTCAATGTGCCCAGCGACGTGTCTTTCGACACCGGCCGCGCCGACATCAAGCCGCAAATGCGCCCGGTGCTCGACGAGATCTCCCGCAACCTGGACCCCAATGTCACCGTGACCGTGGTGGGCCACACCGACGCCACCGGCAGCGACGCCATCAACGAGCCGCTGTCGCGCGACCGTGCGCTGGCCGTGCGTGACTACCTCACCAGCCGTGGCGTGGGCGTGTCGCGCCTGCGGGTGGACGGCCGCGGCGCTCGCGAGCCGGTGGCCAGCAACGACACCGATTCAGGCCGTGCCGCCAACCGGCGTGTGGAGATCTTCCTGTCGGAGCCGGGCACGTCGGGTTGATTGAGGGTGAGGCTGATCAGCGCCGCACTGAACCCGGCCTTGCAAATCGAAGATGGCATGACGTTCAGTTTGCGGGTACACCCGTAAGTGAGTGTCTTGCCCGGATTGGGGTCTTGACGAAGAATGTAGAAAATATTGAGAACCGTCAGAGGCTGTGTTCAATCAGTCGGGCGACCCAGTAGAAACCCGCAGCCCATGAGGCCGCATGAGGAAGCCGTCATGGGCCGTGGAGGGAGTCGTGAAGTCATGAGCCGTGCCCGTCTGCGCGAGGTGAGCCGCAGTGCGGGCCTCGGCGCGTTGTTGCTCACCGTGGCCCTCGCTTCCCAGGCCCAGAGCCTGCTCGACACTTACCGCCAGGCGCGCCAGGCTGACCCGCGTTTTCGCGCCGCCGAGTTCAATACCCAGGCCACCGCCACGCTGACCGACCAGGCCTTCGCCGGCTTCCTCCCGGTGGTGAGCTTCGAGGCCGAGCGTCTGGACACCCGCCAGACCATCCTCAGCAGCGAGAACCCCATCTTCGGCGCAGGCACGACGACCTACCCGACCAAGAGCGCCACGCTGTCGCTGACCCAGCCGCTGTTTCGCATGGACGTGGTGCGGCGCTTCGAGCAGGCCAAGTCCTCCGTCAAGCAGGCCAACTACGTGCTGCTGGCTGCCGAGCAGGACCTGATGGTGCGCACGGCCAGCGCCTACCTCAGCGTGTTGGCCGCCAAGGACGCCCAGGCCTTTGCCAAGGCCGAGCGCGAGGCGGTGAGCAAGGCACTGGACCTCGCGACCGAGAAGCTGAAGTCGGGCCTGGGCACGGTCACCAACCTGCACGACGCGACGGCACGCCGGGCCATCACGATGGCGCGCGAGATCGAGGCCGGCAACAAGCTCAACGACTCGCTGCAAGGCCTGCGCGAAATCACCGGCCAGACGCCGGTGCAAATGCAGTCGCTGCGCAATGCGTTCCCGCTGACTCAGCCCGAGCCGCTGGACCTGGACCGCTGGGTGGAAACCGCCTTCACGCAGAACCTGACCCTCCAGGGCCGCCGCGAGGCCGTCGAAGTGGCGCGCTACGAGATCGACCGTCAGAAGGCCGCCCACCTGCCGACTCTGAACGCCGTCCTCACGCGAAACCGCAAGGACAGCGGCAGCACGCTGTACGGCGGCGGCAGCAACATGTCGACCCAGGAGATCGCGGTGCGCCTTAGCATCCCGATCTTCAACGGCGGGCTGGTGCTGGCCGTCACGAAGGAGGCGGCGCTGCGCCACCAGAAGGCCCAGGAAGAATTGGAGCAGGAGCGCCGTGGTGTCGAGCGTCAGACGCGCGCCGCCTTCGAGGGCACCGTCAGTGGCACGACGCTGGTGACGGCCCTGGGCCAGGCCGTCGTCGCGCAGCAGAGTGCGGTGCAGGCCAAGGAAGAAGGCCAGCGCGCCGGCCTGTTCACGCTGCTGCCGGTGTTGGACGCGCAGCGCGACCTCTTCGCCGCCCGCCGCGACTATGCCCAGGCCCGCTACGACTACCTGCTCAACCGCCTCAAGCTCGCGCAGGCGGCCGGCACGCTGTCCGAGAGTCATCTGGCCGAGCTGAGTGAAGCGCTTCAGTAAACACCCCCTCGCCCAGGCGCTGATGGATGCCGCCACGGCACCGTCGCGCGGGAAGGGTGCGCGCGCCACGCGGCGCAAGCCGGTGTTCGAGCCGCTGGAGCCGCGCGTCCTGCTGTCGGGTGAACTGCCCGTCGTGCCGCCGCAGCCGGGCGAAGAGCCAGCCGTGCTGTCGGCGCCGCTGGAGTTCGGCAACCAGGCCGAACAACTGCTGATCGCGTCGCTGAGCCAGCAGTTCCAGGCCAGCGAGTTGCCGGTGGTGCAGCGCTTTGCCGACGGCTGGGGCCAGGTCGACCTGGCCCCAGCCGTCGGCAAAGCGCTGCACCACCGGCAACTCGCTGGCCTGGAACTGCTGGCTCAGCGACGCGATCAGCAGTTGTTCGGCCTGGTTGCCGAACTCCAGCGGCGCCGACAGCACGGCTGGCTCTTCGCCCGGCTGCGGCGGCACGACGGGCAGTTCACCCGACAGCAGGACGCGCGGCTCCAGCGGCTCGAACACCGGCTTGCGCCGCGTGGCGCGCGCACCCTTCCCGCGCGACGGTGCCGTGGCGGCATCCATCAGCGCCTGGGCGAGGGGGTGTTTACTGAAGCGCTTCACTCAGCTCGGCCAGATGACTCTCGGACAGCGTGCCGGCCGCCTGCGCGAGCTTGAGGCGGTTGAGCAGGTAGTCGTAGCGGGCCTGGGCATAGTCGCGGCGGGCGGCGAAGAGGTCGCGCTGCGCGTCCAACACCGGCAGCAGCGTGAACAGGCCGGCGCGCTGGCCTTCTTCCTTGGCCTGCACCGCACTCTGCTGCGCGACGACGGCCTGGCCCAGGGCCGTCACCAGCGTCGTGCCACTGACGGTGCCCTCGAAGGCGGCGCGCGTCTGACGCTCGACACCACGGCGCTCCTGCTCCAATTCTTCCTGGGCCTTCTGGTGGCGCAGCGCCGCCTCCTTCGTGACGGCCAGCACCAGCCCGCCGTTGAAGATCGGGATGCTAAGGCGCACCGCGATCTCCTGGGTCGACATGTTGCTGCCGCCGCCGTACAGCGTGCTGCCGCTGTCCTTGCGGTTTCGCGTGAGGACGGCGTTCAGAGTCGGCAGGTGGGCGGCCTTCTGACGGTCGATCTCGTAGCGCGCCACTTCGACGGCCTCGCGGCGGCCCTGGAGGGTCAGGTTCTGCGTGAAGGCGGTTTCCACCCAGCGGTCCAGGTCCAGCGGCTCGGGCTGAGTCAGCGGGAACGCATTGCGCAGCGACTGCATTTGCACCGGCGTCTGGCCGGTGATTTCGCGCAGGCCTTGCAGCGAGTCGTTGAGCTTGTTGCCGGCCTCGATCTCGCGCGCCATCGTGATGGCCCGGCGTGCCGTCGCGTCGTGCAGGTTGGTGACCGTGCCCAGGCCCGACTTCAGCTTCTCGGTCGCGAGGTCCAGTGCCTTGCTCACCGCCTCGCGCTCGGCCTTGGCAAAGGCCTGGGCGTCCTTGGCGGCCAACACGCTGAGGTAGGCGCTGGCCGTGCGCACCATCAGGTCCTGCTCGGCAGCCAGCAGCACGTAGTTGGCCTGCTTGACGGAGGACTTGGCCTGCTCGAAGCGCCGCACCACGTCCATGCGAAACAGCGGCTGGGTCAGCGACAGCGTGGCGCTCTTGGTCGGGTAGGTCGTCGTGCCTGCGCCGAAGATGGGGTTCTCGCTGCTGAGGATGGTCTGGCGGGTGTCCAGACGCTCGGCCTCGAAGCTCACCACCGGGAGGAAGCCGGCGAAGGCCTGGTCGGTCAGCGTGGCGGTGGCCTGGGTATTGAACTCGGCGGCGCGAAAACGCGGGTCAGCCTGGCGCGCCTGGCGGTAAGTGTCGAGCAGGCTCTGGGCCTGGGAAGCGAGGGCCACGGTGAGCAACAACGCGCCGAGGCCCGCACTGCGGCTCACCTCGCGCAGACGGGCACGGCTCATGACTTCACGACTCCCTCCACGGCCCATGACGGCTTCCTCATGCGGCCTCATGGGCTGCGGGTTTCTACTGGGTCGCCCGACTGATTGAACACAGCCTCTGACGGTTCTCAATATTTTCTACATTCTTCGTCAAGACCCCAATCCGGGCAAGACACTCACTTACGGGTGTACCCGCAAACTGAACGTCATGCCATCTTCGATTTGCAAGGCCGGGTTCAGTGCGGCGCTGATCAGCCTCACCCTCAATCAACCCGACGTGCCCGGCTCCGACAGGAAGATCTCCACACGCCGGTTGGCGGCACGGCCTGAATCGGTGTCGTTGCTGGCCACCGGCTCGCGAGCGCCGCGGCCGTCCACCCGCAGGCGCGACACGCCCACGCCACGGCTGGTGAGGTAGTCACGCACGGCCAGCGCACGGTCGCGCGACAGCGGCTCGTTGATGGCGTCGCTGCCGGTGGCGTCGGTGTGGCCCACCACGGTCACGGTGACATTGGGGTCCAGGTTGCGGGAGATCTCGTCGAGCACCGGGCGCATTTGCGGCTTGATGTCGGCGCGGCCGGTGTCGAAAGACACGTCGCTGGGCACATTGAGCTTGAGGCGGTTGTCGTCGGTGCGCACCACCTCGACGCCGGTGCCCTGGCTGGCGCGCGACAGCGCCTCGCGCTTGTCTTCCATGTGCTTGGACCACAGGTTGCCGGCCACGGCGCCAAGGGCACCGCCGATGACGGCGCTGCGGCCCGTGCTGCCACCGGTCATGGAGCCGATGACGGCACCGGCCACGGCGCCAGCACCTGCGCCCTGGGCGGTGCCGCGTTCACGTTCGCTCATGGACGAGCAGCCGGCGGTGAGAGCGAGCGCGGCGGCCAAGGCCACGACGCCAACGCGGTGCAGAGAGGAAAACGGAGTTGATTTCATGTCGTGCTTCCTTGCGCTTGCCGCAGAAGCGACATGCCTCGCGAGCTGACGTCAGCCTAGGCCTCAGGGCGGCCTTGAGGGGCCGGAGGCCGCCTGGTCTGCCGGTGGGCCGCGTCCTACAGCGCCCATGGATTGCTAACGGGACCATGCCGGCACGGCCGTCCGTCCTACGCGGGCGTCGGGCCTCGTCTGTGCCTCGCGCGCTGGAGCCACGTCGATGCTTGATCCCTCACCACCTCTTCCAGGAGACTCATCATGGGCAAGTACCTTCTCGCTTGGCTGCTCGGCGTTCCCGGCATCGTGCTGCTGCTGGTCTACTTCTTTTTCCGCTGACGCAAGGCGACCGGGCATGCCACGTGCCCGGTCGCGGCATGCGCCTTCACTCCCTTGCCCCAGCGGCGTCTCTGATCCTGCTGGCCGCATGCAGCGGCTGCGGCGAAAGCACGCGCCTTCCCCCGAATGCCGACGTCGGCCCCAAGCCCACGCTGGTGGAGCCGGTGAAGACGGCGCTGCCCACGGTCCACATCGCCAAGCCCAGCCCCTGGAAGGACGGCCAGGCGCCGACGCCGGCCACCGGCCTGCAGGTGCAGGCCTTCGCCACCGGGCTGGACCACCCGCGCTGGCTGCAGCTGCTGCCCAACGGCGACGTGCTCGTCGCCGAGACCAATGCCCCGCCCCGGCCTGACGACGGCCAGGGCATCAAGGCCTGGGTGCAGAAGCTGTTCATGAAGCGCGCGGGTGCGGCCACGCCCAGCGCCAACCGCATCACGCTGCTGCGCGACGCCGACGGCGATGGCCGCGCCGAGTTGCGCGATGTGTTCGCGCAGAACCTCAACTCGCCCTTCGGCATGGCCGTGGTGGGTGACCGCTTCTACGTGGCCAACACCGATGCGGTGCTGGAGTTCGCCTACGCCCCCGGGCAGACGAAGCTCGAAGGCCCGGGCCGCAAGCTCACCGACCTGCCGGCCGGCACGCGCAACCACCACTGGACCAAAAGCCTCATCGCCAGCCCCGATGGCCGGCGGCTCTACGCCACGGTGGGCTCCAACAGCAACGCGGCCGAGAACGGCATGGCCGCCGAGGAGGGCCGCGCCGCCATCTGGGAGATCGACCGCGCCACCGGCGCCAAGCGCCTGTTCGCCACCGGCCTGCGCAACCCCAACGGCATGGCCTGGCTGGCCGGCCCCGGCAGCCGCACGCCCACCGTGCTGTGGACCGTGGCCAACGAGCGCGACGAGATCGGCAGCGACCTCGTGCCGGACTACCTGACTTCGGTGCACGACGGCGCCTTCTACGGCTGGCCGTACAGCTGGTATGGCCCGCATGTGGACGAGCGCGTCAAGCCGCAGCGCCCGGATCTCGTCGCCCTTGCGCTGGCGCCGGACTACGCGCTCGGCGCCCATGTAGCCGCGCTGGGCCTGGCGGCGGCGGGCACCAGCCCGCTGCCGGCGGCGCTGGCGGGCGCAGCGCCCGGCGGCGTCTTCATCGGCCTGCACGGCTCCTGGAACCGCAAGCCGGCCGCTGGCTACAAGGTCGTCTACGTCGGCTTCGCGGACGGCCGGCCGCAGGGGCTGCCGGTGGATGTGCTGACCGGCTTCCTCAGCCCCGAAGGCGAAGCGCGCGGCCGGCCCGTGGGCGTGGCCCTCGATGCCAAGGGCGCACTGCTGGTGGCCGATGACGTGGGCAATGCCGTGTGGCGGGTGGCGCCGCGCTGAAGCACCGCGTCAGGCCACGCGCCTACGCCTATCCACCGCGTCGATCTTCAGCATCTGCCGGTACTTGGTCACCGTGCGCCTGGCCACCACCAGCCCCTGATCGCCAAGCTGGCGGGTGATCTCGGCGTCGGACAGCGGTGCCTCGTGGGCCTCCGCCTCGATGATGTCCTTGATCAGCCCGCGGATGGCCGTGCCCGAGCAGGCGCTGCCGTTGGCGCTGATCATGGCGCGGCTGAAAAAGTACTTCAGCTCCAGCACGCCCACCGGCGTGGCCATGTACTTGTTGTTGGTCACGCGCGAGACCGTGCTCTCGTGGATGCCGACTTCCTCGGCAATCTCCTTGAGCCCCAGCGGCTTCATCGCCATGGTGCCGTAGTCCAGGAAGTTCTGCTGCCGCTTCACGATGGCCTCGGCCACGTCCAGGATGGTCGAGAAGCGCTGCTCGACATTGCGCAGCGTCCAGCGCGCCTCCTGCAGGTGGGCGCCCAGCGCCGAGTTGGCCGGCGTGCGGTGGCGCTGGAAGAGCTTGGCATAGACCTCATTGAGCCTGACCCTGGGCACGACGGCCGGGTTGATCTGCACCGTCCACTGACCGCGCACCTTCTTCACGATGACGTCGGGCACGACATAGGGCGCATGGGTCGCACCGACGCGCCAGCCAGGTCGTGGGTCCAGCCGGCGGATGCGGTCGCAGACGGCCTCGACGCGCGCCGGCGGCTCTGCAAGATGACGCGACAGGCCCGCCACGTCGCGTGCCGCAAGCGCGGGCAGGTGGCTGGTGATGATGGTCCTTGCCAGCGTGCGGGTCTCGGCGCAGGCGATGGCCGGCAGTTGCAGCAGCAGGCATTCGCCCACGTCTCGCGCACCCACGCCGGCCGGGTCCAGCGCCTGCACGCGCTTGAGCGCGATCTGCATCTCCTGCAGGTCGGGCGCCGGGTCCAGCCCGGTGATACCGGTCAACTCCTGCAGCGGCGTGCGCAGGTAGCCGTCGTCATCCAGCGATTCCACGACGGCATGCGCGAGCAGCAGGTCGCGCTCCGACAGCGGCAGCACGTTGAGTTGCCCCCGCAGGTGGTCGTTCAGCGACGTGTCCACGGCCATCAGGTCCAGCGCGCTGAAGTCGCCGCCCTCAGCCCGCTTCAGGCCCGAGCCCCCGTCGGCGGCCCACAGGTCGCGGTCGCTGTTCATGTCCATGTCCATGTCCATCCCCATGGACAGGTCTGGGTCGGCGCCGTCGGCTGTGTCCGGCAGGTCGTGATTCACCGCCAGGCCATGCGCCTCGGCCGCTGCATCGGCGGCACCCTCGGACGGGCCGGCCTGCAAGGCCTCGCCATCGGCACCTTCGCCGTCCTCGATCTCAAGGAATGGGTTCCTGCCCAAGGTGTCGCTCAACAGGGCGGCAAAGTCCAGCGACGACATCTGCAGCAGGCGCACGGCATGCTGCAGCCGGGGCGACAAGGTCTGGGTCTGGCGGCGCTCGGCGCGGATGTCCAGAGAGTTCACGGGCGTTCCTCTACAGCTTGGCTGAGGCTTTTGACGCGGCGGGGGCGCGCGGTCCAACCCTGTCCAACGCAACGTCCGTGCCGCCCAGGCTCACAAGCCGGGCACCGCATGCAGTCTGACGGTGAGCCGCGAGCGCACCCGGCGGCCTTCCACGGGGGCAGAAGGATTTACCGACGACACACGGCCGGAGCGGCAAGTTCGGTAAAGCGTGCAGCCATGCAGCCGGGGATACAGGTCAACTCGGCCCTGCCTCGCGGGCGCTTGCCGCTCCCGACGGGGCAACCGGACGACGGCCGGGCTGGGCACGACCCTTGCGGTTCATGCTGCGCGAGCGCCCTGCCTCGTCTCACGGAGACACCCCATGAAAAGCATCCTTATCGCCACCCTGGCCGCCCTGGTCACCCTTGCCACCGCGGGCTGCGCCGTCACCAGCGGCCAAAGCACCGTGGGTCAGTACGTCGACGACGCGACCGTCGCCACGCGCGTCAAGGCGCGGTTTGCGGAAGACCCGGGCGTCAGCGCGATGCGCATCCAGGTGGAGGCGCTCAAGGGCACCGTGCAACTCGCCGGCTTCGCCACGTCGCAGGCCGAGAAGGACCGCGCCGGCCAGCTTGCACGCGCCGTGCCCGACGTGAAGGACGTGCGCAACAGCATCATCGTCCGCCCCGCAACGAACTGATGCCCCTCGCCCGGCCTGCCCCAGGCGAGACGGCGATGC
>Ga0187845_1001575_pt1 | contig 12976 bp, 13 predicted proteins | sample SpaLakP09_SKY_68_FD_134515 | JGI IMG/M metagenome (GOLD analysis project Ga0187845, IMG submission 134515) | Oligotrophic lake water microbial communities from Sparkling Lake, Wisconsin, USA - SP09_SKY_68 | ecosystem: Environmental > Aquatic > Freshwater > Lake | place: USA: Sparkling Lake... | reverse complement strand
GGTGCCACGCGGGTAGCTGCGGCCGTCGACCTCGATCATGGCCGGGGCCTGGCTCAGCAGCTTTTCGGCCAGGCCCGCCGGCAGCTTGGCGCTGGCCTTTCGGGGCTTGAGCTTGAGGACGTCGTCATTCAGGCTGGGGCTGGGGAATTCACGGCTCAGGTCCAGTTCTGCTTCCATGGGATGCTCCTAGAGTGGCTTGACCGGGGCGGTCGAGCCATGGGATTGATGTACGGTGTTCAATGCGTGCATGACGCTGAATTCAGGCGGCATGGACTGCCGCTCTTTGGTGTGGCTTTGTTTGCCCGCCTGACCGGCTGACTGCGTGCTCAGCACGGGCCCCCTTCGACCCCACAATCCGCCGGTCCAGGCACGGGCGGTGCGCGGAGTTCAGCGCGGGCGGGGGCTGTGGGGGCACCCGCCAGCTTCTCGAAGCCGGGCATTGAAGGCGCAGCCGGCGCCGTCTCCGCTTCAGCAGGGGTTCTGTGCCGCGCGCACCTTGGCTTGGGGTCGCGCTGCATCGAAGACCCGGGCGGTTGTTGTGAGGGTTTCGCAGCTCCAGCCGCGCCCTGACCGCTCCGGTGGCGATCCTAGGCCGGCTGTGCCTGGCAACAACCCCTAGCTTGCCGCTTGCGAGAAGGACGTTCCTGGTGGGGGCCGGTCTTGGGTGAAAATTACCCGCATGGCCAAGAAGAATGCCCACGTCAGCGAGACGCCCGCGACCCAGTTCCTGAAACAGCACGAGATCCCGTTCAGCGAACATGTGTACGACTACGTCGAACACGGTGGTACCGCTGAGAGTTCGCGTCAGCTGGGTGTGTCCGAGCACCAGGTGGTCAAGACTCTGGTCATGCAGGACGAGCGCGCCCAGCCTTTGATCGTGTTGATGCATGGCGACCAGAAGGTCAGCCTGAAGGAGTTGGCGCGTCAGATCCCGTGCAAAAAGGTCGAGCCCTGTAAGCCCGAGGTGGCGCAACGTCACAGCGGCTATCTGGTCGGCGGCACCTCGCCCTTCGGCACGCGCAAGGCCATGCCGGTGTATGTCGAGGCCAGCATTCTTGCGTTGGAGCGCATCTGCATCAACGGTGGTCGGCGTGGCTATCTGGTCGGCCTGGACCCGCGGGTTCTGCCGGAGCTGCTGCAGGCGCGGGCGGTGCAGTGCGCCAGTGCAGAATAGCGCCCCATGCAAGATACTCTTTTCCCCTTTTTCCCTCTTCTGGCCGCGTTCGTCGGCTACCTGATCGGTTCGCTGTCCTTTGCCGTGATCGTCAGCCGTGCCATGGGCCTGTCCGACCCGCGCAGCTACGGCTCGGGCAACCCCGGTGCCACCAATGTGCTGCGCTCGGGCAACAAGGCCGCGGCTATTCTGACCCTGGTGTTTGACGCGCTGAAAGGCTATGTGCCGGTGCTGCTGGTCCTGCACTTCGGCGCCCGTTTCGGCCTGGGTGAAGGCACGGCCGCCCTAGTGGGTTTGGCCGCCTTCCTGGGTCATCTGTGGCCGGTGTTCTTTCGCTTCGAAGGCGGCAAGGGCGTGGCTACAGCCGCCGGTGTGATCCTGGCGCTGAACCCGGTGCTGGGTGCCGCCACGCTGCTGACCTGGCTGGCGATCGCCTATTTCACCCGCTACTCGTCCCTGGCGGCCATCGTCTCCGCCGCGTTTGCGCCCATCTACGAGATGTTCGGCTGGGGTACCGGCCCCAATGTCGGCGTGCTGGTGCTGATGGGCCTGCTGCTGGTCTGGCGCCACAGCGCCAACATCAAGAAGCTGATGAATGGCACCGAAAGCCGTCTGGGCCAGAAGGCGGCCGTCGCGCCGCCGGCCGGCAGCAGCAAGAAACACCCGCATGGCCCGGAGGCAGCCCACGCCCACGGACATTCGCACAAGCATCCCAAGAAGCAGGAAAGGCAAGGAAGGAAATGACGATCGAACGTTTTGATGTTGGCGCCCGCATGTCCGAGATGGCCGTGCACAACGGTGTGGTTTATCTGGCCGGCCAGGTGCCCGAAGACGCCAGCCAGGACATCACCGGTCAAACGACCCAGGTGCTGGCCATGATCGACGCCTTGCTGGCCCGCGCCGGCAGCGACAAGAGCAAGATCCTGCGTGCCCAGATCTATATCGCCGATCTGGCCGATTTTCCCGGCATGAACGTCGCCTGGGACGCCTGGGTCGTGCCAGGACACACGCCGCCGCGCGCCACGGTCGAGGCCAAGCTGGCACGGCCGGAGTGGAAGGTCGAGATCGTTGTGACGGCCGCGGTCTGAGCGGCGAATCTCCAGACATACCAAGGGCGGTGCCGAGATGAATCGACGCCGCCCTTTTCTTTGTTTCGGAGCCATCTCTTGGCGAGAGCTGGGGTCTTTGGCACTGATCGTGGCCGTGGTCTGGGGCCTGAGTACTTGGGCCCGCCAGGGCCTGCATGAGGGCCAGGCGCAAAGCCTTCGGGAGAAGGCCAAACCGGGCGATATCGTGATGCTGTCCAGCCGCAGCTGTGTCTACTGCACGCTGGCACGCCAGTGGTTTGAAGCGGAGCGCATTCCCTATGCCGAATGCTTCATCGAGAGCAATGCCCAATGCGCGCAGCGTTACCGCGAGACGCTGGCGCAGGGCACCCCTACGTTTCTAGTCCGGGGTCAGGTCATATTGGGCCTGGACCGGGCGCGGATGGTGGCGTTGTTGGAGCAGACGAAGGCGGTTCAGCCCTAGGAGCGTAGGCTGTGCGCGAACTCAGCCTGACCGCAAGCATGCGGGCCGTCCTGAACGAGGCAAGCAAAACCGCGCAGGTGGGGGGCTAGCATTGAGCATTCAGCCTGCCCGCAAGCATGCGGTCAGGCCTGAGTTAGCCACAAGGTCCTGCGCAGGCAGGACCTTATGCTCGAGCCCTCAGCCAGCTCGCAAGTATGCGATCTGGCCTGAATGAGGCACAAAAGGCCGCGCAGGCGGCCTTTTGTGTCCACATTCAGTCCTCGCTGCTGAAGACGAGTTTGACTTCGTGGGACTGCTTTTCGCCGTTGCCTTCGAAGCGCCATTCCATCAGGGCTTCCGTCACGGCGCGGTCGAAGATGCGGGGCGGTTCGGCTTCGAGAATCTGCACATCTGTGACCTTGCCGTCCGGGCCGATGTTCATCTTGGCCTTGACCGAGCCGGTCTTGATGTTCTTCTTGGTTGCAGCCGCCGGGAACTCGGGCGGGACCTTCTTCAGGACCTTGGGCGAAGCCATGGCGCTGGTCGCGATCAGCAGGGCACCGAGAAGGCCTACCGAGGCGCGCAGCATATGGGCGCGCATAGAGGGTCGTTTGGAAGGGGTCATGTCTGTCCTCTGTCGGGGTTTGTCAGCAAAAAAAAGGCTGAGTGTTGGAGATTCAGGCTTGGGTGCGGAAGAAGCCGACGGCTTCCAACAGGCGTGAGGAACTGCTGGTCAGCGCCTCGGTGGAATGGCTGAGCTCGCTGACCAGGCTGGCGTTCTGCTGGGTGCTGCGGTCCAACTCGTTCATGGCGTTGTTGACAATGCCGACGCCGGTCGCTTGTTCCTGCGCGGAGTGCGAGATCTCTTCGATCAGCTGACCCATGTCATTGACCTCGTTGACCACGCTGCTGATGGTCACGCCGGCGTTGTTGACCAAGTCGGTGCCAGTTTCCACCTTGACCGTGGATTCCTGGATCAGCACCTTGATTTCTTTGGCGGCCGAGGCGGCACGAGAGGCCAGGGCACGCACTTCCGAGGCCACCACTGCGAAGCCGCGGCCGTGCTCACCCGCGCGCGCGGCTTCCACGGCGGCATTCAGCGCCAGGATGTTGGTTTGGAAAGCGATACCGTCGATGACGCCAATGATGTCGCCGATCTTGCGCGAGCTGGCGCTGATCTCTTCCATCGTCGCCACCACCTGGGCCACGGCCTTGCCGCCGGCGCTGGCCGAGTTGCGGGCCTTGCTGGCGATGCCGGCGGCCTTGCGGGTCAGCTCGCTGGCACCGCTGAGGTTGGCGGCGATCTGCTCCACCGAGGCGGCTGTCGTCTGTAGGCTGGAGGCCGAGCGCGCCGTGCGGTCGGACAGGTCGTTGTTGCCGCTGGCAATCTGGCTGGAGCTCTGTGCCACATCGGCAGCGGCCGCGCTGACGCTGCTGACGACGCCGGACAACGCTTCTTGCATGCCTTGCATGACGTCAAGCATCTGCCCCAGTTCATCGCTGCCCGACGCGCCAAATGTGTGGGTCAGGTCGCCATTGCGGATCGCATCGGCCGCGGCTTGCGCCTGCTTGACCGGGTTGACGATGGAGCGCGAAATGGCGAGGCCGCCAGCCCCGCCGATGACCACAGCGGCGATCACCAGCACCACGGTGACCAGCACCGAGTTGCGGGCCAGTTCACCGCCGGCCACCGCGAGGTCGTGGGCGTTCTCGAACTGCATATCGACCAAGCCTTTGAGCCCGTCCTGGTAGGCCTGCTGGGCCGGACGCACGTCGGTGATCAGGCTCTCGCGCGCCTCGTCGGGGCTCCCGTCCTGTTGCACCTTGCGGAACTTCTCGACCGAGGCGAAGAACTTCGCCTGGGCTTCCTTGACCTTGCCGACCAGCTCATTCTCGGCGCTGCTGTCCAGTGTGGCGACCAAGCTACTCAGCTGCTTGTCACTTTCCTGCACAGCGCCGTCGATGGCCGCCTTTTGCTTCTTGATCTGGCGCGCTTCATCGAGCAGGAGCAGATCCCGCGAAGCACGGGCAATGACATTGACGTTGCCCTCCAGAGAATTGGCTGTGGCGATCTTGACCAAGCTTTGATTGGCCGTGCGGTCGAGGTCCTTGGCCAGGCGGTTGGCGCTGTACGCCCCGTAGCTGCCAATGATGATCAACAACACGATCAGCACGGCATAGCTCAAGCCCAAGCGCTGGCTGATACGCAATTTTGAGAGAAGACTCATGGCGGGCGCTTTCTTCCTAATGACAACAAACATCCACGGCTGACGCTGCCACCCTGTTTTCTTGTGTGCGCAGCCTACCCGTGGATCTTCGGCAAGCTGCTTGAAGACTTGAGGATCATCGCAAAGCGGTTCCGGTGGTCAAGTTAAAAAAGCCCCAGACTGGCTGCATTTCCGCGGCCCTGGCGAATCAGTTCCGGTGTTTCATGGCTCAGGTCGATGATGGTCGTCGGTTCGCGTGCGCAAGCCCCGGCGTCCAGAATGACTTGCAGCTGCTTGTCCAAGCGTGCAGAAATCTCTTGGGCATCGTTCAGAGGCTCGCTGTCGCCGGGTGCAATCAAGGTGGTCGCCAGCAGGGGCTGGCCGAACACGGCGAGCAAATCCTGGGTGACCCGGTGGTCGGGCACACGCAGGCCTATGGTGCGCCGCGAAGGGTGAGACAGGCGCCGCGGCACTTCCTTGGTCGCTTCCAGGATGAAGGTGAAGGGGCCGGGCGTGGCCAGTTTGAGCAGGCGGTACTGCCGGTTGTCCACGCGGGCATAACTGGCCAACTCGCTGAGGTCGCGGCAGAGCAGGGTCAGGTGGTGCTTGTCATCGACGCCGCGAATGCGCCGCAGCGCTTCGGCCGCGGCCTTGTCGTCCAGATGGCAGACCAGAGCGTAGCTGGAGTCGGTCGGGATGGCCGCGATGCCGCCGCCATGAAGGATCTGCGCCACCTGCTTCAGGAAGCGCGGCTGGGGGTTGTCCGGGTGGACTTCGAAGAACTGAGCCATGGGCCATTGTGGCGCTGGCTTTTGTGCGCGTGCGCGCGGCGGTGCGAAAAAGACACGCGGGCCGCCACGGCAGCTTCACTGAGGCGGATGAACCCGATCGGCCAGTGCCATCCAGACCGGCTGCAAGCGCCCGGACAAAGCGTCCAGACGGCCCAGGTCGATGCGGCTTTCATCCGGTGAGTGAAAGTCGGAGCCGCGCGAAGCCAGCAAGCCAAACTCCAGCGCGGTTTCGGTGTACTTGACAGCCTCGGCGGCGCTGTGACTGCCAGTCACGACCTCGACGCCACGGCCGCCGTGGGCGATGAACTCGGTGAACAGGGCGTATTCCTCGGTCGGCGTGAAGGCGTAGCGCGCCGGGTGGGCGATCACGGCCAAGCCACCGGCTTCGCGCAGCCATCGCACGGCGTCGCCCAGGCTCGCCCAGCGGTGCTCGACATAACCGGGCTTGCCCTCGGTGAGGAAACGGCGGAACACCTCGCTGATGTCGCTGCAATGGCCGGCCTCGACCAGGAAGCGAGCGAAATGGGTGCGCTAGATCAGTTCCGGGTTGCCCACGTACTGCAGTGCGCCTTCGAAGGCGCCCTGGATGCCCACCGCCGCCAGGCCTGCTGCCATTTCGCGGGCGCGCGGCTCGCGGCCGCCGCGGGTGGCGCGCAGGCCCTGGATCAAGGTCTCGTTGCGGTGGTCAAAGCCCAGGCCGACGATGTGCACCACGCGGCCTGCGAAGCTGACCGAGATTTCCACCCCAGTCAGGTAAGCCAGGCCCTGGGACTGGGCGGCCTCCAGGGCGCGCTGCTGGCCGCCCACCTCGTCATGGTCCGTTAGGGCCCAGAGTTCGACGCCATTGGCCTTGGCGCGTGCGGCCAGTTCCTCGGGCTGCAAAGTGCCGTCGGACACCCTTGAGTGGCAATGCAGATCGGCATTGCTGAGGTGGTGGAGGGCGAAGGGGCGGGTGGCGTTTGGATTCACCAAGCCATTTTAGGCGCCGGCCTCTTCTGTCATCGCCTCGACGATCATCTGCACCCGCTGCTGACCCTGGTATTCGTCCAAGCTCAGGCGGTAAGCGAGCAAGCCGCGTTCGGGCACCGGCTCGATATGGCTGAACCAGATCGCATCGCGCAAGGCACCGCCCTGGCGAAGGCGCAGCTTGAGGTGGCGCTCGCCGACGATGCGCTGCGAGACGACTTCCACCCGGTCACAGAACAGCGGCGCTTCGAAGGCCTGACCCCAGACCTGGGCGTCCAGGCTGCGCACCGTCTCGGCGGTGAACAGCTCCGGGGCGAGCGGCCCGTCCGTGCGCAGGGTGCGGGTCAAGGCCGCGGCGTCCAGCCATTCGGCCGCCACGGCTTGCAAAGCCTGGTCGAATCGCTCAAAGCCATCGTCGGCCAAGGTGCAGCCGGCCGCCATGGCGTGGCCGCCGAACTTCTTGAGGAGCTCGGGGTGGCGCTTGCTGACCAGGTCCAGGGCGTCGCGCAGATGAAAGCCGGGGATGGAGCGGCCCGAACCCTTGAGCTGGCCGTCGGCGCCGCGGGCGAAGACAAAGGTGGGCCGGTGGATGCGGTCCTTGAGGCGCGAGGCAATGATGCCGACCACGCCTTCGTGGAATTCGGGCTCGAACAGAGCCAGGGCGGCCGGGGGCTCACCCTTGAGGCGCGGGTCCTGCATCAGTTCGTCGAGCTTGAACTCGGCTTGCTCGCGCATATCGGCCTCGATTTCGCGCCGTTCGCGGTTGATGGCGTCGAGCTGGCGCGCCAGTTCCAGGGCGCGCGCCGGGTCATCGCTGAGCAGACATTCAATGCCCAGAGTCATGTCCGAGAGCCTGCCCGCGGCATTGATGCGAGGGCCCAATGCAAAGCCCAGGTCGAAAGCATTGGCACGGCTGCAGTCGCGGCCGGCGGCGGTGAACAGGGCGGCGATGCCCGGCTGCACCCGGCCGGCGCGCATGCGCTTGAGCCCCTGCGCCACCAGGCGGCGGTTGTTGGCGTCCAGCTTGACCACATCGGCCACCGTGCCCAGGGCCACCAGGTCCAGCAGGCCGTCGAGCTTGGGCTGTGGGGTGCTTTCATAGTGGCCGCGCTGCCGCAACTCGCTGCGCAGGGCCAGCAGCACGTAGAACGCCACGCCCACGCCGGCCAGGTTCTTGCTCGCAAAGGCGCAGCCGGGCTGGCTGGGGTTGACCAGGGCGTCGGCCGCAGGCAGCTCGACCTGGCCATCGACGAGCGCCGGCAGGTGGTGATCGGTCACCAGCACCTTCAGGCCCAGGGCCTTGGCATGGGCCACGCCGGCCATGCTGGCGATGCCGTTGTCCACCGTCATCAAGACTTGCGGCCGCAGAGGCAGGGCCAACTCGACGATGGCCGGGGTCAGGCCGTAACCGTGGATGGCGCGGTCGGGCACGACGTAGCAAAGCTGCTCGGGCGCCGCGCCCAGCAGGGCCAGACCGCGCAGTGCAACGCTGCAGGCGGTGGCGCCGTCGCAGTCGTAGTCGGCCACCAGACAGATGCGTTCGCGCTGCTCGATGCAGTCGGCCAGCAGGCGTGCGGCCTCTTGGATGCCTTTCAGGTCTTCGGGCGGCAGCAAGCGGGCCAGGCCGTCGTCCAACTCCTCGGCGGAGCTGACACCGCGCGAGGCAAACAATCGGGCCAACAGGGGCTCAACACCGGCTTGCTCCAGGGCCCAAGCGGTCCGCGGCGGTACTTCACGGCTCAGCAGGCGGGGCGCGTTCATAGAGCCCCCAGCACGGCGGCGGTGTTGGCGCGCGGTGGGCGCAAGCGCTGCCACAGGCTTTGCAGTGCGCTGCTGGGGACCGAGGCATAGCTTTGCGCCAGGCGTTCTCCGCACAGGGTCAGGCGGACCGGGCGTCCATCGCGAGCCAGGTCCAGCCCGCGCGCCACCGGGCCGGCGTCCAGCGCCACCCAGGCCTCGGCCCAGGCGGCCCAGTCGCCGGCCAGCAGCGGCGCGCGCAGGCGCTCGTCCACTAGCAGCGCTGCCGGTGGCGCGCCGCCTTCATGGCGGCCGCAGCCGCTGATCCAGACCGAATTGACCGGCAGCAAGCCGCGTTGTTCGCGTGCTTCATTCAGGGCGTGCTCGTGCAGCAGCATCTGGATCTCGTTTTGCAGGCGTCGCAGCAGGCGGGCCTCGGGCATCCAGGCCGCGACATTGCGGGCCAGCACCCGGTCCAGGCTGGCGCAGGCCAGGCCTTGCAGGCTGGCGTGGCCGATCAGCCAGCACTGTGCGTCCACCCAGCGGGCCGTCCAGCCTTCGCCGCTGGGCCAAAGCTCTGCCAAGGCCTCGAACAGCGCGCGTGAGTCGAACTCGCTGAGCTGCAGCTCTTCTGGGTTGCGGGCGGTGATGTGGTCGCTGCCCACGGCCAGGTGCAGCGGCGTCAGCCGTGCCCAGGCCTGGCTGGCATCCAGGCCCAGGCTGTCGGCCAACCAGGCGGCGGTGGGCAACTCGCCCGGCGCGGCGGCGCTGCCGCGCAGCTGAGCCAGGGCCAGCTCCTGCGGGGTGTTGAGGCTGTACTCGTCGTCGCCGATGGCCGCGCCGTCCAGGCTCAGGCGGCCCAGCAGCTCGCTCAAATGGGGCAAGTTCAGTTCGCCAAGACTGTGCTGGCAGGCCTCGCCCAGGGCGCTGGCATGGGGAATCATCAGATGCATGGGGGGATTATCGAGGCCAGCCTCGCTGGTTGCTTGCGTCACACAAGCGTCACAGCCCTGCCATGGCAGCGACACGGCTGCGGCCGAGACTGCCGGTCATGCAGCACGACCCCGCCATCACACGCGCCGCCTTGGCCAGCGCTGTCAGCGCCGCAGCAAGTGACGAGAGCGTGAGCGAACTCCCCAGCCGCAGCTATCGCACGGTCTGGATCTCGGACCTGCACCTCGGCACGCCGGGTTGCCAGGCCGCGGCCTTGCTGGAATTCCTTCGTGAAGTGGAATGCGAGCAGCTGTTTTTGGTCGGCGACATCATCGACGGTTGGCAGCTGCGCCGCAGCTGGTACTGGCCGCAGGCCCACAACGATGTGGTGCAGAAACTGCTGCGCAAGGCGCGCAAGGGCTGCCGGGTGATTTTCATTCCCGGCAACCACGACGAATTCGCGCGTAAATACCTGGGCCACAACTTCGGCGGCATTGAGGTCGCCAAGGAGTGGGTCCATGAGACCGCCGACGGCCGCAAGCTCTGGATCACCCATGGGGATCTGTTCGACGGCGTGATCCAGTGCGCCAAGTGGTTGGCCCATGTCGGCGACACCTTGTACGAGCTGACGCTCAAACTCAACCGCCATCTCAACAGCCTGCGCGCCCGCCTGGGTCTTCCGTACTGGAGCTTGTCCAAGTACCTGAAGCTCAAGGTCAAGCGGGCGGTCAGTTTCATCTCCGATTTTGAGGTGGCGGTGGCGCGCGAGGCGCGCAAGCGCGGCGTGCATGGGGTCGTCTGCGGCCATATCCACCATGCCGAGCTGCGCGAGATCGACGGCATCCTCTACGCCAATGATGGCGATTGGGTGGAGAGCCTGACCGCCCTGGTCGAGCACGCTGACGGTCAGCTGGAGATCCTCGATTGGAGTGCCCACAGCAGTCTTTTGGCCGGGCGCACTTTGGCGCTGCCGCGGCCGGCCATGGCGCCGGAAGCAGGGCGCACGCTGGCATGAGCCGAATGGCTGTCGGAACTGTCATATTTGGTCCATAAAATGGTTTGATGACCGTATCTCAAGCGCCCGTGGTGCTGCTCAATCGTGAGCAGGCAATTCTTGAATTCAACCGGCGCGTGCTGGCTCAGGCGCAGCGCCCGGATGTGCCGCTGCTGGAGCGGCTGCGCTACATCTGCATCGTGTCCTCCAACCTCGATGAGTTCTTCGAGGTTCGCTTTGCCGACATGCTGGATGCCGCGCGCGATCCGGAGAGCCTGGTCAATAACCGCGATGTCGAACGGGTCGGGCGCGCCGCCCATGCATTGATCGACGAGCAGTACTCGATCTTCAACGACCATGTGATGCCGGCCCTGCGTGCCGAGCGCATCGTCGTGCTCAACCATGCCGACCGCAACGAGGCGCAGCGCCAGTGGGTGGCCAAGTTCTTCGAACGCGAAGTGCGGCCCTTGCTGGTGCCGGTGGGCTTGGATCCGGCTCACCCTTTTCCCCAGGTGGCGAACAAGTCCCTGCATTTCATCGCCCGTCTGTCGGGCAAGGACGCCTTCGGCCGCGACAACCGCATTGCCATCGTCAAGGTGCCGCGTGTCTTGCCTCGCGTGATCAAACTGCCGGCCTCGGTCAGCGATGGGCAGCAGGTGTTTGTGCTGCTGACCAGCGTGATCCGCGCCCATCTGGAGGATTTGTTCTCGGGCCGCAAGGTCGAGGCCTTCTCGCAATTCCGTGTCACCCGCGATTCCGATCTGGAAGTCGATGAGGAGGAGGTGGCCAATCTGCGCCATGCCTTGCGCTCTGGCCTGACCACGCGCCATTTCGGCCGCGCCGTGCGCCTGGAGGTGGTCAACACCTGCCCGGCCGAGTTGTCACAGTTCCTGCTGGAGCAGTTCGCGCTGCCGGTGGCGGCCTTGTACCGCGTCAACGGTCCCGTCAATCTGGTGCGCCTGAACGAGCTGATTGATCAGACGGAGGCGCCCGAGCTGCGTTTTCCCGACCATGAGCCGGTCTGGCCGCAAGGCCGGCTGCCGCGCCAGAAGTCCATGTTCGACCGTTTGCGCAAGGGCGATGTGCTGCTGCACCACCCCTTCGAGAGCTTCGATCCGGTGGTGGAGTTTCTGCGCCAGGCGGTCGAAGACCCCGATGTGCTGGCCATCAAGCAGACCATTTACCGCACCGGCGCCAAGTCGGCGCTGATGGATTTGTTGATCGAGGCGGCGCGGCGCGGCAAGGAAGTGATGGCCGTGGTGGAACTGAAGGCGCGCTTCGACGAAGAAGCGAACATCAACTGGGCCGAGCGCCTGGAAGCCGTGGGCGCGCAGGTGGTGTACGGCATCGTCGGCTACAAGACACATGCCAAACTGCTGCTGGTGACGCGCCGCGAGGGCGCCAAGTTCCGGCGTTATGCCCATCTGTCCACCGGCAACTACAACCCGCGCACGGCCCGTTTCTACACCGACCTTGGCTATCTGACGGCCGACCCGGAACTGACCTCGGATGCTGATGCAGTGGTTCGCCAGCTGGCTTCGCTGGGCAAGATCAAGCCGCCCAAGCGCTTGCTGCTGGCGCCCTTCAATATGCACAGCCGCATGATGGAGTACCTGGCTCAGGTCGAGCAGGCGGCGCTGGCCGGACAGCCCGCGCGGGTGGTTTTGAAGATCAATGCTTTGACCGATCTGGAGCTGATCCAGGCCTTGTTGCGGGTCTCGCAAGCCGGCGTGAAGATCGATCTGATCGTGCGCGGCGCCTGCATGCTGCCGCCGGGCCTGCCCGGCATCAGTGACAACATCGTCGTGCGTTCGGTGGTGGGGCGTTTTCTCGAACACACCCGCATTTGCTACTTCCGCTGGGGCCCCGGCGAGAGCGACGAGGCGCTCTACCTGTCCAGCGCGGACTGGATGAGTCGCAATATGTTCCGCCGCATCGAGGTGGCCTGGCCGGTGCTGGATGAGCGCTTGCGTCAACGGGTCATCGATGAGGCCTTGCTGCCCTATCTGCATGACAGCCTCGATGCCTGGCAGCTGGGTCCGGACGGGCGCTCCAGCCGTGTTTCTGACCAAGGCCTCAGCGCCCAGCAGGCCTTGATGCGCCTGTATCACGCCGACAACTGAGCCGCCGAACATGGACCTGATTCTGTGGCGCCACGCCGAAGCTGAACTCCTTGCTGAGGGTGGCAGCGATCTGGAGCGCCGCCTGACCGCCAAAGGCGAGCGCCAGGCACAGCGCATGGCCGCCTGGCTGAACGAGCGACTGCCGGACGATTGCCTGGTGCTCAGCAGCCCGGCCGCACGCACCCATGCCACGGCCTTGGCCCTAGGCCGAGACCTGCACTTGCTGCCGGCCCTGGCGCCCGATGCCGAGCCGGAGGCCTTGCTGGCGGCTGCGGGCTGGCCTGAGCCGCCCCACCAATCCGTGCTGCTGGTGGGGCATCAGCCGACCCTGGGGCGTTTGGCTGCGCGTTTGTTGGCCGGCCAGGATCAGGCCTGGGCGGTCAAAAAAGGCGCGGTTTGGTGGCTGCGAGCGCGCGAGCGCGCGGGCCGGCGTGAGCTGACCCTGGTGGCGGTGCAGGGGCCGGATCAGCTCTAAACAGGCCTCCTTGCGTTCAAGTGCTCAGCTGCAGCTCCAAGACCTCGGAGCGCGCCCAGGCCTGGGC
>Ga0187845_1001566_pt1 | contig 13011 bp, 10 predicted proteins | sample SpaLakP09_SKY_68_FD_134515 | JGI IMG/M metagenome (GOLD analysis project Ga0187845, IMG submission 134515) | Oligotrophic lake water microbial communities from Sparkling Lake, Wisconsin, USA - SP09_SKY_68 | ecosystem: Environmental > Aquatic > Freshwater > Lake | place: USA: Sparkling Lake... | reverse complement strand
TCTTTGGATGAAATGGTGTACTCTCTGTTTGGGGTACCTCTGCTGCGTTCCCAAACATTTCGCTACTTGAGGCCTGAAAGAACTTAATTTTTGGGTCAGTCAGGCGAATTGCCTCAAGCATCCTGGTAACCCCCACAGCAGCAATTTCAGCAGTAATAGCTGGCTGGCTCCTATGGTCCGGTAAAAATGAATGTGCGGCCAAATTGTAAACCTCTGAAGGTCGAACGTTTTGTAGCAACTGAACTAGAGATGCCTCGTCCAGCAAGTCACCCGATGCCATCTCAATAGTTGGAGCAATATGCCTAATTCGCGCATAACTTTCGCCTGGCGCACCGCGTGACATGCCCACCACACGATACCCCTTTGACAGAAGCAACTCGGCAAGGTAGGAGCCGTCTTGACCAGTGACACCTGTAATGAGTGCTGTTTTCATCGTTTCTTTTTCCTTATTTTGCCACTGCTTTCGTGGCAAGCTCATTCAAAATAGACTCGAGTTTTTCTGCACTTTTTGTCCATTGAAAATTATCTTGCACAAATTTTCGGCCATTTTCGGCGAAGTCGTTCCACCTGTGCCCACTAAGTAAACCCACTACTCGGTTAGATATATTTAGAGGTGTATCTGCCACATACAAGTGAATTCCTGAATCTCCGCAGACTCCTTGATTCCCCGCTGAAGTGGTCACTACAGGCGTACCTGTCGCAAGAGCCTCAAGCACTTTTGTTTGCGTACCCACATTAAGTCTTATTGGGCAAACGCTAACCATTGCACGAAGAAGATAATATCTAACGTCATCCACATAGCCTGTTACAGTAATATTTTTACTGTTCTCAAGCATTCTTATAGCAAGCGATGGTCGAACACCAACTAACCACAGATGAGCATTCGGTACTTGCTCAACAATTAATGGAAAAATTTCACGGCAAAAATACTTAACGCCATCAACATTGGGTGCATAACCCATATTCCCGGAGATAACAATCATTCCTGGTAATCGATCAACACTGGCGACAGGCTGAAAATATTCCGTATCTATACCATATGAAATCTGCTCAAAACTTGCCTCTTTTAGCAACACTTGGTAATTTGACACATCCGCTTTCGAGATTAACGACACGCGATCAAAATGTGAAGTTTGCCGGGATTCATAACGTCGTAGACGTGCAATTTCATTTTTCAGCGCAGTACGAAGATACCAAGGTCGCCAAGCCAACGAATGAGAGTAATTTAATACTAGTGGATCCACCATATTCAATATTGTAATTCCTCGATACCATTGGGGCAAAAACTGCACAGTTCGAGTCAATTGACAAATCACCGCATCATAAGAAGTCGAACGCAATCGACTTTCAACAGCTTCAGTCATCGCCTTTGAACGATAAAGACAAACCTGCAATGGCTCAGATGAAAATAAACCACCTAATAAATTGATTGCTACTTTCCATTTCGGTAGCGGAATAATCTCAACTGCATTACATAGGGCCTTAATCGGATCAATGCCAGAAACTTTTCCATCTGGATCACCGAAAGCGATTAAATCGATTGAATGACGAGCAGCAAGTTGCTCAATGTGACGACACTGCATCACTTGAAACCCTCTTACCGGCGGATATACGTGGCTGGGCGTAATAACCAAAACTTTCATTTCGTTGCCATCACAGATTGATACACCGCAAAGGTTTTTTCTGCTGCAAGCTGCCATGAAAACAATCCCGCACGAAGCTTTCCTTTTTCAACAAGGCTGTCGTACAAAACCCTATCTGTTACCACACTCTTTATTGCATTCGCAATGGCATCTGCATCGTATGGATCAACCATTAACGCCGCATCACCCGCAATTTCGGGTATAGAGCCGCATGGTGACGTGATAACAGGCGTGCCACATATCATCGCTTCCAAAACTGGTAAACCGAATCCTTCATAAAAAGACGGATAAATCAGCAATTCTGCGGCGTTATACAGCGCAACCAAATCATCCTCGGTCACAAATCCTGCGAATACCACATCATTACCAATCCCCAATTCTTCTGCCAAGCGACAAAATTTATCTATCCCATGAGCAAGCAAACCCACTACCGCCAATTTAATTTCGCAAGAGTGGAGTTTCTTAAAATTTGCAAAAGATTTTAAAATTGTTGGCGTATTTTTGCGCGGATCTAATGCGCCTAGAGCGAGGACAAAAGAACTTTCTAATTTAAGTTTTGTGCGCACGGCACTTATTTTTGATTCATCTGAAATAATGCCGCAAGCATTATTAGCGGCAAGCCATATCACGCTAATGCGTTCTTCTGGCACATCAATATATTGCAAAATGTCATTACGCGAAGAACAAGAAATAGTCGTAATCATAGAAGCACGTTTTGCAACAATGGGCACAACATACTTTAAATACTCACGACCAATGCGCTGATACCAAGATGGTGACTTGGGTAGCTTGCTTGTTGGAAACATGAACATCACATCCATGATACTGAGCACTAATTTCAGACGGCGTGGAAGAATAGCTGGGGCACTATTACCAGGACAATGTAGGATATCTAATTCATCGTGCATAGCACTAATAGGCAGCCTTACTTGCTCCCAGAAAGGATAAATCTTAGGCTGAAGCAGTTTTATAGAAAATCTTGCATCCTTTGGAATTAATTCTACTGAGTTCAAATCGTAAATATATATTACAAAAGAACAATCGTAGGGTATCTTTGATAGCCCTTGTAGCAGGTGAAACACAAAATTCCCTATGCCACGGCGTTTTATTAAAGTGCGTGCATCAATGCCTATTTTCACTTAAGTTTTTCTTTGCCGCCCAAGGTAAACGTAAACCTGCCGAAAATACCACTGAGCCATACTGCGACAACTGCCCTTGATGCTTTACGCTTCCCTTGTGATGAGGCAAGGCCAAGGGCACTTGCTAGTACGCCAAAAACATAAATAATTACCCATAACCCGAGGCCAAAATTTTTTTTCAAAACATATGGCTTGTTTTTTAACGCGTGCCGCCAAGCAAAAGAATCACCTTCATTACTAGAAGAGGCGCCGCGCTTATGGTACACAATCGCATCACTCAGAAAACAGCCATATCCTTTGCGTGTAGCGCGAAAGCAATAATCAAATTCTTCAAAATAGAGAAATATATTTTCATCGAAATAGCCAACTGACTTCAATATCTCAGAACTAAACATGAAACTTGCACCATTTATAAAGTCTAAGTGGCTCGGGCAGATATTCACCTCGGTAGAAATCTTCCCTGTGGTCTTTGAAAAATATCCACCACCGTAAGCCTCAACCATTTCTGGATTGTGATAATGGAACAGGGTTGCGCCTACGATCCCATTCTTTTGTTGTGCACAAGCTACCATTTCAGCCATTGAGTCGGGTGTTACAACCGTATCGTTATTTAGTAGCCAAATGTAATCTACGTCCCCTTTAAGTTTGATGAGCTTCAGTGCTAAATTATTACCTGCTCCAAAACCACCATTTCTGTTAGAACGAATTAGATGCAATTTAACATTGGCTTCTGATTCAGGATAAATCTCCTGATTAAGTTTTGAAGCCAAATTAGCTCTACCCTCAATGGCTGCTTCAATCTCCAATGATGTGTACACATGACAAGCAATTTTCTTCTCATGGGAGGGAATAGAATGCTTCCCTAATATTTTTGAGGGGCTTGCGCAAAGGGAAACGCTTCCAACAGCCCAATCTTTAATTATTTCTATTGAGTAATCTGAAGAATCATTATCAACCAAAATTAACTCGTAATTCGCGTGCGTTGAGCGAAGCAAACTTTTTATACACTCGATTGAATCTCTCCAACCATTCCAATTGACTAATACTATATAGACCTTAGAGGCCACGCTGTCCCACTTTCTGGGTGAGTTACTCTCTCCTCGCAACTCTTTTATTCACTAGCCCTGTTAGCCATATGGATTTGGATGCCATCTGTATGGCGCTAAAAAAGAACAGGCCTATGCACTCCGTCATGCTGTAAAAGAAAATATAAAAAAGACTCCCATATAGAGGATGCAAAAGATAAACTGAAAATATGCATATGAGAAAACGATTTTTTCTAGGATTCATCATGAGGAAGTGGAATTTGTTCGCGCAATAAGCAAGCAAAACACCAAATGCCAGGACTCCAATCACCCCAAAATGCGCATAAAAACTTTCATAACCTGGCCTTGTAATTGAATCCTGATATGCATATGTCCCTGAAATAAATTCATCCAACGCATTAAATGGTAACGAAGTATCAAGACGGATAAAGAATGGAATTAATTTCAGCCAAAAACCTAAATTTGAGAATCCGAAATCGTGAGAAATCCCATAGTCACCTTTTGCATATGTCAGAATACCTGCCAACCCACAAAAACCCTCGACAGATGTAGAATAAAACCAGTTTATTGGATTATCAGTCTCCGAATACTTTGTTACATATGCTTGCAACTCGCGCGAACTTACCTCTTTAGAAATACTAGTGAAGTGTCGGTACATGCCAAACCCTATGGCAACAAATAAGAATACTGCCACCCCACTCAATATTAATTTTCTGGGTAACTCGCGCCTGCAATAATTTGTCGCAATAAATAGTTGCAGCAAGAAAAAAAGCATCCACCCTCTGCCATTGAACATTTGAAACATTATCACAAATCCAAAAAGAAAAATATCAATTACGAAAATTCGCTGCCTATTGGCAGTTTTCTTTAATAACTGAAGTCGGCCTAAATGAACCAAAACCAAAAATATCGTTGCACCACGCCCGAGAAATTGGCCGGGTTGTGATACCAAAGCCTCAACCCCCCCCATAGTGGTCACTGCCACCGATGCAAAAAGGAACGTCCAGCAAATCAATAGAAAATTAGTTAGCCCGGAATAAACATCGACTTTATCGCTTTTGGCCTGAAGTGCCATTACACGTGATTTGCGTTTTGACAAGAAAAGGTAGGTGACACAAAAACAAAGCACACTGAGTCCAATATATAAATTGGCTAATCTTGCACCATCAATAGATATACTCTTTTTCATGTGTTCGATGACCAGAACCTCTCTCGCATCAAACTCCGAAAAAAGCCACCATGCCTGACCATGCACCAAAAACAAAGTTTCAGCGGATAGCGCCATAACGTAAATATTCCGACCGTTAGGCTTCAGAAATTCACGCAGACCAACTATTGCTAAGAGACCTACTTGTATAAACAACCAAATCCAATCAGGTGTTGGAATCAAAATGATCTTCTATGGCACATTTGCACTTTGACTAGCACGAGAATTTAGCAGCGCCAAAGCATGTGATCACGTCCCAACTCAATGCGAGACAATTTCTAAATTTGGCAGCGGAAATACCAAATTGGACTGTTTATACTTCTCTTGCCCTTGGAAAAATTTTTTAAAGTGCCAAGGTAAGACTATCAAATAGTCTGGGCTTTTTGCCAATACCACAGCCTCTGGAATAATAGGAATCCAAGTGCCTGGAGTAAAGCACCCATACTTTTCGTTATTCACTTCGCCTACATATATTATTTCTTTTTTTGTCAGCCCGCAATATTGCAACAGGACATTTCCTTTTGTTGAAGCACCCAGTGCTGCGATCGTTTTACCTTCTGCTTGTGCTTGCTTAATAAATGCCAGCAAATCTGTTTTGGTTTGCTCAGTCCTCAAGGCAAATGCCTGATAGGGCTCGAGTGTGTCTAATCCTTGCTCAACTTCTGAATCAAGGATTTTCTGCACAGATGGGACAACACTCAAATCGCCATTTGCCTTTGCCACGGTTATTGAGAAACTACCACCATTTACGTCGTTGAACTCAACATCGACAATTCTAAAACCAACTTTGTCCGCCATCCATTTGATCTGCTTTAAGGCATAGAACTCCAAATGTTCGTGGCACACCGTGTCATACGAATTCGTTGCCAACATAGTTGGCATATAGCTTTGTTCAAACACCCAAACACCATCATCAGCCAGCACGTCGTAGACTTGCCGCATAAAGCTTACCGGATCTTCCAAGTCGTAAAACATTGAAAACGAAGTGACTACTTTTGCTTTTTGCTTAGGATATTGCGCTTGCACAAGGGCAGCCGAGAAAAAATCGGGGATCAATTTAATGTGGGACGGATAGTAGCTGTGGAATTTTACGCCTGTCGGGTCTATACCCACTAATTTTGTCCCGGCAGACGGGAAAGCTTGCAAGGTGGTGCTGTCGTTGCTGCCAATATCTACAACCAGATCGCCTTCGAGCAGATTCACTTGCGTGAGAATTTTGTCAACTTTGCGATGCAAGTGCGCGACCATGCTGGCGTTAAGGCCCGAGCGATAGCCGTAGTTTTCCCCATACATTTCGCCCAAGTTATAAGAGTGTTCAAGCTGCAACAGTCCGCAAACGTCATTACCTCCGGTGCATTTCACCAAACGTAGCGGCCCGACTGTCACGTTAGCATTTTTCTCGCGAGGAAAAATTCCCGTCAGCATTTGCTCACCCAAGTCTAATACCTGCTTTAAATGTCTATTGCCGCAGATTCTGCATTTTTTAACTTTTTTGTACATTACTTGCCTCCTTAAATATAGAAAATTAAATTTATTTGCTTAAAGGTTTTAGATCGGTATCCGCCATCATGCCCACCAGTTCACGAAATCTAATTTCATTATCGCAGCTCAGTTATTCCTTGGCTATTGATGTATTTCCCACGAGCTGCATCGATTCATTTAGGCAAAACGCGAATGCATTCTAACACCCACAATCACGATAATCCAAACCTAAGTGCTCAAAAGCCATGTCACAAAGGTCACGCACTGAATGCGTTCGACCTGTGACTAATACAAAATCTTTTGCCTGGGTCTGATGCAACATTAACCACATCGCTTTCACATAACTCCTAGCATATCCAATCAATTAACCCTACACCTTACAACAACTCGGATAGAAGCGATTCTTTAGCTTTTCGGATATAACGAACAGCTCCCATGACGCGATAGCCTTTGGCTTTTAATAGCCCTGCCATATATGAGCCATCTTGCCCGGTTATAGCGGTGATTAGGGCAGTTGTCATTTAATGTTTACGACTTTTAATGTTTAAAACTCTAGACATCATTCGGCTAAGCAAACCTGCATGTTTACTGTGCAATAAATCGTGCAGTGCCATTTGATTGGGATTGGCTGAGCAAGATAAATAAAAAACACTTAAAAAGTTTGCTAACGAAGCCGGAAATATACTCAGAAGGGAAGCAACTATACGCTCCGCTTTTCCCGCACTGGCAGGCCAAAACTTTTGCACCTCCTTTTTTGTGAATGCACCCAGAGCACGATTGCGAATCAACCTACTTATGCTTCTTCGTGGCTCACGTTGCGTAATCTGTAGTTTGACTTGATCCGAAAAATCAGCAAATGACCAGATTAAGTTTGGCCATTTAAATGTCCATATTTCAAAGCTACGTGGCGACCACATGCCATTGCCATAGCGTATTGTTATCAACGGCTCAGCAATGACCTTAACTTTACTGATAGGTGGATGCTGGAAAATTATCCCTACATGGATAAATAGTGACCCATAGTAATTAGCTCTATTTCGTTCTAGCCAAGTCCGCCGTTTAATAACTACTGCACCGATGAAAGAAAGATAACTTGCTACTTCTGCAAAAAACTTTTCCCTATCACTTGCCCCATATTCTTTATCCGAGGAGAAAGCCAATGAGCGTTCAACATATAGCTTTGAAAATTTCACGTTCTTCACTTCCGAGTTCACTACGATTAACTCAGGTGCATCTTCCATGGATTGGAGCACACGAGCCACTGCTCCAGGTCGTAATAGATCATCGTCTGTCATCAGCCAGCAGTATTGACCACGAGCATAACCCACCGCTTTGTCGTAGTCAGCATCGACACCCGAGTTGGCTGGTTCACGGAAATACCGTATTTCAGGGTGGCATAACAAATACTGCGCCATCACTTCGGGCGTGTTGTCCGGCGAAGCGCCATCCACGACGACGATCTCCACGCTTGGCTCCATCTGGCCCAAGATGGAATTCAGCGTCTCGCCGATGAACGGCCCCCTCTTGAAGGTCGCGATGCAGATAGATAGCTTTATCGACATCTTTACTCTTCAGTTGGACATCGCGTCAGCGGCGCAATATTTCTTCGGACTCGGCGAACACGTAATTAAACATGGCCGATTCCGCGTGGCCTTTAGCGACCCAGTCGGCGACCTCAGCTGGCTTCACCAGTTGCGGGTCTGCAGTTGCCGTGAAGGCCTGATAACCATGATCCCAGAACAACTGGAATGTCTGCTGAAAGTCCCGGTTACTGCCCTCAGGATGGAACTCCTCCAGACATATCTCGAGGAGCCAAACCGGCTTTGGCCTGCGGCCAAGCGTCGCCACTGCGCCCTTGAGCACCTGATACTCGGCCCCTTCCACATCCATCTTGACGAACAGGCGCTGACCGGAAAACCGCCCAGCTAGAACGTTGTCCAGCGTGGATACCGGGACGGTCTTTTTGAAGCGCGAGGAATAACCGGCCCAATTCTTGATCAGGGATGCCGACGGGCCCGATGCGCCGTACAAGGTCAACAATCCGGGACGCTCGCTGAGCGCCAAAGGGAACACCTCCGCCCTGTCCTCCCAGCCATTCGCGGTCAGATTCTGGAACAGGCACTGCAAATTTTGCTGTTGCGGTTCGAACGCAACCACAGGCTTCCCGGACTGCAGCGCCAGGCAAGTGTAGTAACCCAGATTGGCACCAATATCGACAAACACTTTGACTCTGGGCAAAAGCCTCGCAATCAAAGCCGTCTCCTCCACTTCGAATTTTCCGCTACGCATCAGCTCGTAGGCGGGGTGCAGTCCCGAAGTCAGTTTGAAGCCCAGCGGCGTAACTACCTCGCCGGTCTTGGTCCAGACCTTGGTTCCCCACCAATCCCTGAGCACATGGAGTTTCCACCTCAGACTCGCATTGAGTTCTACTAGCGTTTTTGAACGCTTTGCTAGGGATTTCAACCAGCGTAGTAATATCGACACCTAGTTTCCTCTTTCAGTAAGCCCTTATTGAATGTTTTCAAATGGTGATGAATCGTTGATTGGCGATCAGCTCGAACTGCTGCGTGCTGGGTTTTCTGAACTTCATGTATTGCCACCGGTTCTCGGCGAACTCGAGACCACGCACTCCGTTCAGAAACGCCTTGTCGAAATATGGCGGATCCACGAAAAAACCGTTTACGCCGTTGCGATCCACGGTCACGAAGCGATAGCCGTGTCCCGTGAAGAACTTCTTCCATCCGCTGATTGAGACCCCGTAATAGAGGTGGCTTGGATGCTCCTGAGTATAGATGAAATCGGACTTGTATTCGATAGTCATGCTGCGCTCCAAGCCGTAGACTGCGTTGTATTCGACTACAAATATTTTCGGTCTGAATCCGCTCTCTAAAATGGCTTGAGCGATGAAATAATCGTTGCCGTCGATGTCCAGAGAGAATACGTCGGGATCCTTGTAAAATGCCAGCGCTCTGATATCGCGCACACTCTCTTTGGTTACGAACATATTATGGATTTCAGCACCGATGCTGTATCCAACAACGATGCGTTTTGCCCTTTCAACTAAGCGCGAGCTACCTTCGATCAGCAGCCCGTTGTATTTTTCCGCTACCAGTAACCAGCCCGAATTGTTCTCGATGCCATCTGCCGCACCAATCTCGACGAAATAACGGTTGCTGCTCGACAGTTGTTTCCGCAACACATCCAGTATTCCGTCCTCGCCGTTCTGGCTGAACCCGGAAAACTCCCAGGTTGAAGGCTGAGTCAGGTCAATGTCGCGCGCCTGCATCATTACCGCACCTTTGCTCAGGGCGATATTGATCCGCTGACGATCCCTTACATCCTGTAAATAGTTGTAAAGCTTTGCAAACATATCTGTCTCCTTTATTGCTTTTTGCGAAGATAGTTCCAAAGACCGATGAAAATCAAACGGGAGGATCGCGATGCATAGATGCTCGCCAGCGTTGCCGTAAGCCAAAGCAGCATCACGGCCAAAACAGCCAACAACACGGAACCCTGCAGCGCCGGGATCGTGACATAACCGGCAAGCCCAGGGAGTGCAGAGATCACCAGCGGCACACCGACATCCTTCGACAGCCATACGGCTGCGTGTCCCTTGAAGTAACGCCGGTGATTAAGGCAGATTGTTCATTCATATCTTTATGTCCTGAAGAAGAGAGTAGTTAGTTGGGAGCTTTGAAATACTACTGCCTATTTCTTTCTACCCTAATTCGATAATTTGGGTACAGTTTTTAATGGTGGTCAAGCGGTGCGCGATGATCAGAATGGTTAGATCGGCGCTGAGATCTTCAATTGATTCCATGACAGCTTGTTCCGTTTCTTGATCCAACGCGCTCGTTGCTTCATCGAAAACCAATACGGTTGCCTGCTTGTAGAGAGCACGGGCGATTCCGATCCGTTGGCGCTGACCTCCCGATAGACGAATTCCCCGTTCCCCGACAAGGGCTTGGTATCCTTGGGGAGAGGATTCGATAAAATCCGCAATATGAGCTTGTCGGGCGGCTTCCTTCACCCTGTTCATATCTAATTTTTCGCGCGGGACGCCGAAGGCGATGTTCTCAGCCAGGGAGGTGTCGGCCAAGTAGATGGCTTGGGGAACGTGCGCAATGTTGCCTTGCCAAGATCGGAGATTCTGTTGGTCGAGAACTATTCCATCCACCATAATACGACCTGACGAGGGTTCGAGTAGACCCATCAGCAGATCCAGGCAGGTGCTTTTGCCTGATCCGGTTTTCCCGACAAAGCCTGCGCGAGCACCTTTGGGAATATTGAAGGACAGGTTATCGATTACCCACGGGGTTCTTAAGGTGTAGCGGAATTTGACGGAGTCGAACCGAATTGATTTTTTAAAAGGATGAGGATCGGGGAGTGGTTGAGAAGATTCGGGAGGAAGAGGTTGATCCAAAATTTCTAAAACCTCCTCCGTCGAGGATTGGTATCCGACAATACTGTTCCACGCAAAGTAGCCTTGCTGTAAAGCGGGCAGGAGACGTTGGGTTCCAAGGGCAAGAGCCCCTAGGACAGGAAGGGCGGTGAGCATTCCTTGAGGCCCTTGGCTCATCCCCAGAGCGAGAGCGGCAAAGAGAACCATGCCGATTGATTCCATGAAAAAGCGGGGGCCCTGGCTGATAAAAGTAATACTCGCATGCACCCGCCGTAAAGGTGCATCAGCTTTTTGATAAATATGACAATATGCGAGTTGGGTGCCATCGAGCAGGACATCGCGTATCCCGCCGAGACCTTCTTGTAGGGCCTTGACCACCTGAGTTTCCTCGATCGCCATTTTGCGGCTGTTATATAACATTTTTTTCCTGGAAACCTTAGCCATAATGACATAGCCAAAGCCAAGGCCAAGGGTCGAGATAAGCGCAACGGTGGAGTTGATGCAAAATAGGGCGGCAACGATAGTGATGATGATGACCGATGAGGTGGCAATTGTCAGGCAGTAATATATAGTCAAGATCACGTAGGAGATCTTGGTGGTAATACTACTGATGATGGTGCTGCTATTGCGGGAGATGTGGACGGAGTAAGGCTGGTAGAGGGTGCGCCGATAAACCTCGAGGCTGAGGTCAGCTCCAGCTGCATTGGCGAGTCGAGTACTGACCCAGAGAAGAAGGAGACGAATAGCTCCCGCACTTAAGGCCGCCAAGGCGAAAGCGGTCGCAAGGACGGGCAGGAGCGCAACAGGACTAAGGACTGATGAAAAAGTTTGGGGATTGTTGATTGGAAAAATTTGTAAACCGATGGCAGAAGACAGATGGCAGAGGGCGGAGTAGAAAGAGTCAACCACGGGGTAGGAGAGGATTTTTTCTGGGTTGGCAAGCACGGCGAGGAATGGGATGACTGCCCCAAGACTGACAACTTCCGCCACTCCCCCAGCCAGCATTAATACAGACAGAAGAGCAAACTGCTTTCTGCGTCGCGCAGATAACTTCAACCAAAGGCGGTGGAGAATTTTAAGCATTTGGTGATTGGGGTTTAGTTATTTGCTAATGGTGATTAAATGGATGGGGAAGTGAGTGGTGGGAGAAAAGCGGGTAAGTTATGACGTGTGATTCGGTATTAGTGATCGGGGAAATTTTACTCACGCAAAGGACGGATACGATTAAGAAGTTCAAAGATTCGAGAATCGAAATTATCTGATCGACAGGCATTTTAAAAAGTATCGAAAAAAAAGAGTTTGCTGGATTTATTTCTTAGATAGCTAATTTCATTTATCAGACAGCTTCTGGCTTCCAACATTTTAGAGCATCTTCTAGTGCCTCACCCACTGAACGAATTTTAATGCCGGCTTCAACAAGTTTAGAGGGGTCCAAAATACAGTTGGAGCGTGGGGTGACCGCACCAAAACGATAAAACTCATCATCACTTTGCCAAAAGGTGGGATTCCAGTTGGGGAGAAGGCATAAACGAATTTTCTCTACTACTTCTTGAGTCGAAACATATCCTGGATTCACCACATTATAAGCTCCACCGGGTACTTTCTGATTCCATGTGTCCAGACATGCCCCAACATAGTCAGCTCGGTGACTAATTGAATTCCAGTTCTGGTATACCTTAGCGTAGCGTTGCACTTTAGAGAGGTAGTTACGGTTGCCATCAAACTCATCGAATGGGATACGTAAACGCCATACGTAAAAGTCCGGAAATCCTTTCATCACTTCTTCGGCCAAAGCTTTCGTCCCACTGTAAAAACTGCAGTTATTATGGCTAAAGCTAAAGTTGGGCTCATCGCTCTCGCTAAAGCCAGCAACACGTTTCGATCGCTTCGAAAGTAGTTCGCTTACTAGTGGCTCAGTCAGGTTATCCTCGACGGCCCACGTGCCACACTCACGCCGAACTTTCGCCCCAGTGTAAATACAGCCCGACGAGACAAATCCCAATTGGATACCAGCCACATCACAAGCCGATGCCACTGTCTGAGCCAAAGTCACATTACCCGCCACCGTCTCCCCCTTCTGGTTCTCGCAGGT
>Ga0187845_1001558_pt1 | contig 13042 bp, 6 predicted proteins | sample SpaLakP09_SKY_68_FD_134515 | JGI IMG/M metagenome (GOLD analysis project Ga0187845, IMG submission 134515) | Oligotrophic lake water microbial communities from Sparkling Lake, Wisconsin, USA - SP09_SKY_68 | ecosystem: Environmental > Aquatic > Freshwater > Lake | place: USA: Sparkling Lake... | reverse complement strand
GGCGTACGGCAGCCGTCGCGGCCCTTGAATTCGGGCCAGAAGGTGATGCCGTACGGGTCCTGCAGCAGTTCGAACGGCACGTCCGCTTCGGTGAGGGCCAGCTCGTCGCCCTGGTACAGGCATGGCGTGCCCTTGAGCGAGAGCTGCATGGCCAGCACCAGCTTGGCCAGCTTTGGCGTCGGTGCGCCATTGGCCCAGCGCGACATGACGCGCATGCTGTCGTGGTTACCCACCGACCAGGAAGCCCAGCCGCCCTTGACGCGCGCTTCGAATTCTTCGACCTGGGCCCGGATGTAGGCAGCCGAGAAGGCAGGCGTGAGCAGGTTGAAGCTGTACGCCATGTGCAGCTTGTCGCCGTCGGCGGTGTATTCGGCCATGACGCCCAGCGCGTCGTCGGCGCCCACCTCGCCGATCGACACGGCGCCGAATTCGTCGAGCAGGGTGCGGATTTTTTGCAGGAAGGCGATGTTCTCGGGACGGGTCTTGTCGTAGATGTGCGCCTGCATGCCGTACGGGTTCACGTCGGACACCGTGTTGGTGTCGCGGTTGACCGCGGGCGGATTGCTGCGCAGTTCAGGGTCGTGGAAGTGGAAATTGCAGGCATCCATGCGCACGCCGTCGACGCCGCGCTCGAGCCAGAAACGCAGGTTGTCCAGGTGCGCCTGCTGCACTTCCGGATGATGGAAGTTCATGTCCGGCTGGCTGACCAGGAAATTGTGCAGGTAGTACTGCTTGCGCCGGCTGTCCCACTGCCAGGACGAACCGCCGAACACCGACAGCCAGTTATTGGGCGGATTGCCGTCCGGGCGCGGCTCGGCCCACACGTACCAGTCGGCCTTCGGATTGTCGCGGCTCTTGCGGCTTTCCACGAACCAGGGATGCACTTCGGCCGTGTGCGAGAGCACCTGGTCGATCATGATTTTCAGGCCCAGGCTGTGCGCCCTGGCGATCAGGGCATCGAAATCGGCCAGGTTGCCGAACAGCGGATCGACGTCGCAGTAATCGGAGACGTCGTAGCCGAAGTCTTTCATCGGCGAGGTAAAGAAAGGCGAAATCCAGACAATGTCCGCGCCCAGCTGCGCAATATAGTCCAGCTTGGCCGTGATGCCCGGCAGGTCGCCGACCCCGTCGCCATTGGTATCGAGGAAGCTGCGCGGATAGACCTGGTAGATGATGGCTTCGCGCCACCAGGGGGTGAGTTCTGTATTCATGAGTGTGTCTCGCTAATTGTTTGTAGATAATATACATCACTTAAGGCGATTTTACAATCCCGGCCAAAGACGATCTATAGACAATATAAATGTTTATAAACAATGACTTAAGAATTTTAGGCGCGCCAGGATGCATCAACGACCGTAGTCAAACTACAGGCTTTAAATTAGCTATTGCGGGACTTATCTCTTCAGCATAGGATCGCGTCTGATCAAAATTACCGGAGTACCCATGGCGCAGGAAGACAAGCAGGATGGAAACGGGCCGCTGCCCCGGCAAATTCCGTACATCGTTGGCACCGAAGGCTGCGAACGCTTCAGTTTTTACGGGATGCGCAACATCCTCACCCCATTCCTGATCAGCACCCTGCTGATGTTCATGCCCGAACCCGAACGGGCGGGCGAAGCGAAGCACATTTTCCACACCTTCGTCATCGGCGTGTACTTCTTCCCGCTCCTGGGCGGCTGGCTGGCCGACCGCTTTTTCGGCAAATACGACACCATCTTCTGGCTCAGTCTTGTGTACTGCGCGGGCCACGCCTGCCTGGCGATCTGGGACGACAACATCAACGGCTTCTATTTCGGCCTGTTCCTGATCGCGCTCGGCTCGGGCGGCATCAAGCCGCTGATCTCCTCGTTCGTGGGCGACCAGTTCGACCGCACCAACAAGAACCGGGCCAAGGTCGTGTATGACGTCTTCTACTGGATGATCAACTTCGGCTCCTTCTTCGCTTCGCTGCTGATGCCGATTTTCCTCAAGAGCTATGGCGCCTCGGTCGCCTTCGGCATTCCCGGCATCCTGATGTTCATCGCCACCATCATCTTCTGGCTGGGCCGCAAAAAATACGTGAACGTCATGCCGGCGCCGGCCGACCCGGATTCCTTCACCCGCGTGGCGCGCACCGCCCTGATGGCCAGGAAGCCCGGCGAGCTGCCGACCGGCTTCATCGTCGCCTGCCTGGGCGTGGTGGGGGCCGTGTATGCGCTGACGCAGATTCCTTCGTGGGGCTTCGTGATCGCCGCCTGCACGGCGGTGGTGCTGCTGCTCGCATTCGGCGGCATCGGCACCTCGCTCCAGCTGGACCGCGCGCGCGGCGTGCACCCGGAGGAAGCGGTCGACGGCGTGCGCGCCGTGCTGCGCATCCTGATCGTGTTCGCGCTGGTAACGCCGTTCTGGTCCCTGTTCGACCAGAAGGCGTCGACCTGGATCGTGCAAGCCAACTCCATGGTGGCGCCGACGGTCTCGCTGTTCGGCTCCAGCTTCACCTTCCTGCCGGCGCAGATGCAGGCGCTGAACCCGATCCTGGTGATGCTGCTGATCCCCTTCAACAACCTGGTGCTGTACCCGGCCCTGCGCAAGATCGGCATCGAGCCCACCCCGCTGCGGCGCATGACGACCGGGATCGTGTTCTCGGCCCTGTCGTGGATCGTGATCGGCTCGGTGCAGGTGGTCATGGACGGCGGCGAACCGGTTTCGATGGCCTGGCAAATCCTGCCGTATGCCCTGCTGACCTTCGGCGAAGTGCTGGTGTCGGCAACCGGGCTTGAATTCGCCTACAGCCAGTCGCCGCGCTCGATGAAGGGCGTGATCATGGCCTTCTGGTTCCTGGCCACCACGGTCGGCAGCCTGTGGGTCCTGATCGTCAACGCCAGCGTCAAGAACGACGCAGTGATCGCCCACATCGCCACCAGCGGGGTCAGCGTGCTCGCGTTCCAGATGTACTTCTTCGCCGCGTTCGCTTTCCTGGCCGCCGCCGTGTTCGGCTGGTACGCCACCCGCTACAAGATGATGGACAACTACCGCGTGGATGCAACGGCAAGCAAGTAAGCAGTAAAACTCTCGGCGGGGGTCAGGCCTGACATCCGGACACGAGCTCAAGCAACAACAGTAGAGCCCGTGTCCGGATGTCAGGCCTGGCCCCCGCCGAATTTTCGTAGTAAAGCTACAAAATATCGAATAAACTGGGAAAAATCGATAAAATGACGGCACCACTTGTGTAATTTCAATACTTGCTGCTGCCGCCAGCAACCTTCGGGGACCCCGTCATGCGCTTCACGCTTCTCTCTGCCACCCTCCTTTCCCTTTTGTCGGGCAATCATGCCTTCGCGGCCGTCGATTGCAATGCCGACGGCTTCCAGGCCGTGCTGCAGGCTTCGCCATCGGCATGGGAGGCGCGCGCGGTCTGGCTCAATCGCCAGCTGGTTCAATGGCCGGGCATGGACGGCGCCGGGACCTACAAGCTGCATCACTCGCCGAAGGGCAGCATCCAGGCCGCCGTTGGCGCCAAGGTCAGCGGCGCCGACGGCGCGCTGACCCTGGCCCCATTCAAGGGCGCGGTTCCTGCCGATGTGGCTCTGCGCTTCAAGTATGTAGGCAGCGGCGTGGTGCTGTCCGTGGCCGGAACGGAGGCGCTGCATCGCCAGCAGCTGGTGCTCGTTCGCGAAGACGCCAATGGCGCCGTGCTGGCCGCAACGCGCATCCAGGCGGCCGGCGCGCTCGACGACCTGTACGCCGCCGCCGGCAAGGAAGCCGGCCTAGGCGCCACCGTGACGAAGCGCAGTACTGCCTTCAAGCTGTGGGCCCCGACCGCGCAGCAGGTGTCGCTATGCATCTACGACAGCGGCAGCGCGCGCGCCGCGTCTGCCGATGAGATGACACGCGACCCGGCCACCGGCATCTGGAGCTTGTCCAAACCGGCCGACCTGACCGGAAAATACTATACCTACGCGGTCGACGTCATTGTCGATGGCATGGGCCTGGTCCGCAACATGGTCACCGATCCCTATTCCGTCAGCCTGACCACCGAGTCGAAGCGCAGCTACATCGCCGACCTGGCGGCGCCGCGCCTCAAGCCCGCGGGCTGGGACCGCCACCGCGTGCCGGGCACCGTCAACGCGCAGACCGACATGTCGGTCTACGAACTGCATGTGCGCGACTTTTCGATCAACGACCCTACCGTGCCTGCGGCCAGGCGCGGCAAGTACACTGCCTTCCTGGAGTCGGGTTCGAACGGCATGAAACACCTGGCAAAGCTGGCGCGCGCCGGCATGACCGACGTGCACCTGCTGCCGGTCTACGACATTGGCAGCGTGCCTGAAAACGGCTGCGCCGTGCCTTCGCCTTCCGGCGCGCCCGACAGCGACGCCCAGCAGGCGCTGGTGGGCAAAACAAAGGAATCTGACTGCTTCAACTGGGGCTATGACCCTTACCACTACAGCGCGCCGGACGGCAGCTACGCCAGCGATCCGGCCGACGGCGCACGCCGCATCGTGGAATTCCGCCAGATGGTCATGGGCCTGCACAAGGCCGGCCTGCGCGTGGGCATGGACGTGGTCTACAACCATACCTTCACGGGCGGACAGAAAGAAAAGTCCGTGCTGGACCGCATCGTGCCCGGCTACTACCATCGCCTGAACCCCGCCGGCGCCATCGAACGCTCCACCTGCTGCGACAACACCGCCACCGAAAACCTCATGATGGGCAAGCTGATGGTCGATTCGACCGAGCTGTGGACCCGCGCATACAAGATCGATTCCTTTCGCTTCGACCTGATGGGCCACCAGCCACGCTCCGTGATGGAGCAGCTGCAGGCGCGCGTCAACAAGGCAGCAGGGCGCCATGTGCAGCTGATCGGCGAGGGATGGAATTTTGGCGAAGTGGAAAACGGCGCGCGCTTCGTGCAGGCGTCGCAGCTGTCGCTGAACGGCACGGGCATCGGTACCTTCAGCGACCGTGGCCGCGATGCGGTGCGCGGCGGCTCGGCATCCGACTCCGGCGACGCGATGATCAAGCGCCAGGGCTACATCAATGGCCTGGTCTACGAACCGAATGCGCTGGCCGGAGAGCGTCCGCCGTCGGAGCTGCTGGCCGCCGCCGACATGGTGCGCGTGGGCCTGGCCGGTTCGGTGCGCAGCTTCAAGCTGCACACCTACAAAGACACGGTCCAGGCGCTCGAAGCGATCGACTACAACGGCCAGCCGGCCGGCTATGCCAGCGAGCCGGGCGAAACGGTCAACTATGTCGAGAACCACGACAACCAGACCCTGTACGACATGAATGTGTTCAAGCTGCCGCTGGGTACACCAAGCCGCGATCGCGCACGCGTGCAGGTGCTGGCGGCCGCCATCAATGCGTTCAGCCAGGGCGTGGCCTACTACCACGCCGGTATCGATACGCTGCGCTCGAAGTCCCTGGACCGTAACAGCTTCAATTCGGGCGACTGGTTCAACCGCATCGACTGGAGCTACCAGGACAACTACTTCGGCACCGGCCTGCCACCGGCGGAGGACAACGCCAAAGATTACGCGCTGATGAAGCCACTGCTGGCCAATGCGGCGCTCAAGCCGTCCCCGGCCGACATCGCCTACACGCGCGACGCCTTCCGCGAGCTGCTGGCGATCCGCGCCAGCACCACGCTGTTCCGCCTGCGCACCGCCGCCGATATCGGCCAGCGCCTGCGCTTTCACAACACCGGATCGAAACAGGTGCCAACCGTGATTGCGGCCAGCATCGACGGCAAAGGCTATCCCGGCGCGCGCTTCAAGGGCGTGGTCTATTTCGTCAATGTGGACAAGGTGGCGCACAGCATTACCGTGGCCGAAGAAAAGGGCAAGCGCCTGCGCCTGCATCCGGCGCAACGCGCTGCAAGCGCAGCCTACGACAGCGCGACGGGAACCTTTTCGATCCCCGCGCGCACCGCCGTGGTGTTTGTGGAATAACTAGATATCGAGGTGCGAGATCAGCATCCGCTTTTTCTCGGATTCTGTCTCGCGGCCGCTCAGCGAAATCCCGACCGACAGGATGTCGATCAGCAGCAGCTGCAAAATGCGCGAGATCATCGAGAGGAAGGACGTGCTGTCTTCGCTGTGATCGACCGCCAGGCATACCGTGGCTTTTTTCGCCAGCGCCGATTTGCTGCTGGTGATGGCGATGACGTCCGCGCCCGCGGCGCGCGCCGCATCGACCGCAGCCAGCAATTCGGGCAGCTGGCCCGACGTCGAAATGGCGATCACCACGTCGCCCGGTTTCAGCAATTCGGCCGCCAGTTTGAACAGGTGCGAATCGCCATACGACGAACTTGGAATGCGGAAGCGGAAGAACTTGTGCTGGCCGTCCAGCGCCACCACGCGCGAATTGCCCATCGCGTAAAACTCGACACGGTTGGCCGCGCGCAGCAGTTCGATGGCGCGGTCGATCGACAGCACGTCAAGCTGGTCGCGGAATTTCAGGATCGCCGACACGGTATTGTCGATCACCTTGGCCGACAGGTCGTGCGTGCTGTCCGATACCCGCACCTGGCTGTGGCGCACAGGGATGGTGCCGGTCAGGCTGCTGGCGAACTTGAGCTTGAAGTCGGCCAGGCCGGTGAAGCCGAGCGAACGGCAGAAACGGATCACGGTCGGCTGGCTGACGTCGGCCAGGCGCGCGATTTCGGCAATCGGCTCGCCCAGCACCTTGCGCGGATGCTCCAGCACCAGGGTTGCCACGCGCTGTTCGGCCGGCGACAGTTCGTGCTGCAGGTGCTGCACGCGCTCCATCAGCGTGTTGGCGCCGCTGCGTCCGCGCAGGTGTTCGGACAGGATCGTGGCCACGCCGCAGAACGCCGGGTTCGGAGTCATGATCACGTAGGTCGGGATATCGGCGGCGTAGGCGGTAAAGCGGCCCTTCGCTTCGAAGCGCGCCCGGAAAGTGGACTTGGCAAACAGGTCGGCCATGCGCGGCACGATGCCGCCGCCGATGAAGATGCCGCCGAAGGCACCCAGCGTCACCGCCAGGTTGGCGGCGGCGCCGCCCAGCATGCCGCAGAAGCATTCAAGCACTTCGATACAGAGCGGGTCGTTGTCGTCCAGCGCGCCGGTGATGATGTCGGGCGAACTGCGCGCAGCAACCTTCATGCCATTGCGTTCGGCCAGCGCGCGGTAGATGATTTCCATGCCGGGGCCGGAGATCAGGCGCTCGTTCGACACGTGCGACCATTCCTTCCACGCGAACTGAAGGATGGCGAACTCGCGTTCGTCGGCCGGGGCGAAGTTGACGTGGCCGCCTTCGCTGCCCAGGGTAACGAAACCGTCGATGGTCGGGATTACGCCCGACACGCCAAGGCCGGTGCCCGGCCCCAGCACGCCGATGACGGCGTTCGATGCCGGCGCGCCGCCGCCAACCTGCATCAGGTCGGCGCCCGACAGGCCCGGCAGCGACATCGCCAGCGCGGTAAAGTCGTTCACGATCAGCAGCGTGTTCAGTCCCAGCTCGCGCCGCACTTCGTCGGTCGAGAAAGTCCAGTCGCGGTTGGTCATGCGGATCATGTCGCCGCTGATCGGATTGGCCAGCGCGAAGGCGGCGTGGTTCAGCCGGATATTCGCGTGGTCGGCCAGGTAGCAGTGCAGCAGCGGCACGATGCCTGAAAAGTCATCGCACTTAAGCACGCGCACCGAGCGCAGTACGCCGGGGGCGGTTTCGAGGGCAAAGCGCGCGTGGGTGGCGCCGATGTCGGCGAGCAGGCGCGGACCGTCCGCATAGGCGGTACGGCTGTATTTCTGTTCGGGTTCGAGTTCTTTGGTCATCGCTGTAAATAGGGCAGGTTCGCGCGTAGCATACCCTATTGTACGAAATGCACCAAAATATGGCGCGAAGAAAGCTATTTTCCGATCAGGACCAGCTCATTTCCCGCGTCGAACCGGACCATGCCATTCTTGACCACGGCGCTCTTGCCCGAGTAGTAGTCCCTGACCTTTTCGCCGTTCTTGAAGACGCCGCCGACCTTGATGGCCACCGCCTGACGGATCGGCAGGTCCAGCGCCACCACCACCCGGTCCTGCTTGTACGTGCGCGAGAAGGTGTAAGGGCTTTTCTGCAGCTGCTTGTGCACGCCCGCACCCACCGCCGGATGCGCCTTGCGGAACTGGCCCAGCAAACTCCAGTGCTTGAGCACTTCCTGGACCCGGTAGCCAGGGCGCTGCGCATTGCCGTCCACGTCTTCCCAGTTCATGAACGAACGCAGCGTCGCGTCGCCGCGGGCGCCGTCGACCTTGAGCAGGCGCGCGGTTTCGTCGCCATAGTAGATCTGCGCCGCGCCGGGCGCCAGCATCAATTTGGTCGCGCTCTCGAACGGCTTTTCGCGCAGCGGATCGAACGGCGCGCTGTCGTCGTGCGAGCTGATGTAGTTCAGGACCGAGTAGCCCTTCAGGGGACCGTTCAGCACCTTCGCGTAGGTGCCGAACAAATGCTCGTATCCTCTTGCCGCATCGGATGCGGTGCTGAAGTTGATCAGGCTGTCGAAGCCATTGCTGAAGAAGTCGACGTATTTGCCGCCGCCCATGCCGAACTTGCGCGCGTGCGTGATCGAATAGTTGTACACCTCGGCCGTCATGAAAAATTTGTCGTTGCCGAGGCGTTTTTTGGGGTTTGCCTTTTTCCAGTCTTCGTAGGCCGCGCTGGCGACTTTCTTCAGGTCCTTCCACACGCCAGGCTCGGTGTGTTTGGCTGTGTCGCCGCGAAAACCGTCAAAGCCGTACTTGCGCACCCAGTCCGCATGCCACTTCATGATGTAGTAGCGGGGCGCGCGCGGGTAGCCGGTGCGCTTGAAGAAGGCATCGAGCTCTTTCACTTCACGTTCGTAGCGCCCTTCCTTCTTCCATTTTTCCACGAGCGACGGCGGCAGCGCCACATTGGCGTTGCTGTCGGTACGGACGTCCGGCAGGTTTTTCACCAGCGTGCAATCGACCGTGGTGGGGGTGTCCTTGTAGGTGCACACCGGGTCGAGCCGCACCCACTCCTCCGGCCACGCCGGGTCGGCTTCCGTCACGGGGCCGGTGTGGTTCATGACCACGTCGAGCAGCACGCGCAAGCCATGCTTGTGCGCCGTGTCGACCAGTTCGCGCACGTCGGCCTCGGTGCCCAGGTTGGCGTCGACGCTGGTGAAGTCCTTGGCCCAGTAGCCGTGGAAGCCATACGAGACACCGGTGCCTTCGTCGGTGCTGGCGTGGTTCTGCTCCACCGGCGGCGTGTTCCAGATCGCGTCGACTCCCAGCTTGTTGAAATAGCCTTCCTTGATTTTGGCAGTGACGCCGGCCAGGTCGCCGCCCATGTAGCCGCGCATGACAGCGGCGTCGGCCTTGCGTCCGTATGCCAGGTCGTTGGCAGGGTTGGCGTTATGGAAGCGGTCCGTCAGCAAAAAATAGACCGTTGCGTTCGACCACTCGAACTTCTTCGCCTGGACGGGCGTCGTAATGGCGCCGAATGCCAGCGCCAGCGAAACAGCAAGTGCGGAGTATTTCATGAAGAATCCTGTATTGGTTAAGTGATGACTGTCGGCCCGGGTCTACCGGTCCGTTTCCTGAGTTCGGCCAGGCCGTCGGCAATGCGCTCAAGCTCTGCCAATGCCTGCTGCGCCTCGATGCCATGGTGCGCAGGATCTGCTTCATATCGTTCAAGGTACAGGCGGATCGTCGCGCCCTCCGTGCCGGTGCCTGACAGCCGGAACACGATGCGCGCGCCGTCGGCCATGACGATGCGGATTCCCTGCTTTTCCGCCAACGACTGGTCCACCGGGTCGGTGTAGGCAAAGTCGTCGGCGAAGGCCACCGCGATTCCGTCAAAGTCTTTGCTTGCCACCCTGGCGCGCAGGCGCGCCATGATGCCTTCTGCCGCGGCCACGTCGACGGCCTCGTAGTCGTGGCGCGAATAAAAATTGCGGCCAAAGCGCGCCCAGTGCTCGTGCACGACTTGCGCCACCGGCTTGCCGCTGGCGGCCAGCATGTTCAGCCAGAACAGCACCGCCCACAGGCCGTCCTTTTCGCGCACGTGGCTCGAACCCGTGCCGTAGCTCTCTTCGCCGCACAGCGTGACCATGCCGGCGTCCATCAGGTTGCCGAAAAACTTCCAGCCGGTTGGCGTTTCATGGCACGGCACACCAAGTTCACGCGCCACGCGGTCGGGGGCCATGGACGTCGGCATGGACCGCGCGATGCCCTTGATGCCCGCCCGGTAGCCCGGCGCCACCGTGGCGTTGGCCGCGATGATGGCCAGGCTGTCGGACGGCGTGACCGCAATGCCGCGGCCGACGATCATGTTGCGGTCACCGTCGCCGTCCGACGCGGCGCCAAAATCCGGCGCATCCGGACCAAGCATGCGCGCGATCAGTTCCGCCGCATTGACCGGATTCGGATCGGGATGGTGTCCACCGAAATCCTCAAGCGGCTCGCCATTGATCACCGTGCCGCGCGGCGCGCCAAGCGTGTCTTCAAGGATGGCGCGGGCATACGGTCCGCACACGGCGCTCATGGCGTCGAAGCACATGGTGAAACCACCTGCGAACAGGGCCCGGATGGCATCGAAGTCGAACAGCTCGTTCATCAGCGCGGCGTAGTCGGCAACCGGATCGATGACCTGCACGGTCATGGACTCGATACGCGACTGGCCCGGCGTATCGATATCGATATCGCCTTCGTCGCTGATGCAGTAGCGGGTAATCGATTCGGTGACGGCATGGATGGCATCCGTGATTTTTTCGGGTGCCGGACCGCCGTTGCCGATGTTGTACTTGATGCCAAAGTCGCCGTCAGGCCCGCCCGGATTATGGCTGGCCGACAGGACGATGCCGCCCAGGGCGCCGTGCTTGCGGACCACGCAGCTCAGGGCCGGCGTGGACAGGATGCCGCCCTGTCCCACCAGCACCTTGCCGACCCCGTGGGCCGCCGCCATGCGCAGGATGACGCCGATGGCCTGGCGGTTGAAATACCGTCCATCGCCGCCCAGCACCAGGATGCGCCCGGAGCAATCGCCGATGGTATCGAAGATAGCCTGGACGAAATTTTCGAGATAGCCGGGCTGCTGGAACTCGGCCACCTTCTTGCGTAATCCCGAGGTTCCGGGCTTCTGCCCGGCGAACCCCTTGGTCGGAACCGTCCGTATCGTCATTTTGTACTCCTGTCAGTGATCGTAAAGATACGACAGCTGACAAAAAGCCGACGCCACGTTAGTTCTTCGACACCGCGTCGTCCCGGACCATCATCGTGAACAGGCCGCCGATGATCATGCAGACGCCGCCCAGGGCCAGCGCATTGACCGCGTGGCCGCCCAGGAAGGCGGTCGTGATCGGACCGAGCACCATGCCCGCCAGGATCTGCGGAATCACGACGAAGAAGTTAAACACGCCCATGTAATAGCCCATTTTTTCCGGCGGCAGCGAGCCGGCCAGGATGGCATACGGCACGGTCAGGATGCTGGCCCACGCGATGCCCACGCCGACCATCGGAACGAGCAGCATGTACTTGTTAGTGATGAACATGATGCTGGCCAGGCTGGCGCCGCCGATGATCAGGCAGATCATGTGGCACAGCTTGCGATTGGTGTTGCGCGCAATGACAGGCAGGATGAATGCCGCGACGGCCGACACGCCGTTGTACACGGCGAACATGACGCCGACCCAGTTGCCCGCGCTCTGGAATGCGTCGGACTGGGCATCGGTGGTGCCGAACACATTGGCTGCCACCGCATTGGTGGTATTGACCCACATGACGAACAGCGCGCTCCACGAGAAAAACTGCACGGCTGCCAGCTGGCGCATGGTCAGCGGCATCTTGCCGAATCCGGCCAGGATTTCCGTGATCGCGTGGCCCAGGCCGCGGTTCCCGGCCCGGAATTTGGCCAGGTCTTCCGGTGGCGTTTCATCGCTCGAAAGGACAGTCCAGGTGACGGCGGAGATGAAGGCGATCCCGCCCACGTAGAAGGAATAGCGCACCGTCTCGGGGATGACGCCTGGCGCCGCCGCATTGCTGAAACCGAGGCTGTCGAACATGGTAGGCAGCAGCGACGCGACCACCGAACCGCAGCCGATGAAGAAGGTCTGCATCGCGAAGCCGGAAGTCTGCTGGGTCGGATCGAGCTTGTCGCCGACGTAGGCGCGGAACGGCTCCATCGACACATTGATCGAGGCATCCATGATCCACAGCGCGAACACGGCCATCCAGATGGCCGTGGAATTGGGCATCATGAACATGGCGAAGGTGGCCAGCAAGGCGCCCATGAAGAAGAACGGACGGCGGCGGCCCCATTTCGGGTGCCAGGTATTGTCGCTGAGGTAGCCGATGATGGGCTGGACCAGCAAGCCGGTGACCGGCGCGGCGAGCCAGAACCATGGCAAGTCGTCAGGCGAAGCGCCCAGCGTCGAGAAAATGCGGCTGCTGTTCGAATTTTGCAGCGCAAAGCCGAACTGGATGCCGAAGAAGCCGAAGCTCATGTTCCACAACTGCCAGAACGTCAGGCGTGGTTTTAAAGAAGTCATTTGCATCTGTGTCCCCAATTATTCTGTCCGGACGGAGCGCCGGACTGTTTGCATCAATAGCTGAGAACGAAACTGCCGCGCTCATTGCCGATGATGGTACTGCTTACCTTGACCTTGCCTGCCGCGCCGTCGAACAGGTCCGCCGTCCCCGCCTTGAGCGTCACCGCTTTCTGGTTCAGCTGCAGCGCCGGCGCGTCGCCAAAGCCGTGCAGCACGATTTCCAGCTTGCTGAACTTCGACTTGAACGAACCATTCACCGCGCCAAAGCTGATCCGGCGCGCTGCCGCGTCGTACGTGATGTCGCGGCTGAAGAAATCGCCCTTCTGGTAGCCGAAACTGGCGCCGTCGTCTTCGTAGTATCTTGTGCTGTTGTTCACATCACCCTTGTAAATATGGATGGCCAGCGTGTCGGACGGCTTTTCGGACGTCGACTGCACCAGCGACTGCACGGGCACGATGCTACTCTCTTTCACGTACACCGGGAGCCTGGCCACCGACAGTTCCAGGATCTGTTCGCGCACCCCGTCCTGCACCGCATCCGAATAG
>Ga0187845_1001553_pt1 | contig 13052 bp, 16 predicted proteins | sample SpaLakP09_SKY_68_FD_134515 | JGI IMG/M metagenome (GOLD analysis project Ga0187845, IMG submission 134515) | Oligotrophic lake water microbial communities from Sparkling Lake, Wisconsin, USA - SP09_SKY_68 | ecosystem: Environmental > Aquatic > Freshwater > Lake | place: USA: Sparkling Lake... | reverse complement strand
TTCAATGCAGTATCTGGATGGCTTGCTGTGGATGTTCGGCGCTGTATTCGGCGATGGCCTCTTCCAGCAGCTCGGGAGTCAGGTATTGGCCGTTGGAAACGGCATGGCGCAGACAGCGGGTCAGGTATTCCAGTGCTTGTTGCGGGATGCGGCGGTCTTCCATGATCAGCTCCGATTAAATAATTTAGTAAATTCTAATATTTGTGTCGAAGATGAACTTGTGCCAGATCAAGTACTGCGGCGGCATCAATGCAAAAGGCAGCCCGCAGGCTGCCTTTTATACGACAAAGCAAGATGGTCTTACTGCGCGGCCGAGGCTTCTGCGTGTGCGGCTGCCGAAGCTTCGGCGTGCTCGCTGCTGTTGGCGGCAGGCGCTGCTTCAGCTGCAGGGGCCGAGGCGTTGGCCGGGCTGCTGACCAGATCGTCGATGTTCATTTCGTCGGTCTGGGTTGGGTTGGGTTGGCCCAACTGCTTGGCACGCATCTGCAGGTAACCATCGCGGATATAGCTGTAAGGATCCAGTGCTGCTGTAAACAGGCTTTCGTCCAGATCCAGATAGCGGGCACGGGTATTCACCCCGTAAACAGCATAGAAGGCGATGGCTTCATTGGTGTTGTGATAGACCAGCCGTTCCGGGCCATTAATGCCCAGCGATACTCCCAGACCCAGGCCATCGCGTACCGTGCTGGGGCCAAAGAATGGCAGCACCAGGTAGTTGCTGCTCTTCCAGCCCCAGTGGGCAAAGGTGTCGCCCAGCGAGGTCTTGTTGTTCTTCAGGCCGGCAGGGGTGGCGATGTCGATCAGGCCGAACAAACCGAAGGTGCTGTTCAGCGCTACCCGCATGATGTCGTTGAGCGCCTTTTCCGGCTCGGCTTGCAGCAGGTTGTTGGCGGCGCTGTACACATCCTTGAAGTTGTCGAAGAAGTTGCCGACGGCGGTGCGGAAGGGGCCAGGCGTAATGGCGTGATAGCCCTGGGCGGCCGGCTTCATTACCCAGCGGTCCGCTGCATCGTTGAAGGCATACATCGAGCGGTTGAACGATTCGTACGGGTCTTGCGGTGTGGCAGGGTGGGTGCTGGCACAGCCGGCCAGCAGCAGGCTGCCAGCCAACAGACTCGCGGGCAACAGGCGGTGCTTGCGGGTCATGGTTTACTCTCCTTGCGGGCTGCTCAGCAGCTCGCGCAGTGCATACAGTTCAACAAGATCGGACAGGCGGGCGGGCCAGTTCTGCAGTAGCAGGGCCTGACCAGCCTGGTCTGCAGCACGGCGGCAGGCCAGCAGCAGGGCGACTGCCGAGGAGTCCGCTTCGCTGATGCCGGACAGATCCAGCTGCAGCGGGGCGCGGGCGACACGGGCAGTCAGCGTGGCCAGCAAGGCCGCGCTGCTGTTCATGTCCAGCTTGCCGGACAGGCGGCCCTGCCCGGTGGCGGTTTCCTCGAACATGGCATGCGTCCTTATTTGGCAGCCGGCAGGGCGGCGTTCTTGTCTTGCAGCATCTTGATCAGGCCATCCACACCGCTCTTGTTGATTTCCTGATTGAACTGGTTGCGGTAGACGGTAACCAGGCTGGCCCCTTCCACGCTGACATTGAATACCTTCCAGCCTTGTGTCGTCTTGTACAGAGTGTAATCAACGGCAACCGGTCCCTTGTCGTTGCCCGGCAGGGTAACGGTGGATTTGACGGTAGCTTCGCGGCCGCTGTTGCCGAGCACGACATTAGGCTGGATGTCGATCTGGGCGCTCTTGAAACGGGTCATGGTGGTGGAGTAGGTCCGCACCAGCAGGGTCTGGAATTGCTGTGCCAGCGCGCTTTGCTGCGCCGGGCTGGCCTGACGCCAGCCCAGGCCGACGGCCAGGGCAGTCATGCGCTGGAAGTCGAATTGCGGCACGGCCAGCGCTTCGACCTGCTGACGGATCTGCTTGGTGTTCTTGCCGTTTTCCTGTTTCAGTACATCCATGATCTGGCGCGAGGTGTCGCGTACCAGATCAGCCGGATTGTCGGTAGCAGCCATGGAGTGGGCGCTCAGGCCCAGCAGGACGAGAAAGCATGCGATCAGTTTTTTCATGATGTGTGTCAGTCTTTATTGGTTATGCACTATGTCTGGAATTTACTGCGCGGCCGAGGCAGTGCTCTTGGCCGTATTGCCGCCGGAGAAGCTGGTCATGAACTTGCCGATCAGCTGTTCCAGTACCAGGGCAGACGAGGTCAGCGTGATGTGCTCGCCGGCTTTCAGTTCGTCCGGGTCTCCCCCTTGCAGCAGGCCGATATACTGCTCGCCCAGCAGGCCGGCAGTCAGGATTTCGGCACTGGCGTCCCGGCTGAAGGTGTATTGCTTGTCCAGGTTCAGGGTGACGCGGGCACGGTAGGTTTTGGTATCCAGCTGGATGGCGCCGACACGGCCGACCACGACGCCGGCTTCCTTGATCGGTGCCTTCACTTTCAGGCCGCCGATATTGTCGAAATCGGCATACAGGGTGTAGGTCTGGTCCGCGCTTTGCGGTGTGAGATTGGCCACCTTGAGCGACATGAAGACCACCGCCGCGATGCCGAGTGCCACAAACAGGCCTACCCACAAATCAATAGTAGAGCGTTTCATTACCCATTTCCTAGAACATGAAGGCGGTGAGGACAAAGTCCACCGCCAGGATTACCAGAGCCGAAGTCACCACCGTGCGGGTGGTGGCGGCGGATACGCCGGCCGCAGTGGGCGTGGCGTCATAGCCTTCGAATACGGCGATCAGCGTGACGGCGATGCCGAAGCACAGGCTCTTGATCAGGCCATTGACCACGTCGTAGTGCAGGTCGACGTTGTTCTGCATTTGCGACCAGAACGTACCGGAATCCAGGCCTATCATCACCACGCCTATCAGATAGCCGCCGAAGATGCCCATTACATTGAACATGGCGGCCAGGATGGGCATGGAAATCACGCCGGCCCAGAAGCGTGGTGCCACCACGCGGGCGATCGGGTTGACCGCCATCACACTCATGGCGTCCAGCTGCTCGGTGGCCTTCATCAGGCCGATTTCCGCCGTCATGGCGCTGCCGGCGCGGCTGGAGAACAGCAGGGCGGCCAGCACCGGGCCCAGTTCGCGCAGCAGCGACAGGGCAACCAGCGCGCCCAGCGCATCGGCCGAGCCGAAGCGCGACAGGGTGTTGTAGCCCTGCAAGCCCAGTACCATGCCGACAAACAGGCCGGATACCACCACGATGATGACCGACATCACCCCGGCAAAGTAGATCTCGCGGATGGTGAGGTTGAAGCGCAGCAGGCTCTGGCCGGAATAGCGCAGGATGGCCAGCAGGAAGCGGGTGATGAAACCCAGCCGCCAGATGGCGTTGATGGTGGTGTGCCCCAGCCGGCGCAGCGGTGACAGCAGCAGCTCAGTCATGCTGGCCTCCTTTCAGGCCCAGATCCTGCTGCAGCGAAGTGCTGGCAGGGTAGGCAAAATGTACCGGGCCATCGGCCTCGCCCCACATGAACTGGTGTACCCAGGGCGAGGGGGAGGCGCGGATTTCCGCCGGCGTACCGGCCGCGACCACCGCGCCATTGGAGACGAAGTAAACGTAGTCGACGATATCCAGTGATTTGTGCACATCGTGGGTCACCATGATGGAGGTGGTGCCCAGTGCATCGTTCAGCTTCTTGATCAGGTGGGCGATGACCCCCAGCGAGATCGGATCGAGACCGGTAAAGGGCTCGTCGTACAGCATCAGTTGCGGGTCCAGGGCGATGGCACGCGCCAGCGCCACGCGCCGGGCCATGCCGCCGGATAGTTCGGCCGGCATCAGCTGCTGGGTGCCGCGCAGTCCCACCGCGGCCAGTTTCATGATCACCAGATCATGAATCATGCTCTCGGCCAGCCGGGTGTGCTCGCGGATGGGGAAGGCCACATTGTCTTCTACCGACAGGTCGGTAAACAGTGCGCCAAACTGGAAGAGCATGCCCATGCGGCGGCGATGCTCGAACAGTTCGGCATGGTTCATGTCCGCCACATTGCGGCCGTCTACCAGGACCTGGCCGGCACTGGGACGGATCTGGCCGGAGATCAGGCGCAGCATGGTGGTTTTGCCACTGCCGCTGCCACCCATGATGGCGACCAGCTTGCCGCGCGGGATGGCGAGGCTGATGTTGTTCAGGATGGGGCGCTCGCCGTAGGCGAAGCTGACATTCCTGAATTCGATGAAATGGTCTGAAGACACGGATTTTCCGGATAAAAACACGAGTGAAGTCCCGGACTTGCTTGGGCCCAAGACGAATGGATTTTATAGGGTTGTAGGAGTCTCGCCAAATACATAAGGTTTCAGCGTGTAACGATGTTGCATTGCGAGAACGAATCTTGACAAGTACGACTGCTGAAGATTGTTTAAATAAGTTTGAAGCAGCCATAAAAAATTACGCTGGCTGATTATTTCATTGGCATGTTGTCACGGCAAGATGTTTTCCGGCACGGTGCCGTGGCGTGACCGGAATATGACAAAGACCCGGCAGGGCCGGGTCCGGGCAGCCTGCGCTGGCAGGGCCTGCCAGCGCAGTGTGCGGCTTATACGCCGCGCAGCAGGTCGTTGATGCTGGTCTTGCTGCGGGTCTGTGCATCCACTTTCTTGACGATGACGGCGCAGTACAGGCTATGGCTGCCATCCTTGGACGGCAGGTTGCCGGAGACCACCACCGAACCCGGCGGGATGCGGCCATAAGTCACTTCGCCGGTTTCGCGGTCGTAGATCTTGGTGGACTGGCCGATATACACGCCCATGGAGATCACCGAGCCTTCGCCCACGATCACGCCTTCCACCACTTCGGAGCGGGCACCGATGAAGCAGTTGTCTTCAATGATGGTGGGGCCGGCCTGCAGCGGTTCCAATACGCCGCCAATGCCGACGCCGCCGGACAGGTGTACGTTCTTGCCGATCTGCGCGCAGGAGCCGACAGTGGCCCAGGTGTCCACCATGGTACCTTCGTCCACATAGGCGCCGATATTGACGTAGGACGGCATCAGCACGGTGTTCTTGGCAATGAAGCTGCCCTTGCGTGCCACGGCGCCCGGCACCACGCGGAAGCCGGCTTCCTTGAAGTGGGCTTCGCTCCAGTCATGGAACTTGGTATCGACCTTGTCGAAATAGCGGCTGACGCCATCGTCCTGCACCACATTGTCGCGAATGCGGAAGGACAGCAGCACGGCTTTCTTGACCCACTGGTTGACTACCCAGTCGCCATCTACCTTCTCGGCCACGCGCAGGCGGCCATTGTCCAGTTCGTCGATCACCTGGCCGATGGCGGCCTTCAGTTCGGCAGATACAGTGGCGGGGGTGATGTCGGCGCGCTTTTCGAACGCCTCTTCAATCAGGGCTTGGATCGGATGCATGTGATGAAGTCCTTTGGCAAGGTGAATGGAAACAGTCATAGCTGGTGGATGTCGCTTATTGATTAGTTGTCTTGACGAAACGCACGATGCGCTCGGCGGCAGCCTGACATTCTGCCAGTGTCGCGACCAGAGCGATACGGATATAGCCACTGCCCGGGTTGATGCCGTGTGCAGTACGTGCCAGGAAGGAGCCCGGCAATACGGTAATGTGCTCCTGCTCGAACAGGGCGCGGGCAAAGGCGGCATCGTCGCCCCCAGGGACTTTGGCCCACAGGTAGAAGCTGGCATCCGGCAAGGCCACCTCCAGTACCTCGGCCAGTATCGGTGTCACGGCCTGGAACTTGGCGATATAGGCGGCGCGGTTTTCCTCGACGTGGGTTTCATCCTGCCAGGCGGCCACGCTGGCGGCCTGAATGGTAGGGCTCATGGCACCGCCCTGATAGGTGCGGTACAGCATGAACTTGGCCAGCAGGGCGGCGTCGCCCGCCACAAAACCCGAACGCATGCCCGGCGCGTTCGAGCGTTTGGACAGGCTGGTGAACATCACCAGTCGCTCGAAGCTGCGGCCCAGTTTGCTGGCGGCTTCCAGCCCGCCCAGCGGCGGCTGGCCGAAGTGGATTTCCGAATAGCACTCGTCGCTGGCAATGACAAAGCCGTAGCGCTCGGATAGCTCGAACAGCTTTTTCCAGTCCTCCAGCGACATCACCGCGCCGGTGGGATTGCCCGGGCTGCACACGAATACCAGCTGGGTACGCGCCCATACGCTTTCCGGTACGCTGGCCCAGTCCGGCTGGAAGGCCGTATCGGCAGTACAGTTGACATAGAACGGTTCCGCCCCTGCCAGCAGTGCTGCGCCTTCGTAAATCTGGTAAAACGGGTTGGGCGACAATACCACCGGTTTGACGGCCTGCTGGCTGTCGATCACGGTCTGGACGAAAGCGAAAAGGGCCTCGCGGCTGCCATTGACTGGCAGGACTTCTTTTTCCGCGTCCAGTTGCAGGCCATAGCGGCGCTGCATCCAGTCGGCGCAGGCCTGACGCAACTCCGGGCTGCCCAGGGTGGCCGGGTAGACTGCCAGGCCGCCCAGTGAGTTGACCAGCGCCTGTTTGATGACGTCCGGCGTCGGGTGCTTGGGTTCGCCGATGGACAGGTTGATATGCGGCTTGTCTGCCGGGACCGCACCAGCCATCAGCTGACGCAAACGCTGGAAGGGATAGGGTTGCAGGCTGTCCAGGTGGGGATTCACGCTTGGTTCTCTCTATGCTGTGGGAGCAGCTTGGTCATGTCAGCTGCTTCTGGTCTTGTTTGGCCTTGCTGTTGCAAAGCCGCAGAATCGCTCATCTTAAGAAATCGTGATGCCTCTTGTAAAACAAAAGCTTCTTGCCATCGTTGCCATTCTGACCACCGCACTGGTCTGGGGCTTGATGTGGTACCCGTTTCGTGCGCTGAACGAGCGGGGTGTCAGCATCGCGCAAACCTCGCTGCTGGTGTACCTGATTGCCGCCATGCTGGGCATTGCCCTGTTCTTTGATGTGTACCGCCGCCAGTTGCGCTGGCATCCGGTATTGCCCTTGCTGGCCTTGCTGTTTGGCTGGTGCAATTTCAGTTACACCTGGGCGGTGTCTGAGGGCATGGTGATGCGGGTGCTGCTGCTGTTTTACCTGTCGCCCTTGTGGACGGCCTTGTTTTCCCGCCTGCTGCTGCAGGAAAAACTGACTCGCACTGGCTGGCTGCTGGTGGGGCTGTCGCTGGCCGGCTGCCTGACCATCCTGTATCGTCCCGGCCTGCTGGAGGGCGCCACGCTGCTCAGTCAGCGCTATGAATGGCTGGCCTTGTCCGGCGGTATCAGCTTTGCGCTGGGCAATGTGCTGAGCAAGCGCGCGCGCAATCTGCCGGTGCCGGTGAAGTCGGCCACCATCTGGTTTGGTGTCGCGCTGATGGGCTTTATCGCACTGGCCAGCCGCCAGCAATTGGGGGCCGTGCTGGATACATCGCTGCAAGCATGGTTGTTGCTGGCACTGCTGGGCATGACCTTGCTGGCCAGCAGCATCATTTCCCAGCATGGCGTCAGCCTGCTGCCGGCCAGCCAGACCATGACCTTGATGCTGCTGGAGCTGGTGTTTGCCGCGCTGTCGGCCTACTGGCTCGCCGGCGAAAGCATGAGCCTGCAAGAGTGGCTGGGTGGTGCGCTGATCGCCGCCGCCAGCCTGCTCTCCGGCAAGATGACGCAGCCAGTGGCTGCACAGGAGAAAACATGAATATCCGGCGTATGCACGCGGACGATTTTCCGGCCTTCTGGCCGACGTTTCAGCAGATTATCCAGGCACAGGACAGCTATGCTTACGACCCGCAACTGAGCGAGCAGCAGGCGCGAGCGCTGTGGTGTGAACTACCGCAGGAAACCTGGCTGGCCGAACAGGACGGCGTCTTGCTGGGCAGCTATTTCATCAAGCCCAATGCCGCCGGGCCGGGCAGCCATGTATGCAATCGCGGCTATATGGTGGCCACGGCCGCGCGTGGCAAAGGGGTGGCGGCGGCCCTGTGTGCGCACTCGCAGCAGCGTGGACGGGAGCTGGGGTTTCTGGCCATGCAGTTCAATGCGGTGGTGGCCAGCAATAGCGTGGCGGTCGCCTTGTGGAAAAAGCTGGGCTTTGCCGAGGTAGGCCGGGTGCCCGGGGCTTATCGGCACCGCACGCTGGGACTGGTGGATTGCCTGATCATGCATCAGTGGCTGCAAGCGCCTGCGGCCGACAAACCGTTGACGGCATCGGCTCCGCTGATTGCCCGCAAGAACATCGAAGCCGTGGTGTCCCGCAAGCGCAAAAACAGCTGAATGGATCAGTAATGCGGCGGAATGTCGTCCCGCAGCGAACCGCCGCTGTTGCCGCTATCGGGCTGGGCGGCCTTGAATTGCTGGTAGACCAGGCGCAATTGCTGCTGCAACAGGTCGATTTGTTGCTGCTGGCGGGCGACGGTGGCGTTAAGGCTGTCGAGCAGGTCGTCCTGGAAAGCGATTTTCACTTCCAGTTCATTCAGGCGGTCTTCGGTATGCATGGCGGCATTTTACCTCAGGCAGTGGAGTACTGGCGCAGTCTTGACCGGCATTGCTGGAATATCAAATCCAGTTTTTATTATTTTTAGGAATTTTCCGAGCCAGTTACAGTTTGTCCATCACCCGGCCGCAGTGCGGCGCTAGGAGGAGGACTGACATGGATGCCCTGCTGATCGGTGGCGATAGTCTGGGACAGATCCCGGATGTGCTGGCCCTGTACGATATTCGCATTGCCCGCCATATTACTGGCCGCAATACCCAGCACCAGCGCAAGGTGCCGCTGCCCAAAAACACCCAGATGCTGATTCTGCTGACCGACTACCTGGGTCACAACGCCATGCGCCACTATCGCGATACCGCGGCGGCGCAAGGCATCCCGGTGCTGGCTTGTCGGCGTTCCGCCACCGCAGTGGCAGAACGCTTGCGGCATGATGGCTGGCAGCCGCAAGCCTGAACGGCTCAGTTACGGGCCGGCTGAATGCTGAAGGTTTCGATGGCTTCCAGCGCCATGATGGCGCTCGACAGGTCGACCACATTGATCAGGTGATGCTTGTTGATGGCCGATACCATAAAGCTCCATTCGCAGCCATCCGGGCCTACCTTCAGCGCGATGCTTTCCTCATGCACGATCACCCCCAGGCTGCGCAGATCGCCTGAAATTTTGTCCACCGTCCAGTGCTGCTCGCCCGGTACGGTCAGATTGACATACAGGCTGAAACGGCGGGGCAGGCGGTTTTCCATCCAGTTCAGCACTCGCATGCACAGAATGCACAGCAGGGTGACGGCAATGGCAGACAGATAAAAGCCCACCCCCACCAGGATGCCGATCACCGAGGACATCCACACCGAGGCGGCCGAGGTAAGGCCGCTGATGGACATGCCTTCCTTCATGATCATGCCGGCACCCAGAAAACCTACCCCGGTCAGCACCCCTTGCGCCACACGGGTCATGTCGCCATGCATGATGTCGGCGTGGGCACCGCCATACCAGAAACCCGAATAGCCGATCATGCTGATGACGCCGGTGGCGGCCATGGAGACCAGGCCATAGGTGCGCATGCCGGCAGCGCGGCCATTCGACCAGCGTTCATAGCCGACCAGGCAGCCCAGGATCAGGCCGCCCAGCAGATTGCAGGTAATCAGCAGATTGACTTCCCATTTCTGGGCCGACCAGTATTGGTCTAGCAGTTGGGCAAAGCTCATGTTCATGGGGGGGCTTTCTTGTTGGTATCAGGGCGTGCCACGTCAAGGCTAGGCCTGGCTGCTCAGACAGGCAAGCAGCTTGCCGCTATTCGCTGTCAGCCTGAGGGCGCAGCGCCTTGATGATGTAGAGATCGAAGCGGGTGGACTTGCCATCCAGCACCGCCGATGGCCTGATGCCTTCAATCGGGGCTCCCAGCCGTGGCCGTTTTACCACCACCCTTACCCTGGCCGCCGTGATGGCAGCCGCCAGCAGACGGGCGCTGTCCATATCATCGCCAATTACCTGCTGGAAGGCCTGCATGTCTTTCTTGGCGGCGGCACTTTTCTTGTCGGTATCCGGAAACATCGGGTCGACAAACACCACCTCGGGGCGCTGTCCCGGCGGCAGTTGCAGCAGCCAGTCGGCCGAGTTGGCGTGCACCAGCTGCATGCGTGCGGCAATGGCGGCGGTATCGGCGGCGCGGGCGGCGCGTTCCAGCGCATCAAACAGCAGGGCCGCTGCTACTGGCGAGCGCTCTACCATGGTGACCTGACAGCCCAGGCTGGCCAGCACGAAGCTGTCGCGTCCCAGGCCCGCCGTGGCATCCACGATATGCGGCAGGTCTTTCGCCCCTTTCAGTCCGACAGCCTTGGCCACCGGCTGGCCCCGGCCGCCCCCTTGTTCGCGGCGGTGGCGCGCAGCGCCTTCGACAAACTCGGCATAGACTGCGCCATGTTTGCCGGTGGTGACCAGCTCCAGCCGTTCTGCGCCCAGTTCCAGCCAGTAGCCTTCAGTGGGCCGTCGGCTCAGCAAGGGCAGGGCAAAGCGGCTGGCCAGTTCTTCGGCATAGTCGCGGCGTGCGCTTTCGGCGCAGAACAGGGGCGTGGCGGTCATGAGGCTTCCTTGAATAACTGCCGGCACGATACGGGATGCGCCGCATGGCGGCAAGCAGCCTGTCCGGCCCGCCATTGCCAGCCGCACTGGCAAGCGGCATAACAGCCGCATGCTGAAACTCGCCTTGTTTGTATGCGGCGTGGTGTGCTGCGCCTTTCTGCCACAGCTGCCGTCCTTGTGGAATCTGAGCGGTCTGACCCTGCTGGCATGGCTGTTGACGCGGCTGTCCGGTCCGCGCCCGGCCATGCTGGCCGGCTGGCTGGCGGCCTTCCTGCTGGGGATGGGCTATGCCGATGCACGGGCGCAATGGCGGCTGGCGCAGGAGTTGCCGGCCACGCAGTGGCAGCAGCCCTTGTCGCTGGAAGGCGTGGTGCGCGGGCTGCCCGTGCCAGCGGATTATGGCGTACGCATGCAGTTCGAGGTGGAGCGGGTACTGACTGACGGTGCCCGTCTGCCGCCGCGCGTGCAACTGACGGTATTTGCTCGCAAGGGCCAGCCGGTCGCGGTGCCATGGCGGGCCGGCCAACGCTGGCAGCTGACGGCGCGCTTCCGCCCGCGTCAGTCTACTGCCAATCCCTTCGGTTTTGATGCCGAGCAGTGGCTGTGGTCGGAAGGCGTGCTGGCCAGTGGCACGATACAGCCCGCTGCCCGGCTGCTGGGTGAGGCAGAGGATGCCAGCGCGTGGGTGGACCGGCTGCGCGAGCGGCTGGTGTTGCGTATCGAGGCAGTGCTGGGGCGCAGCCGGGCTGCCGGACTGGTGGCTGGCCTGACCGTGGGCGCGCAGCAGCGCATTGACCGTGCCGAGTGGCAGAGCCTGGCGCGTACCGGGCTGACTCATCTGGTATCCATTTCCGGGCTGCATATCACCATGGTCGCCGGCATGGTTGCCGCCGTCGTGGCCGGCTTGCTGCGCCGCTGGCCGCTGGCATTTTGTCCTCCGCGCTTGCTCATCGTCGGCAGCGGTGTCATGGCGGCTGCCTGCTATGCGGTGCTGGCCGGGTTTTCGGTGCCTACCCAGCGCACCCTGTACATGCTCGGCTGCATGGCGCTGATGCTGCTGTGGCGGCGGCATTGGTCCGGCCTGCATATGTGGTGGCTGGCACTGACGCTGGTGTTGCTGATTGACCCGTTTGCCGTGCTGGCACCGGGCTTGTGGCTGTCTTTCGGGCTGGTGGCGGCACTGATGCTGTCGTCGGCCGGCCGCCGCCGGCCTGCCGGCAAGGCGCGCCAGCTGCTGCTGGGGCAATGGGCCGCTACCGTGGCTTCCTTGTTGCCCTTGCTCAGCCTGTTTGGCCAGTTTCCGCTGGTGTCGCCGCTGGCCAATGCCGTGGCCATTCCCTTTGTCTCGGTGTTGCTGACGCCGCTGGCGCTGCTGGCGGTGGCCTTGCCATGGGAGTGGCCCTTGCTGCTGAGCGGCTGGCTGGCCGAGTGGTTTTACCGTGGCGTCGACTGGCTGGCGCAATGGCCCATGTTGCAAGTGGCCGCCGCGCCATGGCCGCTATTGCTGCTGGGGGGAATGGGCAGTCTGTATCTGTTGGCCCCCGCCGGCATGCCCGGTCGCTGGCTGGGGGCCAGCCTGCTGTTGCCGGCCTTGTGTTATCAGCCGCCAGCGCCGGAAGCCGGTGTATTCCGGGCGGTGGTGCTGGATGTCGGCCAGGGTTTGTCGGTATTGATCCAGACGCGGCACCATACCCTGCTGTTTGATACCGGGGCGGCCGAGGGTGGGCGCTGGGTCCTGCCGCAATTGCAGGGGCTGGGCATACGGCAACTGGATACCCTGCTGCTGTCGCATAACGACAAGGACCATGATGCCGCTGCTGCAGATATCGCTGCGGCGCTGCCGGTGCGGCGCATCCTGGCCGGGCAGCAGGCCACGCTGGAGCAATACGGCTTGTCCGGCCAGTTGTGCCGGCGCGGTCAGAGCTGGGCCTGGGATGGTGTCCGCTTTGATGTGCTATGGCCGCCGGTGGCGGAAGTGCTGGCCGATGACAACAGCCATAGCTGCGTATTGCGGGTGGCGGGCCAGCGTCATGCGCTGATGCTGACCGGCGATGCGCCGCGTGCCGTGGAGGAGCGGCTGGTGGCGGATTATGGCCAGCAATTGCGTAGTAGCGTGCTGGTGGCCGGACATCATGGCAGCCGCACTTCCACGGCACCGCTGTGGCTGGAAACGCTGCAGCCGCAATTGTCGGTGCTGAGTGCGGGCTTTCTCAACCGCTACCGCCACCCGCATCCACTGGTGCTGGCAGCGTTGCGGCAGCAGGGCCGGGTGTTGCGTACCGATGCCGATGGCCTGCTCAGCCTCACCCTGGGGGCGGAGCTGCATTATGACTGTTATCGCCGGCTGGCCGCGCGCTACTGGCGCAGTGCCGGGCCTTGTGCCCGGGATGAGGCATCGCAGGCCACCGACTCGTCCGGCTAGCCCTGGCGCTGGATGCGGGCCACCACGCAGTTGCCCTTGCCCTGATATTCCACCTCGTCAAACGACAGCTTGCGGGCAATCAGTATGCCGCGTCCGTGGCTGGCCATCAGCGAAGCCGCCGGGCAGTCTTCATA
>Ga0187845_1001552_pt1 | contig 13062 bp, 15 predicted proteins | sample SpaLakP09_SKY_68_FD_134515 | JGI IMG/M metagenome (GOLD analysis project Ga0187845, IMG submission 134515) | Oligotrophic lake water microbial communities from Sparkling Lake, Wisconsin, USA - SP09_SKY_68 | ecosystem: Environmental > Aquatic > Freshwater > Lake | place: USA: Sparkling Lake... | reverse complement strand
TGCGGGTCAGCTCCTTGGTGGCCTGCACCTGGTCAAGGTTGCGCTCGTCGCGGTCCTGGCGGGCCAGCTGGGCAATCTCGATGAGCTCGACCAGCACACGCGGCCCGCCGTCGTCGGCTGGGTCCATCTGCGACACGATGACATGCATGGGCAGGCCGTCTTCATGGGCCCAGGCGCCACGACGCAGCACGGCATCGAAGCGGCTGCTGGAGTATTGGTTGGCCGCAACGCCGCCCAGCGTCTCGACCAGGCGCTGGGAATCATCGAACCAGTCAGGCAGCAGGGACTTCTGCACCGCGCGGCGCGACAGCCGCATGGCGTTCTCGAAGGCGGCATTGGCGAACAGGCATTCGCCGTCGGCGCTGACGACGACGACCATGGTCGCGAGCAAATCAAGGCCGGAGAACTCGGCCGGCAACAGGGAGGTATCAGTCATGGCGCTTGGGAACCCCCGAAGCGCTGCGAGCTTCAGGAGGGAAGTTTGGCGATCTCTCGCTTGAGGGCCTGGACATCAGCCTCGTAGCGGGCGATGTTGTCCTTGAGCTCGGCCATGCGGTCGAGGTACTTCTGGTAATTGCGCTCGTCACCGCGGCGCTCCTGGCCGGCGGCGAACTCGCGCTGAGCGGTGCCCAGGCGCTCCTCGGCCTGGCGCAATTCGGTCTGCAGCACGCGGCGGCGTTCGTCGTCGCGCACGCGCTGCTGGCCGGCGTCGACGCGGCCCTCAGCACCACGCGACTCCGCTGATGGTGCCGACGCCGTGGCGCCAGTGCGCGGCCTGGGCGACTGCACGATGGTGATGGGCGTGCCCTCGATCGTGCGGCAGCCCTTCTCGTAGGCTTCCTTGGCGGACAGCGCGTCGGTGTAGAGCACCGGCGGGCCGGGGCAGCGGTAGACCGTGCCCTGAGCCTGCGCGCCCAGGCTGGCCAGGACGAACAGCGGTGCCAGCAGTCGATTCAGCATGGACGGATTGTGAATCACACACGGGCATGAAAAAGGGGCCGCAGCAGCGGCCCCCTTTGCTGGGGATGACCAAGGCAGCGGTGAGGCTGCCCATGGCAATCACAGCGCGTAGTACATGTCGAACTCGACCGGGTGAGTGGCCATGCGGAAGCGGGTCACTTCCTGCATCTTCAGGTCGATGTAGGCGTCGATGTAGCTGTCGGTGAACACGCCGCCCTTGGTCAGGAAGGCGCGGTCCTTGTCCAGATACTCCAGCGCCTGGTCGAGGCTGTGGCAGACGGTCGGGATCTTCGCGTCTTCTTCCGGCGGCAGGTGGTACAGGTCCTTCGTGGCGGCTTCGCCCGGATGGATCTTGTTTTCCACGCCGTCCAGACCGGCCATCAGCAGTGCGGCGAAGCACAGGTAGGGGTTGGCGGACGGGTCCGGGAAACGCGCTTCGACGCGGCGGCCCTTGGGGTTGGCCACGTAGGGGATGCGGATCGAGGCCGAGCGGTTCTTGGCCGAGTAGGCCAGCTTGACCGGGGCTTCGAAGCCAGGCACCAGGCGCTTGTACGAGTTCGTACCCGGGTTGGTGATGGCGTTCAGCGCACGGGCGTGCTTGATGATGCCGCCGATGTAGTACAGCGCGAAGTCGCTCAGGCCGGCATAGCCGTCGCCGGCGAACAGGTTCTTGCCGTCCTTCCAGACGGACTGGTGAACGTGCATGCCGCTGCCGTTGTCGCCCACCAGGGGCTTGGGCATGAAGGTCGCGGTCTTGCCATAGGCATGGGCGACGTTGGCGACGATGTACTTCTGCAGCTGCGTCCAGTCAGCGCGCTCGACCAGCGAGCTGAAGCGCGTGCCGATTTCCATCTGGCCGGCGTTCGCCACTTCATGGTGGTGAACTTCGACGGGGATGCCGCACTGCTCGAGGATCAGGCACATCTCCGAGCGCATGTCCTGGCCGCTGTCGACCGGGGGCACGGGGAAGTAGCCACCCTTGACAGTGGGGCGGTAGCCGGAGTTGCCGTGCTCGTATTCCTTGGACGAGTTCCAGGCGCCTTCTTCAGATTCGATCTTGAAGAACGAGCCGGACATGTCGTTGCCCCAACGGACGCTGTCGAACACGAAGAACTCGGGTTCCGGGCCGAAGAAGGCGGTGTCGCCCAGGCCGGAGGACTTGAGATAAGCCTCGGCGCGCTTGGCCAGCGAACGCGGATCGCGCTCATAGGCCTTGCCATCGGTCGGGTCGATGACGTCGCAGGTCAGGATCAGCGTCGGCTCTTCGAAGAAGGGGTCGATGTTGGCGGTGTTGGGATCGGGCATGAGGAGCATGTCCGAAGCCTCGATGCCCTTCCAGCCGGCGATCGACGAGCCGTCGAACGCGTGGCCCGACGTGAACTTGTCTTCATCGAAATGGGAAACCGGCACGGTGACGTGCTGTTCCTTGCCACGGGTATCAGTGAAGCGGAAGTCAACGAACTTGACTTCGTTTTCCTTCACAAGGGTCATCACATCGGCGACGGTCTTGGCCATCAATTGCTCCTACGGGATCGAGGGGGTTGGTTTGCCGCTGCCAGCACACATGCACTCGCAGCCACGGGGGAAAGCAAAGCAGTTTGCATGCCAGTGCACCGACATGGGTTGCCGCTGGCAGCTCGGAACATTATCGTTGCGAGGGGCGCCGACGCCGCCGCATCTATCGCACCAGTTCTGTGCTTATTGATGCACCAAATGCGATCACGCCCCGTTTCAGGGCATCAAAGGCCGGATCGAGCTGGGTGGCTTCGCCTTTGACGCCAAGCTCGATGCAGCGCCCCCACTGCGGGTGGTCCACGCTCGGCAGGCTGAAGACCTTGATGCCGGCGAACTCGGCCTCGACCGTTTCCATCAGCGGCGTGAGACTGGCCTCCATCGCCCCCTGCACGATCAGCGAGCGCTCGAGGATGCCGACCTGGCAGTGCAGCTGCGGGAAGCGGTCGAGCACCCAGCCCATCATGGGGTGGGCCATCACCGGGAAACCCGGCACGAAGTGCACGTTGCCGACAAAGAAACCGGGGATCTTGTTGAAGGGGTTGGGGATGATGCCGGCACCCTCGGGGAACACGCCCATCTCGAAGCGACGCAGGCTGTCGGGCTCGTCGGGCGTGATCGTCTTGCCCTGCTCGGCCGCCATCTGCTGGATGCGCTGCCAGATCAGTTCGCGCGCCTCGGGGTGCAGGGCCAGCGGCCGGCCCAGGGCGGCAGCGGCGGACTGGCGGGTGTGGTCGTCGGGCGTGGCGCCGATGCCGCCGCAGCTCACCACCAGGTCGCCGCTAGCGAAGGCAGCGCTCAACCTGGCCGTCAGCTGCTCCCGGTCGTCACCCAGGTATTGGGCCCAGGAGAGCTGCATGCCCCGCTCGGTCAGCAGCTCGATGAACTTCGCCAGGTGCGAGTCGCGGCGCTTGCCGGACAGGATCTCGTCGCCAATGATGATCAGGCCAACGTTCATGACTCACCCCCTACGCGCTTCGCGCGCCCACTTCGAGGGGGCACTGCCAGCGGCCCGGCAAAGCCGGTTCCGCGGCAGTCACTCGGCAATGCACAACGGCCCACGGTTCAGCTCCTGTATCAGCTCAACAAGACTTCGGAAATGACGACCGGCTCCGCTGCCCGCCGCGCCTGCAGCGCCGCGAGCGCGTAATGCGTGAACCAGGCCGTCGAGAAGGCGAAGACCAGCGTGTAGAGCCAGATCGCCAGCAGCACCAGGAAGGGCGCAAAGATGACGGCCATCGCACTGAAGGCCCAGATCAGCGACGGCGCCGCGCCGAGGTAGCCGCAGACAACGCCCATGGCCAGCATGGGCGTGCGGTGCTGCTTCAACAGCGCGCGGCGCTCCTCGGCCGAGGCGTGCTCGGCCAGCACGTCGAAGCCGAAGACGCGGTAGGTCAGCCAGCCCCAGATCAGCGGCGGCAGCACCATCACCAGAGGCGGGATCAGCCACAGCGGCATGGACAGCACGATGAGCACCAGCGCCAGCAGCGTTGCGCCCAGCGAGGCCAGCACGCTCTGCGTGAGCGTGCCGCCGCGCTTCTTCTCCAGCAGCGGGAAGCGCCGCTCCGCCACCAGTTGCACGATGGCCGGCGTCATGCACAGCGCCACCAGCAGCAGGCTCAGCAAGATGACGACCGGCAGCACGCCCGCCAGCACGATGATGGCCGCGAGTGCGCTGCGGAAGGCCTGCAGGCCGAAGGAGTCCAGCCAGTGCAGCAGGCTCTCGATCAGCAGCCAGCTTTCCAGCGTGGCGCGCACGCTGGCGATGGCCCCCTCCCAGAAGAAGTACATGAAGCCGAAGCTCAGCACCCCGCAGATGAGCAGCGGCAGCAGCGACAGGCCGATGACGCGCGGGTGCAGGCAGTAGGCGGCAGCGCGCCAGAAGGAGTCGGCGAGACCTTGCATCAGGTGGTCTTTCGGTAGGACGTGACCAGGCGCACCAGCCCCAGCCCTTGCTGGCGCCAGAAGCCTCGGCCGTAGTCGCGGCCACCCTCGTCAGGGAGCTGGTCGCGCACGCCGGTGGGGTCGAAGCGGTTGTCGAAATTGCTCGTGCGAAACAACACGTCCCACAGCGGCAGCAGCACGCCGAAGTTGTGGCCGCCCAGCGTGCCACGGCCGCCAGATTCGTGGCCGATGCCGATGCTGTGGTGCAGGCGGTGAAAACGTGGGCTGACGAGCAGCCGCTCGCCGACCGCACCAAAGCTGATGCGCGCATTGGCGTGCTGCAAGCTCTCGTGCAGCTGTGTGATAACGGTGATGGCGACGAACTGCCCCGGCTCCACGCCGATGAAGCGGGCCAGCAGCGCGAAGGCGGTGCCCATCAGCACATCGTCCAGCAGATGGTTGCGGTTATCGCTCCACATCGTCATCTGGCGCTGGCTGTGGTGAAGGCTGTGCAGGGCCCACCACCAGTTGAACTGGTGCTGGGCGCGGTGCAGCCAGTAGCCGACGAAGTCGAAGACGATGAGGTAGAGCAGCAGGCTCACCCAGCCGATGTCGGTCACCCCGGGCCAGAGGCCGTCCAGCTGCCAGGTCGACAGGCCGGCCAGCCGCAGCGCGCCGGACATGCTGTCCCACAGCGGTTCGATGGCGAAGAACATCGCCAGGCGGACCAGGCCCAGGCGGTGGATCAGGGTGTAGACGACGTCCGTCCGCACGGCGGCGGGGTCGGTCACCGGTTCAGCGGGCCAGCGCCGCTCCAGCACACGGACGCCCACCAGGATGAAGGCAATCTGCATGAGGCCCAGCAACAGCCAGCGGGTCGCATCGAACGCGTCCTCCAGCAGGTTGCCAAAGCCCAGCCCGAACACCAGCGGCTGCACGACGCTTTCGTACAGCGCGAGCTGCAGGTTGTCGAAGGTGTTGGAGATCCAGTCGATCACGGCTTCTTCAGGAGGGGCGCGTACTTCGGATGATCGCGCAGCGGCGCAAAGCATAGGCCGCGCTGCTCCAGGCCCGTCATCAGCGGCTCCAGCACGGCCGGCGCCCAGGGGTCCTGGCGCTCCCAGATGCCGAGGTGGGCGACGAGGATGTCGCCCGGCTTGATGTCGCGCAGCGCCTTCTCCAGCAGCTGCGCGTTGGGGTGGGCCTGGCTGGGCAGTTCGTCACCCAGGAAGCCCGCCCGCGCCCAGCCCACATGCGAGAAGCCGCAGGCCTTGGCCGTGCTCAGCAGCGCGGCCGACGTTCGTCCGGCCGGCGCGCGAAAGATGGGCGCCAGCGGCTTGCCGGTCATCGCCGTGAAGCGTTCGCCGACCTTCTTCAAGCTGGCGCAGTACTGCTCGGCCGACAACTCCCGCATGACGGGCGGGTTCACCCCAGCCTGGGTGCGGAACTTGAAGCGCGTGACCTTGCCCTCGGCGTCGGGGACGTCTTCGAGGAAGACGTCGTGATCCCAGGTGTGGGAGCCGAAATCATGGCCCTCGGCCACGCGCTCGCGCCACCAGGGCGCCCAGGTGTCGTCCAGCGTCGTGCCACCGGACTTGGTCGGTTCACTGGCAAGGAAGAAGGTGGCGCGTGCGTTGTGCCTCTTCAACGTCTCGGCGATCAACGGCGCCACGCCCATGTGGCCAGTGTCGAAGGTGAGGTAGACCGGCTTGTCACAGCTGGGCTGCGCCACGGCCGTCGAGACCGCAAGCGCCAATAGCCAGGCTTTCATAGACGCGGCTTGTGGTCCAGCGTCCAGATGCCGTGGGGCGACTTGCCCACTTTCACCTGGCGCACGACCTTGCGCGTGGTGGTGTCAATCTCGGTGAGCTTGCCGGCCCAGCGCGACGTGACGAGCAGCGTCTTGCCATCGGTCAACAGCTCCATGTCGTCCGGGCCTGCGGGCGCGGGAAATGTGTCGACGACCGTGAAGGTGGTCAGGTCGATCTTGCTGATGGTGTTGCCGGCGCGGTTGGACACCAACACATGGCGCTTGTCGCCCCAGGCGCGAAACGAGTGGGCGCCCTTGCCTGTCTCGATGCGGCGCGCCAGCTTGGGCGCGGGGCCGCTGACGTCCCAGACCTCGACGAGCTTGTCACCCGTCAGGCCGACGAGCACGAACTTGTCGTCCGGCGTCAGGTAGATGTCCGCCGGCATCTTGCCGACAGCCGTCTTCCACTTGACGGCCTGCGTGGCCAGGTCGATGGCCAGCAATTCGTCGCTGTCCTGCAGGCTGACGTAAAGCGTCGTGCTCTTGGTGTCGATGTTCAGGTGGCTGGGCGTCTTGGGTGCCGGGATGCGCTTGACGAGCTGCAGCGGCTCGGTGGCCACGCTGCCCTGCCAGCGGTAGAGGTCCACGCGGTCCAGCCGGTTGGAGGCGGTGACGAACCATTTCATGTCCGGCGAGAAGCGCAGGTGGTAGGGGTCGGAAATGCCGCGCACCACCCGCTGGACCTCGGCCGTGCGCGGGTCGATGAAGGTCAGCGAATCGCCCAGCGCGTTGGCGACGATGACGGACTTCTCGTCGGGCGACAGGTAGAGGTGATGCGGCTCCTTGCCCGTCGGGATGCGCTTGACGACGGTGAAGCTGGCCGGGTCGATAACGGCGATGTCGGCGTCCAGGGAATTGAGCACGAACACCGGAGGCCGCGCCGGCTCGGCCTGTGCCCCCAGAGCCACCACCCATGCCAAGGCCACCGCCCAACTGCGCAACATCCAGCACTCCCAAATGACAAAGGGCGGCCCATTGCCGCCCTGTTCCAACCAGTTTACCCGGGGGGTCTGAACAGACCCTGTCCCAGGTCAAGCCGAACGACGTCAGTCGTCTCGATCGCCGCCCAGCAGGCCGCCCAGCAGCCCGGCCCCGGCGAAGCCACCGAGGACCGAGCCCTCTTCACGCCCACCGCCGCCGGTCTGCGGCGCGGCCGCGAAGATGCGCGAGGCCAGGCGCGAGAACGGCAGGCTCTGCAGCCAGATCTCGCCCGGGCCCGTCAGCTTGGCCAGGAACAGGCCTTCGCCGCCGAACAGCGCCGTCTTGATCTTGCCGACGTACTGGATCTCGAAGTTCACGTTGGGCGTGTAGGCCACCACACAGCCGGTGTCCACCAGCAGCGTCTGCCCGGGCTGCAGCGTGCGGCGCACGACGGTGCCGCCCGCGTGCACGAAGGCCAGGCCATCGCCTTCGAGCTTCTGCATGATGAAGCCCTCGCCACCGAAGAAGCCGGTGGACAGCTTCTGCTGGATGGCGATGCCCAGCGACACGCCGCGCGCGGCGCACAGGAAGGCGTCCTTCTGGCAGATCAGCATGCCGCCCAACTGGCGCAGATCCATCGGCAGGATCTTGCCCGGGTAGGGCGCGGCGAAGGCCACGCGCGCCTTGCCGCCGCCGTTGTTCGTGTAGATCGTCGTGAACAGCGATTCGCCGGTGATGAGGCGCTTGCCGGCGCCCAGCAGCTTGCCGAAGAAGCCGCCACCCTGGTTGGCCGAGCCGTCGCCGAACACCGTGTCCATCGCGATGCTGGCGTCCATGAACATCATCGAGCCGGCCTCGCCGATGGCTGCTTCGCCGGGGTCCAGTTCGACCTCGACGAACTGCATCTCGGCACCCTTGATTTCGAAATCGACTACATCCATCGCCATGTCGGCTCTCCTGAAAAAAATCGCGCGCATGATGCCACGGGTCGCCAAAAGAGCATGCATTTCTGTGTTGACAGAAATTTCAGACGGCGTACGCTCCACGCCATGGAACTCACCGACATCAGCCGCCGCTTCATCGTCCACTGGGGCGAGATGGGCACGAACTGGGGCGTCAACCGCAGCGTCGCGCAGATCCACGCGCTGCTGTTCGTGCAGGGCCGCCCGCTGCACGCAGAGGACATCGCTGACACCCTGGTGCTGGCCCGCTCCAACGTCAGCAACAGCCTGAAGGAGTTGCTGAACTGGCGGCTGATCCGCGTCACCCAGATGCTGGGCGACCGGCGTGACTACTACGAGACGTCCAGCGATGTGTGGGAGCTGTTCCGCACCATCGTGCGCCAGCGCAAGGAGCGCGAGTTCGACCCGACCGTCGCGCTGCTGCGCGAGCTGTCCCGCGACCCGGCGCTGGAGAAGGAATCGCCCGACATGCAGGACCGGCTGCGCAGCACGCTGGACTTCATGCAGACGCTGGGCAGTTGGAGCGACGAGATGCTGCGGCTGTCGCCCACCACGCTGGAGAAGATCCTCAAGCTGGGCGCTCAGGTGCAGCGCTTCGTGCGCCCGGCCGAGACAGCCGACGCCCCCAGCGTGTTCCCGGTCACCCCATCGATGCCGCCCATGGGATGACGTCGGCGCACAGAGGCTCATCCGGGCCTCTTTTTTTGCCCTTTAATTTCTCTTAATACAGAAACAACAGCCATGACAACCAACACCACCCTGATCCACACCGTCTACTACGACGGCGCCTGCCCGCTGTGCAGCGGCGAGATGGCGCTGCTGATGGCGCGAAACGGCGCCGGCCGCCTTGCCTTCGTCGACATCGCGGCACCCGGCTTCGATCCGGCCCCGCTGGGCGCCAGCCTGGACGCGATGCTGAAGCTCATCCACGTGCGCCGCCCCGACGGCGGCTGGCTCATCGGCATCCCGGCCTTCGTCGTGATGTACGAGGCCACCGGCTTCGACGGCGTCGCCCGCTGGCTGCGCCGGCCCTGGTTTGCGCGGCTGGCGGCGCGGGCCTACCCCTGGCTCGTGCGCCACCGCTACCAGCTGCCGCACACGCTGATCCGCACGGCCTTTCGCATCCAGGACCGCGCCTGCCCGATTGACGGCAACTGCCGTGCTCACTGACTTCAACCCAAGGAGAGAACCATGTCTGAACTGAACTTCGCCCTCACCCTCGGCATCGCCGTCCTCGGCCCGCTGCTGGCCATCCGCTACCTGCAGCCCATCCTGCTCGTGGTGCTGGACTCGCTGTGCGTGGAGCCCCTGCCCGGCAAGGTCGGCGCGCACTTCTGGGTGCGCAGCGCCTATGTGCTGGCCATCGCTGGGACGCTGGTGCTGGCGCTGACCTTTGGCGAGTTCTACGGCTCGACATTGGGCGCCGTGCACCGGGCACTGTCGCTGGCAGCGGCCGGCAGCTTCATCAGCATCGCCATCATCACGCGCCGCGTCTGGGCGCCGGTGCAGCAGCGGCTGGCCAAGCCTGCGGTTGCGGCGCCCCGCGGCCCCATCGCTGCTACCGCAGCCCCTGCCTCTGACCGGTGGGTCTGAGCCATGAAGATCCTCGTCATCGGCGCCGGCGGCTTCATCGGCAGCCACCTGTGCCGCGCGCTCGCCGAGGCCGGCCACGAGGCCGTGCGCGCCGGCCTGCGGCCCGTCACCGACTGGGAGCGGCCCGAGGCCTGGCAGCCCCTGCTGGCCGGCATGCAAGGCGTGGTCTACGCCGCCGGCTGCCTGCGTGACCAGGCGGGCGGTGTGAGCGACCTGCTCGACCTGCTGCACCACCGCGCGCCCGTCGCGCTGGCCGAGGCCTGCGAGGCGATCGGCATCACACGCCTGGTCCATGTGTCGGCCCTTTGCGGCGGCGTCAGCGCCTACGCGCGCAGCAAGCATGCCGGCGAGGTGGCACTGGCCGGCCGCGCTTGCATCGTGCGGCCCAGCCTGGTCGTCGGTGTGGGCGGCGTGAGCAGCCGAATGCTGGACCTGCTTGCCCGACTGCCCTGGCTGCCGCTGCCGGCCCAAGTGGCGCGCTGCCGCGTGCAGCCCATCCGCGTGGAAGACCTGGCCGCCGGCATCGTCGCGGCGCTGGCCTCGCCGCAGCCCACGGCGTCGTGGACGGCCGTCGGCCCCGAGGCCGCAACGGTGGCCGAATGGATCGCCCGCCGCCGCAAAGCGCGCGGCAGTGGCCCGGCCCGCCAAATCGAGCTGCCGCAGGCACTCACCCGCCTGTCGGCCCGGCTGGGCGATCTGGTCGCGCTGGGCCCCTGGTGCAGTACCGCGCTGGAGCTTCTCGCGCACGACAGCGCGGAGGCACAAGCGGGGTCGCCCCTCGGCCGGCCGCTGCACGATGCGATGGAAGGGGCTTGGGCATGAAGGCCATGACCTTGGCCCGCGCGTCGCTGGTGCTGCTGTGGTGGGGCACAGTGGCGGCCAGCCTGCACGACGGCGGCGCGGGCGGCATCGCGCTGCTGCAGCAGGCCACCGGCATCTCCGCTGGCGCCGCGCTGGCCCTGGTGCTGCTCGGCTGCGCCTGGGACGCGGCCATCAGCCTGCTGCTCCTGCTGCGGCCCGGCGCCCTCACCTACCGGCTCGCAGCGGTCGGCGTCATCGGCATGACGGCGCTGGCCACCGCCCTCGTGCCCTCCCTGTGGCTGGACCCCTTCGGCGCGCTGTTGAAGAACCTGCCCACGCTGGCCCTGCTCGCACTGATGGCTGAGAAGGAAGCCCAGGCATGAACGCCTATCTGCTTATCAAATGGCTGCACGTCGTCTCCAGCGTCGTGCTCGTTGGCACCGGCTTCGGCTCGGCCTTCTACCTGTTCTTCGCCAACCGCAGCGAGAGCCTGCAAGCCCGCGCCGTCGTTGCCCGCCTCGTCGTGCGCGCCGACCTGTGGTTCACGACACCGGCAGTCATCGTCCAGCCGCTCACCGGCATCTGGCTGGCGCACACCGCCGGTTGGCCGCTGACGACGCCCTGGCTGCTGGCGTCGCTGCTGCTCTACGCGCTGGCCGGCGCGTGCTGGCTGCCGGTGCTGTGGCTGCAGCTGAAGATGGCGCGCGAGGTTGAAGCCGCGCTGGCCGAGGGCCGCGGACTGTCAGTGCAATACGGGCGTTGGCAACGCGCCTGGGAATGGCTGGGCTACCCGGCTTTCATCGCGATGCTCGCGGTGTTCTTCCTGATGGTGAACAAGCCGTCGTGGTGACAGGCTTCAGGCATCCGCCGCCGGGCCATGCCAGCGCCGCAACGCGCGCTGGAAGAACAGGCTGTTGGGCAGTTGCAGCGTGGTCCCGTTCTGGGGGCTGCCGCTTTCCTGCAGGGTCGTGTAGACGAGGTTGATGTCCACCACCCGCCCCTTCATGACCGGCTTCTCGCCGAGCTCCAGCAGCTCCACGACGTCGCCGATGCGGAAGGCCCGGGTGACGTAGATCAGCAGCGCGCAGAACAGGTTGGACAGCACGCTCCACGCGGCGAAGAAGGCCACCGCGCCCACCGTCGCAAAGCCGGTGAAGGCACCCCACAGCACGGCGCCGGACACGCCCAGGCGCTCCAGCGCCCACAGCAGCGCGCCGCCATAGACCAGCGCACCCACCACGCGCAGAAAGAGTTGGGTGACATTGCCCGGCAGCCCGTAGGTGCTGGTGGCGCGCCGCATCAGCAGCCGCACCAGACGCATCAGCAGCCAGGCCGCCAGCGTGATGATGGTCACCTCGAACAACGGCACCAGCAGGTCAAACCAGTCGGCTGCCCAATCGGGCAGTTGATCGCGCAGGGAGAGGAGCAGCTTTCTCACGGGATCGGCGGGAAGACAGTGGCGAAGGCCGCTAGTGTGGCCTGACCGACGTCCCGGACGCGAGCTTGAGAGCACCCGGCTGTGCCATCGTTGCCGGCGCTGGCGTGCAATTCTTGCGGATGTGTTGGCGCGGCACGGACGAAAAAGAGCCCCGGCGGCTGCCGGGGCTTGAAGGTCTTCGCGGTGCCCGCGTGGCGTGCCACGACGAGGCCGAAGACTCACCAGTAACGATGCAACAGCTAGGAGCCTCAGAAGCGGTATTCGCCGGTCAGCACATAGGCGCGGCCCAGCACGTCGGCCACGCTGGTCAGGTAGCCGCGGTAGGCAGTGTGGTTGGTCAGCGGCGGGGCCTTGTCGAGCAGGTTGCTCACGCCCAGCGACAGCTTCACGTTCTTGAAGCCGCTGTACTTCACCATCAGGTTGTATTGCGAGTAGGACTCGACGTTGCGCGGACCGGTCGTGCCGGCGCCGGTGGTGGCGGGCAGGTTCTGGTCTGCAATCTTGCTCTGGTAGCGCTGCGACAGCTGCACCATCCAGTCCTGCGTCTGCCAGGCGATGTTGGCCGTGTGGCGCCAGCGGTTGTTCAGGCCGCGGGTGGCATTGGACAAGCCGGCGTTGGGGTTCACCGGCACCACGTCGTTGTAGTAGCCCAGCGCAGAGACCCAGTCGCCATTGTTGACACCTTCGGAGCGCGCATCCCAGCGGGTCAGGTAGGCGATGTCGATGCCCCCTGACAGCGTGCCCCAGCTCTGCTTGGGCGCGATGTACTTCAGGCTCGCGTCGATGCCGGCGCCGCGGATGGAGCCGACGTTGGACGGCGTGTTGATGACCGCGTCGCGCGAGCCCGAGGCGGACAGCACGCCCAGCGTGCCGTCGGCGTTGCGCAGGAACAGCTGCGGGTACGCCGCTGGGTTGGCCAGCAAGTAGTCGATGGCGCGGTTGCCAATGACGCTGTCGATCTGCGTGCGCCAGTAGTCCAGCGTCAGCGTCAGGTTCTTGATGGGCTCGAAGCCGGCGCCGAAGGTCAGGCTGCGCGAAGTCTCGGGCTTGACGCCGGCGTTGTTGGGCACCTTGGTGATCTGGTTGTAGCCGGTCAGGCCGCAGACCAGCTCGGGCGCGAAGCCAGGCTTGGCCGTCGCCACGCCGTTGACGGTGGCGCAGTTCAGCGGGTCGTTGAAGAC
>Ga0187845_1001551_pt1 | contig 13068 bp, 12 predicted proteins | sample SpaLakP09_SKY_68_FD_134515 | JGI IMG/M metagenome (GOLD analysis project Ga0187845, IMG submission 134515) | Oligotrophic lake water microbial communities from Sparkling Lake, Wisconsin, USA - SP09_SKY_68 | ecosystem: Environmental > Aquatic > Freshwater > Lake | place: USA: Sparkling Lake... | reverse complement strand
TCCAGCGGCACATCGAACAGGAAGGTCAGGTCCGGCTGCAGGTCGGGATGAACCCATTGCTCAAGTGCATCCAGCTTGCTCAGTGGCAGGCCACGGCCGCCGCCCTGATAGGCGAAGCTGGCATCGGTAAAGCGGTCGGACAGCGCCCACGTACCGCGCTCCAGCGCCGGCGCAATCACCTGCGCAATATGTTCGCGCCGGCTGGCGAACATCAGCAGTGCCTCTGTCTCCAGATGCATTTTTTCGTGCAGCACCAGATCGCGCAGCTTTTCTCCCAGCGGCGTGCCGCCAGGCTCGCGCGAACTCACCAGGGCTACGCCGGCGCGCTGGATATGGGCGCTGACAAAGGCGATATGGGTGGATTTACCGGCACCGTCTATGCCTTCGAAAGTGATGAATTTACCGCGTTGTTGAGTCATTGATTATCTTTGGTACTTGTTGACGACCCGGTTATGGTCAGTCAAATTATCGGAGAACTGGCTGGTGCCGTTGCCCTTGGAAACGAAATACAGAGCCCCCGTCTTGGCCGGCGCCAGTGCCGCTGCCAGTGACTGTATGCCCGGCAAGGCGATAGGCGTAGGCGGCAAGCCGTTGCGCGTATAGGTATTGTACGGTGTGTCCGTTTCCAGATCCGATTTATGGATCTTGCCGTCGTAGCGCGCACCCATGCCGTAAATCACGGTGGGGTCAGTCTGCAGCATCATGCCAATTTTCAGGCGGTTGACGAACACCGCGGCGATCATGCCGCGCTCGGACTTCTGCCCCGTCTCCTTTTCCACGATCGATGCCATAATCAGCGCATCGTAAGGAGTCTTGTAAGGCAGCGCCGGATCGCGCCTGGCCCAGGCATCGTTGAGGCGGGTCAGCAGCATGGCGTGCGCCTGCCGGTAAATATGCAGGTCGCTCGCCCCTTTGGCAAACAGATAGGTATCGGGGAAGAACAGGCCCTCGGCCTGGGTGTATTCCGAACCGATGGCGCTCAGCAGTTCCTTGTCGGACAGCGCGATCGTATCGTGCTTGAGGCCCTGGTGCGCGGCGATGGCGGCGCGCATCTGGCGGAAGGTCCAGCCTTCGATAATGGTCAGCTGTTCCTGCGCAAATTCGCCCCGTACCAGCTGGTCCAGCAGGCCCAGCGGTGTGGTGCCCGGTTTGAGTTCATAGGCGCCGGCCTTGAGCTTGCCGCTCTTGTTGGTAATCCGTGCCAGCAGGTTGAACAGCAAAGGCTGCACCGGCGCACCTGCTTCGGCAATTTGCTGCCCCGCAGCATGCGCACCGCTACCGGGGGCAATGGAAAACTCTATCGGTTCCACTTCATCCCCGACGATGGGATGCTGCGACCAGTACATGAAATAGCCAGCACCGGCGAACGCGCTCAGGAAGAGCAATATGATTATTTTTTTAATAAATGCCATGATCGGGACCGGATTTCGGGTCGATTGTCTACTAAATCGCACAGCTTGCCAGTTCTTGGCTGGCAACGCCAGTGTCATGTTTTGCGCCGTATCCGACGCGATCTGCTCGACATCACTATAATGAGCCCGTAATGATAATGCCTTAATCGTTAAATCGAAAAATTATGTCTATCTGGAACGAATTATTAGCGCCCAAAGCGCAGTCCCTGACCACCACCCAGCTGGCCGTCGGCTTTGTCGCGCCCGTGTCCGATCAGGGCTTGATCGCCCTTGATGGCGAGGAGTCAGCCCATTTCCTGCATGCCCAGCTGACCAATGACGTCGAGCATCTGGGCGCCGACGAAGCCCGTCTGGCCGGCTACTGCTCGCCCAAAGGCCGCCTGCTGGCCTCCTTCCTCATGTGGCGTAGCGGCACTACCCTGCTGCTGCAACTGCCGCGCGAAATCCAGGCTGCCGTACAGAAACGCCTGTCGATGTTCGTGCTGCGTGCCAAGACCAAACTCAGCGATGCCAGCGAACTGCCCGGGCATGAAGTCGTCATCGGACTGGGCGGCGGACTGGCTGAAGCGGTACTGCAAGCCTGGTTCGAACCGCTGCCGGCGCGCCCGTACGGCAAGATCAGCCATCCGCTCGGTACCGTGATCCGTCTGGCCGATGCCTTCGGCGCAGCGCGCTACCAGTGGCTGATGAGCAAGGAAGTGGCCCGTACCGTCCTGCCGGAACTGGCCGAACGCCTGACGGTAGGCGATGCCGCCGCCTGGCACCTGTCCAGCATCCATGCGGGTGTGCCGCAAATCGGCAAAGCGACGCAGGAGCAGTTTGTCCCGCAAATGATCAATTTCGAGCTGCTGGGCGGCGTCAACTTCAAGAAGGGCTGCTATCCCGGCCAGGAGATCGTTGCACGCAGCCAGTATCTGGGCAAACTCAAGCGCCGCACCACGCTGGTAACCATACAGGACCCGGCCGCCGTGGCGGGTGCCGAGGTGTTTGCCACGGCCGACCCGGAACAGCCTTGCGGCATGATCGTCAACACGGCGCCAAACGGGCGCGGCGGCATCGATGCGCTGGTGGAAATGAAGCTGGCCGCCATCGAAGCAGCCTCGGTGCGGCTCGGCTCCGCCCGGGGCGCGGCGCTGGAATTCCACAGCATGCCCTACGTGCTGGACGCGCTCGACCTCTGACATGGATCTGTACATCTATTACCGCGTCGACGAGACGCAGGCGGCGGCATTGCTGCCGCAGGTACATGCCATGCAGGCCGGGCTGGCCGCCGCCAGCGGCGTACACACCGCGCTCAAGCGCCGTCCGGAAAGCAAGGACGGTCTGCAGACTTGGATGGAAGTGTATGGCGCCACCCCGCCTGATTTCGCCGACATGCTGGCTCAAGCCGTGGCGCAGGCCGGCCTGGCCGGCTTCATCAGCGGTGCACGCCATACCGAAGTTTTTGTGGATGTCGTGCCATGTGCCTGATCGTATTCGCATGGCAGGTAGTGCCTGCCGTCCCGCTGATTGCCGCCGCCAACCGCGACGAGTTCTATCAGCGCGCCACCGCACCAGCCGGCTATTGGCCCGAGCACCCGCGCATCTACGCGGGGCGCGACCTGCAGGCCGGCGGCAGCTGGATGGGCATTACTCACGCCGAAGATGGCGGCCCGTCCTCGCGCTTCGCTGCGATTACCAATATCCGCGCACCCGCCGACCACCGCGACGACGCGCCTTCGCGCGGCCAGCTGGTGGCTGATTTTCTGGCCGGTAGTATGACGCCGGAAGAGTATGTAGCGCAGATCCGCCCCGCGGCGCAGGCCTACAACGGCTTCAATCTGGTACTCAGCGACGGCAACACGCTGATCTGGTATTCCAACCGCGGCGACGCCGATTCGCGCACCGGCAAGCCGCTGGAGCCGGGCGTGTACGGACTGTCGAATGCCTTGCTGGACGCGCCGTGGCCGAAAGTCGTCAAGACCAAAGCCCAGTTTGCCAGCTTGCTGTGTCTGGGCGCACCCGACGAAGCCTATTTCGAAATGCTGTCCGACACCACGCAAGCGCCCGACATGCGCTTACCGGAAACCGGCGTCTCGCTGGATGTGGAACGCATGCTGTCGGCGGTACGCATCGAGAGCCCGGCCTACGGCACCCGCACCTCCACCGTGGTGAAGCTATACGCCCAGGCGCCCGCAACCCTGCACGAAGTGCAGCTGCACTAGCCACCAGCTGCAGCGGCAGTAAGACCGGTGCCGCCTCAGGCGCCGATCAGTCCTTGTCCACAGACGCGGATGGTATTGCCCGTCAGGCCGTATGCGCCGGGCGTGGCGAGGAAGGTAATCAGTTCTGCCGCATCGCGTGGCTGGCCGCCCTGCTGGACAGAATTCAAACGGCGCCCCATTTCCCGCATCAGGAACGGCATCTTGGCCGTCATCGCGGTTTCGATAAAACCGGGCGCGACGGCATTAATACAGATGCCGCGGTTGCCCAGTCTGCCTGCCTGCGCTGCCACATATGCGGTCAGCGCGGCTTTGGTATAGGCATAGTTGGTCTGGCCAAAATTACCGGCAATGCCACTGATCGAGGACAGGCAAACCACCCGGCCGCCTTCCCTTATCGTGCCATCCTGCAGCAGCAGTTGGTCTATCGCGGTGATGGCGGCGAAGTTCACCGACAGCACCTGCTCCCATTGCGGCTCCGTCATATTCGCGATGGTGCGGTCACGCGTGATGCCGGCGTTGTGGATCAGAATATCGAGCCCGCCGAAATGCGCACGGAAGTAGGCAGACAGGCGCGCCGGCGCATCGGCCGCCGCAATATCCAGCGCCAGCGGCGTTGCACCGATGCGTTCACAGGTTTGCTGCAGCTCCTGCTCGACTGCGGGCACATCCAGGCAGACTACCTGCGCCCCTTCCTGCAGCAGCCGCTGCGCCACCGCCAGGCCTATGCCGCGCGCGCTGCCGGTTACTAGCGCCACCTTGCCGGCCAGCGCTGCGCTGTATGGCAATTCTGCTGGCGCCGTTGCCGTGCTGGTCACCGTGACCGCCTGGCCCGATACATAAGTGGTCTGGACACCGCAGAAGAAGCGCACCAGGCCATCAAGGCGCGGCACAGCATCGCGTGCCACATACGCCGTATTCACCGTCACGCCTTTGCGGCCAAGCTCCTTGCCCAGCGAACGGGCAAAGCCCTCTACCCCGCGCGCCGCTGCCAGCGCCACTGGGTCGGCACCGGCTTCATGCAGGGCGGCGATGATCAGTACCCGTCCATTCACAGCCAGCTTGCGCGCCAGCGCGTGGAAAGTCTGGTACAGGGCGCGGCTATCGGCCGGCGTGGTGCAGCCGGTGGCATCGAACACCACGATATCGAGCTTATCCCCTTCTGGCTGCTCCGCCGGTGCGCCGCCGCCTGAGCGCAATCCCGCCAGCAGGGCCGCTTGCGCATAGCCGTTGGGCGCAGCTTGCAGCACGATGCGTTTGCCGGCAAATGGTGCCGCTTCGTAGCCTGCCTCGGAACGCGCCAGCTGCACCGGATTGGGCAAGCCTAGCGCCTTGGCCAGACGGCCCGTCAGCGGATTGCGGTTCAGCGCGGTGATAAAGTCAGCCATCAGTTCTTGCCTTTCGAAAAATCATCTACTACCGGACGCCAGCGGGCGCGAGCACGATTTCAAGGCCGCGCGACGGTCGCGGCCCGGATCAGGAATTAGTAGCGATACACCATGTTGATGTGGGCGATGCCAGCTTCGTAGAACTCGTCGCCTTCGACCACAAAACCGTGGCGCAGGTAAAACGGTGCGGCGTGGGTCTGGGCGCTCAGCGCCAGCACGCGGTCGCCCCGTTCATGGCGCGCGCCATCAGTGCCTGCAGCATCAGCCCGCCAACGCCGCTGCCGCGCGCAACTTTGCGTACCGCCATGCGGCCGATATGCCCATCGGGCAGCAGCCTGCCGGTGCCCACCGGCTCGCCTGCTGCGTTGTATGCGATGGCATGGATGCAGAGCGCATCCATCTGATCCATTTCCAGCTCGGCCGGTACATTCTGTTCCTGCACAAACACTTCCATACGGATGCGCTGGGCCTGCTCCTTCATGCGCGGCCATTCGCCCAGGGTCACGCTCATTTTATTTTCGCTCATCAGATCAGCCTCACCAGTTGTTTGCCCAGATTCTGGCCTTGTAGCAGCCCCATGAAGGCCTGCGGCGCCGCTGCCAGCCCCTCTGCAATGGTTTCGTGATATTTAAGCTGGCCGCCTGCGACCAGTGCAGCCAGCTCCCGCAGCCCCTGCGGCCACCAGTCCATATGCTCGGTGACGATGAAGCCGCGCAGCGACAGGCGGTTGATCAGCAGGATGCGCGAATTCTTGATCGCCATTTCCTGGCCGTTGAAGCCGCCTATCAGGCCACACAAAGCAATGCGCGCAAACGCATTGGTGCGTGCCAGCGCCGCTTCTAGCGTGGCGCCGCCGACATTTTCAAAGATGCCATCCACACCGTCCGGCGTTGCCGCTGCCAGATCGGCCTCCAGCCGGCCCGCCTTGTAGTCGACACAGGCATCAAAGCCCAGCACATCGCGCACATGCTCGCATTTGGCTGCACCACCGGCTATGCCCACCACGCGGCAGCCGCGCTGCCTGGCCAGTTGGCCGACCACGCTGCCCACGGCGCCGCTGGCGGCGGATACCACCACGGTTTCGCCCGCCTTGGGCAGAATAATCTGGTTCAGCCCGTACCAGGCTGCCATTCCCGGCATGCCGGCTGCGCCCAGATATGCCGATAGCGCCACCTGGCTGATATCGAGCTTGCGCAAGGCGCTACCGTGCGCCGCGCCCATCTCGGCCCAGCCCAGCAGACCGGCAGCGTAATCGCCGACGGCAAAATCCGCATGGCGGCTGGCCACCACCTGTCCCACCGTATTGCCTATCATGGTCTGGTCCAGCGCCTGCGACGCGGCATAGCTCTTGGCCGCACTCATGCGGCCGCGCATATACGGGTCCAGCGACAGATAATGGTTACGCAGCAGCACTTCGCCATCCGCCAGTGCGGGCACAGCCACTTGCTCGAGACGGAAATTTTCCGCCACCACCGGCCCGCGCGGGCGGGCCGCCAATACGATACGTTGATAGCTTGCAGGTATTTCCAGCGTCATACTGCCGACACCCCGCCATCGACCGCCAGAATCTGGCCCGTGATATGTTTGCCCGCATCGGAGGCGAACAGTACTGCCGCGCCTTTCAGGTCTTCATCGTCGCCCAGACGGCCCAGCGGCGCATCTTTGGCCAACTGGTCGGCACCCATCTGGGCCAGCAGACCATGCGTCATTTTCGACGGGAAGAAGCCCGGTGCCAGCGCATTCACGGTGATGCCGAAACGGCCCCATTCACCGGCCAGCGTGCGGGTGAAATTCACTACCGCGCCTTTGGAGGTGTTGTAGGCAATGGTCTGCATGGTGCCGGGCGGGTTGCCAGCCAGACCGGCGATGGAGGCGATATTGATGATGCGGCCATACTGGCGCGGAATCATCGAGCGCTTGCCCACCAGCTGAGACACCAGGAAGATGCCGCGTATATTCAGGTTCATCACCTTGTCCCACGCAGCAACAGGATGATCCTCGGCCGGAGCACCCCAGCTTGCGCCGGCATTGTTAATCAGGATGTCGATATGGCCCAGCTGGGCCAGCGCCGCCGTCACCAGCGCGTCGGCATCCGCTTCGCTGGACAGGTCGGCCGCGACCGCGCTGGCTTCGATGCCGCGTTGCGTGAGAAAAGCCACAGCCTGATCCAGCTCGGCCTGTTTGCGCGACGAAATCACCACGCGGGCGCCCTGTTCGCCCAGTGCCAGCGCCATTTGCAAGCCCAGCCCGCGCGAGCCGCCCGTGACCAGAGCCGTTTTACCGGCCAGAGAGAATAATTCCTGAGTAGTACGCATATCGATTCAGACCTCGTAATCCATGCACTGGCGCGCTTCACGCACGGCGCCGAAGAACGGCTTCAGTGCCACATGTTGGGGATGGTGCTGATAGGCATCCAGCGCAGCCTTGTCAGCAAATTCGGAATACAGCAGCACATCGTAGGTGGCTTCCAGCCCTTGCTGCGCCACCACCGTTTCCAGCTTGAGTATGCCCGGCACGATGCCGGCGCAGGCGTCCAGCATGGTTTTCATCCGGGCGGCATTGGTGGCACGGTCGGCGCCTTCGGCATGCTCTTTGAGCTTCCACATAACGATGTGCTTGATCATGGTTGTCCTGTCCGGCGCTGCGCGCGCCAATTGGTTGATGTCGCGCGCAGCATACCGCTTTTAAGCCGCCAGCACCACCGCGACCCGGGCCGCTCAGACCACTTCGAACAGGCCGGCAGCACCCTGGCCGCCACCTATGCACATGGTGACAACGACATATTTAACGCCGCGGCGCTTGCCCTCGATCAGCGCGTGGCCAGTCAGACGGGCACCCGATACGCCGTATGGGTGGCCCACGGCAATCGCACCGCCATTCACGTTGAGGCGATCCATGGGAATGCCGAGCTGGTCGGCGCAATACAGCACCTGCACGGCAAACGCTTCATTCAGCTCCCACAGGCCGATGTCTTCCACCTTGAGGCCGGCCTTTTTGAGCAGCTTGGGAATCGCATATACGGGGCCTATGCCCATTTCGTCAGGCTCGCAGCCAGCCACGGCAAAGCCACGAAAGATGCCCAGCGGCTGCAGCCCCTTGGCGGCGGCGCTGGCGGCGCTCATCACGATGGCCATGGAAGCGCCATCGGAGAACTGGCTGGCATTGCCGGCGCTAATCACGCCGCCCGGCACTGCCGTACGGATTTTTGCCACGCCTTCATAGGTAGTGTCAGCCCGTATGCCTTCGTCGGCGCTGATGGTGACCTCGCGCGAGAGCAGCATGCCGCTGGCCTTGTCGGCCACGCCCATCACCGTCGTCATGGGCGCGATTTCAGCGTCGAACCGACCCGCTGCCTGCGCTGCCGCAGCGCGCTGCTGGCTCTGCACTCCGTATTCGTCCTGCCGCTGACGGCTGATGTTGTAGCGCTTGGCCACCGTTTCCGCCGTTTGCAGCATAGGCCAGTACAGTTCCGGCTTGTGCTGCGACAGCCACACTTCCTTGTACATATGCAGATTCATTTCCTGCTGCACGCAGGAAATCGATTCCACCCCGCCAGCTGCATAGATATCGCCTTCGCCGGCGATAATACGCTGGGCTGCCGTAGCAATGGTCTGCAGACCGGAAGAACAGAAACGGTTGATGGTCATGCCGGCTGTAGTCACGGGACAGCCGGCGCGCAGGGCGATCTGGCGCGCGATATTGCCGCCGGTAGCCCCTTCCGGATTGGCGCAGCCTACCAGCACATCTTCCACTTCGCCCGCTTCCAGGCCGGCGCGGCTGATGGCTGCCTGCAAAGCGTGCCCGCCCAGCGTGGCGCCATGAGTCAGATTGAACGCGCCTTTCCACGATTTGGCCAGCGGGGTACGTGCAGTCGAAACGATTACAGCATCCATCATCGAAGTCTCCGGTATAGGTTAGAAAACCCAGCATAGCACAAATAAGCACGATCGTTCGTAAAACCTCTGTAAGCGAGCGGTAAGTTCACCGCAAGCACTGCGTAAGTTACGCGGCTCACACTAGGTCCAGGCTGATGAAGATGCAATCTTTCCAGCGATAACAAAAAAGAATTCAGGAGACCAACATGGTGCGAGGCGCCGCTGCACGCCCACTGCATCCATCTGTGCCGCTCACGCCGCAGGAACGCAAGGTCATCATCGGATCATCGCTCGGAACCGTATTCGAGTGGTACGACTTTTATCTGTATGGTGCGCTGGCGCCGATTATCGCCAGGCAGTTTTTTGTCAACGATAGTACGACCGGCTTTATCTTTGCCCTGCTGGCATTTGCTGCCGGCTTTCTGGTGCGCCCGTTCGGCGCGCTGGTGTTCGGTCGCCTTGGTGATCTGATCGGTCGCAAGCACACCTTTCTGATCACCATCTTCATCATGGGCGGCTCGACTTTCCTGGTGGGACTGCTGCCGGCCTATCACGCCATCGGCATCGCCGCGCCTGTCAGCCTGGTCATCCTGCGCGTCCTGCAAGGGTTGGCGCTGGGCGGCGAATATGGCGGCGCCGCCACCTATGTGGCCGAACATGCGCCACCGGGCAAGCGCGGCCTGTTTACTTCATGGATACAGACCACCGCCACATTGGGCCTGCTGCTCTCGCTGCTGGTCATACTCGGCACCCGCATGGCGACCGGCGAAGCGGAATTTGCCCATTGGGGCTGGCGCGTGCCTTTCCTGGTTTCGGTAATCCTGCTGGGGATTTCCGTCTGGATCCGCATGTCGATGCAGGAATCGCCCATATTCGCCCGCATGAAGGCGGAGGGGCGCGGTTCCAGCGCACCGATACAGGAAGCTTTTGGCCGCTGGCCCAATCTGCGGCTTGCCATCATCGCCCTGTTCGGCCTTACCATGGGGCAGGCTGCGGTCTGGTACACCGGCCAGTTCTATGCCCTGTTCTTCATGACCCAGACGCTGAAGATCGATGGCGCCAGTGCCAATCTGATGAGCGCCATGTCGCTGGCGCTAGCCACCCCGTTCTTTATCGTATTCGGCAAGCTGTCCGACCGCTATGGCCGCAAGTGGATCATACTCAGCGGCTGCGTACTGGCTGCTGCCACCTATTTCCCCCTGTTTGGCGCACTCACTCACTACGGCAATCCAGCGCTGGAGACGGCGCTGAAGAAAGCGCCGGTGACGCTGATTGCCGATCCCGCGTCCTGCCATTTCCAGTTCAGTCCGAGCAACACCATCCGCTACCCCTCGTCCTGCGATATTGCCGCCAGCCTGCTATCGCATGCCTCGGTCGCCTATGCCCACGAGGCTGCGCCAGCCGGCAGCATTGCGCGCATCCGCATCGGCAGCAGCGAACTGCAGGCCTTCAACGCCAGCATGACAGAAACGGGACTGGACTTCGACCTGGCCAGCAAGCTGGCAGAAAACCAGCTGAGAAAAGCTCTGGCGGTCAGCATCAAGGCAGCCGGCTACCCGAGCCGGGCCGATGAAAACCAGATCAATAAGACCATGGTGGTGCTGATATTGTTCGTACTGGTGCTGTATGTCACCATGGTGTACGGGCCGATCGCCGCCATGCTGGTCGAAATGTTCCCCACCCGCATACGCTACACCGCCATGTCGCTGCCCTACCACCTGGGCAATGGCTGGTTCGGCGGGCTGCTGCCCACCGTCTCGTTTGCGCTGGTGGCCTATCACGGCGACATCTATTACGGTCTGTGGTATCCCATCGTCATCGCCCTGGTGACGGCCGTGGTGGGCACGCTATTCCTGCGTGAAACCAATAGCGCCGGGCAAAAACAAAAGGCCGCACATGGCGGCCTTGAGGATACATTCAGCTAAGAATTAACGGGCTTGCTTGCGGCGACGGGCAATCGCGCCTACCAGGCCCAGACCAGCCAGCATCATGGCATAGGTTTCTGGCTCAGGTACAGCTGCCACGTTCGAACCGGTGAATTCCACGCGCAGGCCGGTTGGATTGCCGCCGTTTTGCGCCCAGTTAGTTACCACAAACTGCAGCGTGTTGTTACCGGCTACGAAGCCGTTGCCCGCGCTGGTGCCGAAGCTGCTCCAGCTGGTAAAACCATTCGAGCTGCCGATCTGGGTGCCGTTCAGCAGAACCACTGCGGTGTTATCGGCAGCGAAGCGGCCAGCCAGTGCAGCGGTGTGGGCATCATAGCCAGTCAGGTTGAAGGACAGCGAATAGGTGTAGGTGCCGTTCGAGCTCGGGTCGAACGATTCAGCCTGATTGGCAGTCGGGGTGATCCACTTCGATGCCGTGCTATTTTCCATCCAGGGCGAAATAGGCCATACATTGTTGAAGGTGATCACTGGGGTCGAAACAGTGTTCTGATTGAGCAGCGAATAGTTGGTGTCATTGGTGCCGCTGGCACCCACGCCGGTGTTTACCAGACCGTTGATGCTGGCAGCGTGGGCCGAAGTGAAAGCAGCGGCAGCGATGAAGGCGGCGATGATGGTACGTTTCATAATTTCCCCATGATAGATATTGGTTATAAAGGGCGCCAGCCTCACTCGAAAACATAACAAGAGGAAACTTTCGCTACCATGGAGAAATTATAGCAAGTATTTTGCCGAAATGTTCACGTAAAGAAAAATAAATTTCATTGAGACACGTAAACATTCCTAAAATCAACTATTAAAGCCCTTCCCTTCACTCGCCAGATGGGCCAGACGCGGTGCTGGCTGCCATGCGCCGCCCTGATAACCGCGGGCATACTGGGCCATCGCCGCCAGTACATTCGCCAGGCCTACGGTATCGGCGTAGAACATAGGGCCGCCACGGAACAGCGGGAAGCCGTAGCCCGTCAGATACACCATATCGATGTCGGAGGCACGCAACGCAATGCCCTCCTCCAGAATATGGGCAGCTTCATTCACCAGCGCATACACCAGCCGCTCGACAATTTCCTTGTCGCTAATCTTGCGGCGGGCCAGGCCCAGATCGGCCGAATGCTGGACGATCATGGCATTCACTTGCTCATTCGGATAGGCCGTCCGGTCGCCAGCCTTGTAGTCATACCAGCCGCCGCCAGTCTTCTGGCCGAAGCGGCCCATTTCGCACAGCAGGTCGGCGCTGCGCGAATAGGTGATTTGCGGCGACTCCACGGCGCGGCGCTCGCGGATGGCCCAGCCGATATCATTGCCAGCCAAGTCACCCATGCGGAACGGGCCCATGGCGAAACCGAACTTCTCGATGGCCTGATCGACCTGCTCCGGCAGCGCACCTTCGTCCAGCAGGAAGCCGGCCTGGCGGCTGTACTGCTCTATCATGCGGTTGCCGATGAAGCCGTCGCAGACGCCCGACACCACGCCGGTCTTCTTGAGCTTCTTGGCCAACGCCAGCGCAGTTGCCAACACATCCTTGCCGGTCTGCGCGCCGCGTACGATTTCCAGCAGCTTCATGACATTGGCAGGACTGAAGAAATGCAGGCCAATCACATCCTGTGGGCGGCCGGTAAAGCCGGCGATGCGGTTCAGGTCCAGCGTGGAAGTGTTCGAGGCCAGAATCGCACCCTGCTTCATCACGCTATCGAGCTGGCGGAACACGGTTTCCTTCACGCCCATGTCCTCGAACACGGCTTCCACCACGATATCGGCCTGGGCTATGTCGCCATATGCGAGGGTGCCAGTCAGCAGCGCCATGCGCTGGTCCAGCTTTTCCTGCGTCAGCTTGCCCTTCTTCAGCGTGCTCTCATAATTCTTGCGGATAGTGGCCATGCCCTTGTCAAGCGCTTCCTGGCGGGTTTCCAGCAGCACCACAGGAATACCGGCATTCAGGAAATTCATGGCAATGCCGCCGCCCATGGTGCCGGCGCCGACGACGGCAGCCTGTTTGATGCTGCGCACCGGCGTATCAGCCGGCACGTCGGGCACCTTGCTGGCCACGCGCTCGGCAAAGAAGGCATGGCGCAGCGCTTTCGATTCGGTGGTCTGCATCAGATGCAGGAAACGCTCACGCTCGAACTTCAGGCCGTCTTCGAATTTTTTGGTCACGGAAGCGGCGACGGTCTCCACACATTCCAGCGGCGCAGGGAACGGCCCCGCCATGGCTTTGACGGTATTGCGCGAGAATTGCAGGAACGCTTCGT
>Ga0187845_1001547_pt1 | contig 13075 bp, 9 predicted proteins | sample SpaLakP09_SKY_68_FD_134515 | JGI IMG/M metagenome (GOLD analysis project Ga0187845, IMG submission 134515) | Oligotrophic lake water microbial communities from Sparkling Lake, Wisconsin, USA - SP09_SKY_68 | ecosystem: Environmental > Aquatic > Freshwater > Lake | place: USA: Sparkling Lake... | reverse complement strand
GCTCATGCACAGGCGCGAGTTGGTGTCGATGTTGTTGGTGCCGATCAGGCCCTTGGCGAGTTTGTTGAAGACGTAGTAGTCCTCGGTCAGCAGCTGGCCGCTGACGTAAAAGCCCACGGCGTCGGGGCCGTGCTGCTGGACGATGCGGGCAAACTTGTCAGTGGCCAGGCCCAGGGCCGCGTCCCACGAGATGGCGTGTGGCGCGTCGCTGCGCTGCAGGCGCTGCTGTGGCTGCAGCAGCCGGGTCTGCAGCGTGATGGGGCTGCTGGCCGTGAGGTGCAGGGTCGAGCCCTTGGTGCACAGGCGGCCAAAGTTGGCGGGGTGCTTCGGATCGCCGCGCACGCCGGTGATCTGGGGGCCGTTGCTTTCGATGATCACGCCGCAGCCTACGCCGCAGTAGGGGCAGGTGGATTTGGTTTCTTGCATGGCGATGGGCCTGGAATTGTGATCTTTTTAGGGGCTTTGCGCGCGTCTATCAAGCGCTTATAGCTATATTATTTATAGCATTATGAGTGGCGGCGGCCTGCGTTGCAGCCATGGTGGCTCATGCCGTGGTGGTGCGCCGTGCAGGCCCTGCGACGGGGCGGGCCAGGTCGGTGGCCAGCGTGGCCAGTTCGTGGCTGTTGAGGTACACCGCGCCATCCTCCACCTTCACCGCAAATTGCGGCGTGCAGCCTTCGTCGGGGGCGGCAGCCTGGCCGTCGCACAGGCCGATGGTCCAGTTGTGCAGGGGGCAGGCCACCTGCGTGCCAAACACGATGCCCTGCGACAGCGGGCCGCCCTTGTGGGGGCAGCGGTCCAGCAGCGCAAACACGCCGCCCGCGTCGTTGCGGAACACTGCCACGTCCAGCCCTGCGGGGCGCGCCACGCGGCGTGCGCCCAGCACGGGGATGTCGTCCACGCTGCAGATCAGCTTCCAGTCGGGGGTGGGGTGGTTCGTGGTCATGGGGTGGTCCTTGGGGATTTCTTGTGGGGGTGTGGGGCGGACTCGATGGCAGGTGCTCAGGTGCCGAGCGCGGCATACATGCCGGTCACGCGGTCCATGCTGGCCAGCAGGTTCTCGCTGCTCACAAACACTTCAGACACCTGGCGGAAGGTGTTGCTGGCGTTGCCCAGGCGCTGCAGGGCAGCGTCGAAGAACACCCACTGGCTGTCGGCCAGCAGCAGCTCCTGGCGGATGCGCACGGTGGCCTGGGGGGCGTTGCGCAGCAGCTCGGTGGCTTTCAGGAATTCGTCGCGCGCCTTGGCGATTTCGGTGGTGGCGGTGGCCGTGTCCACGCCCAGCATGGCCGACAGGCAGAACTTGGCCATGCGCTGGCTCAGCATGCGCTGGCGCCCGGCCACGTTCACCAGGTGGCCTACGGGCTTGCCCAGCGCGGCCTCGTACTGCGATGTGCCCTGGTGGGCCAGGGCCAGCACCTTGGCGTCGGCCTGCAGCAGCGCGGCCACGCCGTCGCGCGAGGGCGTGGTGCCCATCAGCGTGGCCTTGTGGTCGGCCCAGGCGCCTTCGAGCTTCACATAGGTCTCGCGGATGGCGGGCGAGGGCGCAAAGGCCTTCAATTCACCCAGTTGGCGCTCAAACAGCGCCAGGGACTGCTCCAGCACGGCGCGCGCCGCCGGGGTGTCGGCCTTGTGGGCCAGGGCCAGCCAGGCCTTGCCCATGCGCTGGCTCAGCATGCGCTGGCGCCCGGCCTTGTTGATGGCGTCGTTCAGGTCGGCCACCTCGGCCTGGGCCTTGCCCGCAGGCACCAGAAGGCCCAGGGCGCCCCAGGCCGTGGTGTAGCCCGCAGAGGTCAGAAGGGTACGGCGTTGCATGGTGGGTTCCTTCTTTCCGATCAGGCGCCCAGGGGCGCAAACTGGCGCGTGTCCACGGCCGCCTTGTCAAATTCGAACCAGGGGTCGGGCTCGCCATCCAGCGCAAACTGCAGCTGCTCCCACAGCGCCTTGCGGCCTGCGTGGTCGTCCAGGATGCGCTTCTTCACGTAATCGAGGCCCACGCGGTCCACGTAGTGCACGGTGCGCTCCAGGTACCAGCCCTCCTGGCGGTACAGCTCGCAGAACGCGCCGGTGTACTCCAGCACCTCTTCGGCGGTTTTCAGCTTGGTAAAGAAGTGCGCCACCTCGGTCTTGATGCCGCCGTTGCCCGCCACGTACATCTCCCAGCCGCTGTCCACGCCGATGATGCCCACGTCCTTGATGCCCGCCTCGGCGCAGTTGCGCGGGCAGCCGCTCACGGCAAACTTCACTTTGTGCGGGGCGTACATGCGCCACATGGCACGTTCCAGGTCCTTGCCCATCTGGGTGCTGTCTTGCGTGCCCATGCGGCACCACTCGCTGCCCACGCAGGTCTTCACCGTGCGCAGCGCCTTGGCGTAGGCATGGCCGCTGGGCATGCCGATGTCCTTCCAGACGTTCTGCAGGTCTTCCTTCTTCACGCCCAGCAAATCAATGCGCTGGCCGCCCGTGACCTTGACGGTGGGGATCTTGTATTTGTCCACCACATCGGCAATGCGGCGCAGCTCGTCGGCCGTGGTCTCACCGCCCCACATGCGCGGGATCACGCTGTAGGTGCCGTCTTTCTGGATGTTGGCGTGGCTGCGCTCGTTGATGAAGCGGCTCTGCGGGTCGTCCTTGGCCTCTTTGGGCCAGGTGCTGATGAGGTAGTAATTGACGGCCGGGCGGCAGGTGGCGCAGCCGTTGGGTGTCTTCCATTCCATGAACTTGAACACCTCGGCAACGCTGACCAGCTTGCTGTGGCGGATCGCGTCGCGCACGGCCTGGTGGCCGTGGTCGGTGCAGCCGCACATGGGCTTGGTCTTGGGCGTGGCGCTGTAGTCGCCGCCCGCCGTGAACATGATGATCTGTTCCACCAGCCCGGTGCACGAGCCACACGACGCGCTGGCCTTGGTGTGCTTCTTGACCTCTTCCAGCGTGAACAAGCCCTTGTCCTTGATGGCCTTGCAGATCGCGCCCTTGGTCACGCCATTGCAGCCGCAGACTTCGTCGCTGTCTTCCATCGCGGCGGCCTTGCTCTGGCCTTGGTGGCCGGTGTCGCCCAGGTGCGATTCACCAAACATCAGTTTGTCGCGCAGGTCGGTCACGCTGCGGCCGTCGCGCAGCAGCTTGAAGTACCAGCTGCCGTCCACCGTGTCGCCATACAGGCAGGCGCCCACGAGCTTGTCGTCCTTCAGCACGAGCTTTTTGTACACGCCACCAAAGGGGTCGCTCATCACGATCTCCTCGGTGCCTTCACCGCCCTGGAAGTCGCCGGCAGAGAACAAATCGATGCCCGTGACCTTGAGCTTGGTGGACGTGAGCGAGCCCTGGTAGCGGCCGATGCCGAACTCGGCCAGGTGGTTGGCCAGCACCTTGCCCTGCTCGAACAGCGGGGCCACCAGGCCATAGGCAATGCCCCGGTGCGCCGCGCATTCGCCCACGGCGTAGATGCGCGCGTCGGTGGTGGTTTGCAGCGTGTCGCTCACCACAATGCCGCGGTTCACGTGCAGGCGCATCTTTTCGGCCAGCGCGGTGTTGGGGCGGATGCCCACGGCCATCACCACCAGGTCGGCGGGCACCTGGGTGCCGTCCTTGAACTTGACGCTGGCCACGCGGCCGTCGGTGTTGCCCACCAGTTCCTGCGTCTGCGCGCCCATCAGGAACTGCATGCCGCGCTCCTGCAGCGACTTCTCCAGCATCTTGCCCGCCACGTCGTCGAGCTGGCGCTCCATGAGCCAGTCGCCCACATGCACCACGGTGACCTGCATGCCGCGCTTCATGAGGCCGTTGGCGGCCTCCAGGCCCAGCAGGCCGCCGCCGATGACGACGGCGTGCTTGTAGGTGGTGGCGGCGTCGATCATGGCCTGGGTGTCGGCAATGTCGCGGTAGGCCAGCACGCCCTGCAAGTCCTTGCCGGGGATGGGCAGGATGAAGGGGTTGGAGCCCGTGGCGAGGATCAGGCGGTCGTATTCGGCGGTGACCACCGTGCCGTCCTTGCTGGTGGCGCTGACCACGCGGCGCACGCGGTCCACGTCGGTCACGGTGAAGCCGGTGTGCAGCGTAATGTGGTTGTCGGCGTACCACGACCAGTCGTTGAGGATGATCTCGTCGATGGTCTGCTCGCCCGCCAGCACGGGGGACAGCAGAATGCGGTTGTAGTTGGGGTGGGGCTCGGCACCGAACACCGTGATGTCATACAGATCGGGGGCGATCTTGAGCAGCTCTTCCAGCGTGCGCACACCGGCCATGCCGTTTCCCACCATCACCAGTTTGAGCTTTTTCATCATGACTCCATCGGTTCCATCGCCGGGGCGATGCGCAAAACAAAAAAGGCGTCCACACGATGCTGCTCCGAGGTCTCGAAACCGCATGTGGGGACGCCTTCGTCCTGACAACTCCTCTGTGCGCCTTTGCACTGCTGAATTGCGTGGGCCTGCCCGGCCCTTGCCCTTGTTAAGCAATGGCCGTGCCAGATTCCTTGCACTGATCTGGGGTGGGCGCACGGGGCGGGCCCGGGCGTGGGCTGCCGGGGTGGGCAGGCGGCCCCGCACCGGCATGCACCACCTTGGGCACAAAACCTGCGTGGAGCTGGTGCATGAGCTTTGAACTGGATGTGGGCCAGGCCTCGCTGGCCGGCCGCAATGAGGTGAACGAGGACTTTGCCGCCCTGGCGGTGGGGCAGGGGCGCGACCGCGAGCGCGGCGCCATCGCCGCCATTGCCGATGGCGTGAGCACGGGCGGCAAGGGCCGCGAGGCCGCCCAGACCACGGTGAGCACCCTGGTGGGCGACTACTTCGCCACCCCCGAGACCTGGGACACCACCGTGGCGCTGGACCGCATCCTGAACGCCCACAACGGCTGGCTCGCCTCCATGAACCGGCGCCGCCAGCCTGCGGTGGGGCTGACCACGCTCACCGCGCTGGTGCTGCGCGGCCAGTCGTACACGCTGGCCCATGTGGGAGACACCCGCGCCTACCTGCTGCGCGGCGGGCGTCTGCAGCTGCTCACGGCCGACCATGTGATGGCGCAGCGCGATTTTGCGCACCAGCTCACCCGCGCCATGGGGCTCGATGACCATGTGGTGGTGGACTACAGCCAGGGCGAGCTGCACAGCGGCGACCTGTTCGTGCTGCTGTCCGACGGTGTACACGGCAGCCTGCCCGAGCGCGAACTGCGCCAGCTGCTGCGCCAGGAGGGCGTGGCGGCCCAGGCGCTCAGCGACGAGCTGGTGCAGGCCGCGCTGCGCCGGGGCAGCAGCGACAACGTGACCGCGCTGGTGGTGCGGGTGCAGGGCGCGCTGGAGGCCACGCTGCAGGACGAATCCCGCCGTGCGCAGGACCTGCCCGTGCTGCCCCTGCTCAAGGTGGGCGATACCGTGGACGGCCTCACGGTCACGGCCATCGTGGCCGACAACGGCATCCACCGGCTGTACCAGGTGCGCGACCCGGCCACGCAGCGCCTCTACGCCCTCAAGACCCTGCTGCCCACGCGCGCCCACGATGCCGAGGAGCGCGCCACGCTTGCACACGAGGCCTGGGTGGCGCGGCGCATGCAGTCGGGCCACGCCGTCGCCCACCTGGCGCGGCTGAACACCTGGCCTGCGGGCGAGGGGCAGGAAGGTGCAGGAACCAGTGCCAGCGCGTTCTACCTGCTGTACGACTGGCACGCCGGCGACACCCTGGGCCAGCGCCTGCGCAGCCGCCAGCACCTGCCCGTGCCACAGGCCGTGTCGGTGGTGGTGCAGGCCGCGCGCGTGCTGGGCTGGCTGCACCGCCAAGGGGTGGTGCACCGCGACATCAAACCCGACAATCTGCACCTGGGCGACGACGGCGTGCTGCGTGTGCTCGATTTGGGCGTGGCCCTGTCCGGCCGCGAGCCCGAGGCCACGCGCCAGCTGCACGCGGGCACGCCCAGCTACATGAACCCCGAGCAGTGGCCCGGCTACGAAAAAAGCGGTGATACCGAAGGCCAGCTGCCCGACGCGCGCAGCGACCTGTTTGCGCTGGGCGTCACGCTCTACCAGCTGCTGAGCCAGGGGCGCCTGCCCTATGGCGAGGTGGTGCAGTACCAGCTGGGCCGCTACCACCGCGACCCGCTGCCCCCCAGCCGCCACAACCCCGGCGTGCCCATCTGGCTGGACCAGATTGCCCTGAAGGCCGTGGCCCGCAGCCGCGCGCAGCGCTTCGAGACCGCCGAGGAACTGCTGCTGGCGCTGGAGCGCGGCGCATCCCGCCCCCTGTCAGCCCCCGGCCCGCAGCCGCTGATGCAGCGCGACGCCACGGCCCTGTGGAAGATCGCGCTGGCGGTGAGCGTGCTGGTGAATCTGCTGTTGATCTACTGGCTGTTGTTTTTGCCGAGGTAGTGGGGAGTCTTGGTTTGCTCCTGAAAATGTAGCTACTACCGCTTATGCAGTGGGCGGTAGAGCCGATTTTGGCTTGAGTATTCAGCGGCGCATCGCCTGGTTTTGATGTACGCCACGGTGGGTGGCAGGCTCTTCCACAGGGCGTTGCCTGTGGGCTCCCTCTCCCCTTGCGGGAGAGGGCGGGGGAGAGGGGCTCTTCCCTGGGGGCGCCGCCGCCCCCTCTCCCCAACCCTCTCCCACGAGGGGAGAGGGGGTTTCAGTGGGCAACACTTGCGCCGTTCACGCGCTGCGCGCGCGTCCACCCTTCTAGTGAAAGCGCGGGCAATGCTGCGCATTGGCTGGCTACGCCAGCTCAGGCACTGCGTGCCCGACCGCCCTTTTGCTGGAAGTGTGGCGAGCGCTTGCGCGCTCACCGGCTACGCCGGTCATGCGCTGCGCGCACGCCCGCCCTTCTCTGCCCATGTGCGCGTCCAGCGGATCTGCATCACCCGCAGCAGCACCAGCATGGCCAGCGCGCACGCCGCAATGCCGACAAAGCCCCACAGGTAGGTGCCGGTGTACTGGCGCGAGATGCCCATGCCGCTGGGGATCAGGCCGCCGCCCAGGGCGCCGATCTCGCCAATCATCGAGCCTGCCACGGCCGTGGTCAGGGGCCAGCGCAGGGGCACCAGCTGGAAGAGGGCGCCATTGCCCGCGCCCAGCGCAGCAAAACACACCAGGAACAGCAGCATGGTGATGGGCAGCGAGTTCTCGGCCAGGCCGCACAGCACCATGCTCACGGCCGTGATGGCCAGCACGCCGGTGAGTGTGTTCACGCCGCCCCAGTGGTCCGACAGCCAGCCGCCAAACACGCGCAGCGCCGCACCCAGGAAGGCCGCCAGCATGGTGAGCTGGCCCGCCTGCACCTTGCTCACGTGGAACTGGTCGTAAAAATAGCTGGGCAAGAAGGTGGTGAGGCCAATGAAGCCGCCAAAGGTCACGGCATAGATCAGGCTGAAAGCCCAGCCGTCCTTTTCGAACAGGCAGGCAATGTGTTCGCGGAAGCTCGAATGGGCTGCCAGGTCGGGTGGCTCCTGGGCAAACACGGCCATCACGATCGCGGGCACCGCCACGCTCACGGCGGCAAAGCCGTACACGGCCTGCCAGCCAAACTTCTGGGCCAGCGCCGGGGCCAGCAGGGCCGCCACGGCGGTGCCCACGTTGCCCGCGCCCACGATGCCCATGGCCAGGCCCTTGTAGCGCGGCGGGAACGAGCCAGAACCCAGCGACAGCGCCACGCCAAAGCTGGCCCCGGCCACGCCCAGCAGGATGCCCATGGCCAGCAGGTCGCCGTAGTCGTGCACAAACAGGTAGCCATAGCCCATGGCCAAAAAGATACCCGCCATCTCGACCAGCGTGGCGTTCTTGCGCCCGATGTACTGCGCCAGGATGCCCAGCGGAAAACGCATCAGCGCACCGGCAAAGATGGGGATGGACAGCATCATGCCCATCTGCGTGGGCGTGAGCTGGAAGCTGTCGCGGATGAACGGGGCCATGGCACCGTTGATCACCCAGACAGCACACGAGAAACCGAAGTAGAGGAAGGACGACCACAGCGTGGGGGCGTGGCCGGACTTGAGGAACTCGCGGAATTGAAGCATGGCGATCGTGCGCAAAAGGGCTGAGGGACTCCCCCAGCCGGGGCAAAAAACAAAAAGGCGCCTGCATGGATCGCACGGGCCTTGCAGCCTGTTTGCATTCCATGAAGACGCCATCGTCCTGTTCGCCCAATCCGCCATTGCACCGGGCTGATACACGGCCAGCGTTGACCGCACCCATCTGCAAGCAATGCCTGTGCCAGCCAGGGTGCTTCGAGGGTTTGAATAAAAAATGGCCGTTACCGCGCGTCCATGTTCAGTTTATTGCTATAAAAATATGAGCATCTCATCGAGGGTTGCCACGCTTTGGGGCAGGGTGTTGGATGAATGCACTCTTTTGGTGAATGCGCAGCACACGGCGATTTAGTTGTTTGCGAAACAAATTTTTCGCCATAGGATGAACCCGACTTTTCCAAGGCTTTTTTCAGTTCAGTTTTTTTCTGGGGTGACAAGGTTTTCCACAAGGAGGGGTTTCATGCGCGTCAATCTGCCCGTCAGCACGCACGAATATGCGTTTCCCAAAGGCCAGACTCTGGTGTCCACCACCGATCTCAAAGGCCGCATCCTGTACTGCAACCCGATGTTCATCGAGGTCAGCGGCTACGAAAAAGAAGAACTCCTGGGCCAGCCCCACAACATGATCCGGCACCCGGACATGCCCGAAGAGGCCTTCCGCGACATGTGGGAGACCATCGCCAAGGGCATCCCCTGGTCGGCCCCGGTCAAGAACCGGCGCAAGGACGGCTCCTTTTACTGGGTGATGGCCAACGTCACGCCGCTCATGCAGGGCGAGCAGCCCACGGGCTACATGTCGGTGCGCACCGAGGCCACGCGCGAGCAGATCCAGGGGGCGGATGCGCTGTACAAGCAGATGCAGTCCGAGAAGCAGGCGGGCACGCTGGTGCACCGGCTGTCGGCAGGCCAGCTGGTCAAAGAAACCCTGTGGGGCCGCGTGGGCCGGGCGCTGGCGCTGGGCCCTATGGGCAAGATGATGGTGTGCACGTTGCTGTTGGTGGTGGCCTCGTGGTGCGCGGCCTTGCTGGGTGGGCATACGCTGTCGCTGGCCTCGGGGGCGGCGTGGCTGGGCGTGGTGCTGCTTGCGCTGGGCATGGCGGTCTACCTGCACCAGGTCACGGTGGCACCCCTGTCTCAGATGCTGATGTGGGCCAACCGCATGGCGGCGGGCGACCTCACGCAGAAGATATCGGCATCGCGCAGCGACACTGTGGGCCAGCTGCAAAAGGCACTGGCGCAGCTCAACGTGAACCTGCTGTCCATCGTGCGCGATGCCCGGCAGGAGAGCGAGCACATGCAGGTTTCGACCCGCGAGATTGCCCAAGGCAACCACGACCTGTCGTCCCGCACCGAGGCGCAGGCCAGCAACCTGCAGCAGACGGCGGCATCGATGGAAGAGATCACCGGCACCGTCAAGCAAACCGCCGAATCCGCCCGCCAGGCCACGGTGCTGGCCACGCAAGCCACCCAGGTCACCGAGCGCAGCAGCAGCGCGGTGGATGGCGTGGCCGACACCATGCAGCAGATCCAGACCGCGTCCGGCCGCATCAGCGAGATCACGCAGCTCATCGACTCGATTGCCTTCCAGACCAACATCCTCGCGCTGAACGCTGCGGTGGAGGCGGCGCGTGCGGGCGAGCAGGGGCGCGGTTTTGCGGTGGTGGCGTCGGAGGTGCGCAGCCTCTCGCACCGCACCCAGTCGGCCGCCAAGGAGATCCGCCAGCTCATCGACGACTCCGCCAACAAGGTGAGCGAAGGCCACGAGAAGACCGACGCCGCGCAGAAGACCATGGCGGAGTCGCTGGAGCTGGTGCGCCGCGTGAACACACTGATCGGCGAGATCCACAGCGCGTCGAACGAGCAGCTCAGCGGCATCTCGCAGGTCAACTCGGCCGTGGCGCAGCTGGACACCATCACGCAGCAGAACGCGGCGCTGGTGGAGGAAAACGCCGCCTCGGCCATGCAGCTCAACGGCCAGGCCCAGACCATGACTGAGACCGTGCAGGTGTTCCGCATCGACGCCTCGGCCCCGGCGCAGACACGCGATGCGGTGGCGCTTCGCAAGGAGATGAAGGGCCAGGGTGGGTCGTCGTCCAGCAGGGCGCTGGCGGCGGTGTGAGGCTGATTGGTGTTCGACCCGGCAGAGCCGTTCAGGCCGGGCCTGTCGAAGTATCGCGCGGTACTTTGATAAGCCCAGCGTGAACGGTTTTGTATTTTTGGATGCAGACCGGACTGAGTCGGCCCACGTTGCCCGCAGTTCTTAAAAACTGGCACGACGTTATCGCCAAGCCACGGGTGGCGTCCGCTGCGAGGGACGACGCGCAGTGGCTCAGGGGGCTTATGTACTCTTGCGCACCGTCAGCTCAAACCCCAGGTCCACCGAGTTGTGCGCAGGCACTTCGCCGCGCATCAGCGCCAGCAGCATGCGCGCGCTGGCCTCGCCCACGGCGGAGCGCGGCGTGCGCACGGTGGTCAGCGGCGGCGGCATCTGGTCGCTGCCCGCCAGGTCGTTGAAGCCCGCAATCGCCACCTGACTCGGCACCGACAGGCCCAGCCGCTGCGCAGCCAGCAGGCCGCCCTGGGCCAGGTCGTCGTTGCAGAAGAACACGGCATCCACGCCGGGGCGGGTGCGCAGCAGCTCCTCCAGCAGTTCGCCGCCCAGGCGCATGGACGAAGGCTGGGGGCTCAGCAGTTCCAGCTTGGGGTCGTAGCGGCCCGCTTCGCGCAGGCAGCGGCGGTAGCCCTCGGCGCGCTGCATGGTGCGCGGGTCGAGCTGGGCGGCCACAAAGGCCACGTTTTTAAAGCCACGCTCCAGCAGGTGGGCCGTCATGCTGTGGCCCGCGTCCTGCTGCGAGAAGCCTACGCAGAACACGCCGGGGGCCGGGGTCATTTCCATCAGGTGCACACAGGGCACGCCGCTGGCCGCAATCAGCTGGCGCGCGGCTTCGGTGCGGTCAAAGCCGGTGACGAGCAGGCCCGCCGGGCGGTGGGCGAGGTAGGTGCGCAGCAGCTGTTCTTCTTCCTGCGGGTCGTAATGCGTCACGCCGATCAGGGCTTGGTAGCCCTCGGGGAACAGGGTGCGGTGCACGGATTCGAGCACGTCCACAAACAGGGCGTTGGACAGCAGGGGCACCAGCACCGGCACCTGCACGCTGCGCTGCGAGGCCAGTGCGCGTGCGGCGGGGTCGGGCACATAGCCCAGTTGCTGGGCCGCGTCCTTGACCCGCTGCACCAGCTCTTGCGCCACGCCGCGCTCGCCACGCAGCGCGCGGGACGCCGTGATGGGGCTGACGCCCGCCGCCTTGGCCACGTCGCTCAGCGTGATGCGCCCGCTGGAGCGGCGCCGGGTCTCGGATTTGTTCAAGGGTTAACCCTCATGGGGATGGGTGGTGATCTGGTTAGGATAGCGCTGTCCAAACGCCTGGGCAAGGCAGTCGGCGTCTTTTTTGGCGCATTGGCTTGATCAGCAACCGTATTTTGGAGGCATCTGCAGAGATGCATTTTTTTGGATTCATTGGATAGCGCTACCAATATGAGTTTTACGCCGTCATCGGTTTATCTGGTCGTCATGGGTGTGGCCGGTTGTGGCAAGTCCAGCCTGGGGGCTGCACTGGCCCAGGCCGAGGGCCTGCCCCTGATCGAAGGGGACGACCACCACAGCCCCGCCAGCCGCGAAAAAATGCGCCAGGGCATTGCGCTGACCGACGCCGACCGCGAAGGCTGGCTGGCCACGCTGGGACAGTTGCTGCAGGCGCAGCCGCAGGGTGTGGTGCTGACCTGCTCGGCGCTCAAGAAGGCGTACCGCGATCGCCTGCGCAGTGCCTGCCCCGGGTTGCGATTCGCCTTTCTGGAAATCGACCGCGTGCATGCAGGCCAGCGCGTGGCGGCCCGCGCCGGTACCCATTTCTTTTCCAGCGCGCTGGTGGACAGCCAGTTCGCCACGCTGGAATCGCCTGTGGGCGAGGCGGGTGTGCTGCGCCTGGATGCGCTGCTGGACCTGCCCACCCTGCAGCAACAGGCATCCCGCTGGCTGGCAACGAAGGAGGCCGCATGAGTTCCCCCGCACAACCCACAACGCCACAAAGCCGCTTTACCCGGGTCTCGCAGGTGCTGATGGCCAGCTGCCTGGGCGTGATGGCCGTGGCCGTGTTCATCAACGTGGTGCTGCGCTACGGCTTTGGCAGCGGCGTGGCCGCGAGCGAAGAGCTGTCGCGCCTGTTGTTTGTCTGGATGGTGTTCATCGGCGCCGCAGCGGCCTACCCCGCGGGTGAGCACATGGCCTTCACCAGCCTGGCGGGCCTGTTGGCCAAACGCCCTGTGGCATTTGCCGCGCTCACCGCCGTCATCCGGCTGTTGGTGATGGCCGCCTGCGCCATGCTGGCCTGGGGCGCCTGGCAGCAGGTGGTGGTGGGCATGGGCAGCCGCTCGGTGGTCATGGCCTACCCGGCGGCGCTGTTGCCACTGCCGGCCTTTTTGTGTGCGGTGGCCATTGGTGTGATGGCGACCATCGAATTGATTCAACGCAAGCCCTTGGACCTGGGCCACGGCGCGGAGGTGGAGTGATGCTGGGACTAACGCCTGAAGCCATGGCCTTTGTGGTTTTTTCGCTGGGCATGCTGGTGCTGATGGGCACAGGCATGAACATGGGCCTGGCCCTGGTGCTCACGGGCGCGGGCATGGCCTGGGTGCTCGATTTCTGGGATGCGCAGCTGCTCGCCCAGAACCTGGTGGCGGGGGTGGACAGCTTTCCGCTGCTGGCCGTGCCCTTCTTCATCCTGGCGGGGGAGTTGATGAACTCCGGCGGCATCAGCCGCCGCATCATCGACATGGCCCAGGCCTGGGTGGGGCATATCCGGGGTGGCCTGGGGTATGTGGCCATTGGCGCGGCCGTGCTGATGGCGAGCATGAGCGGCTCGGCCCTGGCCGACACGGCCGCCCTTGCCACCATCCTGCTGCCCATGATGCGCCAGCAGGGCTACCCCATGAACACGTCGGCGGGGCTGATCGCCTCGGGCGGCATCATCGCGCCCATCATCCCGCCGTCCATGCCGTTCGTGATCTATGG
>Ga0187845_1001544_pt1 | contig 13081 bp, 14 predicted proteins | sample SpaLakP09_SKY_68_FD_134515 | JGI IMG/M metagenome (GOLD analysis project Ga0187845, IMG submission 134515) | Oligotrophic lake water microbial communities from Sparkling Lake, Wisconsin, USA - SP09_SKY_68 | ecosystem: Environmental > Aquatic > Freshwater > Lake | place: USA: Sparkling Lake... | reverse complement strand
GCATCATCATGTAGTGCAGCAGGCGGTATTCCAGCGAGGTCAGGCGCAGGGGCTCGCCATTGACCGACGCGCGGGCGGCGCGGGGGTCGAGCCGCAGGGCTCCGCACGACAGGCTGGGCGCGGCATGGCCGGCCGAGCGGCGCAGCAGGGCCCGCAGCCGCGCCAGCAGCTCTTCGGTATGGAAGGGCTTGGCCAGATAGTCGTCGGCCCCGGCGTCGAAGCCGGCCACCTTGTCGCTCCAGGCGGCGCGGGCGGTAAGGATCAGCACCGGCGTGGCGACATTGCCCCGCCGCCAGCGCTCCAGCACCGAGACGCCGTCCACCTTGGGCAGGCCGAGATCGAGGATCACCGCGTCATAGGGCTCGGTCTCGCCCCAGGAACTGGGCTTCCTCCCCGTCCGGCGCATGATCAACGGCATAGCCGGCATCGGCCAGGGCCAGTTTCAGCTGGCGCGTCAGGTCGGGATCGTCCTCGACAAGCAGGATACGCATGCAAAGAGGCCCTTAATTGGCGCTGAGGATCTGGCCGCTCTCGGCATCGACGATGAAGTCGATGCGGCGGCCGTCGGTGGTGGCCCACCGGACCCGGTAGTTGCGGCCTTCGAGGCCGGCGTCGAGCACGCGGCCGGGGGTCCGGCGGGCGATCTGCTCGATCACCCGGGCCAGCGGCACGAGACGACCCGACTGAACGCCGCCGCGGGCCTGGTCCTGCTGGGCCCGCCAGTCGGCGCCCAGCGAGTCCGGGCCGCGTTGCGCCGACGCGACACCCGGCAGGGCGGCGGCGAGGGCAGCGGCGACGAAGAGGGCGCGGATCGGTTTCATGCGCTCAGATCTAGAGGACGGCGGCTGAATGGAGACTGAACAAAGCGCTTATGAACGGGGTGTGTCGTTCTGTCACGGGCCCAGCGGCCAAATGGCCGCCGACCCGCTGAATACCCCCGACTAGGCCTTCTTTTGCTCGGCGATCCAGGCGTCGATCCGCTGCTCCAGCACCGCCATCGGCAGCGAGCCCTGCAGCAGCACCGCATCATGGAACCGGCGCTCGTCGAACCGCTCGCCGAGCGCGGCCTCAGCCCGGTGACGCAGCTCCAGGATCTTCAGCTCGCCCACCTTGTAGGCCAGGGCCTGGCCCGGCCAGGAGACATAGCGGGCCAGTTCAACCTCGATATTGACCGGTGACAGGGCGGTATTGTCCGTAAAGCAGGCCCGGGCCTGCTCGAGGCTCCAGTGCTTCCAGTGCAGGCCGGTGTCAGCGACCAGACGGCAGGCCCGCCACATCTCGTAGGACAGCCGGCCGAACAGCTCATAGGGATCGCGATAGATCCCCATCTCCTCGCCCAGCCATTCAGAGTAAAGGCCCCAGCCTTCGCCGAAGGCGTTGAAATACAGGCCCTTGCGGAACTCGGGCACATCCGTCTGTTCCTGGGCCAGAGAGGTCTGGGTGTGATGTCCGGGCGCGCCCTCGTGCAGCACCAGGGCCGGCAGCTCGTACAGCGCACGCTGGTCCAGCTCCGAGGTGTTGATCATCAGCCCACCGGCCCGTCCGGCCTTGGGGTCGCCGCCGAAATAGCGGCCGGTTGTGTAGCCCTTCTCGATACTGGCCGGCACGGGGCGCACGCCATAGCTCAGGCGCGGCAGGACGCCGAAATGGGCCGGTAGCTGGTCATCGGCGCGCTTGGCGATCTCGCTGGCCTTTTCCAGCAGCTGCTGGCGGCTGGTGGCGTAGAATTTCGGATCCTTGCGCAGATAGGCGATGAACTCCGGCAGGGTGCCGGTAAAGCCGGTCTGGGTCATCACCGTCTGCATCCGGGCCCGGATGCGGGCCACCTCGCTCTGGCCGAGGTCATGGATCTGGTCCGGAGTCATGCTCGTCGTCGTGTGGCGGCGCGCCAGATAGGCGTAGTAGCGCCGACCGTCCGGCAGGTCCGAGGCCGCCAGGCTCTTGGCGGCCCTGGGCAGGTATTCGGTTTCCATGAAGCTGACGAAGCCGGCGCGGGCCGGGGCGATGCGGGTGGCCAGGATCGCCTCGCCCTCGGCGATCAGGGCCGCCTTGCGGTCGGCCGGCACACTGGCCGGCAGGGCCCGCAGGGGGGCCAGCAGCGGCTCTTCGGCGACCGGCGTGGCCGCCGTGCGCCGGGCGCGGTCCAGCACCGACTGCGCGGTCGGCACGGCCTGGACGAAGCCGCTGGCCATGCCGCGCCGGGCATTGGCGAGGTTGGCCGCATACCAGTCGGGCGTGGTGGCGATCAGGTCCAGCCACTTGCGGGCCTCGGCCTCGGACTTCAGCCGCATGCCGTTGGCGCGATAGAGCAGCGCCACGTCAAAACCGCCGTCGCTGCTGAACGGCATGCGCGACTCGTCAAAGCCCAGCCCCTCGATCCGCTCATCGAGGGAAAACCGCAGGATCTGCGCGGTCAGCCGCTGGTCGGGGGTCAGGGTGGCGAGGTCCACACCGTCCAGCAGGCTCCGGGCCTGGACCAGACGGGCCTTTCGGGCCGCATCGGCCGCCGGACCGACGACCGGCAACCGCCAGCGCTGGGCCTCAGCCCCGCCGCCGTCGTCGTCCTCGCCCCCGGCATTGGCCGCCTCATAGGCCTTGACCGCCTCGGCCAGCCGGTCACCCGCCTGCGGCGCGGCCTGGGCCGTTGAAGTCAGCAGGGCAACGGCCATCAGGCCCGGCAGGCCCCAGCGCGACATCCGATGAACAGCCATGGGCACTCCCCGCAAAAACCTGTTCGCAGGGTTAGATCAGGAATCAGCCCGCAGCCAAACCCGGCCCGCATCGGGACCGTGCCTGAAGTCTGTCGATGTCAGGAAAAGACGGGGGAGAAATTGGAGCGGGCGAAGAGATTCGAACTCTCGACCCCAACCTTGGCAAGGTTGTGCTCTACCACTGAGCTACGCCCGCATCCGGATTTCTCGGGTCTCGTTCCACTCTCCAGGAGGCTGGAGACTGGAGCGGGCGAAGAGATTCGAACTCTCGACCCCAACCTTGGCAAGGTTGTGCTCTACCACTGAGCTACGCCCGCATCGTGGAAGCGAAAGAACCGCCCCGCGACGAGGAGGCGGCTTATGGCAGAGCGCTTGGCCGTTTGCAAGGGGCGTTTGAGGGCTTGCGAAGGCGCTTCTTTCCGGCGCTCAATCAGCCCCCTGAGGATTGGGGTGGCGGAGTTTCGACCTTGCGTCTGTTCGTGTTCGGCCTGGGCTATGTGGGGACCGCTTTCGCTGAAGCCCTGCGCGTCCGGGGCTGGGAAATCGCCGCTACCGCCCGCTCGCCGCAACAGGCGCAGGCCCTGCGCGCAGCGGGCATCACCCCGGCCGACCCAAGCGACCGCGAAGCGATGGCCGCCGCCATGGCGGGTGTGACGGCCGTGCTGATCACCTCCCCGCCCGGACCGGACGGCTGTGCGGCGCTGGAATCGGTGATTCCCGCCCTCGCCCAGGCCCAGGCCTTTCCCGACTGGATCGGCTATCTGTCGACCACCGGCGTCTATGGCGACTTCGAAGGACGTTGGGTGTTCGAGACCTCGCCGCTCAAGGCCCAGTCGGTCGAGGGGGCCCGCCGGGTCGGGGCCGAGCGCGACTGGCGTCAGGTCGGTCGCGGCATGGGCCTGACGGTGACCAGCTTCCGACTGCCGGGCATCTATGGCCCCGGCCGCAGCGCGCTGGACCGCCTGCGAGCCGGTGAAGGCCGCCGGATCGTCAAGCCGGGCCAGGTGTTCAGCCGCATCCATCTGGACGACATCGTCTCGGGCCTGCTGGCCTCACTGGACCAGCCCCGGGCGGGCGGCATCTACAATCTCTGCGACGACGAGCCGGCCCCACCACAGGACGTGATGGAGTATGCGGCCGGCCTGCTCGGCGTGCCGGTGCCACCGGACCTGCCCTTCAACGAACTGGGCCTGTCGCCCGCCACCCGGCGCTTCTATGCCGAGAACAAGCGGGTCTCGAACGCCCGGGCCAAGGCCGAGCTGGGCTGGACCCTGCACTATCCGACCTATCGCGAGGGGCTGAAGGCGATCCTGGCCTCGGGCCGCTAGAGCCCTACTTCCGCTTGGGCGAATAGGGCTTCTGCTCGCGCCAGGCCTGGGCGAACTTTTCCAGGTCGGGATCGATGGTGTCGGGCAGGGTCACCACCAGACGGGCCAGAAGATCGCCACGCTTGCCCTTGGCATCGGCCAGACCCCGGCCCTTGAGCCGCAGGGTCGCGCCGCTGTTGCTGCCCTTGGGCACGTTCAGCATGACCGCCCCGTCCGGGGTCGGGGCCTCGACCTTGCCGCCCAGCACCGCATCGGGCACCGAGACCGGCAGGTCCATGACCAGGATCTCGCCCTCACGGCGGTAGATCGGGTGCGGCTTGATCGACAGTTCAATCAGCGCGTCGCCGGGCCCGGCGCGGCCGGGACTGCCCTGCCCCTTCAGGCGCAGGGTCTGACCTTCCTGGGCCCCGGGCGGGATGGAGACATCGATCGTGCGGCCGTCCGAAAACGCCACGCGCTTCTTGCCGCCCCGGATGGCCTCTTCCAGGTCGACATCGAGCCTGGCCCGGACATCGGCCCCGCGCGGCGAAAAGCCTCCGGCCCCGCCACCGAAACCGCCCTGGCTGCGCGACCCGCGTCCGAGGATGTCGCCGAACAGGTCGCCCAGATCGATATCGGGACCGTCAGAGCCACCGCGCGAGGAAAAGCCGCCGCGATTGAAACCGCCGCCGAACGGATTGCCGCCCGCCCCGCCATAACCGCGCATGGTCTCGCGGCCGTCGGCATCGATCTCGCCGGCGTCGAACTTCTTCTTCTTCTCGACATCACCCAGGATATCGAAGGCGGCACTGACCTGCTTGAAGCGGTCTTCGGCCGCCTTGTTGCCGGGATTGGTGTCGGGGTGAAACTGCTTGGCCAGTTTGCGGAACGCCTTGCGGATCTCGTCCGCGCTCGCGGTCCGGGAGACGCCAAGTTCCAGATAGGGGTCACGCGCCAAGGAATTGCCTCTGCGGAGTCAGGGAAAGCCCTACTCACTTAGGCCGTTCGCGCCGTGGCGCAAGCCAATTGTTGCATTATTATCACAGCAACCTTGTGGCCGGGACACCCCAACCCGCCGTGGCCGAGCCCTGGGCGACCTCAACGCTCAGGATTCCGTCCGTTCCGGCCGCCAGATCAGCAGCGCGCAGGGTAGCTGAATAGGTGAACCCCGGTGCGGCCAGCACCACCTCGCGGACAACCGCGCTGCCGTTGAGGACTCTCAGCCGCCAGGTCTCGGCCACCTCTCCGAGCGGAACCTCGCCGTCCCAGACATCGCCGCCGACCCGGCTGCGGCGAATCCAGCGGATCGTCTGGTCGCCCCCGACTGACCGGACCCGCAGATGGGCCGGAGCCAGGGGCCGCGCCGCTCGGCCGGTCCAGGTTATCATCGCTTCGCTCATCGCCGGGCCGGACGGCGGTCCCCCGGCCGGCGCGGCCCGCACCCGCAGCGGCACCCCGCGCTCAAAACCGGAAAGCGTCAGCCGCGCCAGGGTCTCGTCCAGCAGCACGACCGCCGCGCCCGCCGGGATCAGGTCAGGCGCGGCCTGCCCGTCCCACTGGCCGCGCAACAGGCCCGACAGGGTCCAGACCTCCGGCGCGACCAGGGTCGCCGTAGCGTAGCCGATCACCTCCCAGGCACCGGCCGCGCCCTGAACCGCGATGACCCCGTCGCCTGCCAGGGCCAGGGCCAGCGACCGGGACGACAGGCCGGTACCTTCCAGCCGAACCGTCAGGCGACCGCTTCGATCCAGCCGGTGCGGCGAGGCCGGCGGCAGGTCGGCGAGGGTCTGACCCAGGCTCGAGGCCGCCGGCACCGCCGCCCGCAGGGTCAGGCTGTCGACATCGGCACCGGCATGCACCTCCATCGGTCGCCACGGCTCGGCGGCCACCGCGATCCACGGTCGCAGATCCGCCCCGCCCTCGGGGGGCAGCGGCAGGTCGAGGACCTGCAGCACCGGGGGCCCCGGCGGCTCGCGGGCCGGTGCCGGGGACCAGTCCTGGCTCGCGGCCAGGCTTGGATCAGGCAGCACCGGGGCCAGCAGGGCCCGCGGCTGCTCGTCGAGATCGATGCGCCGCACCTGCCAGGCCTCGCCTTCGAAGCTCAGACGGGTGCCGGTTTCCAGACGCAGGGCGGCCAGGGGGGCCAGATGGACGACCCGCTCGCGCTGCGCGGCCAGGGCGGCGTCCAGCAGGCGTTGAGCGACCACAGTGGCGTCCGCCGCATAGAGTCCCAGCGGCATCTCGATGTCGGCACTGCCATTGCCGCCCGCACGCCGCACGCTGACCGAACCGGCCTGGTCATCGCGGGCCGCATCGATGAAGCGCAGGCGCACGGCGGCGACAGGATCGGTCAGGCGACGCACGGCGGTGACCGGCGCGGCACGATCCTCGGGCCAGGCGAGATCGGCCTCGTCCAGAACTTCAGTCGCCGGGCCCGCGCGCGAGACCAGCCGCATGGCCCCGCCCCGCTCCCCGGCATCCAGTCCAAAGGCCTCGCACAGCGGCGCCAGGGCATCGCGCAGCCGCATCGGCCGGTCGAGGACATAGCCGACGGCTCCGCCGCTCGCCTCGCCGGGATCCAGCGCCACCCCGGCCCGCGCCGCCAGCGCCGCGATTAGCTCGACCAGCGGCGCGGTCCCGGTCCGGCCGTTCAGCCAGTGTCCCGTCAGCCAGTTGGGTCCATCAGCCCAGATCGCGCTGCGGGCCGGAAAGTCGGGAAACGGCCGCGCATCCCAGCACCAGGCCGAGGCCGCCTCGATCATCGGCCGGCCATAGACCGCCGACACCGGATTGGCGGCCGGGTCGGCGAGCCAGTCCAGCACCGCCTCCAGGAACCGCCGCTGACCGATCTCGTCGCGCGCGCCGCTCGAAAACGGCGGCAGGCCGCTCTCGGCGCTCTTGGCGTCAATGAAGAGGTTGGGCGCATTGCTGCCCTTGTCGATGGCCGGACAGCCGAACTCGATCAGCCGGATCGGCTTGGACTGCGGCACCCAGCCGGTCGGGGTGGCCGAACGCACGCCGCCGGGACGGTCGTAATGCACATGGCTCCACCAGCCCTTCAGGTCCTTGGGCCGGAACATCCAGGCCTCGCCATGGGCCCCGTCGGTGATGGGGGTGCGGACCTGGGCCAGCCGCGCGGCCTCGTCGGTATAGAACCAGTCAAAGCCCTCACCGCCGGTCAGACCGGCCCGCAGGCAGGCGCTGTCATGCGGACCGGCAAGGCCCGCCAGCGCGTCGAGGTGCCCCGCGCCGTCCCGCCAGTCGGTGACCGGGGGATAGAAGTCGATGCCGACGAAATCGATGGCCGGATCGCTCCACAGCGGATCGAGGTGGAAGACCGCATGGCCCGAGCCGTCGGCGGGCTGGTGGCCGAAATACTCGCTCCAGTCGGCCGCATAGCCGATCCTGGTGCCCGTCCCGAGCATCGACCGCACGTCCCCGGCCAGGGCCTTGAGGGCCGTGACCGCCGGATAGCTGCCGCCGGCCCCGCGGACCGTAGTCAGGCCGCGCAGCTCCGACCCGATCAGGAAGCCGTCGACCCCGCCCGCCAGCTGCGCCAGGGCCGCCGCGTGCAGGACCATCCGCCGGTAGCCCCAGTCGGCTCCGCCGGAAAAGGTCGGCAGGCCGTCGCTCAGGCCGAACTGGGCGGGCGTGGCGCTGCCGAAAAAGGCGGCGACCTGGCCGGCCGCTCCCGCGCTGCCGTCCGGCGATCCAGGCTGTCCGGGGGCCGGGTGACAGGTGATCCGCCCGCGCCACGGATAGGCCCCCTGCCCGGCCCCGCCCCACGGATCAGCCAGGCCCGACCCGGCCGGCACATCCATCAGCACGAACGGATAGAGCGTCACCTTCAGGCCGCGCCGCTTCAGTTCGGCGATGGCCTGCAGCACGCTGCGGTCGACCGGCGTGCCGCCATAGGCCACGGCCCCGTCATGGCTCGAGATCAGTCTGGCCCCGGCGCGGTCCACACCCCCGGCCCGCCAGTCATATGGCAGGGTAGCCTTGGTCGCCTGTTCCACCCCCGGCCGGATCTGGCATGAACCGCAGCGCAGGTCGGTCCCGAACCATGACACCACCAGGGTCACATGGTCCACGGCCGGCAGCTGGGCCTGCAACTGGTCCAGCGAGACCAGCAGGTCGGCCCGGCCCTCGGGATTATTGACACTCTCGGCCCGTGTCCGGGTCAGGCCGTCGCGGCGCAGCACCGCCTCGGTCGCATAGACAAACTCGCCGGCCCCCGGGATCAGGCACACCCCGGTCAGCCGCTCTTCGAGGCCCGGTGCCGCACCGGGCGCGCCGGGCCGTCGGAACACCTCGAACGACAGCTGCGGCGGCCGGTTGCCGAAGGCCTCGAGCGCCAGATCCTCGAACACCACATAGGCCAGGTCGCGATAGGCCGGGGCCGTGCCCTCTATGGCATCGATCAGCGGATCGGGCCTCTGGTCGGCGGTGCCGTGATGCAGCCGCATCGTCCCGCCGCTCATGTCCATGACCTTGCCGTCGGCCCAGACGCGGCCGATCCCGTCGATGGGCCCCTCGGCCACGGCCACGGCGAACGAAAGGCTGTAGGCATAGGCCGCCGTGCGCGGTCCCTTGCCGCCGCCGAGCCGCCGTTCGACCCGCCGCTCGCGGAAGCGCGCCGCCCAGATCACCTGGCCGCTCACCCGGGCCCGGCCGAACACGCAGGCGATCCCGGCCCCCTCGGCCGCCCCGGTCAGCCGCAGCTGGGGGATGCGCGGCCCGACCATGCGGGGCGGCGTCAGGCTGTTCAGCACCGCCCCGTCAACCGAGGCTCCGAGCGCCGCGCCGATCGCGCCGCCGACCGGGCCGCCGAGGGCCGCCCCGACCGAGGACAGGATCATCTGGGCCATGACGTCATCTCCTGTGGAAAGGCAAAGGCCGCGACCAGCCGCTCGCGCCACCAGCGGCCCAGCCAGCTTTCAACGCAGGCCCGGCCCCAGTAGGCGTGGAGGATGCGGTCGGGGCCCGACTGGATCGCGCAGTGGCGGGCCGGGGCGTCGGGGCTCATGCGGAACACCAGCACATCGCCGGCCCGGGCCAGCGCCAGGTCGAGCGGCTGCAGCCAGCGTCCGAAGGCCTGTAGCAACAGCTCGCCGCCGCCGCGCTCGGCCCAGTCCGGCCGGTAGGGCGGCAGAGCTTCCGGCTCGACCCCGTACAGCGCCCGCCAGACCCCGCGCACCAGGCCGAGGCAGTCACAACCCGCGCCGAGCGTGCTGGCCTGATGGCAGTAGGGCGTACCCAGCCAGCGGCGGGCCTCGGCGAGGGCGGCAGTGCGGAGTGCTTCCTTCTCCCCCCTCACCGCTTTCCCCCGTCATGACGCTCGCCCTCGGACGGGTAGAGGGTCAGGAAATCCTCACCCGGCAGGGCCGGAAAGCCGCGGAAATTGACGCCGTTGGCGAAGGTCGTGGTGCAGGTCGTCCAGCGGCGGTCGCAGGTCGCGCCGGGATGGGCGGCGAGGTCGACGCCGCAGCGGGCATCGCCGAAGTCCGCGTCGCAGAGCCGCCCGAACACCCGTCCGGCCACGCGGTCGAGGGCGGCCAGCGGCCCTTCAAGCTCGGCGGTGAAGGCCTCGCCCTCGCGGCGCAGCCGGGCGATCTGCGCCTGCCACAGCAGCACCCGCAGGCCAGGATCGCTCCAGTCCACCCGCCAGCAGGCGACCCGGGCCCCGTCATAGAGCCCGGCCTCGAGATCGGCGGCCGTCAGGGCTGCATCGTCCAGCCCGCCGAGCGCGGCGGCCAGGCCCGGCGTGAACCCGGCGGCCGTCTCATGCGCCCCGGCCGTCCAGCCGGTTGCGGCCCGGCAGGCGACACCCGCGACGGTGAGGTCGGCGTCATGATCGGTAAAGCCCAGCACCGTCCCATCGCTGCGGGTCAGGATCAGGACGTGGCACAGGCCGGCCGCACCGCTTTCGATGCGCTCGGCCAGCGCCGGAGGGATCTCGCGCATCAGACCCGCACCTCGACGAGAGGACAGGCCGTGACCCGCGCGGCGGCAAAGCCCTCCATCTGCAGGTCCAGCCGGTCGAGGTCGAACCGCACCGGCGTGTCGAACTCGAAACCCGCCGTCACCAACGCCCCGGCGGCGGGGGCCGTCGCCAGGGTGACAAGCCCGCTGGAGGCCTCGACACTGAAGGCGGCCGGGGCAAGGGCCACGCCGGCCACCGCCAGCCTGACCGTGCCGGCCACCGGCTTGCAGACCGGACGGACCACCGCCTCGGGGCCGCTGCCATAGGTCTTGACCAGGGCGAAGGCTGTTCGGGCTCCGTCGCCGGTGCCCAGGACCTGGTCGGTCGCGGCCGGCTGCAGCGACGGCACGCACGACTTGAAGTCGGCCGGATCGCGGAATCGGAAACCATACAGCCGCCCGCGCCGGGCCTCGAAAAAAGCCACCAGCTCGGACGCATCGTCCAGCGGACGCGGGGCCGTAGCGATCAGATAGCGCCGCCGCCCCTGCGCCCAGGGACTGGAGCGCCGCTCGTGGCCCGAGCCGAGGGTGACGACCGCCGTGCGCCGCTCGACGCCACCGGTACAACCGAACGCCAGCCGCGCCGGCAGGCGGATCTCATGGAAGGCGCTCATGGGCGACTCCTGATGTTGGTTGTGGATGGGTGCGGCCAACGCCGCAGGCCCCCTCCTGACCGCGGAGCCTGTCCTCGGGCACGCGCTTCGCGCGGACCCGGGGGCGGTCGTCCTCCCCCAGAGGGGGAAGACCTGCTCATCTTCCCCCTCTGGGGGAGGAGGGCCGCAGGCCCGGAGGGGGCGAGTGGCACCGCGACTGGCGAGCAGACGTCGATTAAGTCTGCGTCATGACCCGCTTTTCACTTCGCTTGCGGGGTGCCGGCCACTAGGTTCCAGGTCGAGATTGGAGACCAAGATGGACTGGAAGAACCTGTTCTTTTCCCCCGAGGGCCGCATCGGTCGGCAAGCCTTCTGGATCGGCTGGCTGTGCCTGCTCGGGGTCAATGTCGTGACGGGCTGGATCCCGCTGTTCGGCTGGGCCCTGTCGCTGGCGACGATCTATTGCTCGGTCTGCATCCACAACAAGCGCCTGCATGACATGGGACAGACCGGCTGGTGGCAGGCCCTGCCGTGGGTGTTCGGCCCGCTGCTGGTGTTCGGCTCGGTGGCCTCCGTCGGGATTACAGCCATCGCGGCCGGCCTGAAGGGCGGCCAGCCGGAGATGGCGGTGCTCAGCGCCGTGGCCGGCATGTTCATCGCCATCTTCATCGCCTTCGCGGTCTGGCTGGCCTTCACCCTGTGGGTCGGCTTCAGCCTCGGCCAGCCGGGCGACAACAAGTACGGCCCTGCGCCCCAGACCACGGTGATGATCTGAGCTTTTCCTTCCCCCTTGAAGGGGGAAGGGTTCCGGCCTTAAAGCCCCCGCGCGCCCAGACTGACCGCGCGGGCCAGGGCCTGGGCCAGCTGGGCGTCCGAGCGGGCCAGACCGGCCAGCTCGCCGCCCTGGACATTGACGATCACCGAGACGCCCCCGCCTCCGGACGGGACAATCTCGCCCGCGACCCCGGGACGAAACACCTCCGGCCCCCGCTCGCCGACCAGATAGGCCCCACCGGGCAGCACCGGCCCGCCCTCGGCGCGGGCCCCGGCGAAGCCTGAGGACAGGGTCTGGGCCAGACCCTGGGCCAGATCGCCCCGGCCGAGGGTCTGAGCGACCACCTCCATCACCGCCCGGGCCAGCTCGGCCAGCGAGATCTCGCCGTCAGCGGCCGCGCGGGCCAGGGAGCGGGCCAGACCCGCCCCGGCCCGGGCGAAGGCCGCATCAATCGCCCCGGCCGCCTTCTCGGCCGGAGCCTGCAGGGCCAGCAGCGCCGCCTCGGCCTCGGCCGCCCGGGCCGGCAGGCTGCCGAGGGGATCGTCGTCAAAGCCGCTCATCGGCGGGTCTCCTCATCGGGAAAGAGCGCAATCAGGGCCTCAAGGCCCGGACGGCCAAGCACCGGAGCCACGGTCGGCACGCCGTTCAGGGCCCGCCACTCGACCAGGGACAGCCGCCAGAACGCTTCCGGCGGAATGGACAGGGCGGCCGCCCGCTGCAGGGCCGCGGTCCAGTCGCTCATGCCGAGGCCGCCAGGGCCGCGGCGACGGCAGAGACGGCCTCAGGCACGGTCACGCCGTCGGCCGCCGCGACCGGCTCGCCACCGCCATCCAGCAGGGCCGCCAGCACGGCGGTCAGGTCCCGCGCCGACAGCCGCGCCATGCGCTCGGGCAGATCGCGCCAGTCGGCGAGGCCCAGCGCCACCTCGATCCGCGCCAGCGCCCCCAGGGTCAGGCACAGACGGCGTGGCGTTCCCGCCAGGGTGACGACGACTTTGCCGCGTGCGGCGTTGGGAGGCAGCATGGGGGGCCTTTCAGGTCTTGCCCCCTCCGCGCTGCGCGCTCCTCCCCCAGAGGGGGAAGATGACGTCATCCGCCCCCTATGGGGGCGGACGGCTGCGCAGCAGCCCGGTGGGGGGCGAGTCTCAGATTCTAAATCGCCGTGAACGTCACCGCCCCGGCCGAGGCGAGGCTCAGGGCGAAGGCGGCCTCGCCGTCGTGCTGGCCGGCATATTCGAGCGCTGCGACCAGGAACGGCCCTTCCAGCTGGCCGAAGTCAGGGATCACCAGCCGCCAGGTGCGGGCCGACTGGTCGAAGAAGCTCTGGCGGACCTGGGCGTCGGACGCGGCGTCGCGAAACACGCCCGCCCCGGACACGGCCGCCGACCGCACCCCGGCCCCGGCCAGCAGCTCGCGCCAGCGGCCGGCGCTGTCGCTGTCGGTGGCGTCGATGGTCCGGGCATTGAGGCTGATGGTCCGGGCCCGCAGGCCCGCGACGGTGACGAAGGTTGGGGTGGGTGCTCCGTCGCTGATCTTCAGAAGCATGTCCTTGCCGGCTTGAGCGGCCATGGTGGGATCTCCAGCAAATCCCCCTTCCCCCTTGATGGGGGAAGGGTCGGGGATGGGGGTGAAGGCGATTCAGGAGGGGGCGAGGCCGGCGTGACATCCGCCGGCGGTGTCACCCCCACCCCTGCCCCTCCCCCATCCAAGGGGG
>Ga0187845_1001542_pt1 | contig 13084 bp, 13 predicted proteins | sample SpaLakP09_SKY_68_FD_134515 | JGI IMG/M metagenome (GOLD analysis project Ga0187845, IMG submission 134515) | Oligotrophic lake water microbial communities from Sparkling Lake, Wisconsin, USA - SP09_SKY_68 | ecosystem: Environmental > Aquatic > Freshwater > Lake | place: USA: Sparkling Lake... | reverse complement strand
GGCGATGTTCATGCCCTGCTCGCCTTCGGGGAAGGAGCAGCCGACGATGGCGTCTTCAATCGCCGCCGGGTCAAGGCCTGGGGCTTGCGCCAGCACGGCCTGCATGACCTTGACGAGCATTTCGTCCGGCCGGGTGTTCTTGAAGTAGCCACGGCCGCTCTTGCCGATGGGCAGGCGGGTGGCGGCAACGATGTAGGCGTCTTGGACTTGCTTGCTCATGATGCTTTCCTTTAAGGCCCTCGCGGGCCTCTTGATTGCTCAGGCCTGGGGCTTTTTCTCTTTGGGCACCCAGGCCCAGACAAATTCACACTCGATCGGCTCGATGCCGGCTTCGTCAGTCACGGTCACGGCGACCCGCACTTCACCCTTGATGTCGCTGGCCATGCTGGCGCGCTGCGCTTCGGTCAGATGCGCCTTGGCTGTGAGGCCGCCGGTCGCGCGCTTCCTGAAGTTCACCTGCAGCGACTTGCACAGCGGCAGGCAGTCGTCACGCACGTTCATGCCCACGACCATGCCGGTGGCGGTCTCGGCCAGCAGCGACATCGCGGCCGCATGCACGCCCTTGATGTGGTTCTGCACGGGGCGCTTGTTGGCGACGCGGATCTCGCTGCGCTCGGGGGTGAGCGCAACGAAGTCCAACGACGCCGTGCCAGTGAAGGGCACCGCACGGCGCAGCGCGAAGTTGCGCGCAGGCCCACGCAGCGGGGACGGCAGACCGTCCAACTTGGCGAGCGTGCGTTGAAGCCGGTTCACGACGAGGCCTTAGTTGCGGACAGGCTTGCCGGTTTGCAGCATGCCCATGATCCGTTCCTGCGTCTTGGGGTTGTCCAGCAGCGAGCAGAAGTGCTTGCGCTCCAGCGCCATCAGATATTCCTCGGTCACCAGCGAACCCGCCTCAACCTCGCCACCGCAGACCACGTCGGCAATGGCCGCGGCCAGGTGGTAGTCATGCGCGCTGACGAAGCCGCCGTCGCGCATGTTGGCGACCTGACCCTTGATGGTGGCGATGCCACTGCGGCCAGCGACCGGGAACATGGCCTTGTGCGGCGGGCGGTAGCCGGCCTCGGCCATGCCCAGCGCGGTGGCCGTGGCGACGTGCAGCAGCTCGTCCTTGTGCGGCACGATGATGTCGCTGTCGAGCAGGAAGCCGTTCTTCTTGGCCTCGTGCGCCGAGGTCGCGACCTTGGCCGTGGCGGCGGTGAGGAAGCCGTCCTTCAGGAAGCTCAGGATGTCGGCTCCGGCATTGCCAGCGGCAGCCATCTCGGCAGCGCGGCGGGCGATGTAGGTCAGGCCGCCAGCGCCGGGCACCAGACCCACGCCGACTTCCACGAGGCCCACGTAGCTTTCCACGTGTGCAACACGGCGGGCGCAGTGGATGGCCAGCTCGCAGCCGCCACCCAGGGCGAGGCCACGCATCGCAGCAACCACCGGCACGTTGGCATAGCGGATGCGCAGCATCGCGTCCTGCAGCTTCTTCTCTTCCGGCGCGATGCCCTTGCTGCCCATCTTCATGAAGACGGGCATCAGGCTCTCAAGATTGGCGCCAGCCGAGAACACGTCGTCCGGGCTCCAGATCACCAGGCCCTGGTAGTCGGCCTCGGCGATCTCGACGGCCTTCAGCAGGCCCTCGGTGACGGCCGGGCTGATCAGGTGCAGCTTGGCGGTGATGGAGGCGATGACGACCTTGCCATCCAGCGTCCAGACGCGCACTTCGTCGTTCTTGAACAGCTCGGTGCCGCTCTTCAGCGGGTCGGCGGCTCCGGTGCCCAGCAGGGATTCACGGAAGGCTTGACGGGCGTAGACCGGCAGCTCGCTGCGCGGCTTGAACTTGCCTTCAGCAGCGCTCCACGAGCCTGCGGGCGTGTGCACGCCACCGGCTTCTGCCACGGGGCCTTCGGTGACCCAGGCCGGCAGCGGCGCGCTGGACAGCGTCTTGCCTTCGGCAATGTCGGCCGAGATCCACTCGGCGACCTGCTTCCAGCCGGCGGCCTGCCACAGCTCGAACGGGCCTTGGCTGGAGCCGAAGCCCCAGCGCATCGCGAAGTCGATCTCGCGCGCGGTGTCGGCCACGGTGTTCAGGTGCACGGCGGCGTAGTGGAAGCTGTCACGCAGGATGGCCCACAGGAACTGGGCTTGCGGGTTGGTGCTCTCGCGCAGCAGCTTCAGGCGGTCGGCCGGCTGCTTCTTCAGCATGCGGGCGACGATCTCGTCGGCCTTCTTGCCGCCGGCGACGTAGTCGCCCGTGGCGAAGTCCAGGCGCTGGATGTCCTTGCCCACCTTCTTGTAGAAACCGGCGCCGGTCTTCTGGCCCAGCGCGCCCTTCTCGATCAGACCGGCCAGCACCTTGGGCGTGGCGTAGGTGCTGTAGAACGGGTCGTCCTTCAGGTTGTCCTGCATCGTCTTGACGACGTGGGCCATGGTGTCCAGGCCAACCACGTCTGCCGTGCGGAAGGTGCCCGAAGACGCGCGGCCCAGCTTCTTGCCGGTCAGGTCGTCGACGACGTCCACCGACAGGCCGAACTTCTCGGCCTCGATCATCGTGGCCATCATGCCGGCGATGCCGACGCGGTTGGCGACGAAGTTGGGCGTGTCGTGGGCGCGCACGACGCTCTTGCCCAGCGACGTGGTGACGAAGGCTTCGAGCTGGTCGAGGATTTCCGGCTGCGTGGTCGGCGTGTTGATCAGCTCGACCAGGGCCATGTAGCGCGGCGGGTTGAAGAAGTGGATGCCGCAGAAGCGCGGCTTGATTTCTTCGGGCAGCACTTCGGAGAGCTTGGTGATGCTCAGGCCCGAGGTGTTGGACGCCACGATGGCGTGCGGCGCCACGAACGGCGCGATCTTGGTGTACAGGTCCAGCTTCCAGTCCATGCGCTCGGCGATGGCCTCGATGATGAGGTCGCAGCCCTTGAGCAGGTCCAGGTGCTCTTCGTAGTTGGCCTGCTGGATGAGCGCGGCTTCAGACGCATCGCCCAGCGGCGCGGGCTTGAGCTTCTTCAGGCCGTCGATGGCCTTGGTGACGATGCCGTTCTTGGCACCTTCCTTGGCGGGCAGGTCGAACAGCACGACCGGCACCTTGCAGTTGACGAGGTGGGCGGCGATCTGCGCGCCCATCACGCCGGCGCCGAGCACGGCGACCTTGCGGACTTGGAATCGACTCATGTACTTCTCCTGTCTCAATCGTTGATGTCTGTCACTCGACGCGAATCCACGTCTGCGTGCGGTAGAAGGGGCCGATATAGCCGCGCATCTCCAGTTTCCTGCCACCGTCCACCGGCTTCAAGCGGGTGCGGTAGGTCTTGCCATTGTTGGGGTCGAGGATCTCGCCGTGGCCCCAGAGTCCGTCGCCATCGGGCTTCACGCCGCGAATGATCTGCAGGCCGACAACCGGCTTGTCCTTGCGATCGTCGCTGCACTTGTCGCACTTGGCGTCGCCGGGGTCTTTGGGGTCCAGCAGCTTGTCGATGCTGCCGACGAGGGTGCCCCCCTGTTCACTGATGCGGACCAGCGACTTCGCGGTTTTGCCGTCGTCGTCGATGGTCTTCCACAGGCCCACGGGTGAAGTCTGCGCAAAGGCAAACGCGGGCAACAGCAGGGCAGCAGCGAACAGGGATTTCATCGGGGCATCCTTTTAGAAGAGAGCCTCTTCCATCTCCATCAGCGGCGCCAGACCCGCACGCGCGGTGCGGATCAGGCTGGCCGTCTCGGGCAGCAGCTTGGCGAAGTAGAAGCGCGCCGTCGCCAGCTTGGCGGTGTAGAACGGGTCGCCGCTGTCCTTCTTGGCCAGCGCGATCTTGGCGGCCTGGGCGAAGAAGTAGGCAAACGTCATGTGGCCGACCACGCGCAGGTAGTCCACCGCTGCGGCACCGACTTCATCGGGGTTGCCGAAGGCCTTCATGCCCAGTTCCTGCGTGAGCTTGTTGACCTTGTCACCCAGGTCGGCCAGCGGGTTCACGAACTCCTGCATCGCCTCGTTGGTGCCCTCTTCCTCGATGAAGGCGGCGATCTTCTTGCCGAACTTCTTCAGCGTGGCGCCGTTGTTGCCCAGCACCTTGCGGCCCAGCAGGTCCAGCGACTGGATGGTGTTGGTGCCCTCGTAGATCATGTTGATGCGCGCGTCGCGCACGTACTGCTCCATGCCCCACTCGTGGATGAAGCCGTGGCCACCGAAAACCTGCATGCAGTGCGACGTGGCCAGCCAGCCGTTGTCGGTGATGAAGGCCTTGATGATGGGCGTCAGCAGCGCGACTTCGGCGTCACATTCCTTGCGCTCGTCCTCGTCGTCGCTCTTCAGCGCCTTGTCCAGTTGCAGCACGGTGTAGGCCTGCAGCATGCGGCCGCCTTCGGCGAAGGCGCGGGCGGTGAGCAGCATCTTGCGCACATCGGGGTGCACGATGATGGGGTCAGCCGGCTTGTCCGGCGCCTTCGGGCCGCTCAGCGCGCGCATCTGCAGGCGGTCCTTGGCGTAGGCCACGGCGTTCTGGTAGGCCACCTCGGTCAGGCCCAGCGACTGGTTGCCCACGCCCAGGCGGGCCGCGTTCATCATGACGAACATCGCGGCCAGGCCCTTGTTGGGCTGGCCCACCATCGTGCCGGTCGCGCCTTCCAGCACGATCTGCGCGGTGGCGTTGCCGTGGATGCCCATCTTGTGCTCCAGGCCGGCGCAGAAGATGCCGTTGCGCGAGCCAAGGCTGCCGTCCGCGTTCACGTTGAACTTGGGCACGATGAACAGCGAGATGCCCTTGGAGCCGGCAGGCGCGTCCGGCAGGCGGGCCAGCACCAGATGGACGATGTTGTCCGCCATGTCGTGCTCGCCGGCCGAGATGAAGATCTTGGCGCCGGTGATCTTGTACGTGCCGTCGGGCTGGGGTTCGGCCTTGGTGCGCAGCATGCCGAGGTCGGTGCCGCAATGCGGCTCGGTCAGGCACATCGTGCCGGTCCACTCGCCGCTGGTCAGCTTGGGCAGGTAGGTGGCCTGCTGCTCGGGCGTGCCGTGGGCGTGCAGGGCCTCGTAGGCGCCGTGGCTCAGGCCGGGATACATCGTCCAGGCCTGGTTGGCCGAGTTCAGCATCTCGTAGAAGAACTGGTTCACCAGGTGCGGCAGGCCCTGGCCGCCGAACTGCGTGTCGCAGGAAAGCGCCGGCCAGCCGCCTTCGACGTACTGCTTGTAGGCTTCCTTGAAGCCCTTGGGGGCGGTGACCTCGTGCGTCGCCTTGTCAAGGGTGCAGCCCTCGGCGTCGCCGCTGAGGTTGATGGGGGCGATGACTTCGGCGGCGAACTTGCCACCTTCCTCAAGCACCGCGTTGATCGTGTCGGCGTCAATGTCCTCGTGACCGGGCAACATCTTCAGTTCGTCGACCACGTTCAGCAGCTCGTGCATGACGAACTGCATGTCACGCATGGGCGGGGTGTACTGGGGCATCGGGTACTCCTGGAACAGTCTGGGGGTGGTGAATCGGGTCAGCGCTTCGTGGCGCTGTTCTTGGGGGTCTTGCGGCTGCGCTCGATGTCGAGGCCGGCCGGCGTGGCATAGAACTGGATGGTTCGGTCAAAACCGACACCGGCCCGCGCGAGCGCGCCGGGGATGCGCATGAATCGCGCGTCGTGGTGCAGGGACAGGATCAGGCCGTGCAGTTCGAAGACGATCTGATCAACGTCGGCGTCGGCCTTGAGATGGCCCTCCTCGACGGACAGCTGGATCGCCTTGTGCAGCGCCGCATGCCAGGCCTTGACCATGGCCACCAGCGCATCGCGCACCGGGCCGGGCCGGTCGTCGAACTCGACGGCGCCGCTGATGTAGATGCAGCCCGAGTCGACCTCGACCGACACGCGGCGCACCCAACGCTCAAACATGGCCCGCAACCTGGGCAAGCCGCGCGTCTCGCGGATGGCGGTGAAGAAGACTTCTTCCTCGAACTTGGCGTGGTACTCGGTGACGACCGCGATCTGCAGCTCTTCACGCGAACCGAAGTGCGCGAAGACGCCCGACTTGCTCATCTGCGTCACATCCGCCAGCGCACCGATGGACAAGCCTTCCAGGCCCATGTGCGAAGCCAGACCCAGCGCGGCATCAAGGATGGTGGCGCGGGTCTGCTGGCCTTTTTGCAGGGAACGCGCCACGCGCACCGGCTTGGCGGCGCGCAGCGGGGCGGCTTTCTTGGCGGGGACGGGGAGCGTGGACACAGAGGCGGGAATAAAACGAACGGTCGTTCTATTTTGCAGGTCGCTTCCCGAACCGCGCCAGCCCAGGCCCTTGATTTCCTAGGGCGATATGTCTAATACGCCCGACAACCTAGGGATGACCCTGATGAAACCTGGCCCATCGCCCAGCCTTGCGCCGCTGGACGCGGTCAAGTCGGGTCGGTCCCGGGGGGACGGCGATGCCTGCCGGCGCGGCCGTCAAGCACATCGCCCGACGGGCCGGCTTGGGGGCGGCCCGGCGCTCGGCCCAGGGTTTCGGGCGTCCGGAACGCCGTTGTCATGAACCCACGCTTGAGCCCTGGCCCGGTTCTCGCTAGGCTCTGGTGCTGAAGAAGGAACGTCCCCGAGTTGACCCGACACCCGTGGGGGCGCCCTTCCAGGAGGTTGACGCCTGTGGATGTACTCCAACTCGATGTCTCCGGCCGGCCCCAGGCCTGGATCACCACGCGGGAAGCCGCGGTGCTCTACGCCAGCGACGGCGTGGCCTGGACGCTTGGCGAGCCCTGCCAGGTGCTGCGCGGCGGCTGGCAGCGCGTGACCGGCCGGCAGTCGCGCATCGAGGTGCACTCCATCATTGCCGTGCGCGGCGCGGTGCCCAGCCGGGCCTGGCGCCAAGCGCCGGCGCTGACGAACAGCAAGCTCTTCGTGCGCGACCGATTCATCTGCGCCTATTGCGGCCACCACTGCCTGCCCGAGGACCTGACGCGCGAGCACATCCACCCCACCTCGCGCGGCGGCTACGACAGCTGGATGAACTGCATCACCGCCTGCCGCCCCTGCAACGGCCGCAAGGGCAGCCGCCTGCCCGAAGAGGCGAACATGAGTCTGCTTTACCTGCCCTACGTGCCCAACCTGCACGAGGACATGATCCTGCGCGGCCGCCGCATCCTGGCCGACCAGATGGAGTTCCTGCTCGCCAGCGTGCCGCGCAGTTCGCGCCTTCACGGTTGAGCGAGCGGTTGACCGCCAAGCGGTAAAGAGTTGTAGCTGCGGGTCCCCAACAGTCAACGGGCGGACAATTCGACACGTTGGGCAGCTGTTTTGCCCAAGGAGAAAACAACCATGTCCAAGCTCATGACTTCCCTCACCCTGGCTGCGGCCCTGGTGCTTTCCGCCTGCTCCACGACCAGCCCCGACGTCGTCCAACGCGGTGACGCGCAGCGCCTGTCGCAGGTCCAGGACGCCACCGTGCTGTCCTCGCGCCCCGTCACCGTGGACGGCTCCCAGAGCGGCGTCGGCGCCGTGGCCGGCGGCGTGACCGGCGCCATTGCCGGCGGTTCTGTCGGCGGCCGCCGTGAAGGCCAGATCGTCGGCGTCATCGGCGCCGTGGCTGGTGCCGTCATCGGCAACGCCATCGAGCGCTCGGCCACCCGTGAAGACGCGCTGGAAATCATCGTCCAGCTGCGCAACGGCGAGCGCCGCGCCATCATCCAGGCCAAGGGGACCGAGGCCTTCAACAGCGGCGACCCCGTCGTGCTGGTGACCACCGGCGGCAAGACCCGCGTGACGCGCGCGCCGGCCATCGTGCCTGCCGCGCCGGCCGCCAACAGCTGATCCGCCACTGCTCGTTCATGGGCCGATGTCCCGAACAGGGACAATCCGCCCATGAACATGAAGAAAACCGATCTGGAACGCCTGGCCGGCCTGAAGCTGGACAGCGCCATGCGCGGCAAGGCAACGCCCGGCCGCTTCGGCGCTGCAGCCGCTGCGCTGCCCGACCGCAAGGCCCAGCGCAAGCTGGACTCCGCCGCGGGCCTCGTTCCGTTTGCCTGCAAGCTGCCCGCCGAACTGACCGAGCAGTTGCGCGAACGCGCAGTTGGCCACGACGGCGGCCTGAACGTCTTGGTGGCTGAACTGCTCGCCAAGGGTTTGAAGGCATGAGCGAGGTCGACGAACCCGTCTTCGAAGCCCGCCTGTGGCGCGACAACGGCTGGACGGCGCAGGTCATCAAGAACGAGGACGACGAGGGCTGGGCGGTCGCGATGTTCAAGGCCGGCGAGAACGAGCCCGCACTCGTCGGCCCCTGGACCATGGGCCGCGACAAGAAGAATCCCAAGCCGCTGGACGTCAACGCCTTCAACACCCTGGTGAAGACGGCCTCCGAGGTGCTGCGCCGCCACGAGCAGCAACTGCACGCCCAGCTCAACAAGGCGCTCTACGTGGCCCGGGACGGCGCCTGGCTGAAGGTCACGCTGGAGATCGTGCCCGCCGAGGACGACCCCTACGCCTGGCTGGCCGCCTACGACGCCGCCGGCGAGCGGCTGGCGCAGGTCAAGGTGGCGGCGGGCTTCAAGCTCAGCCAGTCTGCCGCCGAGGCCTGGGTGGACAACGGCTACGAGCGCCCTGCCGGCCGGGACTGACTGCAGGTCCGTTTGCGGCCAGACGCGAGCCCGCTGCGTCTGAAGAATGGCGTGCATCCACCGACCAGAGCACGCCATGTCGTTCCGCATCACCGGGCTGTCTGCCCAACCCTTCGAGCATCTTTTCGGCCTGAGCGAGGCAGAGCTGGCCGCCTACGGCGCACTGCGCTTTCACGGTGAAGGCCTGCCTGACCGCGTGGAGCTGCGCGACACCATCGGCGACGAGACCGTCCTGCTCCTCAACCACGAGCACCAGCCCGCCGACACACCGTTTCGCTCGCGTCATGCGATCTTCGTGCGCGAGCAGGCCGGCTCACCCTTCGATGCCGTCGACACCGTGCCCGAGGCCCTGCGGAGCCGCCTGCTGTCGCTGCGGGCCTTCGACGCGGCCGGCCTGATGGTCGACGCCGATGTCGTCGACGGCACGGCGGTGGAGGGCCTCATCGAGCGCCTGCTGGCGCAGCCCAAGGTCGCCTACGTCCACGCCCACTTCGCGCGCCGCGGCTGCTATGCGGCGTTGATCCGAAGCGCCTGAAGGCGCACGAAAGCCAGCGCCGTCTCATCACGCGGCAATGTGGCGACGCGGCTGCCGTCTGGCGCGATGACGACGCTGGCGCCAAAGCCTTGCGGCCCAGGCAGATTCAAGCCTTCGGGCCAGTTGCTCTGCAGCACCCAGGCGCCCAGACCCAGGGCCATGGCGCGGGCTCCTTCACGATAGGCCGCGCACAACGCCGCCTGCTCGGCATCGCTTTCGCCGATGTAGCTCGGCCAGAAGATCAGCCGGGGCTTGTCGCCATGCCCGGACAGTTCGGGCACCAGCTCGGCGCCATCCAACATCTCGCGGCACAGCACCGAAGTCACGAGCCAGCCGCCGATCTCGGTCCAACGCCGCGCGCCACCTGGCGCGAAGAAGGTCGCTTCGCTAGTCGTGAGACCGCGTTTGTGCACGCGGCCGAGTTCGCGGCCGGCGGCGTCGATGTAGACGTGACTGTTGAAGACGGCCCCGCCCTCCCCCAACGTCGGCAGGCCGACGGCGGCGGCGACGCCAAGCCGGGCACAGGCCGCGCGCAGCTGCAATTCGGCGTCAGCCAGCGCGGCTGCGTCCAGCAGTTCCGGCAGGCGGCGGTGAAAGCCCGTGAGCGCCAGCTCCGTGCAGACACAGCCGTCGGCGCCGGCCGCCGCTGCGGCCTCCAGGGCCGCCAGCGTCTCGGCTAGATTGCCGGCCAGCGTCCAGTCCATGCGCGGCTGGGAGATGGCCCACCGCAGCGCCGTCACGCAGCGATCTCGAAGCTCAGCCCCGCGCGCGCCTGCAGCCGGCGCACCAGCGCCAGACCCATGGCGCTGCCAGGTGTCCAGACGCCGCCCGGCGCCGCGTCGCGACCCACGTCCTGCAGCAGGCACAGCGCGGCCTCGCTGATCATCTTGCTGGTCGAGCCATAGCCGGGGTCACGGTCGCCCTTGACGATGGCGCGCAGCGTCTGGCCGCTGGCGGACTTCCCGGTGAACCAGAGCTGGTAGTGCCCGGCTTCGCGTGCGGCCGCGTCCGGGCCGTCGCCGGGCTGCGTCAGCACGAAGCGGCGCAACAGCGCGCGCGTCGGCGCCAGGCCCAGGCCCAGGTTCTGTAGCTTGGTGAAGCGGGCCAGCGCGCCAGCCTTGCGGCGGCCCTTGTCGCCCTGGCCGGGTTTGCCGGTCAGCAGCTTCTCGCTGTAGACAAAGCCTTCGCCCCAGGGGTGGCCGCGCAGCGCGTTGCTGCGGTGGATGTTCTTGGTGTTGATCGTCGCCATCATGAACGGTCCGCACCAGGCGTCGGCCCAGTCGTCGAAGTCGGCACCCTGGTCATCGGGCTGGCGCGGGCCCTTGAATCCCGGCGTCAGCGCAAACGGGTTGGCCATCAGCTTGGACAGCCCTGGCTGGCGGCGCACGGCCTCGATGGTTTCCATCATGCTGGCCAGCGTGCCGCCCGAGGCCGCGCCCTTGAGGCGTGCGACGCGGCCGCGCACCTCGGGCAGCGGTGCGCCAAAGCGCGCCTGCGCCTCGGCCTGCAGGTAGACCACGCCGAGGTCGAAGGGGATGGAGTCGAAGCCGCAGGAGAAGACGATGCGCGCGCCGCTGCGCTTTGCCAGCGGCGTCAGCTTTTCGACCATGCGGGCCATCCACAGCGGCTCGCCGCACAGGTCGACGTAGTCAGTACCCTCTTCGGCGCACGCGGTGGCGAGCGGTTCGCCGTGCAGCTGATAGGGGCCGACCGTCGTGATGACGGCCCGCGTGCGCCTGACCAAGGCCTTGAGCGCGGCGGCATCGCCAGCATCCGCCTGCAGCAATGCGACTGAGAGCGGCAGGTGCAGCTCGTCGCGCACCTTGGCCAGCTTGTCCAGGCTGCGCCCGGCAATGGCCCAGCGCGCACCGGCCGCGCCGCTGAGGTGCAGATATTCCGCGACGAGGCGGCCGGTGAAACCAGTCGCACCGAAGACGATCAGGTCGAATTCCTTGTTGTCGCTCACGCCGCCTTGCCTTTCATGGCCAGCCAGTCGCTGCGCAGCAGGCCCAGCGAATGGCAGTCCACATACTCGCCGGCCACGAAGACGATGCCGCGCTGGATGCCCTCGTGCTTGAAGCCGCACTTCTCGGCCACGCGCCGCGAGGCATGGTTGTACACGGACATGCCGCAAGACAGGCGGTTCACCGGCCAGTTCTCGAACAGGTAGTCCACCAACAAGCCGGCTGCCTCGCTGGCCAGGCCCTGGCCGCGCATGGCGACGTCGGCCATCGTCCAGCCGATCTCGCGCGCCGTCGTGTAGCGGGCCGCCGCAAAGTGCACCACGTCGCCGATGACGCTGCCGTCGATGAGGTGGCAGATCAGCAGGCGCTCGGCGTCCTCGTTGGCAAAGCCGTTGTCCTTCCAACGCTTGTCCACCGCATGCGGCGTCATCATCCGCGTGCTTGCAAAGGGGCCGCTCACCAGCGGGTCACCCAGGGTGCGCTTGAGCCAAGGCAGGTCGTCCTCCGTCACATGGCGCAGGCCGACGCGTTGTCCTCTCAGCATGAATTCCGTCCTTGAATGAAAAAGCCCGGCCTGAGCCGGGCCTGCGCAAAGTGTCGCCGCTTAGAAATGAATCCCGCGCATCATCTGCTGCATCGCAATCGCTTCGGGTGACAGCCCCGACTTGCCCGACTTGTCGCCCTTGGCTGCGGAGCTATCGGGGAACATGCGGAAGGTCGTGTTCATGACGATCTGCGCGATGCGCGGCGCTGCGGCATGCAGCATTTCGCCAGAGATGCCCAGCTTCGTGGCGATACGCACCGGCTTGTTGATGCAGGCCTGCGCAATCATGTCGCCGGCCTCCTCGGGCGCCAGCGTCGGCACGTTCTTGTAGATCGCGGTCGGCGCAATCATGGGCGTGCGCACCAGCGGCATGTTGATGGTGGTGAAGGTCACGCCGGTGTCGGCGAACTCGCTGGAGGCGCAGCGCGTCCAGGCGTCCAGGGCGGCCTTGCTGGCCACGTAGGCGCTGAAGCGCGGCGCGTTGGTCAGCACGCCGATGGAGCTGATGTTGACGACGTGGCCCTTCTTCTTGGCCACCATGCCGGGCAGCAGGCCCATGGTCACGCGCAGGCAGCCGAAGTAGTTCAGCTCCATCGTGCGCTGGAAGTCATGGAAGCGGTCGTAGCTGCTCTCGATGGCACGGCGGATGGAGCGGCCGGCATTGTTGATGAGGAAGTCGACGCCGCCGAACTCTTCCGTGCACCACTTGATGAGCCCGGCGCAGCCCGCCTCGTCGGCGATGTCGCAGGCGAAGCTGTGGATCTTGGCGTCCTTGCCGGCCTTGTCCTGGATCTCCTTGACCGCCTCGGCCAGCTTGACCTCGTCACGCGCGCAGATCAGCGTGATGGCGCCGGCCTCGGCAAACTTGATGGCCGCAGCCAGGCCGATGCCGGACGAACCACCCGTCACCAGCACCACCTTGCCGCCGGTCGCACCGCGCAGCGAGCGGTCGATGAACAGCGCCGGGTCGAGATGACGCTCCCAGTAGTCCCACAGCCGCCAGGCGTAGTCGTTCAGGTCGGGGCAGGCGATGCCCGAACCCTTGAGCACAGCCTCGGTGTCGCGGCAATCGAAGCGGGTCGGGTAGTTGATGAAGGAGAACATGTCCTCGGGGATGCCGAGGTCCTTCATCACCGCGTTGCGGATGCGGCGCACCGGCGCCAGCGCCATCAAGCCCTTCTTGACGCTCTTGGGGATGAAGCCCAGCAGCGCCGCGTTGATGAACAGGTTCATCTTGGGCGCATGCGCGGCCTTGCTGAAGATGTCCAGCACGTCGCCGACGCGGTAGCCCTGCGGGTCCACCAGGTGGTAGCAGCCCTGGCTCTTGTGGACCTTGTGCGAGATGTGGTCCAGCGCGTCAACGACGAAGTCCACCGGCACGATGTTGATGCGGCCGCCCTCCAGGCCGATGCTGGGCATCCACGGCGGCAGGATCTGGCGCATGCGCTGGATCAGCTTGAAGAAGTAGTAAGGCCCGTCGATC
>Ga0187845_1001538_pt1 | contig 13126 bp, 8 predicted proteins | sample SpaLakP09_SKY_68_FD_134515 | JGI IMG/M metagenome (GOLD analysis project Ga0187845, IMG submission 134515) | Oligotrophic lake water microbial communities from Sparkling Lake, Wisconsin, USA - SP09_SKY_68 | ecosystem: Environmental > Aquatic > Freshwater > Lake | place: USA: Sparkling Lake... | reverse complement strand
TAGCCCCCGCGCCGTCTCCTACAGGTTCAGCAGCGCCGGATCGCCGCCTTGGGCGGTGATGTTGACGCTGACCGCCCGCTCGACCGCATAGCGCAGGAGGGCGTGGGGGCCGCCGGCCTTGGGGCCGGTGCCCGACAGGCCTTCGCCGCCGAACGGCTGCACGCCGACCACCGCGCCGGTCATCGAGCGGTTCACATAGGTGTTGCCGGCCGGGACCAGGCGCTGGACGTCGGCGGCAAAGCTCTCGATCCGCGAATGGATGCCGAGCGTCAGGCCATAGCGGCGGGCCGCCAGGGCCCCGGCGACCTGTTCGAGGTCCTCGGGCCGATAGCGCACGACGTGCAGCACCGGGCCGAACACCTCGCGCTCGAGGAAGTCGGCGGCCGGGATCTCGGCCAGCACCGGGGCAAAGAAGGTGCCGGCGGCCGGGGCCTGCAGGGCGTGCAACACCTTCGCCTCGCGCTTGAGGCGGTCGAGATGGGTTTCGAGCGCGCCCCTGGCCTCGGCGTCGATCACCGGGCCGACATCGGTGGTGGCCGAGGCCGGATCGCCCAGCACCAGGGCGTCCATCGCCCCCTTCAGGCCGTCGATGATGTGGTCGGCGGTGTCGCGGGGCAGGAACAGCAGGCGCAGGGCCGAGCAGCGCTGGCCGGCCGAACCGAAGGCCGAGACGATGACGTCGTCGATCACCTGCTCGCGCTGGGCGGTGGTGTCGACAAACATGCCGTTCAGCCCGCCGGTCTCGGCGATGAACGGGACGATCGGGCCCTGACGGGCGGCGAGCGTCTGGTTGATCCGCCAGGCGGTTTCGGTGCCGCCGGTGAAGGCCACGCCGTCGAGGCCCGGATGGGCGGTGAGGGCCGCGCCGACCGTCTCGCCGCGACCCGGCAGCAGGGCCAGCAGGTCGGGGTTCAGGCCGGCGGCGTGATAGAGCTTCACGGCCTCGGTGGCGATCAACGGGGTCTGCTCGGCGGGCTTGGCCAGCACGGCATTGCCGGCCGCCAGGGCCGCCGCGATCTGGCCCGTAAAGATGGCCAGCGGGAAGTTCCAGGGGCTGATGCAGACAAAGACGCCGCGACCGGCCAGCCGCAGGACGTTGGTCTCGCCGACCGGGCCCTTCAGCAGTTCGCCCTCGCCGAACTGGTCCTCGGCCAGCACCGCATAGTAGCGGCAGAAGTCGACGGCCTCGCGCACCTCGGCAATGCCGTCGGCCAGGGTCTTGCCGGCTTCGCGCGACAGGATCGCGATCAGGCGATCCGTGTTGGCTTCCAGCGCGTCGCCCAGGGCCCGCAGCACCCTGGCGCGTTCGGCCCCGCCGGCCCGGTCCCAGGCCGGTTGCGCGGCGCGGGCCAGGGCGAAGGCCTGGTCGATCTGCGGCTCCAGGGCCTCGGACACGGCCCCGACCACGCGGGTCTCATCGGCCGGGCTGACGACGGGCAGGGGCGGGGTTCCGGCGGTCAGGCGGCCGCCGACCAGCGGACCAGCCGACAGGGTCTGCGCATCGAGCGCCGTCACCGCATCGGCCAGCCGCGCACGTTCGGCCAGAACCGACAGGTCGATGCCGGCCGCATTGCGACGGCGCGGGCCATAGACCTCGATCGGGGTGGGGATCTTGGCGTGACGGTCGGGATGGGCCTCGACCACGTCGATCGGGTCGACCACGACCTTCTCGACCGGCACCCGCTCGTCGAGCAGGGCGTGGACGAAGCTGGTATTGGCCCCGTTCTCCAGCAGGCGGCGGACCAGATAGGGCAGCAGATCCTCGTGACCGCCCACCGGGGCATAGGCCCGCAGGGTGATGCCGTCATAAAGGTCGTCAGCCGCCTTGTAGAGCGCCTCGCCCATGCCGTGCAGGCGCTGGTGCTCGATCTTCACGCCGGCGTTCTTGGCCATGCGCACCACGGCCGCCAGGGTATGGGCGTTATGGGTGGCGAACTGGGCATAGAGGTGCGGGGCGGCGTCGATCAGGGCCCGGGCATTGACCAGATAGGACAGGTCGGTGGCGGGCTTGGTGGTGAACACCGGATAGTCCGGGCGACCGGCGACCTGGGCGCGCTTGATCTCGCTGTCCCAGTAGGCGCCCTAGACGAGGCGGACCATCAGGCGGCGGCCGGTCGCTTCGGACAGGGCCCGCAGGCGGGCGATCACCTCGCCGCAGCGCTTCTGATAGGCCTGCACGGCCAGGCCCAGGCCCTGCCAGTCGGCCAGATCGGGCTCGCGGCACAGGCGGTCCAGCAGCTTCAGCGACAGGGCCAGACGGTCGGCCTCTTCGGCGTCGATGGTGAAGTTCAGGTTGTGGCGGGCGGCGATTTTGGCCAGGCGCAGGGTGCGGGGATAGAGCTCTTCCCAGACGCGGTCCTCGTGGGTGGCCTCATAGCGCGGGCACAGGGCCGACAGCTTGACCGATACGCCGTGACCGGCTTCCGGACCGGCACCCTTCGACAGCTTGCCCACGGTCTCGATGGCGTCGGCATAGGACTTTTCATAGCGGGCGGCGTCAGCGGCGGTGCGGGCCCCTTCGCCCAGCATGTCGAAGCTGCACATGTCGCCGTCAGCGGCGGCGCGCTTGATGGCGGCCTCGATGGTGCGACCCAGCACGAACTGTTCGCCCATGATGCGGATGGCCTGGCCGACGGCGGCGCGGATCACCGGCTCGCCCAGACGGCCGGCGATCTTCTTGATGAAGCCCGGCAGGTCGCGCTGGGCCTCGTCGTCGGGCTCGACGATCTTGCCGGTCAGCATCAGGCCCCAGGTCGAGGCGTTGACGAACAGGCTGTCGGAGCCGCCCAGGTGGCTGGCCCAGTCGGCCGAGCCGATCTTTTCGGCGATCAGCTTGTCGCGGGTGTCATCGTCGGGGGTGCGCAGCAAGGCCTCGGCCAGGCACATCAGGGCCAGGCCCTCGCGGGTGCCGAGGCTGAACTCCTGCAGGAAGCTCTCGACCACGCCCTGTTTGCGGACGCTGCGGCGGGCCCCGCGGACCAGGGCCTCGGCCTCGGCCCGGACGGCGGCGCGGTCCTCGCTGGACAGGGCGTTGGCGGCCAGAAGGTCGGCGATCACGGCCGCTTCGTCGCGATACTTGCCGGTGTCGAGGCTGTCCCAGTCGGTCATGTGCGTCCCTGTCGCTGGCCGTCTTCGCGGGCAGGGCCCGACCTGGCGGCTTGGTCTGTGATCAACGGTATATGTACGCTTGGACCAAATGTGCTTCGTTTGTGAGGCTCTAGAGCCGTACGATCTTCGGCAAAGATGCTGCCCGCCGCAGCTTTGCTCCATGCCGTTGCGGAGTCGGTTCAGGGGCTCTGCGGCCGCTCAGCATGATCTGGAACAGGAGAGGTGGGAAGGGACATGACTGGGGGGGAGGTCGCATGTCCCTTCCGCTCTCGGCACCACCCTGGGGGGAGGGCGGCGCTGGGGTTCCCGCCGGGGCGGGAACGGTCCCCGTTTCAGGCTCCGGGCGGCGTCAGGGGGAGTGACGACCGTGCGAAGCGCTTGAGGACGATCAAAGGTGTAGCGTGGCTTTGGCTGAATGTGCTTTGCTTTCGGAATCCAATTTCCGAACATTCTTCGACAAAAGGCGCAAATGGCCAGTTCTGCTCTTGATGACACCGATCGCAGGCTGCTGAAGGTTCTGCAGGCTGACGGCCGCATCACCAATGCCGAGCTGGCCAAGCAGTGCCACCTGTCGCCCGCCGCCACCTTCGACCGGGTCCGCCGCCTGCGCGAGCGCGGCTTCATTACCGGCTATGCGGCCCTGCTGGACCCGGCCAAGGTCGACCGCGCCCTGCTGATCTTCGTCGAGGTGGTGCTGGACCGCACGACCGGTGAGGTGTTCGAGGACTTTGCCCGCGCCGTGCGCCGCGCCCCCGAGATCCTCGAATGTCACATGGTGGCCGGCGGCTTTGACTATCTGATCAAGGCCCGGGTGCGCGACATGGAAGCCTATCGCGGCTTCCTCGGCGACATCCTCGTCAAGATGCCCGGCGTCCGTGAGACCCGGACCTATGCGGTGCTGGAAGAGGTCAAGAGCACGGTGCAGTTGCCGCTGTAGGGGGCTGTCTAGAACTCTTCCCAGCTGTCCACGGCCACGGCGGTGTTGCCACGCACCGGCGGGGCGGAGGGCCGCGCGCGCGGAGCGGGGGCGTGGGAGCCCGGGCGACTGGCCGGTGCGCGGGCCGGAGCGCGCGTCGGGGCCGCGCGGCCGTGGCCGGCGCTGGTCCGGAAGCGGGCGATCATCTGGCGCAGCTCGGCGGCTTCGGTCTGCAGGTTGGCCGAGGCGGCCGTGGTCTCTTCGACCATGGCGGCATTCTGCTGGGTCACCTGGTCCATCTGGTTGACCGCGACATTGACCTCGTTGAGGCCGGTGGCCTGCTCGCGGGACGACTGGGCGATCTCGGTGATCAGGCTGTCGATCTGGCTGACCTTGCTGACGATGCCGCTCAGGGCCCGGCCGGTCTCGCCGACCAGCTTGACGCCGCGTTCGACCTGGGCCGAGCTGTTGGCGATCAGGACCTTGATCTCCTTGGCCGCATCGGCCGAGCGCTGGGCCAGGGCCCGCACTTCCTGGGCGACGACGGCAAAACCTCGTCCGGCCTCACCGGCCCGGGCCGCCTCGACCCCGGCATTGAGGGCCAGCAGGTTGGTCTGGAAGGCGATCTCGTCGATGACGCCGATGATCTGGTTGATCTGGCTCGAGCCGGTCTCGATCTCGTCCATGGCCGTAACGGCACCGCTGACGATCTCGCCCGACTTGGCCGCGTCCACCCGGGCCTCAGAGGCGGCGCCGGCCGCCTGCTTGGCTCCCTCGGCGCTGCGGTTCACGGTCGAGGTAATCTCGTCGAGCGCGGCGGCGGTTTCCTCAAGGCTCGCGGCCTGCTGCTCGGTTCGGCGGGACAGGTCGTCTGCGGCCCGGCTGATCTCGTCGGCCCCGGCCCCGACGCTCTGGATCACGCTGGCCACCCCGCCCATGGTCTCGTCCAGGGCGCTGATGGCCGCATTGAAGTCGTCGCGCACCTTCTGGAACTGGGGATCGATCGGCCGGTCCATCCGGTAGGCCAGGTCGTTTGCGGCCAGGCTCTCCAGCGCATCGGCCAGTTGTTCGACGGCCTCCACGCGGCCGGTGATCACGGTCGCGAACTTGACCACCTTGGCCACCCGTCCCCGGGCATCGAAGACCGGATTGTAGGAGGCCTGGATCCAGACGGTCCGTCCGCCCTTGCCGATCCGCTTGAATTCGGCGGCGACGAATTCCCCGGCGTTCAGCTTTTTCCAGAAGGCGTCATAGTCCGCCGAGCGGGCGTCTTCCGGGGCGACAAACATCCGGTGATGCTGGCCCTTGATCTCTGAAAGCGTGTAGCCGAGCGCCTGGAGGAAGTTGTCGTTGGCGTCGAGGACCAGGCCCTGCGGGGTGAACTCGATGACCGCCTGAACCCGGCCGATCGCCGCAAGCTTGGCGTCGTTCTCGGCCGCGCGCTGCTTCTGCTCGGTGATCACCGAGGCGACCTTGACCACCCGCGTGACCTTACCGGCGGCATTGCGGACGGGCGTGTAGGCGGCCTGGATCCAGACCTCGGTCCCGCCCTTGCCGATCCTCAGATAGTCGCGCTGCACGAACTCGCCCCGCGCCAGTCTGGCCCAGAAGTCGCGATAGTCCTGGCTCTGGCGGTAGTCGGCGTCGACAAACAGGCTGTGGTGCTTGCCGATGATCTCGGAGCGTTCGTAGCCCATGGCCCGGCAGAAGTTGGCATTGGCGGTGAGGATCGTGCCTGTGGCGTCGAACTCGATGGTGGCCAGCGAACGGTCGAGCGCCGCCAGGGTTTCAGCAGCCTTGCCGCCGAAGGCATTGCCGAGGTCGAGCATCGCATGCGTCCAAGTTCGAGGGATGTTTCCGCAAACGATTGAACAAAGGTATGCCTAAAGAAGGGTAAACCACCCGGGCGCATCTTCCGCTGCGTCACCTCTGTCAACTCAAAATGGGTAATTCCGTATGCGGAGTGTGGTCATTCGGCTGCCGATCGCCCCGCTGCGCCACCGCCCCGGACCAGCACGCGGTAGCCCCAGGCCGGCAGGGTGATGGCCGTGGTGTTCTCGAGGGTCATCGCCTCGCCGCTGAACGCATCGACATAGGCCCCGAGGTGATGGCTGCCCGTGAAGGTGACGCTGCGGGCCTGGCCGCTGAAATTGATCGCCGCAAACACCTGGTCACCCTCGACCCGGCGGAAGAAGCTCAGGACCTTGCCGGGCGCGCTGTTGACCACCGAATGCATGCGCCCGCCCCACTGGCCGTTCCACAGGGCCCTGTTGGCGTGCTTGAGAGCAAACAGGGTCTTGAACAGCCGGCCCTGCGGATGTTCGCGCCAGACGATGGGGTCGCGCTCGAAGAAGGCCAGGCGCTTCTCGTTGCCGGCTTCCTGGCCGTTATAGATCAGCGGCAGGCCTTCCCCGACCACCGACAGCACAATGGCCGCCTCACGGGCCGGGCCGAACCACTCGAACTCGGTGCCCTCCCAGGCATTCTGGTCGTGGTTGGAGGTCATGACCAGCCGCATCGCCTCGCGCGGATAGGCGCTTTCGTTCCACGAATAGAAGACGAACAGGGCGTTCACGTCGGCCTCGCCCCGCGCGATCTTGCGCATCGCCTCGCTCCAGCTCCAGGCATAGCTGGCGTCGAAGGCGGCATAGTGGACGTCGCGCATTTCCCATTCGGCCAGCAGGAAGACCGGCTTGATGGTCTCGAGCTGCGCGCGGGCGGTTTCCCAGAAGTCCAGCGGCACGAAGCCGGCGACATCGGCGCGGAAGCCGTCGATATCGGCCTCGCGAACCCAGTACATCATGGCCTCGGTCATGTACTGGCGGGTCTCGGCCTTGGCGTAGCTGAGATTGATGATGTCCGACCAGTCCCACCACGGCGTCGGGCGGAAGTGGCCGTCGAGGTCGCGTTCGTACCAGTCAGGGTGCTGGACGGTGAGGGGATTGTCCCAGGCGGTGTGGTTGGCCACCCAGTCGAGAATGACTTGCAGGCCCAGGCGGTGAGCCTCGGCGGTAAGGCCTTCAGGTCGTCCAGCGTGCCGAGCTCGGGATTGACGCTGTAATAGTCCTTCACCGAATAGGGACTGCCCAGGGTGCCCTTGCGGTTCTTCACCCCGATCTCGTGGATCGGCATCAGCCAGATCACGTCGGCCCCCAGGGCCTTGAGGCGCGGTAGCTGGGCCGTGGCGGCCTTCAGCGTGCCTTCCTTCGTGAACTGGCGGGTGTTGAGCTGATAGAGAACGGCGTTCTTCGACCATTCGGGATGGGTCAGGCGCACGGCGGGCTTGGGCGCATAGAGCGTGTCCGAGCGGGCCGGCGAGGCGGTGGCCACGGCCACCATGGACAGCAAAGTGGCGCAAACAATCCCGGCCCAGGTCATCGCCGTTTTCATCAAGATCCCTCCCACCGGGCATTTTGCGGACCGTAGCACCAGAAAAGGATGATGCAAACGTTTGCAAACTGGCTGAAGGCGGCGTTAGGGCTGTTTCGCGACGGCCGCTTTCGGGGAGGGGGAAGAGGCGCGCCCCTGGGTTTGGGGGGGAGGAGCACGCCTCTTCCGTTCGCCGGCGTCGGGTTGGGGGGGACGCCGCGAACACCCCCGGCCGGAACCGGGGGAACCAAAAGGGTCCGTCAGGCGGCGGGCGCGCCGCCGCCGAGGACCTTGTAGAGCGTTACCCGATTGCCGGCCTGGATCAGCCGTGCGGCGATCAGGCCCTGCCGGGCGGCGTAGAGGGTGCGCTGGGCGTCCAGCAGGGTGAGGCTGGAGTCGAGCCCGGCCTCCTTGCGGGCCCGGGCCAGGCGCTGGCTGTCGGCGGCGGCGGCCACCAGCCGTTCCTGGGCGGCGACCCGGTCGGTGATGGTGTCGCGCACCGCCAGGGCGTCGGCCACTTCGCGGAAGGCCGTCTGGACGGTCTTTTCATAGGTGGCCACGGCGATGCCCTGACCGGCCCTGGCGCTGTCCAGCCCGGCCCTGTTGGCCCCGCCGGCAAAGATCGGCAGGCTGACGGCCGGGGCAAAGCTCCAGGTTCCGGTACCGTTGCCGAACAGGTCGCCCAGCGCGCCGCTGGCCGCTCCGGTCGAGGCGGTCAGGCTGATGCGCGGGAAGAAGGCCGCCCGGGCCGCGCCGATATCGGCATTGGCCGCCGCCAGCTGGTGCTCGGCGGCGAGCACGTCGGGGCGACGGGTCAGGACGTCGGAGACCATGCCCGGCGGCAGGTCGGCCAGGATCTGGGCGGTGACCAGGCCCCCGGCCGGCAGCAGGTCGTCGGGAATGTCGGTGCCGACCACCAGCCGCAGGGCGTTCCGGTCCTGGTTCACCTGGGCGACATAGGCGGCGACATCGGCCCGGGCCTGTTCGGTCAGGGTCTGGGCCTGGCGCAGGTCCAGGGTCCCGGCCGTACCGGCCTCGACCCGGGCCTGGGTCAGCTTCAGCGAGTCCTCGCGAGCCGCCAGGGTGTCACGGGCCAGCTGCAGCAGGTCCTCGTCGGCGGCCAGGGTCAGCCAGGCCCCGGCGGTCTGGGCGATCAGGCTGATCTGCGCCGAGCGGGCGTTTTCGCGCACTGCCAGCCAGTTTTGCAGCGCCGCCTGGTTGAGGCTGCGGACCCGGCCGAACAGGTCCAGCTCATAGGCGCTCAGGCCGACGCTGGCGCTGTACTGCTCGGTCTCGAGCGCCGCGCCGGTCTGGCTGACCGAGGCCGGCGTGCGGCTGTTGGTGCCCGAGACGGTGCCGTTGATCCCCGGCAGCAGGGCGGCGCGCTGCACGCCGTAGCGGGCGCGGGCCTGCTCGATGTTCAGCAGGGCCACCCGCAGGTCGCGGTTTTCTTTCAAGGCCAGATCGATGGTCCCGGCCAGACGGGGGTCGGTGAAGACCCCCCGCCAGGCCAGGTCGGCGGCCGAGGCGACGGTCTCGGCCTGCGGCGCCGGCCAGGTCTGGGCCACTGGAAGGGTGGGCCGGACGGTGGTTGGGGCCAGGGTGCAGGCGGTCAGGGACGTGGCCGCCAGCAGGGTCAGGGTGAGGTTGCGAAGCAAGGTCATGTCAGTGCCCCTCGGCCGGGATCGCGGGCGTCTCGTCGACGCGCCTGGGCTTGGGTTTGAAGGTCTTCTCGACGATCACGAAGAACAGCGGGACGAAGAAGATCGCCAGCAGGGTCGCCGAGATCATGCCGCCGATGACGCCGGTGCCGATGGCGTGCTGGCTGCCGGAGCCCGCCCCGTTGGAAATCGCCAGAGGCAGGACGCCGAAGATGAAGGCCAGCGAGGTCATGATGATCGGTCGAAGGCGGATGCGGACGGCCTCCAGCGTCGCCTCGATCAGGCCCATGCCCTTCTCGTGCAGGTCCTTGGCGAACTCGACGATCAGGATGGCGTTCTTGGCGGCCAGACCCATGGTGGTCAGCAGACCGACCTGGAAATAGACGTCGTTGGACAGGCCGCGCAGGGTGGTGGCCAGCAGGGCCCCAACGACGCCCAGCGGGATGACCATGATCACCGACAGCGGGATTGACCAGCTCTCATAGAGGGCCGCCAGCAGCAGGAAGACGACCAGGATCGACAGGGCGTAGAGGGCCGGTGCCTGGTTGCCCGACTCCCGTTCCTGGGCCGACAGGCCGGTCCATTCATAGCCGATGCCCGGGGGCAGCTTGGCGGCGATCTCTTCCATGGCCGCCATGGCCGCGCCGGAGCTCTGGCCGGGTGCCGGGGTGCCCTGGATATTGACCGAGGACAGACCGTTATAGCGCTCCAGACGCGGCGAGCCGTAGGTCCACTGGGTGGTGGCAAAGGCCGAGAAGGGCACCATCTGGCCGCTGCTGTTGCGCACGAACCAGCGGTTCAGGTCCTCGGGCTTCATGCGGAACGGCGCGTCGGCCTGGACAAAGACCTTCTTGATCCGGCCCCGGTCGATGAAGTCATTGACGTAGGAGCCGCCGAGCGCGGTGCTGAGGGCCGAGTTGATGTCGGCGGTGGTCAGGCCCATGGCCCCGGCCTTGGCCTGGTCGACATCGATCCGCAGCTGCGGGGTGTCGTCCTGGCCGTTGGGGCGGACGCCGGCCAGGACCGGGTTCTGGGCCGCCATGCCGAGCACCATGTTGCGGGCATTGATCAGGGCCTCGTGACCGACGCCGCCGGTGTCCTGCAGCTGGAAGTCGAAGCCCGAGGCATTGCCCAGCTCCTGCACGGCCGGCGGCACGATCGGGAAGACCATGGCGTCGCGGATCTGCGAGAAGGCCCCGAAGGCCCGGCCTGCCACAGCGGCGGCCTTCAGGTCCGGGCTCTTGCGCTCGTCAAACGGCTTGAGGCTGATGAAGGCCAGGCCCGCATTCTGGCCTGCGCCCCCGAAGCTGAAGCCCGAGACGGTGAAGATCGACTTCACGGCCTTGTCGGCCAGGAAGTGGCTCTCGACCTGCTTGAGTACGCCCTGGGTCCGGGCATCGGTCGCGCCGGCCGGCAGCTGGACCAGGGTATAGATGGTGCCCTGGTCTTCTTCCGGCAGGAACGAGGTCGGCAGGCGGATGAACAGCACGGCCATGACGGCGATGATCGCGGCATAGGCCAGCATCCAGCGCCCGCTCTTGCCCAGAATGGCGCGGACCGCGCGCTGATAGTTGCTGCTGGCATGGTCGAAGCTGCGGTTGAACCAGCCGAAGAAGCCCTTGTCGGCGATGGTGTGGCCCTTGGCGACCGGCTTCAGCAGGGTGGCGCAGAGGGCCGGGGTCAGCACCAGGGCGACGACCACCGACAGCAGCATGGCCGAGACGATGGTGATCGAGAACTGGCGGTAGATGACGCCCTGCGAGCCGCCGAAGAAGGCCATGGGCACGAACACCGCCGACAGCACCAGGGCGATGCCGATCAGGGCTCCGCTGATCTCCTTCATCGACTTGCGGGTCGCTTCGACGGGCGAGAGGCCCTCTTCGCTCATCACCCGTTCGACGTTTTCGACCACGACGATGGCGTCGTCGACCAGCAGGCCGATGGCCAGCACCACGCCGAACATGGTCAGGGTGTTGATCGAGTAGCCCAGCACCGCCAGCACCCCGAAGGTGCCCAGCAGCACCACCGGCACGGCGATGGTCGGGATCAGGGTCGCGCGCCAGTTCTGCAGGAACAGGAACATGACGATGAAGACCAGGATGATGGCTTCCGCCAGGGTCTTGACCACTTCCTCGATCGACTGGGCGACGAAGGGCGTGGAGTCGTAGGGAACGACATATTCGTAGCCCTGCGGGAAGCTCTTCGACAGCTCGGCCATGCGGGCCTTGACCGCCTTGGCGGTGTCCAGGGCATTGCCGCCCGGCACCAGCTTGACGGCCAGGCCGGCGGCCGGCTTGCCGTTGAAGTGGGCGTTGAAGACATAGCTTTCGGCCCCAAGCTCGACCCGGGCCACGTCGCGCAGGTGCACGATCGCGCCGCCGATGGAGTTGCGGACGATAATCGCGCCGAACTGCTCGGGGGTCTGCAGGCGCGACTGGGCCGAGATGGTGGCGTTCAGGGCTACGCCGGGCGCGGCGGGGGTGCCGCCCAGCTGACCAGCCGAAACCTGGGCATTCTGGGCCTTGATGGCGTTGGTAACATCCGCCGGGGTCAGGGCAAGGCTGGCCAGCTTGTCGGGGTCCAGCCAGATGCGCATGGCGTACTGGGCCCCGAACAGCTGGACGTCGCCCACGCCTTCGACGCGGCTCAGCGGGTCCTGGATGTTGGCGGCGATATAGTCGGCCAGATCGACATTGGTCGTCCCCGTGGCGTCGGAATAGAGCCCGACCACCATCAGGAAGTTCTGGGTCGACTTGACCACGCTGAGGCCCTGTTGCTGGACCTCCTGGGGCAGCAGGGCCGTGGCCGTCTGCAGCTTGTTCTGGACCTGGACCTGGGCGATGTCGACATCGGTCCCGGCCTTGAAGGTCAGGGTGGTGGTGGCCGAGCCCGAGCTGTCACTGGTCGAGGACATGTATTCCAGGCCATCCAGGCCCTTCATCTTCTGCTCGATGACCTGGGTGACGCTGTCCTCGACGGTCTTGGCCGAGGCTCCGGGATAGTTGGCCGTGACCGACACCTGGGGCAGGGCGATCGAGGGATACTGGGCGATCGGCAGGGTCCGGATGGCGAGCGCCCCGGCCAGCGTGATCACGATGGCGACGACCCAGGCAAAGATGGGCCGGTCGATGAAAAAGCGGGAAAGCATCTCGGTCGGGCCCTAGCGTTGAGCGGTCATGACGGCGGCCTTCACGGGCGCCCCGGGGCGGACCATCTGCAGGCCCTCGACGATCACCTGGTCGCCCGGCTTGAGGCCGCCGGTGACCAGCCAGTTGGGACCGACGGTCTGGCTGACCGAGATCGGCCGCGGCTCGGCCACGCCCTTGGCCCCGACCACCATGACGCTGGCTGCGCCCTTGGGATCGCGCGCGACGGCGGCCTGCGGGATCAGCATGCCGTTGCTAGCGGTCCCGGCGCTGAGCACCGCGCGGACATACATGCCCGGCAGCAGCACGCCGTTCGGATTGGCGAAGGTGGCGCGCAGGCCGACCGAGCCGGTGGTCGGGTCGACGGTGACGTCGGCGAATTCCAGCTTGCCGGTGAGCGGATAGGTCGAGCCGTCCTCCAGCTTCAGGGTGACGTGGGCCGAGCCCGAGCGGCCGATCTGGCCGCTGGCCATGTCGCGCTGCAGTTTCAGCAGCTCGGCCGAGGACTGGGTCAGATCGACATAGATCTTCGACAGGTCCTGGACGGTGGCCAGGGCATTGGCCTGGCCGGCGGTGACCAGGGCCCCGGGCGTGATGCTGCTCTTGCCGATCCGGCCCGAGATCGGGGCCAGGACGCGGGTGTAGTTCAGGTTGATGCGGGCGGCGTCGACGGCGGCCTTCTGGGCGGCGACGTTGGCGGCGGCCTGCTGGCCGGCGGCCTGGACGTCGTCATTGTCCTGCCGGGAAACCGCGCCGCTCTCGACCAGGGTCCTGTAGCGCTCGGCCTTAAGCCGGGCGGCGGAGTAGGCGGCCTGGGCCTGGGCCAGACCGGCGGCGGCGCTGTTATAGGCCGCCTGGTAGCTGGCCGGATCGATCTGGTAGAGCGGCTGGCCGGCGCGGACAGAACCGCCTTCCTGGAACAGCCG
>Ga0187845_1001537_pt1 | contig 13136 bp, 11 predicted proteins | sample SpaLakP09_SKY_68_FD_134515 | JGI IMG/M metagenome (GOLD analysis project Ga0187845, IMG submission 134515) | Oligotrophic lake water microbial communities from Sparkling Lake, Wisconsin, USA - SP09_SKY_68 | ecosystem: Environmental > Aquatic > Freshwater > Lake | place: USA: Sparkling Lake... | reverse complement strand
TCCTGCAACAGCAGCGGGCTTTCGATACCACTGACGCGAGCCGTGGGAATCAGCAAGTATTGCAACACGCCGTGGATGTCCTTGAGCACGGCAAAACCATGCGCCTCGCCCTGCCCGGTTTCCACCCTGGCACAGGGTGCCGGGTCCTCTGCCTGCTGCCAGTGCGGTACACACTGCTCGTGCACGATATTCCACAAGGCATCGGCATTGGCGGCATGCACCGCCCAGGACACCAATAGCAGCAGCGCGGCCAGCACACTGCCGCCACGGATGATTTTCACCGTCATGGAATGATGCTTTCGCCAGAGGAAAAACCGCATGATGAATCAGCCGGATGACAAACTGTCGCTCAGCGCGGCGGCAGCAGGCTGGGCAAGGGCCAGCGCTTGACCGTCCACCAGGCATAGCCGCCCAGTGTGGCCGACAAGCCCAAGGACACCACGAAATAACCAGCCGGGCCGATGGCCGCCATCACCGAGGAGCACAATAGCGGCCCCAGCGTGCCGCCCAGCGCATACACCATCAGCAGCGAAGCACTCACCTCCACCCGGTGGCGCGCTGGCATGGCATCGTTGGCGATACCGCTGAGCGTGCCGTAAAAGGTAAAGGCCACCGACACATACACCATCACCAGCGGCAGCATCCAGCCGGTGTTCAGCAACTGGGTCAGGATCAGCGACAGCACCGCCACCACCAGCGCGCAGCGCGCCAGCAAGGTGGCGCGGTCGCTGCTGTCCGCCCATTTGCCCATCGGCCACTGCAATAGCGGCGCCGCCAGCAAGGCCAGGCCCATGAAACTGGCAATATCCGGTGCAGAGCGGCCGGACTGGCTGAGCATGGCCGGCAGCATGGTGTAGAAGGCGCTATTGAAACAGCCGGCCAGCACCGCCCCCACCAGGCTGAGCGGAGCGCGCCGCCCCAGCAAGCGCAGGGTACGCATGGCCCGCGCCAGCACATTGCCAGGCGCTGGGGCCGCCAGCACTTGCGGACGCTGCTGGGTCAGGGTGACCGGAATGATGGCCAGGGCAAACAGCATGGCCACGATGATGAAGGGCCAGCCAGACTGGCTGAACGGCAGCTTGAGCAGCCACTGGCCGGCACTGGCACCCAGGTAGCTGATGATCAGGTAAAGCGAAAACAGCTGGCCGCGCTGGCTGTTGCTGACACAGCCGTTCAGCCAGCTTTCCACCACCATGTAGATGCCCACCATGGCCAGACCATTGCCCAGCCGCGCCAGCAGCCACAGCCATGGCGTGGTGAACAGCGCCTGACACAGGGTCAGCACGCAGATGATGGCGGTAAGCGCAGCAAAGGCCCGGTGATGGCCATACTGGCGGATCATGCCGCTGCAAAAGAAACCACCGATGAAAAAACCGGCATAGTAGGCCGACTGCACCATGCCAGCCACCGCCACCGGCACGCCATTGGCCAGCAGGCTGAGCGAGGTCTCGGTGCTGCCCAGCGCATTGCCCACCACCAGCAAGGCATAGGCCAGCAACAGGCTGGCCACCGCCCGCAGCATGCTGCGCCAGCTACGCTCCACCACCGTCAGCCCATCCATGCGCATGCCACCCCTTGTCACGCCGATTCAAAACAATGTCATTATCCTGCCACAACATCACTCATGCTGTTCACAATCCGACCTGTGCGGCGTGGCGTGAGCACGGCACGTGGTATGTCGGAACAAACAGAAACCGCCCACACGGGAGTGGGCGGCCTCTTGTCATACCGCTGCCATGGCGCCTCAGCCGGCTAAAGGCTGTAACGCCCGCTTTTCGACAAAGCGCTGCACATAGTGATCGGCAGGTCGGGTGAGGATATCAGTTGGCGTGCCGACCTGCACCAGCTGACCGTCACGCAGGATGGCTATGCGGCTGCCAATGCGTAGCGCTTCGTCCAGATCATGGCTGATGAACACGATGGTCTTGTGCAGGCTGGACTGCAACTGCAGCAATTGCTCCTGCATCTCGCTGCGGATCAACGGGTCCAGCGCGCTAAAAGCCTCATCCATCAGGATGATCTCGGTATCCGCAGCCAGCGCACGCGCCAGGCCAACCCGCTGCCGCATGCCACCGGACAGTTCATCCGGATACTTGGCTTCATAGCCGGCCAGCCCCACCTTGCCCAGCCAGTTGCCAGCCCGCGCCAGTGCCTCGCCCCGCGCCACCCCCTTGGTCAACAGCGCATAGGCGGCGTTTTCCAGTACCGTCTGGTGCGGCAACAGGCCAAAGCCCTGGAACACCATGCTGATTTTATTACGGCGCAAGTCCTGCAATTGTTTTTCGTCATAACGCAGGATGTCTTCGCCGTCGATCAGGATTTCACCGCTGCTAGGATCGATCAGTCGGTTCAGATGCCTGACCAGTGTGGATTTGCCCGAGCCGGACAGCCCCATGATGACAAAGATTTCCCCGGCCTCGATGCTGAGGCTGACATCGATCAAGCCGACATTGGCACCGGTTTTTTCCAGCACCTCGGCCTTGTCACAATGCTGGCGCAACAAGGCCATCACCCGCTCGCCCTGCGGCCCGAACACTTTGTATACATGGCGCACTTCAATCTTGCTCATGCTGTTGCTCCTGCCGTTTTTTTCAGCCGCAGCGCCTTTTTCAGCCGCCCGTCCTGTCCGTAAGCCTGGCTGATGCGGTCGATGACGATGGCCAGGATGACAATGGCGAGGCCCGACTGCATGCCCTTGCCCATATCCATATTGTTGATGCCGGCCAGCACATCCTCACCCAGGCCGCGCGAACCGATCATCGAGGCGATCACCACCATGGCCAGTGCCATCATGATGGACTGGTTGACGCCGGCCATGATGCTGGGCCGGGCCAGCGGCAATTGCACGCCAAACAGCAATTGCCAGCGGGTGGTGCCAAAAGAACGGGCAGCCTCCAGCAAGTCGCCATCCACCTGGCGTATGCCCAGATCGGTCAGTCGCACCAGTGGCGGCAAGGCATAGATGACCGTGGCGAAGATAGCCGGAACCTTGCCCAGGCCAAACAGCATCAGCACCGGAATCAGGTAGACAAAGGTGGGCAGGGTCTGCATGACATCCAGCACCGGCACCAGCAGCCAGCGCAAGCGCTGACTGCGCGACATCATGATGCCTAACGGCACGCCGACCAGCATGGTCAGCAAGGTGGCCACCACCATCAGTGCCAGGGTCTGCATCAGCTTGTCCCACAAGCCCAGGCAGCCTATCAGGTACAGGCCGGCCACCATCAGCACAGTCACCCCCTTGCGGCGGGTGCCGTGATAACACAGCACGGCCACCGTCAATAACACCAGTAGCGGCGGCAGGGCGAGCAAGGCCTGTTCCAACGGCACCAGCAAGGTGGTCAGCAAAACGGCTGTCAGTTGATGGAACAGGTCGCCGTATTCGCGCACCAGCCAGCTGACAAACTGGTTGATGCTGTCGGCAAACGAAAACTGCAGAAATATATCCGGCATGGAATCATCCTTTTCATGCGAATCCGAGACACCGGTCGCCGTACTATGGACCGGTGTCGCCGCCTCACTTCACCGCCTGCTGTACCTTGACGGCGACATCGGCCGGCACCCAGGACTTCCAGAGGGCGGGCTGCTGCTTGAGGAATTCCCGCGCCATCAGCTCGGGGCTGAGCTTGCGCTCGCTCATCCTGGCGATGGTGCGGTTAAGCAGCTCCGGGCTGAGTTTCACCTTGTTGATGAAGGCAATAATGGCCGGCTCGGCTGCCATGAAATTGCTGGCCACGCCCACCTGCAAGGTGGTTGCCGGCGTGGCGGAAGGGCAAGGTGCCTCGCCCTTGTTGGCCTGCAGGGTGGGCCAGCACTTGGCGTTGTAGGCTGGCTCCTTGAGCTGGATGAACTGGTAGCGGCCCATCAGGGTGGCCGGTGCCCAGTAGTAGAACAGCACCGGCTTGCCGCGCTCATAGGCCGAGGCAATCGCTGCATCCATGGCCGACCCCGTACCGGCGCGGAAATTGGTATAGCTGGCTCCCAGCTGGTAGGCCTTCAGCTTCTGGGTATTGATACGTTCGCAATCCCAGCCGCTGGGACAGTTCAGAAAGCGGCCTTTGCCGGGTTCTTCTTCATCCTTGAACAAATCCTTGTACCTGGGCAGATCCGCCACCGTTTGCAAGCCCGGTGCCATGGGCTTGATGCCGCGTCGCGCATCACCCTTGATCACATAATCCGGTACGAAAAAGCCTTCATAAGCACCGCCTTGCAGCAGATCGCCAATCAGTTTGATCTTGCCGGATGCCAGGCCTTTCTTGATGATGTCGGTGCGATTCCATTGCTCGGTCCACAGCTGCAAATCGCCATTGACCAAGGCCGTTTCGGTGGCTGCGGTGCTGCCCGGTACGGTTTCAACCTGGCAGCCATAGCCGATGCGAATGATTTCGCTGATGAGGGCTGCGTAGAATTGCCCCGACTCCCAGGTGATGCCGGCCAGCCTGACTGGCTTGCCGGCGGCACACCAGCTGCCTGCCATGCTGAGGCTGCTGCTGGCCAGCAGCAGCATGGACAGGGTGCATCCGAGTAAATGTTTGCCTTGCATATTGTCTCTCCTGTTGTTCTCTTTGGCTTGAAGGTAGTACCGGGGCGTCAGGTGCGGTTCATGAGCTTCCCCTTTCCCGAGAGTGAAGTTGCGGCTAGTGGAAATGGCATCACAGCCCGCCAAAGCACAGGTATTTGCTTTCCAGATACTCGTCCATGCCGTAGCGTGAGCCTTCGCGCCCCAGGCCGGACTGCTTGATGCCGCCAAAGGGGCCCACTTCATTGGAAATCAGGCCGGTGTTGATGCCCACCATGCCGCATTCCAGCTGCTCGGCCACCTGCCAGGCGCGCGCCAGATCACGGCTGTAGAAATAGCCGGCCAGGCCGAACTCGCTGTCATTGGCGGCGCGGATCACCTCGTCGATGTCATCGAAGCAGAACAGCGGGGCCAGCGGGCCAAAGGTTTCTTCACGGGCAAACAGCATTTCCGGGCTGGCATCAGCAATGACCGTGGGTTCAAAGAAGCTGCCGCCCAGGGCATGGCGCTGCCCACCGCACAGCAGCCTCCCTCCTTTGGCCAGGGCATCGGCAATGTGCTCTTCCACCTTGGCCACGGCCCTGGCATCGATCAACGGCCCCTGTGTGCTGCCCGGCGCCATGCCATCGCCCACCTGCAAGGCCTGTACCGCAGCCACCAGCTTGGCGGCAAAGCGCTCATATACCGCGCGCTGCACATAGATGCGGTTGGCACAGACACAGGTCTGACCGGCGTTGCGGAACTTGGACACCATGGCACCTTCCACGGCAGCATCCAGGTCGGCATCCTCAAACACGATGAACGGGGCGTTGCCTCCCAGCTCCAGCGACAGTTTCTTGATGGTGGGGGCGGATTGCGCCATCAGCTGCCGCCCGACTTCGGTCGAGCCGGTAAAGCTGAGCTTGCGCACCAGCGGGCTGGCGGTCAGCACCTCACCGATCAGCGTGGCCGAACCGGTCAGGACATTGAACAAGCCGGCGGGCAAGCCAGCCTGTTCGGCCAGCCAGCCCAGTGCCAGTGCGGTCAGCGGGGTCTGACTGGCCGGTTTCAATACCATGGCACAACCGGCAGCAAAGGCCGGGGCGGCCTTGCGGGTGATCATGGCTGCCGGGAAATTCCATGGCGTGATGGCCGCAGCCACACCGACAGGCTGCTTGAGCACCACGATGCGTTTGTCCGCCTGCGGGCTGGGCGCCACATCGCCATAGCCCCGTTTGGCCTCGTCGGCAAACCAGTCAACAAAGCTGGCAGCATAGGCAATTTCGCCACGCGCTTCGCTGAGCGGCTTACCCTGCTCGCTAGTGAGAATGACCGCCAGATCCTGCTGATTGGCCATGATCAACTCATACCAGCGCCGCAGCAGCACAGACCTGGCCTTGCCGGTCTGCAACTTCCACTGCGCCTGGGCTGCGGCAGCCGCAGTGATGGCACGCCGGGTTTCTGCCTGGCCCATTGCGGGAACCCGGGCGATCAGCTCGCCATTGGCCGGCTTATGCACCGCCAGATGCTGGCCATCGTCGGCATCCAGCCACTGACCGTTAATCAGCGCCTGCTGGCGCAGCAGTGCGGGATTGTGCAAGGGGAGCATGGTGTATTCCTCAGCGGGGCGTGCGCGGAATGCGCTGCGCATTGTGGTGGTCGTTGATCACATCACACGGGGTGTAATGGCGGTCGATTTCAAAACACTCGGCATCGCTCAGCCGCAGGTCCAGCGCCGCAACCGCCAGCTCCAGCTGGGAGACGGCATCCGCGCCCACCAGCATGGAAGTCACCCCCGGTCGCTGCAGCACCCAGGCCTGGGCGACTTGCGCGGCGGCCACGCCACGCGCGGCGGCAACCCGCTCCACCGCCTTGCCAATCTGCCAGGACACTTCGTCACCGTAGAATTCCTGGGTGAAATTGTCGGTCTGCTTGCGCAGCGAATCGGCGGCGCCGGACAACAGGCCACGCGCCAGCGGGCTGAATGGCGTCACCGCAATGCCCTGATCCTGGCAGTAGGGAATCATTTCCCGCTCTTCCTCGCGGTAGGCGGCATTCAGCTGGCACTGCATGGAGATGAAGCGGGTCCAGCCATTGCGTTCCGCCACATGCTGCATCTTGGCAAACTGCCAGGCATACATGGTGGAGGCGCCGATATAGCGGGCCTTGCCGCTTTTGACGATGTCGTGCAGGGCAGCCATGGTTTCTTCGATGGGAGTGTCCGGGTCGAAGCCATGCACGATGTACAGGTCCAGATAATCCGTACCAATGCGCCGCAGCGAGGCATCAATGGCATCCAGCAGGTGCTTGCGCGACAGGCCACCATCATTGGGGCCCTTGCCCATGGCGTAAAAAGCCTTGCTGGCCAGCACCAGCTGTTCGCGCCGGGCATGTTGCAGCAGGGTGCGGCCGACCACCTCCTCGCCAACGCCCAGCGAGTAGAAATCGGCCATATCGAAGAAATTGATGCCCAGTTCCAGCGCCCGCAGCAGGATGGGACGGCTCTCCGCCTCATCCAGCACCCAGGGTCGCCATTGCGAACTGCCAAAGGACATGGTGCCCATGCACAGGCGGGACACTTTCAGACCGCTACGACCCAGATTAAGGTATTGCATGGCGGACTCCTCAGGCTGCGCTGTCGAAAAAGGGATTGGCCGGCCGGGCACTGGCTGCTGCTGCCTGTTGCAGCGTGGGCAGATTGGCCATGGCACGCTGGACGGCTTCGCGGGTGGCTTGCAGATTATTGGCGAACACCTGGCTGGCATTGTCAGCGCTCCAGTTCACCCATACCGCGGCCACCACGGCCCAGTCGTTTTCGGCCTCGGGCGGCAAGGTGCCATCCAGCAGGCAGTCCTGCACCCCCTTGGCCACACCAGCCTGCGCCGGGCCCCAGGTCATGGTTTCGTGGGTTTCGCCGCGCAGATCGGCCTTGGCCACGAACAGGGTGGCCGGCTTGACCGGTACATTGGGTTGCAGACAGGCCATGAAGGGGATGTAACCTAGCCGTGGCGCAGCCAGGCTATTGGCCAGAGACAGTCCTACCGGGCCGCTGCGCGGGCCGATCAAGACATTGATATGTGCGGCATTGGGTCCGCTGCCGACAAAGGATTCGCCGATATGCATGATGCTGACTCTCCAGGGGGAGTAAGAAAACAGGGTGAGTGACTGAGCAAACGGCTCACCACGCCAGGCCGTACCGCGCTCTTGCACCAGGGTGGCTGCCGGGTGCTGCTGCGGCCCTGCCCGTTTGCTGTTTAGTCGGTGTTGTGGTGAAGGATTGCTTCGGTTTGCAGCAGAGTAATCGCTCTAATTGACGCGCTACAATGCAGTCAATTTGAGTAAATGACTGCATACAATTCCGCGATGACCGCTGCTACCATGCCGTCAGCGTCATCACGGCCCTGCCGGCCCCGCGAGGAAATCATGGATCTGGTATTGCGCATCAAAAGCTGGCTTCCCGATCTGGAAACCTGCGCCCAGCCTCGCTATCAGGCTATTTGCGATGCCATCTGCGCAGTCATCGATGGCGGCCAGGTTGTCATTGGGGAAAAGCTGCCGCCCCACCGCACCCTCGCCAGCGCCCTGCACGTTACGCCAGGCACCATCAGCCGGGCCTACGCCAGGCTGGAAGAACAGGGGCGGGTCATGTCGCGCATTGGCGACGGTACCTATGTACTGGCACGACAGGTCGCCAGTGACGGACCGAACGACTTGACTCAGCAAGGGGATGACGGACTGATCGACCTGGGACAGAACGTGATTGTGGCGGTAGGACAAGACCTGGCACTGGCGCAAACCCTGCTGGAAATCAGCCAGGATGCCGAGGCGCAGCGCCGGGTACTGGACTACCAGCCGGAATGCGGCCATCCCCGCCATCGGGCGGCGATTGCCGGCTGGCTGCGTCGCTTCGGCCTGTCAGGCGAGGCTGACCGGGTGGCCATCACCAATGGTGCTCAGCATGCGCTGGCCTGCCTGTTTCGCATTCTCACCATGCCGGGCGATACCGTGCTGTGCGAAGCGCTGAGCTATCCCGGCATCGTGGCATTGGCCCAGCAAATGCGCTTGCAACTGATAGGCGTGGAGGTGGATGAGGAAGGGCTGATTCCGGAGTCACTGGAGCAGATGTGCCGCGCCTTCAACTCGCGCGTGCTGTTTTGTGTACCTACCTTGCACAATCCCACCACCGCCACCATGAGCGAAACGCGGCGGCGGCAGATTGTCGATATCGCCCGGCGCCAGCATTTGCAGATTATCGAGGATGCCACGCCTGCGGCCATTCTGCGCGACCCGCCCCCTGCCCTGGCCGCCTTGCTGCCGGAACAGGTGTTTTTTGTCTGCAGCCTGTCCAAATCGGTGTCGCCGGGGCTGCGGGTGGGCATGGTACAGGCTCCGCATGCTTGGTCTGGCAAGCTGGCCGCCATCATCCGCGCCAATTGCTGGATGGCGACGCCGTTATCGGTGGAAATTGCCTGTCGCTGGATGGAAAACGGTGTGCTGCACCAGTTACTGCAGGCACAGCGTCTGGATATTGCCTATCGGCGCAGCCTGGCCGAACCGCTGCTGCAGGGCCTGCCCATGCTCAGCCACCACGGCAGTCCGCACTTATGGCTGACGCTGCCGGCACCATGGCGCAGTACCGAGTTCGGCACTATGCTGCGGCGACGCAAGGTGATCATCAAGCTGGGCGATGCCTTTACCGTGGGCCGCACGGCGCCGCCACATGCAGTCAGGTTGTGCCTGAGCGGTAGCGCCGATCCCTTGCAGATGGAACAGGGGCTGCGCATTATCGCCACCACCCTGCGCGATGGACCGGAAGGTTATTTCACCTCGGCCTGAGCCGCCGGCTCAGCCTATGCGCGCGGCCAGCTGCCTGGCGGCCTGAATCAGGGCGCTGGAATAACTGCGGCTGGCCGGCTCACTCAGTTCATCACTGGCAACACAGATGCTGATGGCAGCAATCGGCTCATGGCTCAGATTAACTACCGGAGCCGCCAGGCAACTGACGCCGTTCTCGATTTCTCCGTGGGTCACCGCATAACCCAGCCGCTGGGCGCGCTCCAGCTGGCTGCGCAGCTCTTGTTGCACGGTGAGGTGCTCACCATCCAGATAAGTGTGCAGATAGTCCTTGCTGCGCAGGCTGAGAATGGCCTTGCCAGCAGCCGCACGGTGCAATGGCAAGGTCTGGCCGATATAGGAGTGAAAACGGTGGCTCAACGCTGACTCCAGCTTGGCCACCACCACCACGGTATTGCCCACCGGAATGCTCAGCAGCACGGTTTTGTGTACTTCGTTCTTGAGGATTTCGGCAATCGGGTGGAAATAGGGAATGATGCTTTGCCGGCCATAGATGGTGGAGGCCATCTGGAAAATCTTCGAGCCTATGCAGTAGGACTTCTTGCGCCCCGGATCCATGACCACCAGCTGGGCCTGTAACAGGCTGCCCAGAATACGGTAACAGCTGGCAACGGGAATACCGGTCTGCGCACTGATCTCGGCCTGGGTCAGCGGGTAGGAGGCATTCACCAGCAACTGCAAAATGGCAATGGAGCTGTCGACAGCAGGTGCAGTTGGTCGCGCTGGCAAGATACTTGTCCTGTGACAAAGCCCTGTGCTGTCGGCTTAGGCAGCCAGCGCAGGGCCTGGTTGATAACAATCGTCGCGGCTGGGTGGCTCAGTGCCAATCTTGCAAAATCATGGCTGCCGCCTTTTCCGCCACCATCATCACCGGCGCATTGGTATTACCGGAGGTGATGTTGGGAAAGATGGAAGCATCCACTACCCGCAGCCCGGCCACCCCGTGCACTTGCAGCCGGTGCGAGACGACGGCGGTTGCCGGATCAGGGCCCATGGCACAGCTGCCGCACAGATGATAGATGGAACCGGACTCCTCGCGGAAGAAGCGCAACATGCTGTCATCGTCCTCCACCCGGCTGGCCGGTGAAACTTCTTCTACCGTAATACGGCGCAAGGCCTCGGCCTGCATCAGGCGGCGGATGAAACGGCTGCCCTGCACCGCCTCGCGGCGGTCCTTGTCGGTGGACAGATAATTGGGACGGATGCTGGCCGCGCCCCCGGGATCGCGGCTGCTGATGGCAACCGAGCCCCGACTGCTGGGGCGGCAAGGGTTAAAGCACACCAGAAAGCCGGAATAGGGTTCGGGCTTGAGCGCCGCCTTGGCATCCTTGGGAATGCTGTAGGACAGCGGATTGAAATACAGTTGCAGATTCGGCCGCTCCTCCTGTTCACTGCTGCGGAAAAAGCCCCCGGCCTGATTCACGCTCAAGGCCAGCGGTCCTTTGCGTGTCAGGCCATAGCGTAGCGCAGCCAGCCCCTGCCCCCACCAATTGCCCAACTCATCATTGAGGGTCTTGCAATTGGCGCGATAGTAAAAGGATACGCACAGATGATCCTGCAGATTCTGGCCCACGGCTGGCAGATGCTGCCGTAACGGAATACCCAGTCCTTGCAGCAGGGTCTTATCGCCAATGCCGGATAATTGCAGCAGTTTGGGCGAGTCGACTGCCCCGGCAGCCACAATGACCTCTTTACTGGCAAAAAACTGGCGTGCCACGCCGTTTTGCCTGACTGCAACGCCATTGGCACGGCCCGTCTCGTCAAACAGGATGGCTTCGGCCTGACAGTGGGTCTCGACGGTGAGATTAGGCCGGCTCATGGCCGGATGCAGATAGACCGCGCCACTGGATGCACGCTCGCCATGCTGGATATTCGCCTCGTAAATACCCGCGCCTTCAAACCGGGCGGCATTGAAGTCGTCGTTAAGCGGTAAACCCAGCTGTTGGCAGGCTTCCAGATAATTCTGGCAAATGGGATGGGCCTGCTCGCGCATCGGGGTGATGCCTATCATCCCCTTGCTGCCATGCCAGGGCGTGTCCCCAGCCGGATGGTTTTCCAGCTGCTTGAAGTAAGGCAGCACATCGCGATAGCCCCAGCCCGGATTGCCTGCGGCCTCCCAGTCATCGAAATCAGCCGGCTGCCCGCGTACATAAATCATGGCATTGATGGCACCGGAACCACCCAGCACCTTGCCACGCGGTGCGTACAGCTTGCGCCCGGCCAGCTCGTCCTCCGGCTCGGTGTAATACATCCAGTTGGTTTGCGGGTTGTAGTAGTTCTTCACATAGCCCACCGGCAGGCGGAACCAGAAAGAATCACCCTTGCCGCCCGCTTCCAGCAACAACACGCGATGCTGGCCGGACTCACTCAAGCGATTGGCCAGGATGCATCCGGCAGAACCCGCCCCCACGATGATGAAATCGTATTGCTGGCTCATAAGTTTTTATCCGTATTCCAGCGGTTTTTCCAGGCAGCGGATGACTGCGTCCGCACATCAAACGGCTTGGGGTCCATCAGCAGGTGCAAACGCTCGCCCACATAGGGCGAGTGCGCCTTGACCACCTCCATATTCAGCTCCACGCCAAGGCCTGGTTCTGTTGGTGGAATAATGAAGCCCTCTTCCCAGCGGATAGGCTGTTTGAGCACCTGGGAATGGAAACCATCCCAGGTCATGATGCTTTCCTGAATCAGGAAGTTTGGCGTGGCGGTCGCCAGTTGAATGCTGGCAGCAGCGCCGACCGGCCCATTGTAAAGATGCGGGGCAATCTGGGCGTAATAGCCTTCGGCCATGCCGGCAATTTTCTTGGCTTCCAGAATGCCGCCCACCCGTCCCAGATTCATCTGCAAGATGGAGGCTGCGCCCTTTTGCAGCAGCTCCAGGAATTCATACTTGGTGGTCAGCCGCTCGCCAGTGGCAATCGGGATGCTGGTCTTGCTGGCCACTTGCGCCATGGCATCGGCCTGGCCGGGTGGTACCGGCTCCTCGAACCAGAGCGGGTCGTATTTTTCCAGCCTTTTCGCCAGGCGGATGGCCGAGGCCGGTGTCATCTGGCCATGGGTACCGAACAACAGATCGCACTTGCTGCCGACCGCCTCGCGGATCCTGCGGCAGAACAGCTCACACTGGTCCATCACCTCCAGTGACAGATGATGGCCGGAATACACGCTATAAGGCCCGGCCGGGTCAAACTTCAGTGCGGTAAAGCCTTGCTGCATGTATTGCGCAGCACATTCCGCGGCCAGGTCAGGGTCGTCATAGTCGTACTGACCATGAGCATTCTTGGGATAAAGATAGGTGTAGGAGCGCAGGCGCTCATTCACCTTGCCGCCAATCAGCTGGTAGACCGGCTGATTGGCCGCCTTGCCGATGATGTCCCAGCAAGCCATTTCCAATCCACTAGCAATGCCCATCATGCTCAGGTCTGGCCGCTGGGTAAAACCGCTGGAATAGCACTCGCGAAAGAAGCGCTCCACCTGATGCGGATCATGGTTCAGCAGATAACGCTCGAACACATCGTTGATGGCAGGCACCATCACCTTGGGGTGGAAGGTGGCGGCATACACTTCGCCCACCCCTTCAATGCCGCAGTCGGTTTTCAGGGTGACAAAAATCCAGTACATGCCACCAACATGCGGCGGAGGGACCGCCACTACATGTGTTTCCATGGAAATAATCTTCATCACACAGACTCCCGTTGTTTATTCAGACGTTTGAAGTAAAACACTGCCGCCGTGCCCAGCAGTCCACAGCAGGCGATATAAGCGAAATAGAAGCGGTAGCTAT
>Ga0187845_1001530_pt1 | contig 13162 bp, 15 predicted proteins | sample SpaLakP09_SKY_68_FD_134515 | JGI IMG/M metagenome (GOLD analysis project Ga0187845, IMG submission 134515) | Oligotrophic lake water microbial communities from Sparkling Lake, Wisconsin, USA - SP09_SKY_68 | ecosystem: Environmental > Aquatic > Freshwater > Lake | place: USA: Sparkling Lake... | reverse complement strand
GATGACCTCGTGCTGGTCGTAGTACTTGGACACCAGGCTCACGCTCACTCTGGACAGGTCGACGTTGCTGCCTGCGAACACGGCCACCTCGAAAGTCAGCGGCGCGCCGAGCTCCAGCACGACGGCGGTCGATTCGCCGCCGAACAGATTGCTGCCGCCGGCAACGGTGCCGATGGATGCACCCAGCAGCGTCCAGTCGCTGGCGCCGGCCAGGCGGAAGTAGTACGACGGCAGCGCCGGCACGCTGGTGCCGAACGGCGACACCACGGGCGTGTAGCTGCCGCTGCTGTAGATGCTCAGCGAGGCGCTCAGGCTCTCGGTGGCGGTCACGGTCGCACTGAAGGTCAGGAACTCATTGCCCGGGGTGTTGCCGTTCAGCGCCTGGTTCCAGTAGAAGTAGTCCGCCGAAGCCACCGTGTCCGTGCGCTTCTGGTTCACCGTGGTGACCTCGTACACATAGGCCAGGCCGCTGGTGGTGGGGGTCGGCGCGGTCTGCACGACCTTCTCGATGCCCGTCGTGGTGGTCGACGTGTAGTCGCTGCTCAGGATGTTGGTGAAGGTCGTCGCCGGCGCCGTATTGGGCGGCCCGTCAGCCGACACGCCGCTGAAGGTGGTCGTGCCCGGCGTCACGGTGAGCACCGTGGCAGAAGCTGCAGCAGCACTCCACAGCGCGGTGGCCGTCAGCGCAGACAGGACAAAGTTCGCACGCATGGGTTCCTCCCTCTCGCAAGCAGTGACATTGCTTGTCGAAGGAGCCGGAGCGGGTTTTGTGCCAACTTCGTCACCAGCCCCCCTAGATCGGGGTGTGTTCTAGGGGGTGAGGCCGGTTTCGCTGTGGGCCACTGAATCTGCCGTGAGCGCGGCGGTGCAAACCTGACCCCGAGAGCACCGAGCTGGGGCCGGGGGCCTGCCGATGGTGCCTTCAGGGCGGAGGTGTCCGAGCTGTCGGCGCCTGCGCGCGAGTCGGGTGACGCAAGCGGGCTGTCCGGGCAATCTCCGGCCTGTCAGTTGGTGCGCGCGGTTCGTCGCGTGCTGCTCGCCGCAGCCCTGGCGCGCTTTGCAAACTGCTGCCTTTGCAGCGTTCGCAAGGAACCCACATGCGCCATTCATCGACTCGACCACAGGCCGCCGGCTTTCGCGGACGTTCACGCCAGTTGCTGGCCGGGCTGTTCTCAATCGTCTTGGCCCTGCCTTGCCTCGCGCAGGACACGGCCCGTTCAGGACCGCTTTACGACGAACTCGCCGGCATGGATACCGCACTGTTCGAAGCGGCCTTCGTGACCTGCGACGCCGGCAAGTTCAGAGCCCTCTTCACCGAGGACGCCGAGTTCTATCACGACAAGACCGGGGCGAGTTTTGGCGAGGCGGTGAAGACGATGAAGTCCTGCCCCCGCGACAACGGCGTCACGCGCACGCTCGTTCCCGGGAGCCTGGAGGTCTATCCCATGCAAGGCTATGGCGCCGTGCAGATGGGGCGGCATGTCTTTGCCAAGAAGGGCGAACCGGGCTCGGAGGAGGCGAAGTTCGTGCACCTGTGGAAGCGTGAGGCTGGGGGGTGGCGGCTGGCGCGGGTCCTGAGCTTTGACCATCGGTCGGCGGTGGCAATTGCGCCGTAAACCCCGCCTGCGGCGCCTCAGCCCTTGCCTGCCTCGCGCGGCAGCAACTTGATCTTGCCGCCTTCGACGGCCCATACGGCGCCATCAGGGGGCGTGACGACGTACATCGCCTTCTTGATCCAAAGGCTCCAGAACACGTGGGCTTCCGTGGGCCTTGCATCAAGTAGGTGGCTGATCGTCAGCGCTACCGCGTTGGCAGGCGCCTGCAAGGTGATGCAGCTCTTGGTGAATCCGCGTTGCGAGACGATTGCCGCATCCTTGACCTCAATGCGGTAGGTGCCCCCGATGGGCACGACGTTGCTCTGGTTCGTGCCGGGAATCAGATACACCACCCAGCCAGACGGCGACGTGGCGGAAGGGAGTACGACTGAGTTGTATCTCTGCGCGCAGCGCTGGAAACTGGACGCGACGGCGACGGCCCTCGCTGTCGATGCGCCGGCTTCGTAAGCAGTGAGCGGCGCGGGCGACGCCAGGGCTGTCACGTCGCCGGCCACCCCTTCCTTCGACACGGCCACCCGGTAAAGGGCTGCGGGCGTCTGGTCGATGAAGGTGACGCCGATGCCGCCGTCGTGCTCCTCGGTGATCCAACCGCGAACCCGTGCATCCTGTGCCAGGTTGCGCTGCTTGATGGCCGCATCGGTGGCCACCCATGCGGCGTGGTCGTGCCGGTATATGGCAAGACCGGTGGCCTCGGCCGAGCGCAGCGCGTCGGCTTGCTCAGCGGGCGGCAACTGCTTCGGCAGGGAGTCGTTGGCAGAAGCGGCAAAACAGCCGAGCGCCAAGACGGCGCAGAGGACGTGACGGTGCATGGAAGGCCCTGCCCATGTGAGGCACAAAAAAAAGCTCGTGACGCAACGCCACGAGCCTTCGCATTCAGTCGGACACCGGTCAGAACGGAATGTCGTCATCCATATCATCAAACCCCGTCGACGCCTTGGGCGCCGGGGCCGGAGCGCGCGGTGCCGGAGGCCGAGCCGCTGCCGGGGGGCGGGCCGCCGCACGCGGAGCGCCGCCGCCGTACTCGTCGCCACCGCCGCCTGCACCGCCACCTCGGCTGTAGCCGGCACCACCACCGCCGCCTTCGTCACCACCGCCCTGGCCGTCACGGCCGCCGAGCAGCTGCATTTCCTGGGCAATGATCTCGGTCGTGTAGGTGTCGCGGCCTTCCTTGTCCTGCCACTTGCGGGTCTTCAGGCGGCCCTCGACGTACAGCGGGCGGCCCTTCTTGACGTACTCGCCGACGATCTCGGCCAGGCGGTCGTTGAAGACCACGCGGTGCCATTCGGTCTCTTCCTGGCGCTCGCCGCTCTCGCGGTTCTTCCAGTTGCGCGTGGTGGCCAGGCTGAGCGTGCACCAAGCGCCGCCGCTGGGGTTGTAGCGAACCTCGGGGTCTTTGCCGACGTTGCCGATGATGATGACTTTGTTGACGCTGGCCATGACGCTCGTCCGAATTCGATGGGGAAGGGGGCGAATTATGACGGTGACCCCCCATCAGGACCACCAGCAACACCCCGCAGACCGCATCCCGCACCCTGCGGCCCGCACTTCGTCTTTCCACTCCCCAGCCCACCATCCCCCCTCCCTAAGATGAAGTCATGAACAGCCTGGCCCTCCTTCACAGCAACCGCCGCCTCTGGTGGGCGTATGCCGGCGCCTGCGCGCTGGCCTGGTGCCTGTTCGTGCTGGCCGGCAGCGAGTTCGACCGCGGGCTGGACCCGTTCTGGCTGGCCGTCTACCAGGCCACCACCATGCTGTGGGCGCCCATGCTGCTGGGCATTGCCATCTGGCCGGTGGCGCGCCGCCTGCAAGCCAGCGACGCCGGCCCCGCTGCCACGGCCATGGCCCACATCCTGGCGGCGGTGGTGTTCTCGGCTTGCTGGCAGGCGGGCGAGTTCGCGGTCAACGCGCTGTTGTTCGGCGCGGACCACGCCGGCGCCGTGCTCGTGGCCGGTCTGCTGTGGCGCTCGGTGTGGGGCCTGGCTGTCTACGCGGCTATCGCCACGGCCTTCAATGCGGTGCTGCAGTCCCGCGCGGCACGTGGCGCGGCGGTGGCGGCGGCGCAGGCCGAGAGCGCGCTGGCCCGCGCCGAGCTGTCGGCCATCAGCGGCAAGCTGAACCCGCATTTCCTGTTCAACACGCTGAACTCGCTGATCGCCCTGACCCGCAAGGACCCCGCTGCCGCCGAGGCCGCGCTGCTGCAGTTTGCCTCCATGCTGCGCTACGTGCTGGACACCAAGCGCGGCGCCGAGGACCGCGTCATGCTGTCCGACGAGATCGACTTTCTGCGCGACTACCTGGCCCTCGAATCCCTGCGCCTGGGTAGCCGGCTGCGCGTGGACTGGCAGCTGGAGGAGCGCACGCTGGCCGACGAGCTGCCGCCGCTGACGCTGCAGCCGTTGGTGGAGAACTCCATCCTGCATGCCGTGGCGCCGCGCAAGGCCGGCGGCTGCGTGACCATCACCGCGCGCCGCAATGCCCTGAACCAGGGGCTGGACCTGGCCGTGGCCGACGACGGCCCGGGCTGCGAGCCCGAGGCGCTGGAGCCCCAGCCTGGCCAGCGCCGTGGCGTGGGCCTGGCGGCGCTGAAGAAGCGCTTCGCCCTCGACTATGAAGGCCGCGCCCGCCTGCGCATTCACACCGCCCCCGGCGCCGGGTTTCGCGTCGACCTCTTCATACCTCAGACATGAGCACCACCACCGTCCTGATCGCCGAAGACGAACACCTGGCTGCCGAAGCCTTGGCCGACTGGGTCAAGGCCACGCCGGGCCTGCAGCTGGTGGCGGTGTGTGAAGACGGTGACGACGCGCTGGCGCAGATCCGCGCGCTCAAGCCCGCCCTGGTGCTGACCGACATCCAGATGCCCGGCCTGACCGGGCTGCAGGTGGTGCGCGAGATCCAGCACGATGCCCACCAGCCGCGCATCATCTTCACCACCGCCTACGACGAGCACGCGCTGACCGCCTTCGAGCTGCACGCGGTGGACTACCTGCTCAAACCCTTCTCACGCGAGCGTTTCGACGAGGCCGTGGCCCATGTGCTGCGCGACGCCGCGCCCACCACAGCGGAAGTAGCGCAGGCCTTGGGCGCCCCGGCCGACGCGCCGCTGACCCGCCTGCTGGTGCGCGACCAGGGCAAGATCTTCCCGCTGCAGGTGGGTGACATCGAGTGCCTGCGCTCCGACAACAAGTACACCGCCATCACGGCCAAGGGCCGCAGCTTTCTCGTGCGCCTGCCCATCGCCAGCTTCGAGACCCGGCTGGACCCGACGCGCTTCCTGCGCGTGCAGCGCGGCTGCATCGTCAATCTGGACTTCGTCGACAGCATGACGCCGGATGAGAACTCCCAGCTCGTCGTGCAGCTGCGCGACGGCAGCCGCATCACGGCCAACCGCGAGGTGTCCAAGATGCTGCGGGAGCAGTCGCTGTGAAGCGCGTCCTGCTCGCCCTGCTGGCGGCCGCCGGCCTGGCGCGGGCGCAGCCGGCGCCCCCGCTGGCGCCCGCCCAGGCAGCCCCGCCCGCGGTCGCGGCGCCCGCAGCCCCGGCCGCCCTGCCGCTGCCGCCCGTGCCCCCGGTACCGGTTGGGCCAGGCCGGCTGTACGCGCCCGGGCCCTTTGACCGGCTGGAACTGGCCGGTGCCGCCCGCGTCACGCTCTACCAGGGCGAGCGGGACCAGGCCTTCATCAGCGGCGACGACGACGTGCAAAAGAGCGTGGAGGTGGTGCTCGCCAACCGCCAGCTCAGCATCCGGCCGGTGGGCGGGTGGAAGTTCTGGAACTCGGCACGCATCCATGTGCAGGTGGAGATGCGCCAGCCCCGCCAGATCACCGTATCCGGTGCCAGCGACCTGCACGCCCCGGCACTGCTGCGGGTGGAGCAGCTGCGGCTGAGCATCTCGGGCGCAGGCGTGGCGCGGCTGGAGCAGGTGCAGGCCCAGCAGCTGGCGTTCGAGGTATCCGGCTCTGGCGAGGGCCAACTGGGCGGCCAGGTGGATGAGCTGCTGGTGCGCATCTCCGGCAAGGGCAAGGTCCTGGCCGAGCAGCTGCGCGCCCAGGGCGCCCGGGTCAGCGTCAGCGGCATCGGCAACGTCACGCTCTGGGCCACCGACCACCTCTCCGCCAACATCTCGGGCGTCGGCAGCATCGACTACTTCGGCCAGCCGGTGGTGCAACGCTCGGTGTCGGGGATGGGGTCGATCAGCGCCAAAGGCGACAGGCGCTGAACATCCGGGGAAGCGCTTCGCTGCTTCAGGGAGCATGAAACCCCGTGCCGCGCCACGCTGAGCCATTCTCCAGAATCCCGCCTCTTGTAAAGCAGCGTTGGGCTAAAGCGTGGAATTCCATTCAAGGGCCAAGACATGAGCTGCATTGAGGCCAGGGAACGCGCCCAACGTTATATGTTCGATATGTTTTTGGGCGTCTACAGTGGGTCGCCAGACCATGTGCTGGATCCTGAGTATCTTGAGTCTGAGTTCTGTTGGATGTTTTTTCATCGAAGAGATATAAACATCCCTGACGTTTACTCGCTCAGCAAGGTTGCATTTGTTTTTCCAAAGTTCGGCGACGAAGGGCGTCAGATTCATGATTTTCGAGGCGAGCCAGAAAAGCTGCGTGAGAAAATGGAGTTTTTTCTCACCACTACGAGAATGAGCCAAGTAAGATTCGGGGTTAGGTTTGAATGCGCCGGGAATCGTGACCAAGCTAGAATTATAAATTTCTCGTCGGTGGCAGTGGGTCGGGATACCGAGCAGAACAAGCGCACCAACAGCTAGTCCTCCATAAATATAGAAACCCGCCTGTCTGAGTGCGGCGCCTTTGTTATGCTCGCCCCGAAGACGGAAACCAGAAATTGGCCGTGAAGAAATTGTCCGTTGAATACATTGCAAATATCGGCATTATCGTCGGCTTGCTTGCAAGCGCTGTTTTTGCGGCTGCTCTGAAAGCGCATGAGGTTGGCAGTCCAATATTGGTTCTCATTGCGAGCTGCTTTGTTTCATATAACACCTGGGCGTTTAAAAGCGGAAGATCGATGTATTTTGGGATAGGCGCTTCTGCGCCAGACGCAGGAAGCGCCCCCAGGCTTTTCAAGCTGGTGGGAATGTGGATCATCTACATCGGCTTCTTGGCTGAGGAGATGCATTCCTTAATGCAAGTCGAGGGAATACTTTGAATGGATGCGCGCGCTCGATTCGTTGGCGGCGTTTGAATCAAGGAATTGGGTAAGCCGCCGGATTCCGGCGGCAGTTTGCCGTGACCCAGATATTGCCGAGGCCGTCTTCGCGGAAACGGCTGAAGCGCCCAAGGGCCCTGCATCTCGAGCCGGAATGCTCTTCAATGGCGCTGAACAGGCCCGTCACCCTTGGGGTTGCGCCCCCTGCCGCTCCGCCGTCCACTGCCGGGCTCGCAAGCCCTGGAGGAGACCGTCATGCCGCACCCCGTCAAGCTCATCAGCCCCTACGACCTGGGCGGCGACACGCCCTTTCCGCTGGACCTCTACGGCCAGCGCTTCCTGGCGCAGGGCGACTCGTGGTTCTCGCTCGGGGCCATCCCGCCGTATCTCACCACCAACGTGCTCGAAGAACTGCGCCTGGCGCGCGGCGCCGTGGCGGTGAACTGCGCGGCGCCGGGGGCGGTGCTCAAGCGCATGGTGGACAACGTGCGCGCGCCCAACTTCGTGAATCAGCTCAGCGGCAAGGTGGCGACGCGCTGGAGCGCCGTGCTGGTCTCCGGCGGCGGCAACGACCTCATCGAGGCCATAGGCTCGCCGCCCACCGCGCCGCGCGCCCAGCGCCTGCTGCTGACGCCCGCCGAGCGCGGCGTAGGCGGAGATGCCGCCAGCTATCTCAGCGACGAAGGCTGGGCGACCTTCCGCGTCTACCTGGGCGCCGTCTTCGCCGGGCTGATGGACCTGCGCGACAAGGGCATCAATAGGCAGACACCGCTGTTCATGCACAACTACGCGCTTCTGCGCCCGCGCCCCGCGTCGGCCGGTGCTGGCTTCGGCCCCTGGCTGCAGCCGGCGCTCGTGGCCTTCCAGGTGCCTGAGAACGTCTGGCTGGCCATCGGCGAACTGCTGATGAGGCGCCTTGGCCAGCTGCTGCTGGACCTGGCGGCGCAGCGCAGCGTCAGCCACCCCGGCGCCGGCGCCATCCAGATCATCGACAGCCAGGCCGCCAACCTGGTGCTGGCGGACGAGGGCAGTGCGGGCAAGTCGGGCGACTGGGCCAACGAGATCCACCCCACCCGCGACGGCTATGCCAAGGTGGCGGCCAAGTGGGCCGAGGCGCTGGACGCGCTGCCCTGATCCAATAGGGGCATGGACCCCGACCTGCACACCCTGGAACAACGCCTCACCGACCTGGAGATCAAGGCCAGCTTTGCCGAAGACACCGTCGAGCAGCTCAATGCGGTCGTGGTGCGCCAGCAAGCCCAGATCGACCGGCTGGTCCGCGAGCTGGTCGAGCTGCGCAACCGTGCCGCGTCCAACGAGCCCGGCGCGCAGGTCAACCTGCGGGATGAGCTACCGCCGCACTACTGATGACCTTGCGTGACAGACCGCCCGAGCGAAGCGAGTAGCTCTGTCCCCAACTGATCAACCGCCTCGCCCAGGCGCTGATGCGCCGCGCCGTCCCAGGCGACGGGCAACTGGTTCTTCGCCTGGAGGTAGTGGTGTGTGAACACGGCCAGGTAGGCGTCAAGCGTCTCGCCGGCGGCCTCGTCGCCCGCCAGATCCAGGCACTGCGCGGCCACCTCGCTGGTGCAGAAATGGTCGCCGCAGCGTGAGCGACGCAGCCGGTATTGCGAGGCCTCGGCGGGTTCCAGGCTGAGCACCGGCATGTGGTTCAGGTAGGGGCTGCGGCTGAACATCTTGCGCGCCTCGGACCAGGTGCCGTCCAGCAGGATGAACAGCGGGCGCTTGGGGGCGCCACCCTCGCCTGCGGCCCGTCGCTGAACGGTATGCACCACACGTTCCGGCGCGGCGTACTGGCCGGGGAACACGACGTAGGGGTCCCAGGTCGGGTCGCCCAGCAAGGCGAGGAGCGCCGGATCGGGCTGGGTGCGCGACCAGCCGAAGGCGAAGGTGTCAGGCACCGCATCTGCGATCAACCAGCCGGTGTTGGTGGGCTTCAGCGGCTCAATGTCGGCCATCAGCAGGCACACCGCCGCGCGCGTGTTCACCGACGGTCGCAAGGCGCACATGCAGTGTGTGGGCACCAGCCGGCAGCCCTCGCAGCGCTCGCGCTTGAAGCCACCGCGAGCCATGAAGGGCTTGGTGGCGCTCGCCAGGCGTGCGGCGCGGAGAAGAGACACGGCATGAGACATGGCCTGATTGTCTGAGCAGGCCCGGGCAGGCGAGCGGCCTGCAATTGCACCCGCCAAGCCGAGGCGGCTGGCTTGCGGGCATCATTGCTTGCCAACCAGCCCCTCACGTCATGACCCCAGAACAACGCCTCCTTGAACTCGGCATCGCGCTGCCGGCAATCAGTGGCCCGGCGGGCAACTACGCGGCCGCCGCTCGGACGGGCAATCTCTTGTTCCTGTCCGGCAAACCGCCACTGCCAGTGAATGGCGTGAAGCCGCGCGGGCGCCTGGGTGGCGAGTATTCGGCGGAAGACGGCTACAGGTTCGCCCGTTCCGCCTGCCTGGATCTGCTGGCGACGGTGAGGGCAACGCTAGGCGATCTGGACAAGGTGGTTCGCATCGTCGAGCTGCACGGGTCCCTGAACACGACGCCGGACTTCGAAGACCACGCCAGGGTTCTGGATGGCGCCTCCGACCTGCTCATCGAGGTATTTGGATCGGCCGGTCTCCATGCCCGGGCTGTCATCGGCGCGGTGTCGCTCAGGAGCGGGGTGCCGCTCACGGTCAAGGCCACCATCGAATGCCGGCCCGAGTGAACGTGGCCTGGCGGCGCCGTCAGGCCTCGCCGTCCCAGTAGTCCACGCCCGCCTCGCGCCGCTGCAGCAGGCGCAGCCCGTTAGCGAACACGCCGACCTTGCCGGAGTCCGGGTACTCGCAGACCTCGGGCTTCTCCATCGTGCTGATGCTGAGGTAGTGCAGCGGCGCGCCGGAGGTGTTGATGATGTGGTGCGGATACTCAGGCCCCGGCGGGATGGTGATGACGTCGCCGGCGGTGATGGGCACCAACTCGCCGGCCACGCGTAGCGTGCCCTCGCCTTGCAGCACGATGAACATCTCCTCCTGGGCGTGGTGCAGGTGGTAGGGGCAGCTCATCTTTCCGGGCGCGACGATGTCGAAGCTGGCGCCCAGCCTTTTCGCTGCGGTCCCCTGGGTGAGGCTGGTGGCCTCGCTGTCGTAGCGCGGCTCGCGCACGAAGCGCTCGCGCGGCGCGTCGTTGAAATTGCGGATCAGCTGCTCACGCAGCTCGGCGGGTGTTGGCATCGGGAAGCTCCTGGGACAATCGTTGAACCTGCATTCGGCAGTCGGCCGCTTGCTACTTATCGGAATGCTTGTCCAATCAACACTTTCGGCCATGGCCTCGTTCACCACTTCGGTGAACAACGCTGCACGCCCGCTGGTCTGGCGCTTCGCGCCGCTGGCTGCGTTGCTCCGCCTCGTGGGCACCAGCCCACTTCGTCGTCGCGCCTTGCCAGCAACGCGATTCGCCAGCCCCTCGGGCGCGCCCCACTGCCGAATCCAGGTTGAATGAACCCGCCCGTGCATCTTCCCGAACCCTCCTCCGACCTGCAATCCGCAGCCCACCAGGTCCTGTCAGCAGTCTTCGGCTACATGGCCTTCCGTGGCCAGCAGGGCGAGATCGTGGAGCATGTGGCCGCCGGCGGCGACGCGCTGGTGTTGATGCCCACCGGCGGCGGCAAGAGCCTGTGCTACCAGGTGCCGGCCATCGTGCGGCACACGCGCGGCCAGGGCGTGGCCATCGTCGTCAGCCCGCTGATCGCGCTGATGCACGACCAGGTCGGTGCGCTGGAGGAGGCCGGCGTGCATGCCGCCTTCCTCAACAGCAGCCAGACCGGCGAGGAGGCCAGCCGCATCGAGCGCGAAATGATGAGCGGGCGGCTGACGCTGCTCTACGCCGCGCCCGAGCGGCTGACGACGCCGCGCTTTCTGGCCCAGCTGGAGTCGCTGCGGGAGCGCGGCCTGCTGTCGATGTTCGCCATCGACGAGGCCCATTGCGTCAGCCAGTGGGGGCACGACTTCCGCTCGGAGTATTTGCAGCTGTCCCTGCTGCACGAGCGCTTCCCCGAAGTGCCGCGCATCGCGCTGACGGCCACGGCCGACGACCTGACGCGCGCCGACATCATCCAGCGGCTGCAACTGCAGGACGCGCGCGTCTTCATCAGCAGCTTCGACCGGCCCAACATCCGCTACCTCATCGCCGAGAAGACCGCCTCGCCGCGCGAGCAGCTGCTGCGCTTCGTGCGCGACGAGCACGAGGGCGAGGCCGGCATCGTCTACTGCCAGAGCCGCAAGAAGGTGGACGAGACGGCGGTGTGGCTGGAGAGTGAGGGCATCAAGGCCTTGCCGTACCACGCCGGTCTTGACGCCGACGTGCGCCGCCGCCACCAGGACCGCTTCCTGCGCGAGGAAGGCCTGGTCATGGTGGCCACCATCGCATTCGGCATGGGCATAGACAAGCCCGACGTTCGCTTCGTGGCCCACCTGGACCTGCCCAAGAACATCGAGAGCTACTACCAGGAGACCGGCCGCGCCGGCCGCGACGGCGCGCCGGCCGAGGCCTGGATGACCTATGGCCTGGCCGACGTCGTCAACCAGCGCCGCATGATCGACGACAGCCCGGCGGACGAGGTCTTCAAGCAAGGCCAGCGCGGCAAGCTGGACGCGCTGCTGGCGCTGGCCGAGGCGACCGATTGCCGGCGTGTGCGCCTGCTGAGCTACTTCGGCGAGGACAGCATCCGCTGTGGCAACTGCGACAACTGCCTGCACCCGCCGGTCACCTGGGACGCGACCGAGTCGGCCCGCAAGCTGCTGAGCTGCATCTATCGCTTTCACCAGCGCGGAGAGCGCTTCGGCGCCGGCCACCTCATCGACGTGCTGCGCGGCAAGGCGACCGACAAGACGCGCCAGTACAGCCACGACAAGCTGTCCACCTGGGGCGTGGGCGCCGACCTGTCCGAGCAGCAATGGCGGGCCGTGCTGCGCCAGCTGATCTCGCTGGGCCATGTGGCGGCCGAGGGTGAGTTCAACACGCTGGCGTTGCAGGACAGCGCGCGCGCGGTGCTCAAGGGCGAGGTGGAGTTGCGCCTGCGCGAGGCTGAGGAGAAGAAGCCGCGTGGCAAGGCTGGTCGCACCAGCACCGGCAAGCCCAAGGTCGACCCGTCGCTGGGGCTGGATGCCGAGGCCCAGGAGCGCTTCGAGGCGCTGAAGGCGTGGCGGTCGGAGGTGGCCAAGGAGCATGGCCTGCCGGCCTATGTCATCTTCCAGAACACGACGCTGGCCGAGATGGCGCGGCAGGTGCCGGGCGACCTGGTGGAGCTGGGCGAGATCAGCGGCGTGGGCGCCAAGAAGCTCGAGGCCTACGGGCGCGAGATCCTGCGAGTCTTGGGGCGCTGATGGAGCAGCCGATCACCGGCTTTCATCTTGACGAAGAGGGCCACTGGGTCGCCCAGCTGGCCTGTGGCCACAACCAGCACACCCGCCATGACCCGCCCTGGCAGAACCGGCCCTGGACGCAGACGCCCGAGGGCCGGGCCGGCGTGTTGGGGCAGCAGCTGAACTGCCTCAAGTGCGACCAGGGTGCACCCAGGGACAGGCCTTAGCGCAGGTTGCCTGTGCCGGCCGCGGCCACCTGCGTGCCATCGCCGGCTGTGTCGCGCTTGCCAACGATGACCACGCGCGGCAACTGCTTCACCTCGGCGGTTGTGTCCGCAGCGCGCGGGCCTTCGATGACCACGCGTTCAAGCACGACGGTCGGCTCGGCCGGCGCGGTGATCGTCATCCATGTCGCCCCGGTCAGCGCGATGAGCGCGACCAGGATGGCGGCGCTGGCGGCCTGCAGGCGGGTGGTGTGGGCGGTGGTGGTGCTGATGCGGTTCATGTGCTGCTCCCGTGTTCGATGGCTGAACTTTGCGCGCCAGGGGTCGGCGCGTCTGCGGGTTTGCGATAGGTCGCCGGTTTTCGGCGATGAATTGCAGCTGGCGTGGATGAGAGCTCCTAATTAACCTTGTGGGCGGCATGCTGTGTCGCCGTCACGGCGAACCCGCATACTGCGCGCGCTCATTTCAAGGGAGAGACAGACATGGCACGCGGCAACGACGTCCAGCTGGGCGGCATCACCGACCTGAACCTGCTGGCAGACATCAAGCCAGGCTTCGTCGACGCACTGGAAGTGCTGACCTATGTGGACCGGCTGCGCAAGGTGCTGCGCACGCTCAACGGCCTGCGCCTGGGGTCGCGCGAGTCCAGCGCGCCGGCTTCGCCCTACACCGACATCGTCGCCCGCTGGCGCATCGTCCACTCCTTCCGCTGGAGCATCGTGGAAGGCGTCGACGGCGCGCCCGACCGGCTGCTTCTCAGCGTCAACTTCGATGGCGGCTGGGAGCCCTATATG
>Ga0187845_1001529_pt1 | contig 13164 bp, 11 predicted proteins | sample SpaLakP09_SKY_68_FD_134515 | JGI IMG/M metagenome (GOLD analysis project Ga0187845, IMG submission 134515) | Oligotrophic lake water microbial communities from Sparkling Lake, Wisconsin, USA - SP09_SKY_68 | ecosystem: Environmental > Aquatic > Freshwater > Lake | place: USA: Sparkling Lake... | reverse complement strand
GCTGGGTCTGTCGCTGACCGGGTGCGCCTTGGCCTGGCATGGCGAACAATGGGACGCCGAAGACGTCGCCATCGACGGCGGCACGGTGAACATGGATGCCGTGGGCCACATCCGGAACCTGTCACTCGCCAATCTGAAATTGACGATCGGACCGGTCGCCGGCCTCAAGATCGCCAGCACCGCCACCATCGACAACTGCACGATCATCCAGGTTTCGGTCAGCAGTTGGTGCGAGCAATCCTCGAAGGCGACGATCACCAACTCGACCCTGCTGGGCCTGTTCGTCCCCTCCCAGGACATCTCCGGCGCCAGCGCCAGCGGCTTCACGCTGAGCGACTGCCATGGCGTCGTGCTGACCCGCTCCAGCGGCGGCGCCCTGCAGGATGTCGGCTACACGCCAAGGTCGCCGTGGGGTCCCAACATTTGTCTCGTCGATGTCCAGTTTCTCGAGGACGCGCTCCGCTACAGGAACACACCGCAACCGCCGCTGACGCCCAACGATTCCGAGGCGACGATCAAGCGCCATCGCGAAGAGGCCGCCCGCCGGATCAAGGCCGGCGCCCTTCTGGATTTCCTGACCTCGCTCGCCGTTCTTCGGGACAACCTCCCGCATCTGACGGGCCTGCTTCACTACGCGTTCCATCCCAAGGAGGCGGAGGGCGGTTTCTTTGGCGCGCCCAAGCTCCGCAAGGCCCCCCGCGCCCCGGCCCGAACTCGCTCCAGCTAACACGCAATGGTCAGGGCCCGCACAGATCACGCCGCTAGTCGCGCGTCGCGTCCACCGGGTCTGATCTTCGATCTCACCCGTATCAGACGTATTTCCGCGATCTAAGCATTTAGCTCAAGCTTTCCGCGCTGCACGGCTCAGCTCAAGAGGCCGAAAGGTTTATTAGCTGTGCGCTCGGCCACTCCGGCAGCCTGGTCCAAAGTTTGACGGCAAGCTGAACCGATCACGCCAGGCCCTCCTCTGTGCTGAGCCACAGGAATTGGGTCGGATCGGCGCGATGCATCGCCCGCGCCAATTCGCGCAACTGCCCGATATCACCGACGATGACGGCCTCGATGACTTTGGCGTCAAGGCCCACGAAGTAGGCTCGGATTTTCAGACGCTGTAAGGCCAAAACAAGATCGGGTGTCCATCCGCGATCTCCGGTCGGTCCGCCGGGCGTTACGACGCCGCCGATCATGTCTGGGCCAACTGCGTCTTCCCCCCCGCCAAGGTTGGCGCCACGCACCGCGTCCAAGGCTTGGATGGCGGCGGCTTCGTGGTCGGCCTGCCAGGCCTTGGTGGTCCGCAGCGTCAGATCGCGCAGCGCCATGGCCAACTCACCATAGCCCAGGCCGCGCATGAGATTGGCGCAATGCAGCCGAGCGATCCCGATCGCCAGCTCGTCGAGTTTCTCCTGTCGCTTCTCGACGCCCTCCACGTCCGTATCCTTTACCCAGAGCATGGGCGTCTGGGGATGGCCCGGCGTCGAAAAGCCCCAGCGGGTGGCGATGGCGTAGCGTTTGAACGGCGCCGGATCCACGCCGCTGAAGATCCAGCCCCGCTGGACCTGGTCCCAGGCCCGGTTGAGGGCCGCCTGCGGGCCTGCGCCGTCATGACAGCCCTTGGCCTCGATGATCGCCATGTCGCCGGCGTCGTTCCACACGGCCCAATCTGGGCGATCGCCAGTTCCAAATTTGCGCACCACGCCGCCGGTGGGGGTCAACGACATTTCGTCGGCGTCGATATGGGCGAAGAAGGCAAAACCGAGATAGCGCTTGGCGTAGGCGCGAGCCACGAAGCGGCCAAACAGTCCCGAAAGCGCCGTCTTAACCTCGCGTGCGCGACCCAACGGCTCGCGAAAGGAGAAGAGACCTGAGCTATCGTCGACCAGATCGGTCAGAAGCGACCAGGATCCAAGACCCGCGCCAGGCGTCTGCACGATTTCTTCGACGCCGGCCTGTTCCACTTCCTCTACGGTCAACTCGACCCAACCACCTGTGATCTCCGGCGGCGAGGCTTCGGGCGGTTCGAACCGGTGACGGAAGTGCGGCATCTTCGCGAGCCTTTTCGGGCCGGCGGCTCCAGCCGCCAAGCTTTGGCATTGGAACAGCGAGTCGCGCTCCGCGACACTCAAGTTCGCGGGCAAACCTCGCGCGCCTACGCCCGACACGGACATCACTAGTTTCCGCGGTCAAAGGGCGGCACACTCCGCCGATGGTCACGGTTGATCCAGAATGGTGGGAACATCTGACGCCGCCGGCGATGCATGCACGCCGCAGTGAAATGGACGCTGTGCTGCGGCGGTTTGTACAGACCTCCTATGGGGCGTTCTGGCTGAAGTCTGCACTCGCGCCACACGGGGTGATCCGCGTCTCGCCCGGCCAAGCCATACCGACCTTGCACGCGCTCGCCTTGCCGAACCGACCCGCCTTCGTGCTGCCGCAGCTGAAGGTGCGGCCAGGTCACCGCTTCGTGGGCTCAAATCAGATGCGCTCGGGTGATCCGTTGGTGCCTGGCGAGTTGGCGCTCGGGCCCGAGATTCGGTTCGAGGTCATGGATGATCCGGCGATGTTACAGGCCTTGGCGAGCATGGATGTCTTTCGTCCAACGCAAGGGATCACCCGACCGGCGCAGATCTTCTCTATTCCGGCGAGTTATCTTCTCCGGCCGGAACACCGTCCGGCAGGCGCCTATGTTCTCTACCAGCACATTTTCGGGCACGCCGGTGCCTATCCTAACGACGGTTATTTCTACGTGGGGATCACAACGCGACGTTGGCAGACGCGATGGGCTGAACATCGCCGAGCGATTGCGGCCGGCAGCCTCCTGAAGTTTCATCGCGTGTTTCGCGATGAGACCGAGGCGCACCGGATCACCTATGTCCACCACAAGATCATGGCAGTTACCGATGATGTCGAGGCGCTCTACAGGGCTGAGGAATGGCTTGTCCGACAGCACTGGGAGGACGAACGCCGGCTGAACATGATCCCCGGTGGCAGGGCGGGATGGCGGGGACGTCGACAGCCGGATTCAGCAACGACTGCGGTCCGCTCGAAGGCCGATGCCGTATGTGCCCGTGGCGATCGCCTTTCCGTGGATCAGGTGCGTTCCATCCGATGCTTGCGGGGCGACGTCTCGGCCTCCGAAATCGCTACTCGCGTGAGCGCCCGCAACGTGCGCCAAGTTCGAGGCGTTCTGGCGAACCGCACTTATCAATGCGTCAGCGACGAAGGCCCCGAGGCGTCATGAGCCAAGGCGAGCAGACTGGCGCAATTGATCCGTTCTTCCATCTCGACCGCGCATTCGCCGAGCCGATGGCGCGCACCGACGTCCAAGCTCTCTGAGGAGCCCGTATGTGGCTGGCCAAATGATACTGACCGAAGACGAAATCGCCGCCGCCTATGACGAGGGGCGCCTCTTCGACATGGTGTTCGACGGGTTTCGCGGGGCCGACGAGGAGGTCGTCGCCCGGATCGCCGAAGGCGCTGCCAGCCTTCACAATTGTGGGCGCATCGACTTGGAGGCCATGCTCGACGAGCAAGCCCTGGCGGGTCTCGAGGCAGGACGGTTCTTCTCCGCTCATGGCGTCTTCGACGTCCTGATCCCACAGCTCGAACTTGCCCCCGCAGTCATGGCGGCGCTGGTCGACAGGCTGGTGGAGAAAGGCGGCGCCGACATGGCTGCCGGATGGCCTAAGCAAGGCTTCCAGCGCTGGTGCGCGGCTGACCCAGCGCGGGCGGCCTGGGTGTTGCGAGCCGCCCGCGAGGGCGACGTCGTCGCCACGCGCATGCTCGATGCGGCCTTGGTCGCCGACGGCCGGATCGACAGCGCCCTCGCTTTCCTGCGGGATGGACCGCCGGGCGCGCGGCCGATAGCGATCAACGCCCTGGGTCGACTGAAGGTGGACGAGAAGCACGCGCTGCGGATTCTGGAGGCGCTCGATCAGGATTTCATGCCGGAGCCGGACGATGTCTTCGACGCCCAGCGTATCCAGGTCGCGGTCGGGCTGGCGAAGACCCATGGCTCAGAAACCCACGACCGCTTGGCCTCGATCCTGACTCGAGGTCTTGCGAACCCAGGTCCGCTGACCCTGAACGCAGCCGCCCAGGCCCTCTGGCTGGATCTTCAGGCCCTGCCCCCCAAGAACATTGAGACCTTACTCAACGCTTTGCGCCATCTGGACCCGTCCTATGGGGCTGTGCTGCACAATCTCGACCACGCGCTCGCCACCTTGCTGAAGGGATCCCACGCCGATCGCGCGGTGAACTTCGTCAGCCACTACGTCGCCGAACACGATCTGGATGTGAAGTGGTTCGACGGAGTGATGCACGACCTGCTCACCGGACCCCGGGCGCGGTTGGACCGCGTATTCGTCGCCTGGATGATCGGCGAGACCCCTGCCCTCGCCCAGGGCCTGATCGAGGCCCTGCGAACCTCGGACATGGCAGGAGCGCCGTTCGGCCTTGCCCTCATGCCGCTAGCGCTCAGCCCCGCCGAGGCCGAACGGCTTGCCAAGCGCGCGGTTGGATTTTTCTTTCTCAAGCCGGTGACGGCCGCCTCCATCCTGGTCAGCGTGCTGCGCGACGGCCCACCCGAGGCCGCTGCCACCGCGTCAGGCCTCCTGTTCGATCCGCTGCTGATCAACTATGGCGGCAAGACCCGGGACTATCTGCTCGCCCTCAAGGCCAACGACCCGGCACAAGCGGCCGTGTCGGCCGCCCTGACCCAGGCCGACCGCTATCTGGAAATCCTACGCTCGGTCGGCGATATCAAAGAGTTGGATCCCACCGAGACCCAAATCCTCATAAAGAACCGGCTCGATCAGGAGGAGATGCGCCAGGCGCATAAAGCCGCCGAGGCCCAGTCGGTGTTCAAGGACATCTTCACACGATCGGTCGTACTGCACGGGCGGCAGGTGCGCACCTACATGACCGACTTTAATGGCCAGCGGCAGTTCACCGACATCACCCTGCAGAGCCACGGATTCAGCGTCGAGCTGCCGCGTACGGAGATTGTCGATCCCGTAGAACTCGAATACCGCCTGCGCCAATTGCGCATCGCTGAGGACGCTGCATGAAGCTACTGCTGCGTGAATATCTGTCCTCACTGCGCGAGCGTGACGAGCTGGACGCCCTGATGCCGGCGTTGCTCAGTGAGCTGGGCTTCACCGTGCTAACGCGGCCGAGGCGCGGCACCCGCCAGTTCGGGGTCGACTTCGCCGCCGTCGGGCCGGACGAGACCGGCGAGCGCAAGGTCTACCTGTTCTCCATCAAGGCCGGCGATCTGGGGCGTGGCCACTGGGCCGATGGCGAGCAACCCTGCGTCCCTCCCTCGACGAGATCCAGGACGTGTACGTCCCGCGCCGGATCCCCCTCAAGCACCGCAGCCTGAAGGTGGTCATCTGCATCTGCTTCGGCGGTGAGATGCTGGAAAATGTTCAGGACCAGGTCGAAGGCTATACCGAACGTCAAAGCACCGAGCGCCTGAGCTTCGAGATCTGGAACGGCGACCGCATCGCCGGACTTCTGCTCGATGGGGTCCTCCGCGAGGATGTCCTGCCGGCGGACTTGCGGACGGCCTTTCGCAAGGCCGTCGCCATGGTCGACGAGCCCGATGTAGCACTGCGGCATTTCCAACGATTGGTCGGGGCGCTGCGCCAACGGGCGACGACCGATGCCAAGTCGGCGGTCACCGCCGCGCGCCAGGCCTATATCGCGCTGTGGACTCTCTACGTCTGGGGGCGCGAGGCCAACAACATCGAGGCGCCCTATCAGGCTAGCGAACTCTGCGTCCTGCTGGCCTGGGAGTTCATGAAGCCGTACATCGGCAAGAAGACCAAGGACGCCAAGGCCATGACCCTGGCGTTCAACAGCATCGTCCATCTTCATCTGACGATCGCGACGTCGTTCATCAGCGAGAAGATCCTGCCGCATGCCGACAAGCAGCACGGCCTGTCCCTGGCGATCGGCACCCGCAGCGCGCTCGACGTGAACCTGCGTTTGTTCGAGGTCCTGGGCCGCCTGGCGATGGTGGGCCTGTGGCGGTTGTGGATGATCGAGCGGGCCGGCAAGCCGGTCACCGACGAGGATCGGGCCGTTCTGCAGGAGCTCGTCGTCGGCGGCCTCAAGCTGATCAACAACAATCCGGCCCTCTGCCTTCCGATTCGCGACGATCAGGCGGTGGACATCGCGCTCTTTCTGCTTTTGTGGTGGGGAGGCTATCGCGACCCGGCTGGCGTCGACTGGATCGGCCAGATCATCGGACGCCTGGGGTTCACCCTCGCCACGCACGGCCGCTACACCTGCAACCTGACCAGCTATGCGGATCTGGCGACGCACCCGAGCGAGCGCTCGGAGAGCTATCGCAAAGAAGCAACCGGCGGCAGCACGCTTATCCCACTGCTTGCGACCTGGTGCGTGAAGACCGGCGCAGGCGAGGCCTTGGGTGAGTTGGCCGCCATCACCGAGGCTTTCCTGCCCCACTGCTCGCTCCAGACCTGGATCCCGGACGAGACGAGCGAGGCGGCACTCTACGTCGGTGGGCCGCTGCACGGGATGGCAATTTCCGGTCTGCCCCTGAACAACGGCGGAACGGACTTGGTCGAAATCCTCACCGAGTCCGTCGAGGGCTGCCAAGCTTGGCCCAAGCTGTCGGCGGTGGCGACCGGCTATTGGCCGATCGTCATGATGGCTTGCCGGCGACACCGCCTGCCGGTTCCGCCGCAATTCTGGATCGCCGGCGCGCGACGGGCCATCGCCCCGGCCCCCGGGCTTCCCGCGGCCGAGCCGCCTCAGCCCTAGAGGCGGACTCGATTCTCCCGCGCTCGCTACGACGATTTACGCCTCGACTCGCAAGGCGGCCTTAGCGTGCCGCTCTAGGCGAGGCTGGTGAAGCTAGTCAGCACCTTCTGGACGAAATTGTCGCGCCCGCTTGATCGACAGGGTTGGCAGGTTGTTCAACGGTCATCAGCGGCCTGGGGGGCGTCACGCGCAGCGGGTGGCGCGACGGCTTTCACGCGGCGGACAACAACGCTGTCTCTTCCTTAAAGGCGAACCGCCGCGATACGCATAGGGTGTCGCGGCGTGACCCACGCGACAGTTCCAATGTCAGCAAGCTGTCTTCTGGGAACGCCGGGCTCAGTTCAAGCTTGAGATACTCGAAGAGTTGCCGATCGTGCACGGCGATCATCACCTGCCGCCCATGCTCCTTAGACAGCGTGCGCAACAGCGCCGCGAAGTGGGCGATGTGGACGTCATCCATCGACTGGACGGGGTCGTCCAAGATCAGCCAGGGCAGTTCCTTGGGGACGGACAGGTGCAGCGCGATGAACAGAGTGAGCGCGGCTGTGTTGAGGTTGCCCGCGCTAAGCATCGCCCCTGGCGTTCCCCCAGCGTCGCCGCCATCCCGGTGCTCAGTGATTAGCTTGGGCTGTAAGCGTTGGGTTTCTGCCACTGGGATACGGAAGGCGGGTACGAATGGTTCGCCCGGCGCCGGACGTACGAACAGGTCGCGCCAGAGAAGATTGAGGCGATTGTTGAACTCGCGCCGGATAATACTCGACCGCACCGTATCGACCGCCGCGCGGATGGCATTGCTCTGGTCACGTAACACCTGAGCGCCTTGCAACCCAGCGTCGGCACGGCCCCAAGCGGCCTGGTCCGCCTTGAGCCGCTCATTGACTTCTTGGCGCCGCGTCACAGCCGCCCTAACGGCGGAGACAAGATCAACGCCTTTGCGACGCAAGGTGAGCCGGCCTTCCAGACGGCTTGCTTCTCCGGCGAGTTGCTGGCCCAGCCGCGAAACGGCCGCCTCGAAGGACTCGCCTTGTGCCAACGGCGGCGCACCGATCGAGAGGGCGAAAGTGTTCAAAGTCTCGCCTGCGGCGGCCAGGGAGACGTGACGCGATTGGGATTCGGTGACGATGCGGCGCGCGGCCACATCCGCGGTGCGCAATAGCGTCCCCTCGGCCAGGGCGGCGGCCAGCCCATCCAGCTCCGAAACCACAGTCGAGACGGCGCCAGCACGGCGCTCAGTCTCCGCGATGACCTCGGCAGTGAGACTGCGGGCCGCCAGTGTCTCCAGTTCGCGATCGAGGCGCTCGGCGGTGACCTGCGCCTCACTTCGGCTGCGGCCAAGCGTCAGCAGTCTTTCGGCCGAGGCCGACAGTGTTCGGACTTTGTTGTGCACATGGTCCCTGAGCGAGCCGGCATTCATAACGCTGAAATCTCGGTCGCAGACCGGACAAATGTCGTCGGTAATGAACGATGTCAGCTCAGCGATAGCGGATCCAAGGCTCCCGGCTGAGGTCGATAGCAGGGCGACTTCGCCGTCGATCGTGTCCCGCTGCTTGAGGGCGACGTCGCGCTCGTTCTGGGCAGCCGCATGCCGCTCGATGTCGGCGCGCGCACGCACGGACTGTTCGGCCAATTGCGTCTGTTCGGTTCTCAGCCGAGCAAGCGCCGCGGTGGAAAAGGCCTCGGGATCGCTGGGCAGAGACGCGTCAGGCAACAGCACATCGATGCGTTGTCGAAGCGCGGACAACCGCCCGCCATATTCAGCCTCCCAATGGGCGTAGCGATCGGCGGCGCCTTGGGCGTCACCATGCGAGGCCAACCCATCGGTAGGCAAGGCGCTCTGCGCAGCCGTGATCTCGCGCTGAATCGCGCCGAGCTGACGCTGCTGGTCTGCCAGTTCCGAATGCTCCCCGGCGTCGGTCGCCTCCTCCAGAGCTCGCGCGACCTCATCCAGGCTCGCCTCGGCGATCTCAGTCGGCAAGCCAAGGGCCTTACAAAGCACGGCAAGTTCCGCCAAGGCGGTCTTGGCGGCCTCATCAGCGGTAGAATGAATCTTCCGCTGATCGACGAGAAGGCGGTCCAGCCGCGCCTTCTCGTTTTCGGCCGCCAACCACCCATCCACGTTCTTGCGAACATTGCGAACGTCGCCGAACGGTTTAAGTCCCGCCTCCAACGTGTCCAGACGGTCCAGACCGAGCAGCTTGCCCACGAAGCGCGCCAGCGGCGAATCCGCATCATTTCCGGACTCTTGGTAGATCTGCAGCAACTGACCCAGGAGCGACTGTGGAAGGAAAGTCCGCTCACGGAAGAACCCGGCCAATGGTTCGCCTAACGCCGAAGCGGCACCCAGGCCGCTAGCGGTAAGCGTGACCCCAAATTCTCTGGCATTTCCTCCGTCCAAGCACTTGAGTTGGACGCTTCCTTCTTCGGCTGATCGATGAAGCAGCTGCTTAGCGTAAGCTGGGTCAGCCCTGAGAAGTGACTGCACACCGCCAGTGAGGGCCAGCTCGATCGCCGAAAGCAGGCTCGTCTTGCCGGCACCGTTCTCGCCATGGACCAGGACGACCTTTGCATCGAGCGGCGCATGGATGTGACCGCGAATGCTGCGGAAGTTGGTGATATCCAACCCTTGGAGGTTCAGTTCGCTCATGGAGCAATCTCTCCTGGGACGACCGTAAACGCGCCGCTGATGACCAAGGCAGCCGCATCGGTGACTGCTTGCTCGCCTTTTTCCGATCCGGCGATTAGCGCTTCGACTAAGGCCGGGTTCGTCGTGGTGGGCAGGACTCGTGTCAACTGTTCGATCGCAGAGGCGCTGCCATCCTGTGTCGGCGTCACGGCCTCGGGGAGGGTGAGCGGCAGCAGCACCCTGATGCGATCGTCGAGCTGGCGCGCAGTGACTGCGTCAACCGGTTCGCCCTCGGCGTTCAGCGCGATACCATCAACCTGCAGGACGCGGCAGGTCTCCGACAATGTTTCGATGCCTTCGGCTAGCACCGCCCCTGCCAGGATCGCAGTGACCACGTAACGCGATCCGGTCACGTCAAGGGCGCGGCTCAGTGCCTCGATCCGTTGACGGACTCGCGCCGGATCTCGATCGCCAAAATCTCCAGTCGTCGTATCGATGAGCAAAATCAGATCTAACGCCCGGCCATCGCGTCCACGCATGGCGCCAGTGAATGCAACCTCCACGCCCGCAATCCGGAACGGCGTGGGAAGTACGCTATAGCCAGCCAGAGCCAATCGAGCCTGTATCGCCTGGATCAACGGTGAGGCGCTCACAGGATCATGTCCGAGATGAAATCCTGTTGAAGGGTCGCCGCATCGTCGGCACGGCTAATCAGATGACCTAGACTGACATGAGTCTCACCAGCAAATCCCGTACGTCCTGGACCCGCGCGCACTCGCCGCGGACTTCCCGAGCCGCCGGTGAACTGACGCCAAGTGTCATCAGCGTGGATGACGATGGCGTTGTCGTTGGCCAGGGCCCCAATGCTCTTCAGCGCGATGGCTTCCGTCGCCGACCGGACGATGAACACTGGACGGTCCACACCGTCTGGCCTTGCGCCTCGCGCCGTCATCGCGCCGGCGGTCACGTCGTTTGACGCGGGCGCCTTGAGCTCCCAGAGTCCGGCCGAACGGCCTTGCTCGAGCAGAGCCAACGCGACGCCTAGGCGATCGAGCGCCATCGCCTGAGCGTTTTGATCCGCGCCAATGAGGTTAGGCGTGAAACTGCTCAAGACCTCGTAGGCGTCCGTGTTCGGCGCCAAGGCTCCTCGGCGAAACAATGACAGCATGCGTGACCACAGCGCTATGCCCCGGCTCACCGCCTCGGTTCGATTGCCCACGGCCAGATCAGCGGCCGCGTCACGCAACCCGATCAACGATTGCGACAGTCCGTTGGCGAGATCGGCCTTGCCGAGGTTGCCCAAACCCATCGTCATCAAGCGGTTCAGCTTGTCTGTCAGGAGCTTCAGGACGAGCGCGATCAGAACTTGCTCGCCCCAGGCGCGCAGGTGCGTGCCAGTGTGGACGGCGGCTGGATCGTTGTTGTAGGCCTCTCCATAGGTCAGGCGCAGGACGTCACGCTGGCCCTGGCGAATGCTTTCTTCGCAGAAGACATGTCCCGGTGCATTTGGCGTGCATGGCCATGGCCATGCATGCACCTGATTGGCGCGGGCGAAGATAGTCTGGAGATTGTTATCCTGAATGGAGAGACCCAGGACGAGCGTTTTTTGGGTCGTTGCGAGATTGACGATAGCATTGCGCATCGCCGCGAACTGAGCCGTCTCCGGCCAATTCATGATCTGGGTGTAGCTACCGGTGAGGTAGCGCCGAAAGACGGCGGGTTCATGCGTCGCGTGGACAATGCAGCCGTGGAATTTGAACAGGCGCGCCCGTCCTGGCGCCCCGCGCAATTGGTCAGGATCGACAATAACCTGCATCACCCCGCCCAAGCCGTTGCTCAGGCGATTGATGGCCGCTTCGATAAACCCGTCCCAATTCGCGGACGCGATAGATTGCACCGCCCCTTCGAGCACTAGTAGCGCGATGCACAAGTGTTCTGCGGCCGGTGCCGGCGGGTTTTCAAACGCCGCGCGGATATCGATCGCCTCCCACAGGACGAAATCGCTATCTTCCCCTGGAATACGGATATCGAGTACGCGGGAATACTTGTTCCAGAGTCGCTCAATGATGGCGTCGCGCTCGGGCCATGTCGCTAACGGTTCATCCAACCTAGCCTGAACGCTGGCCGGATTGACCTCCGCCAAACCGAGCGCTTCTTCGAGTGCTGGCATATAGGTCGCGTCGGTCGCCGGCGTGACAGCTCGCTGTCGGACGAAGTCAAAAGCCCGTTCAATCAGGCGCCCAAGATCTGGCGCCTGCCGTGAAATTCCTGATCCCACCCAAAGGGCGAACTCACCGCTCTCGACCGCCGTGGCGAAGGGCGCGAAGTCGGCCTCGAACTTCGACAACACTTCGCGGACGCTCACTTGATTTGCTGTCGGCGCTAGCGCCAAAGCCGATCCCCCCACATCGCCTGAGGCGACTTCCCCAGACAACACTAGGGTAACTTGTATTGTCGAGCGAACGTCAAATGCGCTTTTCGCGGCATCAAGACAATTCGGTGGCCCAAAACGGGGAGCATCGCGCCGTCATGCCCGCACCCGCAAGCTCGCAGTGGATGGCCGCTACAATCGGACTGCTTCTACCAACCTGCATTGATCATGACCCATGCGCCCATTCGCGTCGACCGATGGTCATGATGTGCCATGGCTGATCGATGAGCTTGTTCCAGGCCTCGCAGCAGTGGTCGACGATGTTGTCGTAGGAGGTGAAGACGCGGTTGGAGAGCCAGTTGTCGCGCATGAACTGCCAGATGTTTTCAACCGGGTTCAGTTCGGGGCATTTGGCCGGCAGAGCGACGATGCTGATGTTACCGGGCACGACGAGCTTTGCTGTCGTGTGCCAACCCGCCTGGTCCATCAGCACGACCGCGTGAGCGCCAGGGGCAACCCTGAGCGATATCTCGGCCAGATGCAGGGACATGGTTTCAGTATTGCAGTACGGGAGCACCAGACCCGCGCCTTTACCGTGTTCCGGGCAGATTGCGCCAAAGATATAGGCCGATTTTGTCCGCTGATCCTTCCGGGCTGACGGTCGTGTCCCGCGCCGCGCCCAGCGCCGCGTGATCTTGTTCTTCTGGCCGACGCGCGCCTCGTCCTGGAACCAGATTTCTATCGGTGTGCGCTTGGGCAGGGCCCGTCTGACCTTTGCCAGCTCGGCTGCGAAGCCCCCTTTTTGAAGGCTTCGAGCGCATACTCGTTCTGGGCGTGGTGACGAGGCCGAGCCGTCAGTTTGACGTAGCCCAGCTCCTTCAGTTCACGCCCAACGGTCGTCGTATCAAGCGAGACTGCAAACTCCTCATACAGCCACTGGACCAGATCGATCAGCCGCCAGCGGACAACCCCATGGATCGCCGGGATCGGGCCGCGCTCGACCACCTCGATAAGCGCACGACGCTGGGCGTCATTGAGCCGCGATCGTGGCCCCGGTGCCTTGCCGTCCAGCAGGCCATCGGGACCGCGGGCGTTGAACCGAACCACCCAGTCACGCACGATCTGCAAGCCCACACCGCCGATCCGCGCCGCCACGCTGCGGCTGGCCCCGTCGTAGATCTCGGCCAAGGCCAGAAGCCGACGCGCCTGGTTGGCGCTCTTCGACGTGCGCGCAAGCCGCCTCAAGGCCGCTGCGTCATAATCAGTCCGCAAGCCAATCGCTGATCCCATCGCCGTACCCTCCAGGTGCAGGCGGCCATTGATTCAGACTTTCGCGACTTTGAGAATCCCCTCGTGAGTCACACTCAGCGCAGATTGGTAT
>Ga0187845_1001528_pt1 | contig 13165 bp, 9 predicted proteins | sample SpaLakP09_SKY_68_FD_134515 | JGI IMG/M metagenome (GOLD analysis project Ga0187845, IMG submission 134515) | Oligotrophic lake water microbial communities from Sparkling Lake, Wisconsin, USA - SP09_SKY_68 | ecosystem: Environmental > Aquatic > Freshwater > Lake | place: USA: Sparkling Lake... | reverse complement strand
GCTTGTAGGACAAACTGGGCACACAGGTGGTACAACCTCCGATTTCAAGATGTACAAATCTTCTTGTCCGGGAGGAATCATACTGCGTGGAATGCCAGGAGGTAACGAGTTTGAGTAATCGTATCCAGGAACGCTGTTACTCATAGAACCAGAAGTGGCACCAGAATAATAATCAGCAGAAGTAGAAGTATTAGGATACATACCGCCTTGATTAATTGTTGAATCCACAGATTGCGCATTAGGATTGTTTATATAAGGATTGGTAACAGTGTAGTCAATAGATTGTCCACTGGGGTAACTAATACGAATTAAATAATTGCCGTCGTTTCCAGTAACAACTTGCGCCTTTCCACCATAAGGCCCGTAAAAAGTTAGTCCTTGAATAGTTGCATTACTACTAGTGCCGCTAGTGCTTGTGCTTGTGCTACCGCTAGTGCTTGTGCTGCCAGAAGACGCAGTGGGTGGCGTATATGTGTAATGTGTAGTATTTCCCGCGGCGTCAGTAACTTCAATTTGATAAGTACCGTTTATATTGGTTACCTTGGCCGAACCTCCATTGGGACCGTAAAAAGTGTTTTTGTGAATGCTGTCGATAGAAGTGGCAGAACTAACATCATTTACATTGCTTGTAGTGTAGAGATTGCCTTGAGGCCCAACGGCAATCGAAGCGGTGTTGCCAGAAACGCCAGTAACAGTTTTGATTGAGCTACCATTAGGGCCACTACTAGAATCCGCAGTAAAGCTTTCCTTTAAGCAATTGCGGCCTCCTAAAAAGGAGCACAATACAAGCCCCAATAATAATATTATAAAAAGTAATAATGCTGAATGAATCATTGTTGTATAAATTATATAGTGAAAAAAGTTTACAACTAAAGGATAAAAGACAAATAACAGACAAATAACAGACAAGATAAAAAAAGATAAAATTGAAATAAAAAACTACTCCAAAATATATAAATACAATTGCAATTTTACTAAAAGATGAAGAACCCAGAAGAAACTAAATTATTAGAAGTGGACTCAATAGAAAAGCCAGAAAAACCCAAAAAAAGAAATAAACTGTCACCAACAATTCTGAAAAAATGTTATGATGAGAATAACCCACAAATTTTAGAAGTAGGTGTTGATGAGGTCGGACGAGGCCCACTTTTTGGAAGAGTTTATGCGGCAGCAGTGATTTTACCTAAAGATGACAGTTTTGAACATTCAAGAATGAAAGACAGCAAAAAGTTTCATTCCAAGAACAACATTCAAGAGGTGGCTAATTATATTAAAAAGAGCGCCATTGCGTGGACTGTCCAATATGAAGACGAAAAAACTATAGACGATATAAATATTCTACAGGCTTCACAAAAAGCAATGCACAAATGTATTGCAGAAGTATTAAAAACACGGCAACCAAATTCAATCAAATTATTGGTAGACGGCAATTATTTCAACACTTATACAATTATTTCGCCTGGAAAAAAGATTGAGCATCTGGATTATGTCTGTATAGAAGGTGGTGACAACAAATATTCGGCAATAGCGGCCGCATCAATATTGGCTAAAGTGGAGCGAGATCAATATATAGAGGATTTGTGCAGAGAACACCCAGATTTAGTAGAAAAATACAGTTTGGATTCAAATAAAGGATACGGCTCAAAGAAACACATTGAAGGAATAAAACAACACGGAATATCCATATGGCATCGGCGAAGTTTTGGAATTTGTAAAGATTATGTGTAATAAATTTAAAGAAAAATACATAAATATAACCCAAGAATAATTAGTTATGAGCGAATTGGCAAAACAGACAATAAGAGAATTAATAGCAAAAAATATGCAAACAGAAAATAATAGCACTACTAATAAATTTGATTTTTTAATGCAGGATATAGAAAAATATATAGAGGGTGTGACGGCTCATAATATGGCCGAATTGAAAGAAAAGGCGAATAACAAAAAGAAAAAAGGAGACCTCTTTGAGGCCTTTTGTTTTTTATATTTGGAAATAGTTTTGAATCACGAAGAAGTGTGGTTTTATAAAGATTTTCCAAAAGAGCTTAAAGACAAATTTCATTTAACAAAAAACGATTTTGGGATAGATTTGTTATCAAAAAAAGGCGACCACTATTATGCAATTCAATGTAAATATAAGAAGCCGCAAGATAAGGTACAAATTGTTTCTTGGAGGGCGCTCTCCACTTTTTATGCGATGGTCGTAAAAACTGGACCTTGGTTGAAACATATCACAATGACCAATGTGAATGGGTGTAAACACATTGGTAAAAAAACCGAGAAGGATTGGTCGATATGCATAGGCACATTTAGAAAAATAGATCATTTTATGTGGCTTAAAATGAGCCATAGTTGTGCAGAGAAAAATAAAATTCCAGAAAATGCAGTTGTTGTAGAGAATAAAATAACAGATAAAGAAATTATGAGAAATAAAAGACTTGCGTATTTTTCATCTAATACAAGTGTATAACTCGCCCGTTTTAAAAATTGAATGATATTTTTTTATTAAATGGTATAGTATTATAGTATTTTATCTTGTTTAATATATAATATATATAAGCATAAGCGTTATGTCATCTAAAACAGTTCCGTTAACATATAAAGGCCCACATTCGGTGGGTTATCCCGAAGACAAGGCTGCTGCATTCCAAAAAGAAAGATATACCCTAACATTTGATTTTGAAACAAATCGGTTGCCAGATGAATCCGTAGTATGGGACGATTTCAAAATAAGCGAAAAACTGGATACATACAGAGACTCGGGCAAACCAGTAATAGACAGAAAAACAGAAAAACAAAAAATTATTCCCAAGTCAGATGCGTCAAAATGGCCCAACTCTGTGCAATTCTGTTATATTCTCTATGACAATGAATTGCACAAAGCAAAGGTAGTAAATGAAGTTATAAAATTACCAGAGGGCGTAGAAATGAACCCTGGAAGTGAGGCGATTCATAAAATATCCTTGGCTAAAACGCAAGGCAAAACAAAAAGAGTGATCAATCCAAAAACAGGCGAAGAAATGATGACTTTTAATCCAGAAATACACGAGGTTCTAACCGAGTTTATGAAGGATTTTGAAAAGGCTGATGTTATTGTTGCACATAATTTGCATTTTGATCGAAATATGTTGTTGGCGGAAATGGATCGGTTAAGAACACTCCCTGGGTTTGAAATGTTTGAAGAATATATTCAAAAAGTTTATGAAAACAAGAAGGAATTTTGCACGGGAAAATTTGGCGCAGATGTGTGCCAAATATCCGCCGTAAACAAGATGGGGAAAGAATATTATAAAATGCCCAAATTGAATGCTTTATACAAACATTTATTTGGATATGCTCCTGATGAATCTAAATTGCACGATGCATTAATGGATGTTGTCATTTGTATGCGATGCTTTTATAAGATTCGTTATGATGTAGATTTGTGCACGCCGGATTTGGATCCGACTATTGCTGGGTACATAGAGTTGCTTTCACCAGAAGGATATAAATGTGGTTTGGGAACAGAAAAACAAGAAGGAGTAGATCTCGTTGCTGCTAGTGCTGTTGCGGATGTAGACGCGAATGTAGGCGAAGTATTCCCACCAATTACAGAAGAAAGCGCTGCTACTACTAGCGTCGACATTGTGGATGGTTGTGGTGTGGGCATTGTAAAAAAGAAACAATCCAAGAAGAAAAATAAGGGGAAAAATAAGAAATCCAAGGGTGCGTCTAAAAAGAATAGAAAAAATACTAAACGAAAGAAATAAAATAAAAAATTGAAGTTGAATTTGCCTCAAATATTTAATGCAAATTCAATAGCAATCGCAAAATCCAATAATGGCGCAATTTAATCCAAAGGAAGTAATATTTTGTGGCCACAGACGCCACTACTATATGTATAACGAGGAACTATACACTGCAACATTTCCGATCGAGTGGGCAGAAAACCATTTGCCCGGAACTGGTCCAAAAGAGTGCAGCAATTGTGCGTGTTACGGGTCGTGGAATGGAGTCTTTATAGGATACTGTGCCAATTGCGCGGATTATGAATACAATGGTGAATGCGGCCGAGGATTCATTGACTGTGGCAAAGAAAATAACGCAGAGGAAGTGCAGCACTTTTCAAGCGCGTTTGACACATATCTAAAAAATGTAAATATGGATGAAATAGGCGACAAAGATTTTGTGGACACTGCGCGTATGATGATGATTGAAGAAGTGAATGAATTTGTAGATTCTTTGGAAGATGAATCCGACGAAGAAGATGAAGAAGAAGCTGAAGAAGTTGGATGGTGTGTTGATAGATATGGTTATGAATACGGAAGTAGTTATGATGGAGGCTACGATTCATTTTAGATTGGGACTAACCCTAACACTAAAAGTTTTTCAAGAAATATCATTCCTGGTAGTGTGTTTTTATTATGCACAATTAAATCGGTTGTTTGCCGCGTAAAATTATAAACAGTTTTTTTATTTACAATAATTACCCAAAACAAATATATGCCAAATAATGCGATGGTTGCGCTAATATCGCTAATACGCACTTTTTCTCTCCAAATTGTGTAAATGGGAAACACTTTTAGAATGAAAAACATGATAAGAAACAATAAAATCAGCTTTATTCTAGTTTGGTAATAAATCATAAGAATCATTATAAATAAGTTTTCAACTATTCCGCAAATAATTGCAAATTTGGGATTAAATGAAACAAATCCAAAATAATATAATAAATACCAAACAAATATCCAATAAGAAAATATTAAATCGGGTCTACTCATTTTGTGATGTACCTATTATACATTTATAAAATTATATTATTTTATATAATTTTGTAAAAATAAAAAATAACGCATTTTTCTAAGCCGAGCACATTTCGCAAATATCGTGTTCATCTTCTACAGCATTTATCGTCTCATTTTTCTCAGGTTCTAAAGTGAATTGCTGCGCCTGATGTTTGCCCTTGCGACGCAAATAATAGATGCCCGTTTTCAGTCCCTGTTTCCAAGAGTAGAAATGCATTGAAGTCAGCGTATTGTAATTCGGGTCTTCCAACCACAAATTCAAACTCTGACTTTGGCAAATAAACGCACCGCGATCCGCAGACATATCAATGAGATGCTTCATCGGCATTTCCCATACTATCTTGTATTTGTTGCGAATGTGTTCCGATAGCATTGTGAGCTGCTGAATACTACCCTTATTGGCAATAATATTGTTCTTTATTTTTTCATTCCATTGCCCCAAGTCAATGAGCTCCTTCATCAAATACTTGTTGGCTAACACAAATTCGCCCGCCAAAGTTCTTCTACTATAGATATTACTTGTCAGGGGTTCGAAACACTCATTGTATCCCAAAATTTGCGAAGTGCTTGCTGTGGGCATTGGTGCCAATAAGAGTGAGTTGCGAATGCCGTGTTCCATAATAGAATATTTTAATTCGGCCCAATCGTATCGCGTAGAAGGCTCGACATTCCACATATCAAACTGTAAAATACCTTGGCTGGCAGGAGAACCTTCAAATGACTTGTATGCTCCGCGATGTTTTCCACTAAGACTATACTTTAAACATAAATTTGAAACAATGGTTGAATGATCTGAAACACTAGAAGTATTATTTTTAATTTCTATTGCAATCTCGTTACTTCGTTCAAGCGCGGCATGATAAATTGTCTCAAAAATAAGCTTATTTATTATCTTTGCTTCGTCGCTATGAAATGCTATATCCATCATAATAAATGCATCGGCGAGGCCTTGCACACCTATGCCGATGGGTCTATGAAGCAAATTGCTACGCCTAGTTTTCTCCGTTGGATAAAAGTTAATATCTATAACACGGTTCAAATTGCTAGTTACAACTTTTGTGACTTCATGGAGCTTATCATAATTGAATTGCTTGGTTGTTTCGTCTACAAAAGCGGGGAGAGCAATCGATGCCAAATTGCAAACCGCGGTTTCTTTATCGTCAGAGTATTCAATAATTTCCGTGCATTGTGAAGTGATTATTCCATTAAAAATACCAGCGTGTTTTTTGTGTTCAGTAAAACAATATGTGTCGTCTTTTCGACCCGTAATAGTTACACTACTTATTTTTATAAATTGACACGCACTTCTATTTGGCATAACATCATTTATTTTTAATCGTTTTGGTGAAAATCCGAGTTCTTTTAATTTTCGTAAATCATAAGATGTTATTAATAATCTGTATAATTGTTGAGAATAATATTCTTTCAAGACTCTATTTGAATCGGGTAATTTTCTCATACCTTCTTTATTAGATTTATTAATCTTACACTGAACCCCACAGGTATTTAACATAAATTTAATTTGCATTAAAAAATCCTTTTTGATTGATGCAATCTGAAGTTGTTGATTATCTCCATTATTTGCGATTGTTCCGTCTGCATCACAATACCCAGAAAACCAATCTAATTTATTTTTTAAAGAACCATTTATAGGGACATCAAATTTATCATTTATATCGAGAGGCAAACAAATATTTAATCGGCCTGTTGCGTCCTCGTTTTCAACGGTTCTATAATCCATATATTTCAATAAATCTTTTTTCTCGCCGTATAGAGAAACCATAGGTTTTTTTAAATAAGATATTCCATTGCATTTGTAATCAGTATTTTCTGTTTGAATTGGATAGCAATTGCTTTCATTTTCAAAATCTATGTGTCTTTTGCAATAGGAATGATTTAATAATGCAGCATAACTGCATTTTTGCGGGAGCTCGCAGTTGTTATTATTGTATGTTCCATCCCCGCAAAAAAATCCGTGGGTGTATGCATATTTTATATCATCTTTTCCTTCAATAATCGGATATTCGCATTTTATAATTTTATCACCCTCTTTTAAATTCTGTGCTTCAACAATTGAAAAATTTTTATTTGGATTTGACTTAGAATTATTATATTTATTTTGTATGTAAAATTTGTGATATGGAGTGCAATCTAAAATACAACCATCACTTGTTTCTACTCTAAGCAAGTCTTGATTTTCGCCGGTTTTTTGCACGGTGACCTCACTGAATTCTTCTCCATTCCAAACATTTACTTTTTGATTCACAAGACTTTGAATCTCGTGATAACCTTTATCTGTCAAAATTTGTGTTTCTGGTGCAACGCACAAATTGCTGCTCTTTATGGTGCCAAGATTTTTCTGGTTGGATTTTAAATTTGCAGCGTCTTTAAATAAAATATAAGGCGTACCAGTTTCCATCTGAGCGTCCAACACTTTGAACCACAAATCTCGAGCATTCACCGTCTTCCGGGATTTTCCATCGGATTCGTACTTTTCATACAGCGTTTTGAACGCAGCACCGACTGCATCCGCCAATCCAGGACATTCGTGTGGGCAAAATAATGACCATTTAGCGTTGGCCTTAACACGCTCCATAAAAAGATCTGGCGTCCAGAGAGCATAAAAGAGATCGCGCGCGCGCATTTCTTCGTCGCCGTGGTTCTTCTTCATTTCCAAGAAATCCTCGATATCTGGGTGCCAAGGCTCTAAATAAATAGCGAAAGAACCGTTACGTCGTCCGCCTCCATTATGGACTAGACAATTGTGAAGCAAATAATTGTGCTCAGTCTTCATTTGTAAATCGTATAATACTCCATTATATTCTGTTTTTTCAATATTCTTCACGCGTGTCATAAGATAATTTTCATATTTGAAAAACTTGAAGAATTGGTTGTCGTTATAATCTACTTTTATAATATCGCAAATTTCTCTTGTTCTGGGTATTCTTAGAGAATAAGACAACTGTTTATTTTCAATAACACCTCTCTTAGTTTCATGTTTTTCTCCAATTCTATCGCGAATATATCCACTTGTTAAAATTCCCATTTTCAAACAAATATAACGAACCGATTCAACAAGATTTCGTGAGGTGCTGTCAAATACAAGTTCTTTTCCTTTGCATCCATCAGTATCAATTAAACCCTTCAAAATGTACTTACACTTATTTACAGGAAGATTCAACCATTTATGCTGCAATCTTTTCTTTTTATTTTCATCATAAACATCAGCGTGTCTAAACGGCAAGTTGTTGGTTTTATTCCATCTAATTTTTGTAGTATTATCATCGACTTGTATTCTATAATTTATGCATTTGCTCTCCAAATATTGAACTAGAAATTCTTGGACACTCGCTTTATTAAAAGTGTGCAAACAAACATATCCCGCATCATCTCTTTCATATAAACAACCATCTCCTAAAATAATACCATACATATAACAATCGTCCTCTGAAATACTAGGCACATCTTTTTCATATGTTGGAATGGAATATATTAACAAATCGTCGCAAGTCAAATCTTTTGCATCAATCCATTCTGGTGCACAATGTTTTTTTACAAGTTTATTATGAATTATATTATAATTTGTTCCTTTTGGGTTATTTCTAAGAACATATAACGGATGTTCTGGAGTTATTTGTAAATCATCAATCGAATGCGTTGTTTTTATTTTCAACATTTCTCCGTTATAATCGTGTTCTAATACATTTTGAATAACCTCAGTTCCTCCAGTAATATTTATAATTGAAGTTTCGTCTGAAACACAATTTTGTATTTGAATTGGTCCAGTTGTGGTGTAAATATAGGTTTTTGGAACAACACATTGATCAACGTATCTAGCAGTGTCGTTGAAGACGCGCAACATTGGAACAATACCATTCGATTTTCCGTTGGTGCCGCGAATATGTGTATTTTTAGCACGAATATTGTGAATATGCAGCCCAATACCTCCCGCCCATTTAGAAATACTAGCACAATCTTTTAGCGTATTAAAAATACCGTCTAAACTGTCTTCTTCCATCGCAATTAAATAACACGACGATAACTGGGGGCGCGGCGTTCCAGCATTAAAAAGCGTAGGTGTTGCGTGCGTAAAATATTTTTGAGACATCAAATCATAAGTCTCTTTTACAGCGTCCAAATTGTCGGCGTGAATTCCAACGGCGACGCGCATCCACATATGCTGTGGGCGTTCAACAATGACATCATTTACGCGGAACAAATAAGCGCGTTCTAAAGTCTTAAGGCCGAAATATTCGAGCAAATAGTCGCGATTATGATGAATCATTGCATCTAATTCGTCGCTGTTTTTTTCTACTGTTATCCAGGTTTCGTGGGAAATAAGCGGTGAATGAGCGCCGTGAATGTCTGTAAAATGATACAACTTGCTCATAGTTTCATAAAAAGAAGCAGAAGTATTCTTCTGATGATTACTGACAAAAATACGCCCGGCGAGAACGCCATAATCGGGGTGCATAGTAGAAAGTGCTGCGCACTGTTCACAAGTTAATTCGTCAATCTTGGTAGTAGGAATACCATCATATAATTGATCAATGACTTTCATTGCAAGTGAAGAATAATTGATTTGAATGTTTGCTTCCTGCCCAATCTTTTTAACGCGATTTAAAATCTTGTCAAAGGAAATGTCTTCTAATTGTCCATTGCGCTTTGTCACACGCATTTCCATATTGGTTCTTTGATTTTCGGAATTCATTATATATCTTTATAAAATTAATTTTAAATAAGAATCTTCGAAATTGTATAAAAATGAAATAGTAAAAAGTATTTTGATAAAAATAATAGTAAATATATATAGATGAACAAAGGAATCATATTTTTATTTGTAATTTTATTATTAGCAATAGTGGGTGGTGCCTATGGTTTAGCGTCTTTTGCCAAAGGCCATTTAAATTTTGCCGAAGGCTATTCAAATTTTACCCTAAGCGAAGCGGGTTCGTTTCCATCCAATGTTGACACCGCCGCTCTTTTATACGATGAATATCCATCCACTGGTAGAAAAACAGTGTCAAACAACAGTTATGGTGATATTTGGTGGTATTATCCTATTTTTGGTGTTGGTTCTTATGCTCAAATAACCAACAATTTGCGTTATCGTAGAAATCCCGATGACGGCGAATGTAGAACCGCGGAGTTTTGCGGTGCCTTGTACAAGGATAATCAAATAGCAAGCAATATTGTTACGCCATTGCCTCCTGTGCCAGAGACGCCAGGAACTCGCATCAACTATTATAGAACCCCAGAAAATCTATTTTTAGGGCCTCAACCCGGTCCTACACTTGAATTGCCCGCATTTTAGAGTTAAAGCGTCTTCTTTGTATCATCAATGGATTCTGTTCTAATTTTTATAACCGTATTTGCAATTATTTTTTCTTCGTCTATTATTGAATTTTCGCGGCTTCTATAGTTTTTGCAAGAGTTTGCACTATTTGGAAGCGGGATTAAACAACCAGAACTTTTTAGAGGATTTTCAAATTTAAAACTTTCGCCCAAATGAAAATAATTTTCTATTTTATTTACTTGAACGGGAACCTCCATCTTTTTAATGCGTTTATTTGGCGCTCTATGCGAAAAATCTCCGGAAACTCGTTCGCGTTCAATTGTTTTCCAAACGCGTTCAAGTTGTCCAATATTTGCGCGGAACCAGATGTTATTGCGCAAGACAAGAACACAGCTTACTTCTTCCAACCTCCAATAAATATTTTTAATCCAGCACATACCTAATTTTTTAACCCCGTATTCATTTACATGGGTTGCACAAAGCTGATCCATTTTGGCTTCTGCCCATTTTTCGAATTCTTCGGCGTCCATAGTCAACGGTTTATATATATAATGGGGGCGTCCTTCAGGCGTTGAAAAATACATTATAATTCCCTTCCAATCTCCCTTTGCAGTTTTGGTGAAGTTAGCACCGTCTTCTAAAAAATATGCCTCTGTCTCGTATTCTTGGAATCGTGTTTCCAAAAAGTCGCATTCATCGAGGTCGCAAGTTTCCATTTGAAGTTGCATTTGAATCCAATATTCTTTTTTGGGGATGCCATCGATTTCTCGGTTCACAATATTTTTAATTTCCAACATGCGGCCAAATCGGTTGGGTCTAAGAGGGTCATTATTAATGCCATCTGGCGATGCACCTAAAAAAGAGAACTGATTGTGTTGGATGCAGCCGAAATCGCCAACATGTGTGTTGTATTCATTTTCATAATACATCACAGAAACGGGTTCATATTTTTGTCCCCAATGAAACGGCGTATCGATATTTACATAGGAGAATTTATCGCCTTGTGATTCAAGAGGCTGACATTTTTCGTATATTAATTGGTTCTGTGTATTCGCGTTTTCAAATGCTTTATATGCGTTGCTTGCAGTAATTAGATTGTGACGAAATTTGTACCATTCATCGGTTCTCTGTTGAGGCTGGGGTTTGGAAGCCAGATAATCTAGTTTTGATTTTAAAAATGCGATTTTTTCTGGAGTGGGTGGCGCGCTTCTAACAAAAGTTGTCGGGAAAGATCGAGGTGGCATAATTTGTTTATAAAATAAATCCGCGGCAATATCAATTAAATCATCAAAGTCGTCGTGAATTTTATCTCTATCTAAACAACCGGTGTAAATTTCTGGAGAAACCATAGGAGAATACATTTCTTTTATGCTTTCAATCATAACGTCGTGAAAATCGGGTTCAGAAACCTCACAAGGGTTTTCCTCAATATATTCATGCATCAACTGCATAACATTTTCAATAATGTCGCATTCTTCATCTTCGTTGAAATAAAATTGTTCCTCTTCTTCTCCTTCTGGAACTAATGAATCAAGTATATCTTCCAATTCATATAAATCTGATAATATCATAAAGTCTTTATTATATTATTATAGAAAATACCTTTTATATCTAAATCGATCGTTTATTTATTAGAGTGGATTAGTTCTCGTCTTTGTCAGAGTCAGAAGAGTCTTCGGCTTTGGTATTTTTAACGGTTCCTCGCGTTGCCCCCTTTTTTGGAGGCAAACTCTTCAATGTACTAACTCGTTTATCAAGATTCTTCAAAGTGAAATGTTTGGAAAATTTATTATAATAAAGAGCTGGTACATCTTTGATTTCACCACTTGTTTTGTCATAATCAACATCTTTAACCCGCTGCAATTTTTTTCGATCAAGACAATCTTTTAAAAACGCGACAAGTAACTTTTCTTCTTCTTTGTCAAAATTCTTGTCTTTGGTGTATTTTTCCGCAAAAGACAACAATTTTTTTGTTTTAATAGTTTTATCCAATTTACTCCAAGGTTCATTTTTGTTATTTTGTTTGTCATCTTCCAAGAATTTTTCCAAATTTGTTAGATCATCGTGTGACGATTTAATTTCATTAATGATATTTCCACTTAGAAGCATAGTCTTATATTTAATATTTTTTAGTTCAATACATTCATCACTTTTATTTGTATTTGTTGTTGTTGTTGTTGTTTGCATTATCATAAAGTATAATAAATTATAATAACAAGAGTTTAACTCATTTTTGTTAAATAATATTTTTAATATACAAAATTTGTAAAACAAAAATCTCCAGCCAATGAAGAATCTATTACATAGTTGTAAGGCAAATAAAAATATCCATTATTCCCCCAGGAAGTGCCCCACGAATTTGCGCAAGTAAACATTTGTGTTTTGTCGTTATATCCTACAATGCATGCACAATGTCCTCCTTGCAAGGTTTCTTCTGATATATTAGGCATAGGAACAATTCCAGTTTTTGCAACCGTTTCCGTCATAAAACTAGGATAAATATGTAATCCAAATATTATTGGCACTTTATAAGTGTGAAGACAACTTTTGATACTTGTTAAATCTTGTATAATAAAGTTATAGTTAAATTTTTGAAATTGTTTAGTATTTGAATACGCTTCTAATTTAGGCATATCTGAAACTTTTCTAAATTTATAAGGATAAACTTTTTCTATGCAAGTACCATATTTTTTTAAAGCGGCGCAAGCACTTCGTACATAGGTTCCACCGTCTTCATTTAATGGCATAAAATCTAAAATTCTGCAATTTGCATATAAAAATAAACGCGATAAAAAAATAGTATTTTTTGTTTGTTGCATTAAATTATAGCAAAAAGCATTGGCCACGCAAGCACCTATATGTCCTTGATTTATTATTTTAGGCAAATTTGGTATTATAAAAACTGATGCTAATATAGTTTTTGTGGTAGTTGTTACATTATTTTGAGTAATACTATTTATTACTCTTAAGTTGAAAGATTTGGGATTTTCAAGGGAAGCCTTAAATATATAATCTCTACTATCTTTTTTTTGAAACTTATAAATAAGTTTACGATTTGACATATATATATATATATATATTATAT
>Ga0187845_1001527_pt1 | contig 13171 bp, 16 predicted proteins | sample SpaLakP09_SKY_68_FD_134515 | JGI IMG/M metagenome (GOLD analysis project Ga0187845, IMG submission 134515) | Oligotrophic lake water microbial communities from Sparkling Lake, Wisconsin, USA - SP09_SKY_68 | ecosystem: Environmental > Aquatic > Freshwater > Lake | place: USA: Sparkling Lake... | reverse complement strand
TTTATTCTCTTTAAGCTGTTGCTTTTCAGCGAGTTTATTCTCTTTAAGCTGTTGCTTTTCAGAGAGTTTATTCTCTTTAAGCTGTTGCTTTTCAGCGAGTTTATTCTCTTTAAGCTGTTGCTTATTAATAGTATTTAGTGTCATTGCAATTATTTGCGTATTCTTGTTATTAGATATGTTGAAATACTTATAAAATAGTATTATATCAATTTTTATTTAGAATACGATATATATTTGATTACTAAAAAATTATAAATATTGTATTATTTTCTGCGTGTTTTATTATTAATTGATATGTGTATTTTTTTAGTAAATTTTTTCCCCCCTTTATAAGCATAAATTTTTTCATCTTTATAAAATCTATTTGTTTTATCAAGAGTACGTCTTTTTCTTTTTTTCCAAACAACCTTAAAATCACTAGGTGCTGATTCTTCTGAAATAAATACACAATTATTTTTACTCCATTTTCTCATTATATTCCAAAATAATTCGTGATCAAATGCTCCTGTAGAATATCCCTCTGTGCTCTTGTATGGAGGGTCACAATATATTAACATATTATTAGGTTTAAAATCTATATATGATTTGTTATAAAATATGACATTATCTTTTCTAATACTATCTTTAATTTTATCTATAGAATTTTTGAACTCATTTAAAAAATTCCTACCGCTATTCCCAGCCCATTTTTGTGCATATCCTGCGAAATATTTGCCTCCGAAACTTAAACCAAACCCTGCAACAGCTTTCATAGCATTTGGAGATTTAGTTTCTTTCAAAATATTATATTCGCGTTCTGTAATATTTTTTGGAATGCGAAGGGTATTGGCTTGTATTTTTTTCCACATTTCTATTATATCTGGTTGTTGATCTGATGCAATATATTTTTTGTAATGTTGATTAGTCATATTTTTAAATACACCCAGCGAGCCGCAAAAAGGTTCTAAATATCCATTTACAGTTATTGCTGGACACGCGTCAGTTAAAAATTCTGCTATTAATTTACCTACACCGTGTTTACCTCCAAGATATTTCATATAATATATCAATATATAAACATTTTATAAACATAAAAGTTCAAAGCAACATATATATTATTTTTCTCTATATCTTTAAAATAATAATAAGTATTAAAATAAAAAATTGAAATAAAACATTATACAAAATGATAAGTATAATATATTTAAAAACATTAAAAAATGGAAGGCAACACTATTGTTCAACCGGAATTCAAAGTATGTTCAAAATGTGGATTTAATGGGCATAACCGTGATGAGTGTCATATTCGTAATAATGATTATTATATGCCAGGATTTAGAAATAAATGCTCAAGATGTGATCAACCAGGTCATAATCGCAATAATCGCAGAAAGTGTTCATTATTTGAACAATATAGAAATAATAACTACTTAGATATCTTATTTCAGAACGTAAGTCAACAACGTCAAAGACAAATAAATCTACCCGAACCGTTGCCAATAAATGTAATTAATTCTTTATTAGTTAAAGTACAAATTTATTGCTTAGAAATTCAAAATATTTTGGAATATAACGATAGTATAGTTGGCATAAATAACTTCAATATAATTTCGAGGTTGTTATATCATGTGAATAATGCCAAAGAAGATGTACGTACATTAAATATATCAGATGAAAGTGTTCTGTCATATGAAATTAAAGAAATATTAAATAATGTTCTAATATTTATAATAGAATGTAAAAATGCTATACAGCAAATATTAGATGAAAGTTTTACCATATTAGAATTGTATGAATTGAGCGACTGCATTATTAATCGTCATCATCGAGAATTAGATATTCATGTGCCTCGTATTACTTCATGGATAAGAATTGATCGTCATAATAACAGATATTATTCAAGAAGAGTTTCAAGAATTAATGAAAGAGAAAAAATGAAGATAAATATAATCAAAAAAGATTTTGATTTGACGGCATTATTTGATTGTTCTATTTGTTACGAAAGCAAGAATCATAATAATATATGCGAAACCGGTTGTAAACATATATTTTGTGTAGATTGTATAACGAGTTATTATGAAACTCGTCATACAATAATTAGCCCGTGCCCGATGTGTAGAGATGGTATAAAAGAATTAGTTTTTAGTAATGATGTAGAAGTAAGTAAAAATTTAACTGATATGTTTATACCTTTACACCCTTGAAGATTTACACCCAAACCTTTCGGTAAATTAAATATAAAATTGATATAAAAATATTATTGTAAGTATCATATACAATATGGATACTATGTATAAGAAATAGATTGATAAATATGGTAATTTCTCGCACAACCTCAATATTGAAATTGATGAAAGTTTGAGTGAAGATGAAAAAAATACAATTCTTTACGATATATTTAATTTAATTAATGAAAAAAATATTAGAAAACATATATTAAACACTGATATCCGTATCAAATGGAGGGTTTACGACAACACTGATTTATTACATTATTATACTCACGGTAACGGCATTATTTCTGATAAAGGAATTTATGAGCATACAAAGTTATTATTAAATGACATAAACAAAATCAAAAATAGTGATAAGTTGAACATTCGTCTTAGCAAACCGCTTACTAAATCTATTTGTATAATGTAAATTATAATAAATGAACATTTATGGTGCGATTTTAAATATGCAATGGTGTAAACATTTAAAACGCAGATTATTATAAGAATTAATATTTATTGATAAATAATAAATAACTTAAAAATATACCAAAAAAGTTTTTTGAAAATAAATCCAAAATATTATAAAATATATTTTTAATTTTATAAGGTAAAAGAGCAACTATACCATACAATGACCAAACAATAAAAAAGTAAAAAAATATTTTTAATCCATCATCGCTTAATAAAGCATATTTTTTATAAATAATATAATAATAAGTCAAAAAAGGAATAAACCCTAATAACACAGCTAACAATACTGGTATTAAATTAATTTCACCTAAATAACCAAATAAAAGCATTAACCAATTGAGTATCAAAATTATAATAATAGTATAAAATTCTTGGTTAAATAATTCGAAAAAATTTAGTTTATAACTAATGTTGTTATCCTTATATTTTAAAAAAATTAAATAAAAAATTAAAGTAATTAACATTGTTGGTGTTGTAAATGACCAATCAAAATATCTTTTTGGTGTAATATTTAAAATATTGTTAAAATTATAAAACCAATATATATAAAATGAACCTTCTATAAACTGCACAATTACTTCTAATAATAACATTTGTTTTAAAAATAAAAAATTTGATGGAACTTTAATAAATAAAGAAATTAATTCAATAATACCTGTTATTACTTGTGTTATAATAGATAAAATTAATGATGTATAAATGTTTAAATTTATCATATACAATTATTATATAATTATATAATTATTCTGAACAGCGTTTGAAATGTAAAAATAATATTATTAATAAATAAAACGGAGGCTTCTTAATGCTAATACCTTTTCTTTTTGTTAATTATAAATAGTTGTACCAATATAAATATTTATAATTATTATTAAAAATCTGTGTTGGAACTATTTTTAAATTTCTCTCTAAAATGATATATAAATAGTTCTTTTATTTCTTTTTTTACATCTATATTTTCACAGAATTCTAGATTCAATACTTTTTGTGGAATTGTTGTTAAACCCGACCCTCTTTTTGAATGTGTTTTACCTGTAAATAAAATTTTATCCAAAATATGAACTAGTTGTGGATTGTAATAATCCATCGTATAACGGTCTATAAAATAATCCCCAATATAAATATATCTATTTATATTTCCGTCAGAATGAACTTTATAATATTTTTTATTTTCGGTCTTATTTTTAATTAAACCAATTCCTTCAATCTTGTTAGTAGAATTATTCATTTCAATAACAAATACTGGAGTGTTATATGAAATTTTTGGTGATAATTCAGATGGACAACAATACAAACATTTAAAACCATGTTTAGTTCTATAATCATAGTTTGAAATTAATGTTTCTTCATTAAATCTGCTGGTCACTACTGTAATCATTTTAATTATTAATTAGCATATTTATCATTAAAATTATATCAATTTTTTATTTTTTCTTGTTTTATTTTTTGTATTTGTTTTATTTTTTATATTTGTTTTTTTTAACCAAAAACGATTATATCTTAAAGGATAATCAAGCAATAATTCTGTATCTTTTTTAATATCTTTTTTAGCATACAATGCTCGCAATTTTAACTCACAATTAGCCTTTCCTTTAATTTCATTTATATAATTTGTTAAATTTTTGCTTTTATATGGTTCTTCTTTTGCTACGATTATTTTCCAAATACGACGCATTGGATATGTATGTAATGAATTTAATTTATAATCCCCATATTTATTTTTAAATGTTTTCCATTTCATTTCTTTACCATAATAAGCAGTTATTTTAGTTCCTTTTGCTATATCTTCCTTAGCAAAAACACCTAATCCGTCAATAACAGATTTTTTAATGTATACTAACTCGTTATTAATTTTCTTATTTAATTTGTTGATAATAATATATTATAATTTTATAAAAAATGAAAGAAAAATTAAACATACAAATTGCGCCGAATACAATTTATATAATATATTGTAATGACGATAATATAACAGATAATAATTAATTTTCTCTCTAAAACGCATTAGGTAAATCATAAAAACTACTATCTCCATAAAATAAGTATGAAAATAATTTTTGAAATATTCCTACTTCTGCACCATTGTCTGTACCCCTGGATGATTTAATATTTTCACCTTGTGTAAAATTAGATAATACAGGAAACATACACGAAAAGTTTTTTTGTATTTTTTTCATAAAAAATGGTAAATTATTATCTTTATTTAAGACCTTGTTAAAATTTTGATAATAAGATATGGCTTCAATATCTTCTACATGTGTAAATTTCATTTGTACTCTTAAATTATCTTCTTTTTTATTTAAAGCGCCGACGTGTATTAAGTTAGCATTAAATAATATAGCATCCCCGCTACTGCAAGGTAGATTAATTACCGCATTATTAAAATTAACGTTATATGAATTAATATTTTTATGACTAGAAGGTATAACCCCTAAGCATTTATCCATATCTTCTAAATATATCAAGAGTGTATAAGAAGGGTATTTTTGCCCACTATTAAAAAAATCACCATTATTATCTCTATGACAAGTATGTACACTAGATTTTTGTATAATCCATATGTAATCTTGAAAAATATATTTATTGTTGCCAATTGTATTTAATATGGTATTTTTTAATTTATCATTATTTATTAACTCTTGTTTTGTATTATAATAATCATTTTCAATACATTTTTTTTTAATATTTTGTATTTCTTTTTTATTTAATACATTTTTAATTACAACAAATCCATCTTTGTGTAAATTGTATTTATTATTAACGTCAGCAATTCTATCATTCATAAACATATAAAATATCAATAATACAATAGTTATAATTAATGCTATTCCAAATATAAAAAAATGTTTTTTCATATTATATATTATCATATTAAAATAATAATAATAATAAGATGAATATACAATGAATGTACTTATGAAAAAGCTGCCAATTGATATTATATACATGAAAATAATTCCATACACGTATAATTTGCAAAATAAAAAATTAATTGATGATATAAAAAATTACAAAGAATCAAAAACCAAATTATTAAATTTATATTATAAATTTTGGATAATTGAAATACAAGAATTAGAACCGGAGGATAAAAGATGGTTATTAACTGATTTAATATTTTATATAAATGATTACAACCTAAATTTGTCTGTAATGAATTTACGAACAATTGATAATGTAAATATATATGTTTTTGAGTTAGAAAATAAAGAAATAGAACCACTAATAAATATATTATGGGGGTCATTATTTCCAAAAGATAGAAACTATTTTGTAGATTTAAGTTATTTAAATTATTACGAAAGACATTATATTTACGGAAGATATAATATTTTAAAATAATATACTTAAAACAATTGTGTTTTATTATTTATGCTATACGATTTGGACCACATAGAAGAAGTAATACTAAGTGGTTCTCAAAAAAAGAATAACCGAAATATAATAGATTATTGTCCCTTTTCAAGTGTGATTATTTTTGTATCTATAATTTGGATTTTAATTTTAGTAGTGCTGATTGTTCAATATAATAAAAAATAAAAAAAATGGGGTTTTAATAACCCATTTTAATTAATTAATAATGTAGTTTAAATAATATTATTCCAAAATTTCATTTGCAATAATACGCTTACCTTTTTGAACAATTCTAATATATTTATCGGCGGTTTGTTCTGTATCATCTGTGAATTTTTCCATAACGAAACGCTCAACATAAACAGGTTTTGTCTGCCCGATACGGTGGCATCTTGCGATAGCCTGATCTTCAATAGCTGGGTTCCAATGTGGCGAAATAAAATATATTTCGCTGTAATTTTCCTGTAAATTAAGACCCTCACAACCGGTTTGTATTTGAAGTATAAGAGCTTCATTTTGGTTGTTTAGAATTTGAACCCGTTTGCTATTGCTTGTTCTGCCATCAAATGTTGCTACATTATTCATCCCTGCTTTTCTTAATCTAGTAGCGATTTCATCAATTTCTTCCCGAAAATGGCAGAATATAAGTTTTCCGCAACCGTTTTGTTTACGCGTTAATATTTTATTAATAGCATAATCAAGTTTGCTGCTATTATCGAATGCTTCTTTATAATTTTTATAAGAATCTGTTAATTTGCCATTTTGAATAAGTTTTTTAGACATCAAATTAGGATAAATACAGGCTTGTCTAGCACGTAAAATAAGACTCAAATGGCCACCACGCGCAGGTTTTATAATAGAATCACTTCCTATAAGAGACTGTATGAGACGAGCATCAGCATTAATATAAGAAACACGGCTAAAAGTTAAAGCAGAGTGAATTTGTCGAGATAGTTCTTTCTCTTTATTATTTTTCCAACTAACAATATTTTTGTTGAGAATGATGTCAGGCATTTCAATACCAACTTGTTTTTTATTTCTTTTTAATATGAACGCGCTTACTAAAGTTCGCAGATTATCATCTACAGTATAGAAGCTAGATGGAATACGAATTAAAGAACATAAACTATAAAAATCTTTTTTTTTATTTTGTATAGGAGTTCCAGAAACAAGCCAACGTATCCTTGCGGACATAATTTTTGCCCCCATATATCGTGTAGTATTAGAATTGCGTAAATGATGTGCCTCATCATACACAATTCGAGACCAAGAAATTTGATGAAGTAATGTTTTAGTATAATTTTTAGTATTATCTATATTATTTTTATTATCTTGTTTAATAAGATTAATAGCCCCGTAAGTGGTGATTACAATATTTGCTTTTTTTAATTTTTCAAGAGTAATTTGCTTTTTATTGTTGCCGTGATATATAAGTGCCTTATGTCCAGTAGTTCGGTATATTTGAATATACCATTGTTCTATAAGGACTGGAGGCACAACGATTAGTGTTCTCTTAAGGTAATTACATATAAAAGTTCCAATCATCATTATTGTTTTACCTAATCCCATTTCGTCCGCGATAAACCCTCCCCGAACACCGCATATCTTATCTTGTCTTAACTCATTATTTAGTATCCAGCGTACACCTTCGTACTGATAAAGCTTATGAGCCATATTAGTTCGATCTAAATATTGTTTAAATCGTTCCATACGTTCTTCAATATCCTTATCTATATTTTGCTCTTTTGCGTTCATTTTAAATGACTTAACAGTATTATATCTATCAGTCATTAAATTTGAATAAATTGATCTCAAATTTTTTAAAAAAATCGCATAAATACTATTAACTAAAATTTTATAATACTTTTTTTGGTTTTGGATAATCCGTGGTTATATTTTTTTTTTGATTTTTTTGCTAAAATAAAAGCCTTTTTATTATGATTGCAACCTTCTTTTAATATATTATAATCTACTGCGGCAGCTTTTCCGGATGTTATTGATCTTGCTAATCTTGCTAATCCCCAAGATTGAGGTGTTTGGTTAGGTCTTGAACCAGAAGAATAATACGCTCCTTCACCTTTATTTACGATTTTATTTAACGCTGATAAAGAACACCCGGTTTTGAGTGATAATTGTTTATTTGGCGTAATATTTTTAATATTATATATTTTACGGGCATTCAATATATGTTTAGATGTCTTATTATTATAAGATGGTAATGCTTTTCTTGTATAGTATTTGTGTTTTTTATACATTTTTTTAGATTTGATCAACATATTAATTTGCTTATTTTTATCTTTTTTGGATAATTTATTTGGTACATATCGTATAGGAAGTTTAATTATGTTCATTTAAATAGGTAAATATAATAAATAACTTAACTAAAAAATAAAAAAGTTATTGGTCAAATGACCTCACTTTTTAATCGAGTGTTTAAATTACAATAAACGAACTATATTAAACATTAAACAAATTAGTATTATTAAAATAAAATTCCCATCCTTGTAGAGCCTCCACAGGGTCATAATTACTACGTGGTCTTCTACCTCCACATTCTTCTTTCATAGCTAAATAATATTCCCAGCCTTGTAGAACCTCCACAGGGTCATAATTACTACGTGGTCTTCTACCTCCATATTCTTCTTTCATACCTAAATAATATTCCCATCCTTGTAGAACCTCCACAGGATCATAATGACTGCGTGGTCTTTTACCTTTAAATTCTTCTTTTCCTTCTAACTCAACATTTTTCTTACTTAAGTTAAAAGCAGGCGACATAAATGGAGGTCTATGTGTATCCTTAACTTCAGCATTAATGTTGATATTAGAGTTAATAATTGTTGACATTTTGATAAATCTTGATAAATCAAGTATATAGGTTATTATAATACATTTATTGTAAATAAAAAAAAGTATTTCATTTTTTTAAATAATAAGCATAAATTACAATAACTAAAAATTTATAAATAAAATTGATTACTTATATAAAAATAAATTAATAAATAATAAATAAGTATCGAGTATAAGTATTATGAAGACTATTTTGCAAAATGTTTTATCACTAAAAAATCATCATATTCGGGATGATAATATACGGTTCTTTGAGGAAGGTCATAGATATGTGATTTTATCAGAACCAAATGTAAAATATACATCAGTAACAACGTGGATTCATTCACATTTTCCAAAGTTTGATTCGGATGCAGTTATTAAAAATATGATGAAAGGAAAAGGATGGAAACAAGGTCATAAATATTGGGGATTAACAGCAGAACAAATTAAATCTCAATGGTCTTCAAATGCTTCAGCTGTTTCTGGAGCCGGTACAGATCTTCATTATGAAATTGAATGTTTTAATAATAATATTATGGTGAATTCTGATTATTCATATAAAGAATTATATGAGAATTATATGTTAAATAATAATGTCATAAAGCCGATTGAATGGCAATATTTTATAAATTTTGTAAAAGATATGCCTTACTTAAAACCATATCGAACAGAATGGATAATTTATCATGAAGATGTAAAAATTTCAGGATCAGTAGATATGATTTATGAGAATTATGACGGTACATATTCAATTTATGATTGGAAAAGGTCAAAAAATATTACAAGAATAAACACTTTTAATAAATTTGCAATTAGTCAAGAAATTAGTCAATTACCAGATGCGAATTTTTGGCATTATGCTTTACAATTAAATACATATAAAGTTATTATTGAAGAAAAATACGGGAAAATAATAAAGGATATATTCTTAGTTAGATTACATCCAAATGCTGAAGAGGAAAATTACGAATTAATCCCTCTTCCTGATTTAACTAAAGAAGTTAAACTTTTATTTTTAGAGAGAAAAATGAGAATTGAAAATGAAACAATTTAAAACTAAATGTAAATAGTTAAAATAATATGGATAAAGAATATTTTTTATTTTCATTATTTGTGATATGGTATTTTAACAATTATGGTGTTCCAGGAAATTTGTTATTTTTTATTTCAAAATTAAATAAAGTGTATAATTATTTACTGTATTTAAGTTATAAAAATGTTAAGAATAAAACCTTAGAAAATAAGGAAATTGTAGAAGAAAATACACAAATAATACCGGAATTAAAATATGAAGATAAATATTTATCAGATTTAATAAAGATGGATAAGGAATTTAAATTTAATGAAAAAGAAAATAAAATAAAGATGAAAAAAATGATAGAACTTTTAGAAATAATAAAAAATGAAGGGAATAAAAAAACAGCAGAAATTATAAAACAAGATGAAGAACAATGTGAAGATCAAGCTAAAAACTTTATAATAAATGAACGTTTAGATAATTTAAAAAATTGTTATGCTATAGAAACTACCCCTCTAGGTAATGTGATGATGACTTATGATAATGTAAGGTCAACATTTAAATATTATAGTGATAATTCAATTCCATACAGATATTTAGAAGTTGTTGCTAGAAAATATGTAAAACAATTTGATTGCAGACCAATTTATATATATATGGATGAAGAAATAAAAATAGCTGAAGAAAAATGGAATAAAGAGATAAAAGAAAAAGAAGAAAAGGAAAAAATGAAAAAGGAAAACGCACTTAAAAATAATAAACCTAATTTGGAAAAGAAAAATGTTTTTGCCAAATTTAAAAGTTATAATAAGGAAGCAGGAACAGGGCATGTGAATATTGCGGTTCCTCCAAAAAATAGCATACCAAATAAATCTTTAACAGCAAAGCAAGAGAACGAAAAAATATTATTAAAAGAAAAAGCAAATAGATATACTTATGATGGTAAATTTGCTAATTTTCTTTTTATTAAAAAGGTAGATAGAAAGGTAATTGATAAAAAATTTTGTTTATCATTTTCAGATTTTAAAAAAATGAAAAAATGATATTAAATATAAATATAAAATTCTTATTATAATATAAGTATGAATAAAAGGACAAAATTTATAAAAAAACATAAAAATAAAAATAAAACAAAAAAATATTATGGCGGTAAATCTCAAAAAATAAATAAAAATGAAGATTTAATTGGAAAAAATGGTATTTTTGATATAATAGGTAATAAATTAACATCTTTTGCTGGTAATACTGCTAGTTATATTACAAGTAAAGGTTTGAGATTAGCTGGTTTAGAATATGTTAAAAAAGATAAAGAAAATGAAGATAAAGAAAATGAAGATAAAGAAAAGAAAGATAATGAAGGCAGTGGAATATTTTCATCAGTAAATAAAATAAGTGGCGATATTGTAGATGTTTTTGATAAAGGTTCTGCCGCTGTTGTTGAAAATATAAATGATGTATTAAGAAGTCCAAAGGTGGTAGAGTCAACTAATGAAGCTATAAAAGAAACAGCAGAAATTGGTGAAAAAGTATTGGAGAACTTAAATGAAAAACTAAGTACACCAGAATTTAAAAAAGAAACAAAAGAAACATTAGATAATATTAGTGATTATGCTGAAATTGCTGTAGAAGCTGCGAATGAACCTATAAATAAAGCAATAGATAATTTTAGTGAGGCAGGAACAAAGGCTGCTTCAGGAATTGTGTCTGGTGTAATTAAGGTTGGCACAGATGCGTTAGGTGCTGTGCCTGGTGCTGGTGCTATTGTTGATGTAGGAAAAATGATAAATGACACAAGCAAGGCTGTTCTATCTGTTGTAGAGGCATCGTCTGATGCTGTATCAACAGCGTCAAACCTTGTTAAAAAAACAAGTGCAAATATAGAAGAAGGAGTCAATGAATTAGTAGAAATAAAAAAAGAAACAAAACAAATTTTAGATAGAACTAATAAATCATTAGATGAATTTGTTAGTCCTTTAAATAAGGGTGGAGCATATAAAACAAAACGCACATTTTTAAAAAACAAATCAAAATCAAAGAAGGTTAGATTTGCTATTTAGATTTTTTTAACTGTTTCCATTCTTTAAATCCATTACTCATATAAATATTAAATGAGCTTTCAAGATGATTAAATGCAATTTCATACGCTTTTTTATGATGTTCATCCAATTCGCTTAAATAATTAAATATTTCTTCTTGTTTTTCTAGTGAATATTTTTTAACTATTTCTGGTAATTTAATACTTAATTTATCGAAGTTAATTTCTTTTTCCATTATTTAATATGATTTACAATTATTAAATAATTTTAAATCAATTTTATATTTACTATTTATAAGTTATTTATGAGAAAATTTCATAATTAGTTTTTACACCTTTTTACATTTCAAATGCCGATTGTTAACAATATAATTTTATTATTTCTATCAATTCAATATTTTTTTCTTGTTCAATTCTGTAAATATATTCATTTATAGTTTCTACTAGTTTATCTAATTTATCTTGAATATCTATTTTACTCACATTAGTGTCTGGATTAAACCGAATAAATATCCATTTACCACTATGAATCATGTATACATCATCGTAGCGAATTTCTTCATCTTTTTTATCATATCCACGATGACCGAACTCATCGGTTTCAATTGCTAAAATTGTATTACCTATTAATTTACGATGGTCTATACGACGACGATGTGTGCAGTCACAATTACCAGTATAAAGCGGTGTGTCGTGTATAAACCCACCAAAGTTTTGGTTTATTATATTTCGCACCATTATTTCTTTGGTATGTCTGTATATCACTTTACTTCGTTTATCATTTGGAAAAATTTGTTTGAAACAAGTAGCACAATATCCGTCGTAAGCAGATGACCCGGAACGACTATCTATCCAATCTATACAATGGGGACATCTTGCTCCTCCACCGTGTCTTTTACATTTGTCTGTTTTGCCTTGGGCACTTGCTTTACAATCTGGTTCAATACATCTTGCTCCTCCACCGTGTCTTTTACATTTGTCTGTTTTTCCTATGGCACTTGTTTTACAATCTGGTTCAATACATCTTGCTCCTCCACCGTGTGCTACACATTTGTCTGTTTTGCCTCGGGCACTTGCTTTACAATCTGGTTCAATACATCTTGCTCCTCCACCGTGTCTTTTACATTTGTCTGTTTTTCCTATGGCACTTGCTTTACAATCTGGTTCAATACATCTTGCTCCTCCACCGTGTCTTTTACATTTGTCTGTTTTGCCTTGGGCACTTGCTTTACAATCTGGTTCAATACATCTTGCTCCTCCACCGTG
>Ga0187845_1001517_pt1 | contig 13215 bp, 13 predicted proteins | sample SpaLakP09_SKY_68_FD_134515 | JGI IMG/M metagenome (GOLD analysis project Ga0187845, IMG submission 134515) | Oligotrophic lake water microbial communities from Sparkling Lake, Wisconsin, USA - SP09_SKY_68 | ecosystem: Environmental > Aquatic > Freshwater > Lake | place: USA: Sparkling Lake... | reverse complement strand
TCTCTGCACAGATCAAATACCGTAGCGCAGCGCCCGAGTTGGCAGATCATCAGTTGTACGTGGCTACTTGCTGGCTCCGACTGGCTAATGAAGACTGTTTGGAAGTGAAGATGGATTTATCTAGGGGTCTAATAGTCCGCGAAGTGTTGCGAGACAATTCCCCGCAGCCAGCCCTAGCGAAGAATGTCATCCGCATTCATCTGAGAAAGTTATTTTTCAAAAAGTTGAGTGAATTACCCGATGGTAGGTTGCTGCAGATCTTTGAAGTAATGCGCGCCTTTCAACATGACACAGGCGAATCATTAGAAAATTATAAGACCGAGTTTGAGGCGGTTGTGGATGAACTATGTAACCATTCTTACATGCGCCACCAACAAAAAGGTGGCCAAGGCATGTCCCTTTTCTGCAAGGGAATTGAATTCGACAAATGGAGTGCTGATATGACCGCCAAAGTAGCCGAACCTGCTGGACATACCTTCAATTTTAACGCTGCTGTGGGTTCTGTGCAGACCGGTTCTCATTCGGTATCTCATGTTCAGCAGTCTTTCGATCAGAGCCAACTCGCTGGCTTGAAGGATGCTCTTGAGGCTGTTCTGGCTGAGTTCGCGAAGGCGAATCTTCCGGCGGATGCTCGCGAGGAAGCGCAGGGACTTATTGAAAGCGTGATTGTCGAAATCGATAAGCCGAAACCGAACAAATTATCGCTTCGATCGCTTCTTGCCGGAATCGCCACAACGGTTCAAACACTTGGCTCGGCGTCGGACGCCTATAAAGCTTTTGCAGCGGCAATCGCACTAATAGGTATTCCGCTTCCTTGAAACTTTAGGGGCGGCCCGTGTGGCAGCGTTTGCCAGGCAGCAGATTCGGCGCCAACACGGCTTTACCTCCCTGAAGTTGTCGACGGGGGCGCGCCTAGGTTATTTGTCAATTCAGCGATAAGCGAGCAAATCCGACGGACTTTCGCCGCATTCAGCTTTATTGTTCCGGCTTTCGGAGTTTCCGACGGACTTTACAAGGTTGCAAAGCTGGAAAAAAGTCCCACGAAATCATGAGCTTAGATTTTCCGCTCCCGACGGACTTTATTGTCACAATTCAGTGTACAGAAATGCCGACCCGCACAAGGTCGGCATTTTTTTGCCTAGCAGGTGACGCTGGCCGCAGCGCCTGTCTGCAGGCTGGTGATTGCGGCACGCATGAAGTCGCGCATGGCGGCGTTCACAAAACCGGAGTCGGTCAGTGCCGGCTCGTTTTGCAGGGCCAGGCGGACTTTCTGCTGGGTCGCGGGATTGTCACCGGCAAACGAGCGGAATAGCTCCAGCCACTGCAGGGCCAGCGGACGTACCGATGGCGCAGCAGGGCTCACGCCCTGATCGATGGCATCTTGTACCTGCGCAATCAGGGGCGGCCATTCCGATGCCCGGCGGTCCAGATTGGCGCTGAGGAAGGCAAACTCGTCGTCGTCCAGATAGTTGCGGTAGATGGCGAGCTTGCGCTGGCGCGAGGCGGCCAGCACGTAGCGCATCATGTCGGGCGAGATGCCGCTCTGCTCTTGCACCAGCTGCTGCTGTTCATGCATACGGTTGAGCTTGGCGAACAGTTGCGGTCGGGCGCCCGTATCGCGCACCACCATGCGCATCCACTGGCTGGCCAGTTCGATGGCCTGCGGGTGTTCCGGCCCCGTGCCGCTGGCCATCAGCGCAGCGACGTTTGCCACCAGCGTTTTCCATTCCTGTTTGACGGTGTCGCCGGCCTGGTAGAGCGGCAGCTGTTTCAGTTCTTCCTGCGAAAAATATTGGTCGTACATGGTCATCAGCTCCAGAGTAGTTAGCCAGTCGGCCAGCTCGGGTTGCTGCCCCTGTTGCAGTTGCTGTTGCAGATCGTGCAGACGGCTACGCAGCGTCGTCGCCTGTTCGATCTGGCGCGTCAGCTGGGCGATCTGCTCGCCAATCACGCGGCTAAAGGGCAGGTCCGGTCTGGCCAGATAAGTAGCGATGTCGGCCAGCGTCAGACCGAACTTGCGCAAGGCCTGTATCTGGTGCAGCCGGGCGATGTCATGACGGTTGTAGAGGCGGTAGCCGGCATCGGTACGCGCGGTCGGAGTCAGCAGGCCGATGGCGTCATAGTGGTGCAGCGCCCGCACGGTCAAGCCGGTGCGTTTGCTTAGTTCGCCTATCTTCAACAACATCGGTCACTCCCTCAGGTCCAGCGTGATGCCAGCTTGCAGCCTGACGTTGCGTCAGGGTCAAGCGCAAGGATAGCGATTTTTACCTTGCGCTGAAAGTGGGCACCACCGGGGCTAGCCTTTGCGTTGACGCAAGAATCGCTAGTCATGCCTGCCTACAATCTCTCCTGTTGGCAACTTTTGCGGCCGCAAGCGGCAGGAGGGAGAGAAGATGCGCTTAATCCGCTTAGGCTCAGGCAAGCAGCGCCGGGTTTTCCAGCGCGGCGCAGTGGTGGTGCTGTTCGCTGCCATGCTGATGCTGCTGATCGCGCTGGCCGGACTGGCGCTGGAGACGGGGCAGCTGTTTAACCGCCGTGCGGAAATCCAGACAATGACCGAAGCCTTGGCGCTGGCCGCAGCACGTCAGCTTAATGGCAGCAGCGCTGGCGTAAGCGCTGCGCTGGCCGCTGCCAGCGAAAGGCTGAGCAGTGCCGATGGTGTGCGCTACCAGTATGGCCGCGCCCAGGCGGGCTGGAACACCGCGGCGCTGAGCTTTGCAGCAAGCGCCCACGGCCCCTGGCTGGATGCGGCGGCGGCGGCGGGTGCTCCGCACGGGTTGGCCTTTGTCAAAGTCGATCCTTTCCAGCTCGATGCCGCCCTCACCACCATGCCCACAGTGTTTATGCGGGTGCTATCGGCGGCGCTGCAAGTGGTGGCGGTGGGCGGGCCTAGCGTGGCCGGTCCGGCATCCATCAATGTGCTGCCGCTGGCCCTGTGTGCCATGTCGGCGCAGGCTGCCGGGGCGCGCGGTACGGAGCTGGTGCAATATGGTTTTCGCCGTGGTGTCAGTTATGACCTGATGGCGCTGGATCCGGCCGATACGGATGGCATAGGTGCGCATTATCTGATCGATCCGCTGGCTGCGCCCGGCATCAATGGTACGCCGGAAGATTTCGCGCTCGATACCATCAAGCCGTTTATCTGTAGCGGTACGCTGGCCATGGCGCGGGTAACGGGGGCGCCGCTCACGGTACAGGGGCCGTTTCCGCTGGCCTCGCTGTATTCCCAGCTCAACTCGCGCTTCGGCCAGTACACAGCACCTTGCAATGCCACCACTGCGCCGCCCGATGCCAACGTCAAAGCCTATAGCGTCAGCGGGTTTTTCAATACCAGCGCGTCATGGATGAATAGCAGTACTCCCGTGCTCGGTGCACAGGCGGCTACGCGCTATCCGGCCTCGCCTTCCGGTAGCAGCGAGCTGCTCTGGACCTATGCGGACCCTGCTGTACTGCCAGCCAATACGGGGCCCGATAAATATGGTCCCTTGTGGACTTATGCGCGTGCCGTGCCTTTCAGCGCCTATGTTGCGGGTGAGCCGGAACCGGCCAGCGGCTATCTACCCTACGCCGCAACGCAGGCCAGCTGGACGCAGTTGTATCCGGTGAATAGCGGCGGCGGTGTGCCCAGCCTGAAGACAGCAAGCTATCCCTCGGGCGCGACGGCAACGCCGTATCAGGCGATCGGCGGCAACTTCTTTCTTGCGCCTGGCAGCGGGGCACCGGGGGTACGGGGGCGGCGCGTGCTGAACGTTGCGCTGCTGCAATGCCCGCTGCCGGCCAGCGGCATCAGCCATGCGACGGTGCTGGCAGTAGGCCGATTCTTCATGACGGTGCCAGCCGATAGCAGCCATCTGTATGCGGAATTTGCGGGTATCGCGGCGGAACAGACGCTTGGCGGCACGCTGGAGCTGCTGCCATGAGCAGGCACCTCCAGCACGGTATCGCCACGCTGGAAATGCTACTGGTGCTGCCAGTGTTGCTGGTGTTTCTGGCCGGGCTGGTATTTTTCGGCCGCTATTTCACTTACTACAGCATGGCTCAGAAAGCCGCCCATGACGGCGCGCGCTATCTGGCCACGGTGTCGCGGCGTGAAATGAAAACCCAGCTAAGCGGAGCGACACAGGTACCGGCCGTGCTGCTGGCGCAGAGCATCGCCCAGCAGGAAATGGCCGGACTGCAGGCCGGACCAGTGGCGGTGGTGGTGGAGTGCGCGCCCAGCCCCTGCACTGGCTGGGTGGTGCCGGACAAGGTCAGAGTGGTGGTGCAGATGCAGGTGATCGATCAGCTGTTTGCGCCGTTCAGCGAAATTTTTGTCGGTGATCAGGGGCTGCTGCTGCAAGCCGATGTGTCGATGCTGTATGTGGGGCAGTAGATGCAGCCGCGCCTGTCACTGGCGGTGCAGCAGCGCGGTACCCTGGCGGTGGAATTTGCCTTCGTGCTGGTGGTATTTCTGCTGCTGCTATTCGGTTTGCTGGCGGTGGCACAGGGGCTGTATGTGGTGAACACGGTGCAGGAAGTGAGCCGGCGGGCCGCCCAAGCTGCCGCCACAACCGACTTTAGCGACAGTGCAGCGCTGCAGCAGCTACGCCAGCAGGCCGTGTTCCGTTCCACGCCTGGTCTGCTGGCGTTTGCCGCGCCGGTGAGCGACGCCCATGTGCGCATCGATTATCTGAGCATTGCCAAAGCCGGGGACGGCAGCCTGAGTCTGCTACCCATGGCGGTGCTGCCCGCCTCTCCTGCCGCCAGCCGGGTGGCCTGCACAGGTGATCCCTACAGCGCCCAGTGCGTGCAGTTTGTACGCGTGCGCCTGTGCGATGTGGCCGATACGGCGACCTGCCAGCCGGTGCAGCTGCAAAGTATCTTCCCGTGGGTACAGCTGAATATCGCGCTGGGAACGGCGCCCACCATTGTCAAGGCTGACGGACTCGGCTACGTTGTCAGTCCGCCTTGACGCATTTTTTGTGCTGCCGCGCTGGCGTGGCCACAACTTGCTATCATCATGGCTATCGGGCTCTGCCTCGCCATAATGAAAGCTGCTGATGGATACAAGTAAATTTACTGCGGAATATTTCAATAACTTTGGCCGGGGCACGCTGCCCGACCATCTGGGCATTCAGATCAACAGCGTCAGCGAAGGCGAAGTGGTCGGCCAGTTTCAAGTGACCCGGCAGCATCTGGCGCCTAACGGTTTTCTCCATGCAGGCAGCGTGGTGACGCTGGCCGATACCGTGTGCGGCTACGCCTGCTTTGCCCACCTGCCGGCCGGCGCCGAGAATTTTACGACCATCGAACTCAAGTCCAACCATCTGGGTACGGCGCGTGAAGGCGTGGTGATGGCCACGGCCAAGGCCGTGCATCTGGGCCGCACCACGCAGGTGTGGGATGCCACGGTGGTGAATCCGGCCACAGGAAAAACCATGGCGCTATTCCGCTGCACGCAAATGATCCTGTATCCGAAATGAGGCGATACGCTATGCCATCGCTGCGCCGCCTTGGTGGCCTGAGCCTGCTGCTGGCATCGTCGCTGGCGCTAGCCCAGCCAGCCGCCAGCGACGACACGCTGTTCCGTGCGCTTGGTGGCCAGCAGGGCATCAAACAGCTGGTAGATGCGTTCTTGCCGCTGGTGTTGGCGGATGCCCGCATCAAGGATACTTTTGCCGATTTCGATCTGGCGCAGCTGAAGCTGCGTCTGCAGGAGCAGTTGTGCGAAATCAGCGGCGGGCCCTGCCGCTACACCGGCAAATACCGCGACAGGACCATGGACGGTGTGGGTACGGTGCGTGATATGGTGACTGTGCATCAGGATCTGCAAATCAGCAATGCCATGTTCAATGCGCTGGCTGAAGATTTGCAGCTCGCCATGCAGCAGCAAGGCGTGCCGAATGGCGCGGCCAACCGTCTGGTGGCCCGGCTGGCACCCATGCAGCGCGATATTGTCACAGTCCGCGCCACGCCGGCTGCGCCAGACATGGGCAAGTTGCTGGCCACGGGTGGTGTCAGCACGGTGGAAGGTGCCGCAGGTGGCGGCATCGTACCGTGGGCGCTGATCAGCGGTTATGGCTCGCGCGATAGCTGGGGCGCAAACGCCTATTACACCTATCTGGGCACGCAGGATTATCAGCTGGCCAGCTACGGTGTGGCCGTGGGGATCGCCGACCGGCTGGAAATCTCGCTGGCCGATCAGCAGTTCCGCGGTAGTCTGGCACCGCTGGAGCGGCTTGATATTCGCCAGCAGATTTTTGGTGTGAAAGTAAAGCTGGCCGGTGACGTGGTGTACGATCAGGACAGCCTGATGCCGCAGGTAGCGGCAGGTGTCCTGTACAAGCGCCATCAGCGGCTGGGCGGCTTAGACGCGCTGGGTGCGAGCAAGGTGCAGCAATTGGGCGCCAGCGACGATCATGGCTATGACTACTATCTGGCAGCGAGCAAGCTGATGCTGGAGCAGAGCCTGCTGCTCAATGCTACCGTGCGTGCTACCCGGGCAAACCAGATGGGGCTGCTGGGCTTTGGCGGCGATCAGGGCACGCGCACGCGGCTGATGCCGGAATTGTCCGTGGCCTATCTGCCCGATCGCAAGCTGGCCATAGGCGCGGAATACCGGCGCAAGCCGCACAATCTCGGGCTGGACCATGAAAAGGCCTATTACGATGTGTTTGTGGCCTGGTTCCCCAGCAAAAACCTGTCGCTGACGCTCGCTTATGCCGTGCTGGGCGACATCACCGTGTTTAACCCCAAGCGCCAGCGCGGCGCCTATCTGTCGCTGCAGGCCGGTTTCTGATGAATTCTGCAGCACCAAGTAAAACGGCCAGCTAAGCGCTGGCCGTTCTGGTCTGCGTGGCGCTTAGCCGTGCAGCGATTGTTCCAGCAGCTTGTGCAGGGCGGCGAAATCCGGTTCACCCAGATAGCGCTTGAGGATGGTGCCATCCTTGCCGATTACGAAGGTGGTGGGCGTCATGGCCACGTTGCCGTAGGCGCGGGCAGCCGAGCCATCAGTATCGAGCGCCACTTTGAACGGCAGCGCGCGGGTTTCTGCATAATTCAGCACATAGTTAGGCGGGTCGTAGCTCATGGCCACAGCGACGAATTCCAGTCCCTGATCCTTGAACTTGTTATAGGTCTCAACCATCTTCGGCATTTCGGCCACGCAGGTGGTGCAGGAAGTGGCCCAGAAATTGACCATCACCACTTTGCCCTTCAGGCTATCCGGCAGGATCTTGTCGCCCTTGATGCTGACAAAGGCCACCTGCGGCGCAGCCGGGCGCTTGTTCAGGCTGACGTAGGCGCCAGCGCCAGCCAGCGCCAGCACTACCGCAGCCAGTACGGGCTTGACCCAGCCCTTGGAAGCTTGAGAGGTAGACATGATCAGGAGTTGTTAGCTGGACGAGGCTGGAACGATTTCCACTCCTCTTCGGTGATGTATTCGAATACCTTCACCACTTTGGCCACGCCGCTCACGCCACGGGCGATATCGGCAGCGATCTGGCCTTCGCGCTGGGTGACGCGGCCTTGCAGATAGACGTTGCCGCGCTCGGTTACCACCTGGAAGGAGTTGGCCGAAATATCCTTGCGGTCGATTAGGCTGGCTTTGACCTTGGTGGTAATCATGGTGTCGTTCGAGCGCGAGGAGAAGCTCGAATTGCCGGCGATTTCCAGTTCGTTAATGACCGAGATCACCCCTTCGATGCCGGCCACTTCGCGTTCAGCTTGAGCGCGGGTGGCTTCATCGCGCACTTCACCCGTCAGCAGGGCGCGGCGGTTGAAGGAATTGATGTTGATGTGGCCAGCCGAGCCGATCGAGTTATTCAGCTTGATGCCGCCTTTGACTTCAATGGCGTGGTCTTCCGTCTGGGCGCCGAAGGTGCGGCGGTCGGTTGCGGCCAGCGTGCCGGAAATGGCACCGCCTGCCACCAGCGCGACGCAGCCCGACAGCGAGCTGACCAGACCGGCGCACAGCAGGCTCATGGCCAGCGGCCGGCGGATGGTTTGCCAGATGGCGGCAGACTTACTCATTCACATCTCCTCCGAATAGGGCGACATCGATCCCGTCGCAAATGCAGTGTATGGTGACCAGATGGACTTCCTGAATGCGTGCCGTGCGGTCGGCCGGTACGCAGATATGCACGTCGGCATCCGTCAGCATTTTGCCGATGGCGCCGCCGCCTTTGCCGGTCAGCGCCACCACGCGCATTTCGCGTTCCAGCGCTGCTTCGATGGCGGCCATCACGTTGGCCGAATTGCCCGAGGTGGACAGCGCCAGCAGAATGTCGCCAGCCTGGCCGAAAGCCTGTACCTGTTTCGAGAAAATATCGCGGTAGCTGTAATCATTGGCCACCGCCGTCAGAATCGAGGTATCGGTGGTCAGCGCCAGTGCCGGCAGGGGGAAGCGCTCGCGTTCGAAGCGGCCCACCAGTTCGGCAGCGAAATGCTGGGCGTCGGCCGCAGAACCGCCATTGCCGCAGACGAGAATCTTATTGCCATTCGACAACGCCGAGAACATCAGTTCAATTGCTTGAGCGATATGCGGCGCCAGCACGGTGGCAGACTGGATTTTGATTTCGGCACTTTCGTGGAAGTGCGAGAGGATGCGTTGATTATTCATAGTGTGCTGATTATAGTGCAGGCGTTCAGAACGCCGGACAAGTGCTGAAAAAAATGCTTACATTTCGAGCACGTTTTGCATCCAGGACAATTTTTCCCCGTCGATGGCGAGCAGATCGAAGCGGCATGGCGGCAGTTCGGCATAGCGTAGCAGAAAGTACTGGGCGGCGCGCAGCAGGCGCTGCTGCTTGGCCGGGGTGACGCTGGTGGCCGCCCCGCCAAAACGGCTGCTGGCGCGCTGGCGCACTTCCACAAACACCAGTGTGCCGCTCTGCTGCATGATCAGATCGAGCTCTCCCGTCTTGCAGCGGAAATTGCGTTCCAGCAGACGCAGGCCCTGCTGCTGCAGATAAGCCAGCGCCCTGTCCTCGCCTTGCTGGCCTAGCCGCTGCTGCAGGGTGCTGGCCATGGCGGGGCCTAGGGCGTGAGCACCTGCGGCTGGCCGTCGCGGAACTCGGCCACGGCTTCGCGCCGCTCGAAGCGCGCCGGACCACGGCCAAAATCCACGCTGAGCTGGCCCGTTACGCCGTCCAGCCGGATCGTGCCATCGGACTGGCGGCTGATGGCGCGCGCCACGCGGTAGGCATCGATGCCCAGCGCGTACAGCCGTTCCATGTCCGGGCCGATGGCGGCGGCCGCATGTGGATAACTCATCACGGCAGCGTGGTCGGGCTGCAGACGCCACGGCATATCGAGCAGGCGCAGGCTGTTCAGGGCGGGCAGTGTCGTGCCGTTATTCAGCGCCGAGGTGCCATACAGGCGTAGCCGTGGCAGCAGCGGGTCCGGTTCGGACGCATCGGCGTCGGCCAGCACGGCGAGCAGGTGGCGGGTCTGTTCGGCGCCCATGGCGGAAAACAGCAGACCCGGACGCTCGGTGCGCAGGCGCGCATACCATTGCAGGATTTCGGCGTCGCCCAGCTCCCCTTCCGGCGTGCCCAGTTCTTCGATGTTGGCAACCTTGCCGTCATCCTGCCACTGGTCGGCAAAGGCGCCGGCAACGCGGCGTTGCCACGGCGTGGTGGTGCTGATGATGCTGGCGCTGGCGGTCACGCCATCCTGCAGGGCGCGGCGCGCCAGCTGGCGTGCTTCGTCTTCCAGCGACAGGCCCATGGCCAGCATCAGCGTAGGCAGGGCGCTGCCATGGTCTTCCGGATAATTGAGGGCGATGGTGGGCTTGGTGACCAGCACGCTCTCGGCCAGCGTGCTGACGGCGGCGCGCGACAGCGGGCCGATCACCATGTCGTACTGCTGCACGGCGTGGGCGTAGCTGTACAGCACGTCCTGCGGCACGTCGGTGGTGGCAATCGCCGTGATGCTGATGTTATCGGGTTCGCGTTGCCACGCGGCCTGAATGCCGTCGCGCACAGCGCTGGCAGCCTGCATCAGCGCTTCAGCTTGCAGGGGCAGCAGCAGGGCGATGCGTAGCGGCGGGCCGGCGTTAATGCTGGCGGGCGGCGCCGAGATATAGGCATCGCTGCTACTGGCACCGGTGCTATTACCAGGCGCTGGCGGCGGCAACTGGATGGCAAAGGTCTGGGCGGCCTCGGGCTCCGGTTCCGGGCCAGCCGGGGGGGCCGCTACGGCGGGCGGTGCAGGGGCTGCCGCTACGGGCGCGGGCGCGGCACTTGTATTTGCCGGGCTGGGCGCGCACAATCCACCGGGCGCGTTGCAGAACGGCGTGCTACAGGCGCTCACCAGCGCCGCCAGTATGCAGAACTGCCACCACTTCATTTTTTTCATCCGACCTCCATGACCGCTCAAGCCACCAGTTCCATTGCCAACCTGCCCGTGATGGGCGAAATGGCGCATCAGACCTATCCTAGCGCAACCCTGTACGTGGTGGCGACGCCGATCGGCAATGTGACCGATATTAGCTTGCGCGCGCTACACGTTTTGAGTCTGGTCAATGCGGTGGCGTGCGAAGACACGCGCAATACTGCCCAGCTGATGACGCGCTTCGGCCTGCACCAGCCCCTGATTGCGGCGCACCAGCACAACGAGCGCGAAGTGGCCGAGACGCTGATCGCCCGCTTGCAGGCGGGCGAACGGATCGCGCTGGTTTCCGATGCCGGCACTCCGGCTGTGTCCGACCCCGGTGCGCGCATCGTCGATGCGGTGCGTGCGGCCGGTCTGCGCGTGCTGCCCCTGCCCGGCGCTTCGGCGGCCGTGACAGCGCTGTCGGCCAGCGGGCTGGTCAATGATCAGTTCTATTTTGTCGGCTTCCTGCCAGCCAAAGCCAAGCAGCGCGAGAACTTCCTCACGACTTTGCGTGCAGTGACAGCCACCATGGTGTTCTACGAAGCACCGCATCGCATACTTGATTGCGCCAGCGCGCTGGCGGCAGTGTTCGAGCCGGAGCGTCAGGTGGTGTTTGCGCGCGAACTGACCAAGATGTTCGAAGAAATCCACCGCTGCCCGCTATCGGAGGCGGAGGCGTGGCTGAAAGCGGACAGCCATCGCGAGAAGGGCGAGTTCGTCGTCCTGCTCGAAGGCGCACCTGCTGCCGACGAGGAAAACGACGCCGAGGCCGAGCGCATCCTGAAAATTCTGCTGGCCGAATGTCCCGTCAAGCAGGCGGCGAATCTGGCGGCCCAGATTACGGGGCGCAAAAAGAATGCGCTGTACGAGCGTGCCCTGCAACTCAAGGACGAAGCCTGACATTACCTACGGGACGAATGAATCGATATTTTTTATATAAGAAATCAGCGCCAGCTAGAAGGATTTTCATAGAGGTACTTGACGATAGCAGCGCGGGCAGGTATTATCTTGCTTCTTCGGAGTGTAGCGCAGCCCGGTAGCGCATCTGGTTTGGGACCAGAGGGTCCAAGGTTCGAATCCTTGTACTCCGACCAAGATTCAAAAAAGAAGACTCAAGAGTTTCGGCTCCTGGGTCTTTTTTTTATCTGTACGGCCTTTTTTGTCTGGCGCGTTTCCGCGCTCTGGCGAAAAAAAGCAGACCATTTGCAGGTCTGCCTTCTATCTGGCCGGGACGGCCCTGAACACTGCCTGGCCTAGCCGGCGCGTTTGGCAGCGATGGCGTTTCCGGCGCGGCTGTTGCCTTTACGGCCCAGGAACTGGGCAATGAACTGGCCCGCATCGACCACGATATCGAGATCGATCCCCGTTTCGATTCCCAGCCCTTGCATCATGTACAGCACATCTTCTGTGGCCACGTTGCCGGTGGCACCCTTGGCGTAGGGGCAGCCGCCCAGACCCGTCACGGACGAGTGGAAAATCGAGATGCCCACTTCCAGACTGGCGTAGATATTCGCCAGCGCCTGGCCATAGGTATCGTGGAAGTGGCCGGACAGGCCGCCGATGCGGAAAGCACGGATCGCCTGTTCCATCACCGCCTGAGTCTTGCGCGGCGTGGCCACGCCGATCGTATCGGCAATGTCGATCTCGTCGCAGCCCAGATCGCGCATCCGTCCCACTACATCAGCCACGGCCGACAGCGGCACCTCACCCTGATACGGGCAACCGAAAGCGCAACTGATGCTGCCGCGCAGACGCAGGCCGTTATCCTTGGCGGCCTTGGCGACGCTTTCGAAACGGGCGATGGATTCGGCGATTGAGCAGTTGATATTCTTTTGCGAGAACGCTTCCGAGGCCGAGCCGAAAATCACCACCTCGTCCGCCTTGGCGGCCAGCGCGGCTTCAAAGCCCTGCATATTCGGCGTCAGCGCGGAATAGATCACGCCCGCTCGGCGCTCGATGGCGGCCATGACTTCGGCGCTGGTGGCCATCTGCGGCACCCACTTGGGCGACACGAACGACGCCGCTTCGATGTTGCGGAAGCCGGCGCTGGTGAGACGGTTGACCAGTTCGATCTTGATCTCGGCCGGTACATTTTCCTTCTCGTTCTGCAGGCCGTCACGCGGGCCCACTTCGACGATTTTGACCTGCTTGGGCAGGCTAGTGTTCAAGCTCATATCAGTACCCCTTGCTACGGTCGACCACACCGGCCACGCTCTGGCCGGCACCGAGTGCGCGTATCTTGTCTGCCATCTGCGCAATGCTTACGCTGCGCAGCGTAAGCGCCGAGATATGCGGCGTGATGGTAATGCGCGGCTCCTGCCAGAACGGATGCTGCTGCGGCAGCGGCTCGTTGCGGAACACATCAAGCGTGGCAGCGCTGATATGGCCCGATTTGATCAGCGTGAGCAGATCCGGCTCGGCCACATGGGCGCCGCGCGCCACGTTGATCAGGTAGGCGCCGGCAGGCAGCTTGCTCATATTGCTGCGGTCGAGCAGATTGCTGGTTTCCGGCGTCAGCGGCAGCATGCACACCAGCACGCGGCTACCGCGCAGGAAGCTATCCAGACCGTCGGTACCGTGGAAGCATTCCACACCATCGACCTGTTTCGGACTGCGGCTCCAGCCGCGCAGCGGGAAGCCAAAGGTTTTCAGCGCGTCCAGCACGCGGCTGCCCAGCACACCCATGCCCAGCACGCCCACGCTGAAATCGGCCCGTTCATGCTGCGCCAGCGGTTGCCAGACTCCGGCGCGCGACTGCGCTTCATATTCGTCCAGACGGCGGAAGTAGCGCAGCACGGCGTAGCTCACGTATTCGGCCATCTGCGCGGCCATGCCGGCGTCTTCCAGCCGGATCACGGG
>Ga0187845_1001513_pt1 | contig 13238 bp, 13 predicted proteins | sample SpaLakP09_SKY_68_FD_134515 | JGI IMG/M metagenome (GOLD analysis project Ga0187845, IMG submission 134515) | Oligotrophic lake water microbial communities from Sparkling Lake, Wisconsin, USA - SP09_SKY_68 | ecosystem: Environmental > Aquatic > Freshwater > Lake | place: USA: Sparkling Lake... | reverse complement strand
CTTCTGGAACTCGGCGTAGTTGTCGGCCGCGTCTTCGACTTCGGTCGGGCAGTTGAAGGTGAAGGCGGCCGGCATGAAGATCAGCACGGACCACTTGCCCTTCAGCGTCTCGTCGCTGACGGTGATGAACTTGCCGTTGTGAAAGGCTTCGGTCTTGAAGGGCTGGACTTGGGTATTGATCAGGGACATGGGTCGCTCCGTGGGGGTGGGTGAATGGGATGAGAAGAACTATATCGACGAAGCGTTTTCAGTTGAAAACATTTATCAAATCGCCGTTATTGACTGCGCCTATCGCAGCGGATTCATCAGGCCTCGTAGCGCCGGTCATAAAGCTTGGCCGGCGTGAGCTGCACGCGCAGCTGCTGCACCCCGACCACACCCGTGATGGCGTGCTCGGCCGACGCGGTGTCGCGCCGGACCGGCGAGCCCAGGGGATCTCCTTGGCGATTCATGACGGCGCTGACCACGGGTGTGCTGCCTGAGGTTCCGCGTCGCACGGCGACGGCGATCTCACCGCTGGCCAGCTTAACCAGGGTGCCCGGCGGGAACATCCCCAGCTCCTTCACCAGCAGCGCCGCGAACGCATGGCCGTTGCTGCCCGTGTAGAGCGTCTTGGCGGCCTGCGGCGCCGCCAGCCCCGGGCGGCCACCACGGCTGGCGAGCTTGGCCAGGAAGACGTCCACCAGGCGCAGCAACTGCGAGGCTTCGGCTGGTTCGGTCAGGTGCTGCGGATAGCCGCCGCCGCCGGGCTGCTCGTGGTGCTGGGCCACGGCGGTCAGCCACTCGGCATCGTCCAGGCCAGCATTGCGCAGATAGGCCACGGCCTCGTCGGGGTGGCGGTCGATGGCCGCGCGCTGTGGCGGCATCAGCTTGCCACCGCGCGAGGCCAGGCGGCCTTGCAGGTCGATGATGGACAGGTTCATCGTCAGCGCCGCGCCGACCAGACTCTTCTGGCGTTCGGGCGGCCAGGCCAGCCGGCGCGACAGCAGCGCGCAGATGGCGGCGCTGTGCAGCAGGTGAGCCAGGCCGTAGACCTCGTGGCGGCTGTGGTCGTGCCGGATGACGACGAAGAGCAGTTGGTCCGGGAAGCGCTCGGCCCAGGTAATCAGTTGGGCCGCGCACTCCTTGACGCGCGCCAGGAAGAGCGGCTCCTCTGGCGCGCGCAGCAGCACGGACAGCCGCGTCTGCAACGCCTCCCAGCGCGCGAAAAAGTCCTCGCCACCGGTGCCGTCGTCATTGCCGCGCTTGGATGGGTCGCGCAACTCGTCAAGGTCGACGAAGACCCCGCGGTTCAGCAGTGCCTCGCGCATCTGCTCGGTGGGCACCATCTGGCCCTTGGCGAGCAGCAGCTTGCCCTCGGCGTCACGGACCCCGAACGGCAGTGGTGCTGCGGCCTTGATGTGGCCGCCAACCTGTTGAATGGGAACGAGTTTCATGGCCGGATGATCTCCGGATTTTGGGCTAACGGGTTCAATCAGCGGCAGCGGCGATCGCGCTGACCACGCGGTCCTGCTGCTCGTCGGTCAGATCGGCACTCATGGGCAGGCTCATGACGCGTGCGGCGGCGGCGATGCTGTGCTGGCAATCCTCGGGCCGCGCGTACCTGGCATAGGCGGGCTGGTGATGCAGCGGCCGCGGGTAGTGCACCGCCGTGGGGATGCCCGCCGTCTTCAGCCTCGCCTGCACCGCGTCGCGGTCGTCGACGAAGACGGTGTACTGCGCCCACACGCAGTCGCGGTCGTCGCGCACGGCCAGCAGTTGCAGGCCCGGCGCGGCGGCCTGGAGCTTGCGTTTGTAGGCATCGCCCAGCGCCAGGCGGCGCTCGATTTCCCAGCCGAAACGGTCCAGCTTGCCGAGAACGACGGCGCACTGCAGCGTGTCCATGCGGCCGCCCACGCCCAGGCGCGTGTGCAGATAGCGCTGGCTCTGACCGTGGGTGCGGATCTCGCGGCAGGCCTGGGCGAGTCGGTCCTCGCTGGTGAAGATGGCGCCGCCATCGCCATAACAACCCAGCGGTTTGCTGGGGAAGAAGCTGGTGCAGCCGAAAGTGGACAGGTTGCAACTCTTCTTGCCGTGGTAGCTCGCACCGAAGCTCTGTGCGGCGTCTTCGATGACGGCAAGGCCATGCTTGCTGGCAATCGCGTTGATGGCGTCCATGTCCGCGACCTGGCCATACAGGCTGACCGGCATGATGGCCTTGGTCCTGGCCGTGATGGCGGCTTCGATCAACGTCGCATCGATGTTGGCCGTGTCGGGCTCGATGTCGACAAAGACCGGCACGCCACCCGCCAGCACGATCATCTCGGCCGTCGCGGCAAAGGTGAACGGGCTGGTGATGACTTCATCGCCCGGCTGCAGGTCCAGCGCCATCAGGCAGATCAGCAACGCCTCGGTGCCGCTGGCGACGCTGATGCAGTGCTTCGCACCCGTGTAGGCGACGAGCGCGGCCTCCATCTCCTTGACCTCGGGGCCGAGGATGTACTGGCCATGGTCCAGCACCGCCTGGATGCGGGCGTTGATGTTGTCGCGCAGCGCCGCGTACTGGCTCTTGAGGTCGATGAAATCCATCAGATCAGCTTCAGGGTTTGGCCGGTCAGGCGGTAGAGGTCGCCCGTGTGCGGGCAGCTGGCTTCGACGGTTTCGGCGCTTTGCACAGGCAGTGCCAGCTTCTCGCCAAAGCGGCTCATCCAGCCGATCTGCCTGGCCGGCACGCCGACCATCAGCGCGAAATCAGGCACGTCGCGGTTGATGACGGCACCGGCGCCGACAAAGGCGTAGCGGCCGATGGTCGTGCCGCAGACGACCGTCGAATTGGCGCCCAACGTGGCGCCCTGCTGCACAAGCGTGCGGCGGTACTCGTCCTTGCGCGTGACGGCTGAACGCGGGTTGTAGACATTGGTGAACACCATGCTGGGGCCGCAGAAGACGTCGTCCTCCAGCGTCACGGCGTCGTAGACGGAAACGTTGTTCTGGATCTTGACGTTGTTGCCGATGGCGACGTCGTTGCCGACGTAGACGTTCTGGCCGAAGGAGCACCTGGCGCCTATGCGCGCGCCGGCCGAGATGTGCACGAAATGCCAGACGCGGCAGTCGTCGCCCAACTGGGCGCCGTCGTCGACGATGGCCGAGGGGTGGATCGTCGTCGTCATCAGTAGTTCAGCGGCAGGTTGACGCGCTTGCCGTCGCGCGCACTCATGTACATGGCAATCAACAGCTCCAGCGACTTGAGCCCTTCGCGGCCATCGGTCTCGGCCTGGGCCTCGCCACGCAGTGTCTTGATGACGTTGTCGTAGTACAGCGGGTGGCCGAAGCCGTAGACCGACGTGGTCTGGTAGCTCGCATCGGCGATCTGCGCGTCCATGTCGTGCGGCGCGTCAAATTGCCAGTGCTGGATCTCGTTGACGGCCAGGCCACCGACGCGCACGGAGCCCTTCTCGCCCAGGATGGTGATCGAGCCTTCGAGGTTCTTCGGGTAGGTCAGCATGCTGACGTTGACCGTGCCCATCGCACCGTTGCGCCACTTCAGCGCGGCAACGCCGGTGTCCTCGACCTCGATGTTGCGCGCCAGCGTCCCGGTGTAGGCCATGACGCTTTCCACCGGGCCGACGATCCAGTCCAGCAGGTCGATGTAGTGGCTGGCCTGGTTCATGAACGCGCCGCCGTCGAACTCCCAGGTGCCGCGCCAGTCGGCGCTGTCGTAGTAGGACTGCGGCCGCGTCCAGAACACGTTGACGGCAACGTTATAGAGACGGCCGAAGCGGCCTTCGGAAACGGCGCTCTTGAGAAGTTGCAGCGTCGAATTGCGGCGGTTCTGCTTCACGACGAAGAGGCGCACCCCCGCGTCATCACAGGCTTTGACCATGGCCAGGCCGTCCTGCCAGCGCGTGGCCATGGGCTTCTCGGTCATCACGTCCAGCCCTGCAGCTGCGGCCTCGATGGTCTGGCGCGGGTGCAGCCCGCTGGGCGTAGTCAGCACAATGCAATCAACGCCAAGCTCGGCCTTGGCCGCGAGCAGGTCCGTCAGGCTGGAAAAGCCGCGCGCGTCGGTCTTGGTCACGGCGGCCTGCAAGGCCACGGGGTCGGTGTCGCAGACGGCCACCAGCTCAGCGCGCTCGGCGTGCCGCTTGACGGCTTCGATGTGGTTCTGCGCGATGCGGCCGCAGCCGATCAACGCGAAACGGACCTTGCGGCCCTGGACGGGCGGGCGGGAGGTGGGCATGGGCAATTCGGGGATCTGAATCCCCGGATTGTCAGCTTTGATTTGGCGGCCGGGAGTGCTCGCGCGGTGGGCGGCTGGCAAGGCGCGAGCGCGGGTTGGGCTCGCGCCCACAAGCGTGAGCAACGCAGTCAGCGGCCCGAAGCGCCCGACGAGCGGGTGCTTCCGGCCGCCAGATCACAGCTGCGCCTCCAAGGCCAAGAGTTCTTCGACCGTTTGCCGACGCCGGATCAAGCGGCTCGTCGTTCCATCGACCAGCACCTCGGCCGCCAGCGGCCGGCTGTTGTAGTTGCTGGACATGGACGCGCCGTAAGCGCCTGCGTCGTGGATGACGAGCAGGTCACCGACGCTGGCTGCCGGCAGGTCGCGGGTCAGCACTTCGCCGCCGGGGCCTTGCGTGAAAACGTCGCCCGACTCGCACAACGGGCCTGCAACGACGGTAGGCTGCTCCGGACCGCCGGCGCCGATCACGCTCATCGCATGAAAGGCACCGTACATCGCCGGGCGCATCAGCTCGTTGAAGCCGGCGTCCACCAGCACGAAGCGGTTGGCACCGGCGTTCTTGACCGCCCTCACCTCGGCCAGCAGCACGGCGCTCTCGGCGACGAGGTAGCGGCCGGGCTCCAGCTCCAGGGTCAGCGCGTGGCCCACCAGCGCCTCGGCTTCGCGCCGGGAGGCGTCCCAGAGGCCGAAGTAGTGATCGACATCGATGCCGGCATCGCCCTCGCGGTAGGGAATCGACAGCCCACCGCCGGCGGAGATCGCATGCAGGTCGTGGCCGGCCTCGACGGTCTGCTTCACCAGCCCCACCATGGCCTGGCCGACCTGGGCCAGGTGGCCGTAGTCCACGCCCGAGCCGATGTGCATGTGCAGGCCCACAAGCTTGAGCCCGTGCCGGCGGATGGCGGCCAGCGCCTCGGCGAGGTCGGCATGCCAGATGCCGTGCTTGCTGTGCTCGCCGCCGGTGTTGGTCTTGTGACTGTGGCCGTGGCCGAAGCCGGGGTTGATGCGCAGCCAGACCGGGTGGCCGGGCGATGCTTCACCTAACTGGTGAAGCATGTCGATGGACCCGGCATTGACGGGGATGCGGTGCTCGACGACCGTGGCCAGCGTCGCGTGGTCCAGCAAAGCGGCCGTGAAGACGATCTCGTCGCCACCTGCGGTGTAGCCGGCAGCCAGCGCCCGCAGGATCTCGCCGCGCGACACCGAGTCGACCTTGACGCCCGCCTCGCGCAGCAGCTTGAGCACATGGATGTTGGAGCAGGCCTTTTGCGCAAATCGCACGACGTCGAACTGTTTCAGCGACGCCGCGCGGGCGCGGATGGTGGCGGCGTCGTAGACCCACAGCGGCGTGCCGTATGCATCGGCCAGCGTGTGCAGGAGGGCAGGAGTCAGGGCGGAAGGCAGGGGCTTGGTCATGCTCCGCAGCATGCCCCGCGGCATCCATTCAATCAAATTGCATTTTGTCGTTGGACAATCCATTCCTGATATGGATATCCAGCACCGCCACATCGAAGTCTTCCGCGCCGTCATGACGGCCGGTAGCGTCACCGGCGCAGCCGCACTGCTGCATACCTCACAGCCGACGCTGAGCCGCGACCTGGCCCGGCTGGAGCAGCTGCTGGGCTATGCCCTCTTCGAGCGCGAGCGCGGGCGGCTCAAGGCGACGGCGCGGGCGCGGGCGCTGTTCGACGAGGTGGAGCGCAGCTTCCAGGGCCTGGCTCGCGTCATCGAGCGCGCCCAGGCGCTGGGCCGGGCCGAGGACACCGAGCTCAGCGTGCTGAGCCTGCCGGCGCTGAGCCACGCGCTGCTGCCGGGCGCGCTGGCCGCGCTGCTGGCCGACCACCCGGCAGCGCGCGTGTCCATCACGCCCGCCGAGCCGCCGCTGCTGGACGCCTGGATGGGCGAGCAGCGCTTCGACCTGGGCCTGGCCGAGCAGGCAACACCGCTGGCGGGCGTGCGGGTCGAGCCGCTGCTGGAGGCCGACGAGGTGGCCGTGCTGCCCGCCGGCCATGCGCTGGCAACGCGCGGCCGCCTGGCGCTGAAGGACTTCCGGGACCAGGACTTCATCAGCCTTGCCGAGGACGACCCCTACCGGCGGGAAATCGACGCGCGCTTTGCCGCAGCGGGCGTGCAGCGCCGCCTGCGCCTGCAGACGCACAGCGCGGTGGCCGTTTGTGAGCTGGTTCGGTCAGGGCTGGGCGCAGCCATCGTGAATCCGCTCACTGCGGCGGCTTGCGTCGGCGACGGCCTCGTGGTGCGCCCGCTGACGGTGTCGATCCCCTATCGCGTCAGCGCCTTGATCCCGCTGCACCGGCCGGCGCAGCCGCTGGTGGAGCGCCTGCTCAGCGCGTTGCGGAGCGCGCGACGACCGTAGGCTTGGCGCCGAAGCGCTTGACGATGCTGGCCTCGATGCCGGCCGCATCCAGTCCGCACAGGCTCATCAGCTTGGCCACGTCACCATGCTCCACGAACTCGTCGGGCAGGCCCAGCTGCAGCACCGGCACGCTGAGGCCGGCGGCGTTCAGCGCCTCGGTCACGGCGCTGCCCGCACCGCCCATGAGGCACCCGTCCTCGACGGTGACCAGGGCGTCATGCGTGCGCGCCAGCTCTGCGACGAGGTCGGCGTCCAGCGGCTTCACGAAGCGCATGTTGGCGACGGTCGCGTCCAGGCGCTCGGCGGCTTTCAGCGCGGGGTAGAGCAAGGTGCCGAAGGCCAGGATGGCGACGCGTTGACCCTTGCGGCGCACCTCGCCCTTGCTCCAGGGCTGGGCCGTCATCGCCTTCACCGGCGCGACGCCAGCACCCGCACCGCGCGGGTAGCGCACCGTGACCGGGCCGTTGTGCATGAAGCCGGTGTACAGCGCCTGGCGGCATTCGTCCTCGTCGGCCGGCGTCAGCACGGCCATGTTGGGAATGCAGCGCGTGTAGGCGATGTCGTAGTTGCCAGCATGCGTGGCGCCGTCGGCACCGACCAGACCGGCGCGGTCCAGTGCGAACAGCACGGGCAGGTTCTGGATGGCGACGTCGTGGATCAACTGGTCGTAGGCGCGCTGCAGGAAGGTCGAGTAGATCGCGACGACCGGCTTGATGCCCTCGCAGGCCAGGCCGGCCGCGAACGTGACCGAGTGCTGCTCGGCGATGCCGACATCGTGATAGCGCTGCGGGAAGCGCTTGTGGAACTCCACCATGCCCGAGCCCTCGCGCATGGCCGGCGTGATGCCCACCAGCCGCGGGTCGGCCTCGGCCATGTCGCACAGCCAGTCGCCGAACACCTGCGTGAAGGTGAGCTTTCCCGGTGTCGTCGGCTTGACGAAGCCCACCGCCGGGTCGAACTTGCCGGACGCAGCGTGGTACTGGACCGGGTCAGCCTCGGCCAGCTTGTAGCCGGCGCCCTTCTTCGTGACGATGTGCAGGAACTGCGGGCCCTTCTTGTCGCGCAGGTTCTCCAGCGTCGGCACGAGGGAGTCAAGGTCGTGGCCGTCGATGGGGCCGACGTAGTTGAAGCCGAACTCCTCGAAGATCGTGCCCGGCACGACCATGCCCTTGGTGTGCTCCTCGAACTTGCGCGCGAACTCGTACAGCGGCGTGTTCTTCAGCACGCTCTTGGCGCCCTCGCGGGCGGCGGCGTAGATGCTGCCGCTCATCAGCCGCGCCAGGTATTTGTTCAGCGCACCGACCGGCGGGCTGATCGACATGTCGTTGTCGTTCAGGATGACGAGCACGTCGCCCAGCAGGCCGCCATGGGCCACACCGGCGTTGTTCAGTGCCTCGAAGGCCATGCCGGCCGTCATCGAGCCGTCGCCGATGATGGCCACGGCCTTGCGGCTCTCACCCTTGAGCTTGGCCGCCATGGCCATGCCGTGGGCGGCGGAAATGCTGGTGGACGAGTGCCCGACGCCGAAGGTGTCGTACTCGCTCTCGTCGCGGCGCGGAAAGCCGCTGATGCCGCCTACCTGGCGCAGCCCGGTCATCCGGTCGCGCCGACCGGTCAGCACCTTGTGCGGGTAGGTCTGGTGGCCCACGTCCCATACCAGCCGGTCTTCGGGTGTGTTGTAGACGTAGTGCAGCGCCACGGTCAGCTCGACCGTGCCGAGGTTGGAGCCGAGGTGGCCGCCGGTCTGGGACACGCTCTGCAGCACAAACGCACGCAGTTCGTCGGCGACCTTGCGCAGGTCCGTGCGCGGCAGTCGGCGCAGGTCGGCCGGGCTGTCGATGCCGTTCAGCAGCGTGTAGTCCATGCGATACCTCTAGTTGACGCGCTCGACGACCGAGTCGGCCAGCAGGCTCAGGTGGCTGACGTCGGCCAGGCCGCTGGCCACCAGCGCCCGCTTGGCTTCGCCGCGCAGCTCCTGCGCCAATTTGCGCGCGGGCTCCAGGCCCAACACGCTGACATAAGTCGGCTTGTTCGCGTCCTGGTCCTTGCCGGCGGTCTTGCCCAGCACATGCGATTCCTGGGTCACGTCAAGGATGTCATCGACGACCTGGAAGGCCAGGCCGAGGGCTGCACCGTAGTCTGAAAGCGCCTGGGTCGCCTGGCTCGACGCCGGCCCACAGGCAGCACCCATCATGACGCTGGCCTGCAGCAGCACACCGGTCTTGCGGCGGTGCATGTCGCGCAGCGTGCATTCATCCAGTTGCTTGCCGATGCTGGCGAGGTCGATCGCCTGGCCGCCGGCCATGCCGTCGTAGCCGGACGAGCGCGCCAGCAGCGCGCACAGCCGCGCCTGCAGTGCGGGCGCAATGCCGTCGTCGGGTGTGAGCACATCGAAGGCCAGCGCCTGCATCGCATCACCGGCCAGCATGGCCTGGGCTTCGCCGAAGGCCACATGTGTGGTCGGCTTGCCACGGCGTAGCACGTCGTTGTCCATGCAGGGCATGTCGTCATGCACCAGAGAGTAGGCGTGGATCAACTCGACCGCACAGGCCGCGCGCATCGCCGCGAAGCTGTCGCCGTTGACGGCCGCGCAGCTGGCCAGCACCAGCAGGGGGCGCAGCCGTTTGCCGCCGCCCAGCACGGCGTAGCGCATGGCCTCGCCAAGTCCGGCCGGCGCACCGGCAGGCACCAGGCTGTCGATGGCCGCCTCGAAGGCCGTCAGCGACGTGTCCACCCAGTGGTCAAAGTCTTTTGCATCCATGTTCAGGAGCCCTCCCAGGCCTTCAACTCCGCTCCGTCCAGCAGCTTCACCTGCTGTTCCACCGCCTGCAGCCGGCCACGACAAAGGGCCAGCAGTTCGGCCCCGCGCGTGTAGCTCTGCAAGAGTTGGTCAAGCGGCAACTGCTGCCCCTCCATGGCCGCCACCAGGCGCTCCAGCTCGTCGAGCGCTTGCTCGTAGCTGAGATCACTGCCGTCTGACGCGGCGGCCTTGGTGCGGGAGGAAGACTTGGTCGTCATTTCAAAACGCGAAACGGCAATTGTAGTCAGCGGGTCTTGGCCCGCAGCGCAGTCCAAGGCCTTGCTGTAGCCGGTGCCCGACGCCCTGGGTAGAATCCTCACCCTCTTCCTGCGGCACGCGCGTGCGCAGCAAACCTGGTGGACGCGTGCAAGCGCGATCCGCTTCTTCTACACACAAACTACCTGGCCGACTCGGCAACGAGATGCGCCGGAGGGACGCAGCACCCCTACCCGTCTGAAAGACCCGCCTGGATCATGTCCGACCTGAGTCTTCCCGTCTCGGCGCTTCAACGCAGCCAGACCCAGCTCCCGGTGAGCGCCTATTTCGATCCCGATCTGTTCCAGCGCGAGCAGGCCAGCATCTTTCAGCGGGGGCCCCGCTATGTCGGCCATGCACTGGCCGTCCCTGAAATCGGTGACCACTACGCCCTGCCGCAGGAGGGCGAAGGCCGCGCGCTGGTGCGCTCAAGCCAGGGCATCGAGCTGATCTCGAACGTCTGCCGGCATCGCCAGGCGGTCATGCTGCGCGGGCGCGGCAACACCCAGGCCAACATCGTCTGCCCGCTGCACCGCTGGACATATTCACATCAGGGCGAGCTGATCGGCGCGCCGCACTTCGAGCAGGACCCCTGCCTGAACCTGAACCGCTACAAGCTTCAGGAATGGAACGGCCTGCTGTTCGAGGACAACGGCCATGACGTCGCCGCCGAACTGGCCAAGCTCGGTCCCCGCGCCCAGCTGGACTTCTCCGGCTATGTGCTCGACAAGGTCCAGGCCCACGAGTGCAACTACAACTGGAAGACCTTCATCGAGGTCTATCTGGAGGACTACCACGTCGGTCCCTTCCACCCCGGCCTGGGCGGCTTCGTCACCTGCGATGACCTGGCCTGGGAGTTCGGCAAGCACCATTCGGTGCAGACGGTCGGCGTTCAGCAAGAGCTGGAGCGCCCTGGCTCGCCCGTCTACCAGCGCTGGCACGACGAGTTGCTGAAGTACCGCAACGGCCGCCCACCCGAGGCAGGCGCGATCTGGCTGACCTACTACCCGCACATCATGGTGGAGTGGTATCCGCATGTGCTGGTCGTGTCGACGCTGCACCCGCTGGGGCCGCAGAAGACGCTCAACCTCGTCGAGTTCTATTACCCAGAGGAAATCGTCGCCTTCGAGCGCGACTTCGTTGAGGCGCACCAGGCGGCCTACATGGAAACCTGCGTGGAAGACGATGAAATCGCCGAGCGCATGGATGCCGGCCGCAAGGCGCTGATGATGCGTGGCGACAACGAAACCGGACCGTATCAGAGCCCGATGGAAGACGGCATGCAGCACTTCCATGAGTGGTACCGCAACGAAGTCGGCAACGAGATCGGCACGCCACGCTGATGCCGGCCCCCATGCTCATGGTGCTGGCGACGTTGCTGTTCGCCACCATGGGGGTCTGCGTCAAGCTGGCCAGCGAGTTCTACGCCGCCAGCGAGATCGTCATGTACCGGGGCCTGGTCGGCCTGACCGCCATGGCCTTGCTGACGCGCCAGCAGGGCATCAGCCTGGGCACGAAACTGCCCGGCATGCACCTGTGGCGCAGCATCTCGGGCGTCACCTCGCTGTGCCTGTGGTTCTACGCCATCGGCAAGCTGCCGCTGGCCACGGCCATGACGCTGAACTACATGTCTTCGGTCTGGATGGCACTGTTCCTGCTCGGCGGCGCCGTGCTGATGGGGGCGCAGAAGCTCGATTGGCGCTTGATGGCCTCGGTGCTGCTGGGCTTCGTCGGCGTGGCGCTGATCCTGCGCCCGACGCTGGACCAACAGCAGCTCTGGCACGGCCTGGCCGGCCTGGTCTCCGGCATGCTGGCCGCCATGGCCTACCTGCAGGTGACGGCACTGGGCCGGGCCGGCGAGCCCGAGCTGCGCGTCGTCTTCTATTTCTCGGTGGGCGGCGCCATCGCTGGCGCCCTCATCACGGCCATCACGGAGGGCGGCCTGCAGACCCACACGCTGTGGGGCGCCGCCCTGCTACTGGCTGTGGGGCTGCTGGCCACCGCCGCCCAGGTCTGCCTGACACGCGCCTACGCCATCGGCCGGCCGCTGGTGAACGCCTGCCTGCAATACCTGGGCATCGTGTTCTCCTTTGGCTACGGCATGCTGCTCTTCAAGGACCCGCTCACCTGGACGGCCACGGTCGGCATGCTGCTCATCATCGGCGCCGGCCTGATCGCCACGATGCTGCGCGCCAAGGTGGCGCCGCCCCCGAAAGACAGCCAGTTCAACCCCAACGAATCCTGACCATGGCCTACACGACGCTGATCTCGCCCGCCGAACTGCGCGACCTCATCGAAGATCACGGCGACCCGCTGATCCTCGACTGCAGCTTCGACCTCGCGGACACCGCAGCGGGCGAGCGCGCCTACGCCGCCAGCCACATCCCCGGCGCCCACTATCTGCACCTGGACCGCGACCTCGCCGGCCCCAAGACCGGCCCGGACGGCGTCTTCCACGGCCGCCACCCGCTGCCCGAGCGCGAAACCTTCGCCGCGCTGCTGCGCCGCCTGGGTCTCTCCGCCGGCCGCCAGGTTGTCACGCATGACAGTCAAGGCGGCATGTATGCCGCACGCGCCTGGTGGATGCTGCGCTGGCTGGGCCACGCCGAAGTCGCCGTGCTCGACGGCGCGTGGGATGGCGAACGCACGACCGACGTAGCGGCTGCAACGCCCAGCGACTGGCAGCCCGGCGAGTCGCTCGTGCAACACATCGACGCCGCCACGTTGCTCAGGCAGCTCGGCAACGTCCGCCTCATCGACGCCCGCGCCGCCGAGCGCTTCCGCGGCGACGTCGAACCGCTGGACAAGGCTGCGGGCCACATCCCCGGCGCCAGCAACCGCTTCTTCAAGGACAACCTGGGCCCCGATGGCCGCTTCAAGCCCGCCGCCCAGTTGCGTGCCGAGCTGTGTCACCTGACCGGCAACACCGTCGTCCATCAGTGCGGGTCGGGCGTCACCGCCTGTCACAACCTGTTGGCGATGAGCCATGCCGGCTTGGGCGACGGCGTGCTCTACCCCGGCTCGTGGAGCGAATGGTCGGCCGACCCGGCTCGACCGATCGCAAAGGGTTGATCTCCGACAAACACCCCCACCTCTGATGCGCCACACTTTGGTCTCCCGCAACGACTGGAGGACCGAATGTTCAAGCGCATCCTCGTGCCCACCGACGGCTCCGATATCACCGTCAACGCGGTGAAAACCGCCATCGACCTTGCCAAGGTGCATGGCGCCCAGCTGCTGACGCTCAGCGTGATGGAGCCCTTCCCCTACAGCGCGGTCTCCGAGATCCAGCCCGTTCCGCCGCAGGAGTTCATCGACGCTCAGCAGCGCGTGGCCGTCAAGCGCGTCGAGGACGTCTGCGCGTCTGCCGCTGCGCAGGGTCTGTCCTGCAAGGGACACACGGTCGAAGCCCTGCACGCCTGGGAAGCCATCATCGACCACGCCAAGAGCGAGAGCGTCGACCTCATCGTCATGGCCTCCCACGGTCGGCGCGGCGTCGCCGCCCTGCTGTTGGGCAGCGAGACGCAGAAGGTGCTGACACACACCGACCTGCCCGTCCTCATCGTGAAGTAGGTTGCATTTCGCGGGTT
>Ga0187845_1001509_pt1 | contig 13254 bp, 12 predicted proteins | sample SpaLakP09_SKY_68_FD_134515 | JGI IMG/M metagenome (GOLD analysis project Ga0187845, IMG submission 134515) | Oligotrophic lake water microbial communities from Sparkling Lake, Wisconsin, USA - SP09_SKY_68 | ecosystem: Environmental > Aquatic > Freshwater > Lake | place: USA: Sparkling Lake... | reverse complement strand
CGCCGGCGCCGGCGTGGGCCCGCAGATGCTGCACTATATGCTGGGCATCACCAAGGCTTACACCACGCGCGTCGGCTCGGGTCCGTTCCCGACCGAACTCGACTGGGAGACTGAGGGCACGGTGGGCTACCACCTGTCGTCCGTGGGCCAGGAGCGTGGCACCGTCACCGGCCGCCCGCGCCGTTGCGGCTGGCTCGATGCCGCCGCGCTGAAGCGCTCCATTATCATCAATGGCATCAGCGGCCTGTGCATGACCAAGCTCGATGTGCTGGACGGCCTGAGCGAGATCCTGATGTGCGTCGGCTACGAGCTGAACGGCCAGCGCATCGACATCCTGCCGCTGGACGCCGATGACATCGTGGCCTGCAAGCCGATCTACGAAACCTTCCCCGGCTGGACCGAGACGACCTACGGCGTCACCTCCTGGGATGCGCTGCCGCTGAATGCGCGCCGCTATCTGGAGCGCGTGTCCGAGCTGATCGGCGCGCCGGTGGCCATGGTCTCGACCGGCCCGGGCCGCGAGCATACGATTCTGCTGCGCCACCCGTATCAAGCCTGACCCTGTAACTATCTAGCGATCTCAGACGGAGAAGCACTCATGTTGACTGATGACGGCAAACACCTGTACGTGTCCTGGGACGAGTACCACATGCTGACCGAGCGCCTGGCGCTCAAGGTGCACGCCTCGGGCTGGGAGTTCGACCAGATCCTGTGCCTGGCCCGTGGCGGCATGCGCCCCGGCGATGTGCTGTCGCGTGTGTTCGACAAGCCGCTGGGCATTATGTCCACCAGTTCCTATCGCGCCGAGGCCGGCACCATCCAGGGCCGGCTGGACATGGCCAAGTACATCACCCTGCCCAAGGGCGAACTGGCCGGCCGTATCCTGCTGGTTGATGATCTGGCCGATTCGGGTGTGACGCTGCGTGCTGTGGTGGAGCGCCTGCGCGGCATGCCGGCCATCCACGAGCTTCGCTCGGCCGTGATCTGGACCAAGGCCGTATCCAGTTACACGCCTGACTACTACGTCGAAATGCTGGAGACCAGCCCCTGGATCCATCAGCCCTTTGAGGAATATGACGATCTGCGGCCCGACGGTCTGGCGAAGAAATTCGCTGTTTGATGAATCCATACAGGCCAGCAGTCGCTGGCCTTTTTCATGGAGCCACAAATGAAAATGGCCAACGCTTTCGCGTCGGCCATTTCACTGGTATTTTGGTGCCCAGAAGAGGACTCGAACCTCCACGGAGTTACCCGCTAGTACCTGAAACTAGTGCGTCTACCAATTCCGCCATCTGGGCATCTCAGGAGCCTTAGATTATATATCGGGATTTTCTGGTCGCTGGCAGACAACAACAAATCTTTGTTTGATTGCCTCGACCTTTATGATGCAACGGTGCAAGCAAATACTCCGAACCGACACGATCAAGAACAGCGTCGCTGGCAGTATGGCCAGGCAAAAGAAAAAGGCCTGCACTTTCGTGCAGGCCTTCTCAAATTTGGTGCCCAGGAGAGGACTCGAACCTCCACGGAGTTACCCGCTAGTACCTGAAACTAGTGCGTCTACCAATTCCGCCACCTGGGCAAGGTTCTGAACCGAAGTTCAGAATTTCTTCAAGCGTTTCAAGCTAAGCTGGGATTCTATCATCAATACAAAAACAAATGCAAGCGGCCCCGCACTCGGTGCAGCACTCATGAGCGAAGTCGATGGCGTGGTGCAGGGCCACCGTGACGGCCACGGCTTTCTGATTCGCGATGACGGTCAGCCCGACATCTATCTGTCGGCCCAGGAAATGCATGCGGTGATGAACCGCGACCGGCTGAAGGTGCGCGTGATCCGCATGGACAAGCGCGGCCGGCCCGAGGGCCGTGTGCTGGAGATCATCGAACGCCGCAAGACGCCCATCATCGGTCGCCTGCTGCACGAGAACGGCATGTGGCTGGTGGCGCCCGAGGACAAGCGTTTCGGGCAGGACATCATGATCCCGAAGAACGCGATCGCCACCGCCACGGCGGGTCAGGTCGTGTCGGTCGAGTTGACCGAGCCGCCATCACTCTATTCGCAGCCGGTGGGCCGCATCCTCGAGGTGCTGGGCGAGATTGACGACCCGGGCATGGAGATCGAGATCGCGGTGCGCAAATACGAGGTGCCGCATCGCTTCAGTGCCGAGACCCTGGCCAGGCCGCCAAGCTTCCCGAAAAACTACGCGCCGTTGACAAGCGCAATCGCGTCGACCTGACCGACATACCGCTGGTCACCATCGACGGCGAGGATGCCCGCGACTTCGATGATGCGGTCTATTGCGAACCGATCAAGACCGGCCGCGGCAAGACCGCCTTCACCGGCTGGCGCCTGCTGGTGGCGATTGCCGATGTCAGCCACTACGTCAAGCCGGGTGAGCCCATCGACGAGGACGCCTTCGAGCGCGCCACCTCGGTCTATTTCCCGCGCCGCGTGATTCCGATGCTGCCCGAGAAACTGTCCAACGGCCTGTGCTCGCTGAACCCCTACGAGGACCGGCTGAGCATGGTCTGCGACATGCTGGTCAATGAGCAGGGCGATGTCCATGCCTACCAGTTCTTTCCGGCCATCATCTGCTCCCATGCCCGCTTCACCTACAACGAGGTGGCGGCCATCCTGAGCAACACGCGGGGCCCCGAGGCGGCCAAGCGCGAGGAGCTTGTGCCGCACCTGCTTCACCTGCACGAGGTGTATCGCGCCTTGCTGGCCGAGCGTGCCCGGCGCGGGGCGGTGGACTTCGAGACTACCGAGACGCAGATCGTCTGCGACGACAACGGCCGTATCGAGAAGATCGTGCCGCGCACGCGCAACGAGGCGCACCGGTTGATCGAGGAGGCGATGCTGGCGGCCAACGTCTGCGCCGCCGATTTCATCGCCGGCAAGAAGCACCCCTCGCTGTACCGCGTGCACGAAGGCCCGACGCCGGAGAAGCGCGGCGTGCTGCAGGCCTATCTGCGCACGCTGGGCGTGGGTCTGGGCATCAGCGATGACCCGACGCCGGGTGAGTACCAGGCCATCGCCCAGGCGACCAAGGACCGGCCCGACGCGCAGCAAATCCATACGATGCTGCTGCGTTCGATGCAGCAGGCTATCTACACCTCGAAGAATGCCGGCCACTTCGGCCTGTCCTATCAGGCCTACACGCACTTCACCAGCCCGATACGTCGCTACCCGGACTTGCTGGTGCACCGTGTCATCAAGGCATTGCTGCAGCCTGGCAAGCGCTATCACCTGCTGTCCGGTCGCATCGACGAAGCGGCGGCCAAGCCGAAGCGCGGGCTGGCCGAGGCACCCCATGCGGTGACAGAGGGCGAGCGCTGGGAGATGGTGGGTGCGCATTGCAGCGCCAACGAGCGCCGTGCCGACGAGGCCTCGCGAGATGTCGAGGCCTGGCTGAAGTGCCGCTATATGCGCGACCACCTCGGCGAGGAGTATTCGGGCACGGTCAAGGCTGTCACCAGCTTCGGTGTGTTCGTGCAGCTCGATGGCTTGTACGTCGAAGGCCTGGTACACATCACCGAGCTCGGTGGCGAGTACTTCCGCTTCGACGAGATGCGCCAGGAACTGCGCGGCGAGCGCACCGGCATACGTTATGCCTTGGGTGCGCGGGTACGGGTGCAGGTCAGCCGTGTGGACCTGGATGGCCGCAAGATCGACTTCCGCATGCTGCGCGAGGGCGACGAGGAGCGCACCATCACCAGCCGCGCCGCGCGCGACAAGGCAGGCGAGCCACCGGCCACTGCCCAGCAGGCGCTGGCCGATGTGCAGCGCGCCAGCCGCGCGGCCAAGGCCGGGCGCAAGAGTGCGGTGGCGCGCACGCCCTCGGCCAAGCTGAATCCGGTCAAGGCGGCGCGCAAATCGGCGCTGAAGGGCAGCAAGGGCCCGGAGAGCCGCACGCGCAAGCGCCGTTGAAGACTCAGGGTCGCAACGCGAACATCGCTTCGATCAGGTCGGCGGCGCGCAGCAGCGAGCGACCGGACTGGTCCGCGGCCAGGCCATGCCAATGGCAGGTTGCGTTGGCGGCAGCAAGACCTGACGCCGGTTCTTGTGCCCACAGCCCGCCCAGCCAGCCGGCCAGCACATCGCCGGTGCCGGCGGTGGCCAGCGCTGCATTGCCGCTGGAGTTGATTGCGGGCGTGTGGCCCGGCGACGCAATCACCGAGCCCGAGCCTTTCAGCACCACGGTGCACTGGAAGCGCTGGCTCAGCTGATCGGCGGCGGCAAGCCGGTCGGCCTGGATGTCGGATGTGCTGCAGCCCAGCAGGCGGGCAGCTTCGAGCGGGTGCGGGGTCAGCACGGTGTGCAGGCCCTTTGCCGCACGGTGGGTCAGCCGGGCCTGCAGCCATGCATCGGCAGCAATTGCATTCAACGCGTCGGCGTCCAGCAGCAGCCGTGGGGCCAAGGCCAGCAGGGCAGGCAGGGCTTGCGCAACAAGAGAGCCGCCGCCGCAGCCGCAGACGACGGTGCGATGCTGCAGCGCATCGGGCACCAGAACCTGTCGCCAGGGCATGGTCATCAGTTCGGGTCGGGTCGGGTCGGCCAGGCCGCTGGACGCATCGTCGAGCAGGCTCAGATACACACGTCCGGCGCCTGCGGCATGTGCCGCGCGCGCGGCCAGTTGTACGGCGCCGCCCATGCCCGGCGCACCGCCCAGCACGATCACGTCACCAAAGCTGCCCTTGTGCTGGCCATGCCGCCGCGGCTGCATCCAGGTTGCGCAGGCGTCACGGCCCAGCAACTGCGCATCGGCGGGGGCAGATGCTTCAACACCGAGATCGTCGAACCAGATCCGGCCCGCCCTCTCGCGGCCCGAGCCGGTGAACAGTCCGGGCTTCAGGGTCAGCAAGGCCAGCGTGTGCTGGGCCTGCACGACCAAGGGCCCGAAGGCCTGGCCGGTGTCGCCGCTCAAACCGCTGGGTAGATCGAGGGCCAGAACCGGGCAGCGCTGGGAGTTAAGCGCAGCAATTGCCTGTCCCAGCGCGCCCTCGACGGCGCGGCTGACGCCCAGGCCCAGCAGGGCGTCGATGGCGAGGTCGAACTCCGTGCCAGCCGCGGGCAGTTCGTCGGAGATGCGCACACCGGCTGTTTGGGCCAGCTGCAGCGCCTGAGCCGCGTCAGCGGGCAGCCGGGAAACGTCGCCGATCAAGTTCACCTGCACCTGCTTGCCCGCGCTGTGCAGCCAGCGCGCAGCGACCAGGCCATCACCGCCGTTGTTGCCGGGTCCGCAGGCGATCCAGATCGTCTCCGCGCATGGTGCTAGCGCGAGGGCCAAGCGTGCCGAGGCCAGGCCGGCGCGTGCCATCAACTCATGCGGCGCCGCCACACTCAGTGCCGCCTTTTCGATCGCGCGCGAGCTGACCGTCCCGTACAGAGGCCGAGCCAGCGGGGAGGGCAGCAGCGACGTGATCATCGCTTCAGCGCAGGCGCTCGACGCCCAGCCCCTCGGTCTTGACCTCGGGCGCACGGCCGGCCAACTGGTCGGCCAGCACCCGCGCCGAGCCGCAGGACAGGGCCCAGCCGCTGGAGCCATGTCCCAGGTTCAGCCAGATGCCGGGGATGCCGCAGGCGCCCAGCACAGGCGGGCCATCGGGCAGCATCGGTCGCGCCCCCTTCCAATGCTGCAGCTTGCCGTTCTGCGCCGCACCGGGGAACCAGTCGTGCAGAACCTTGTACAGCGTGGCGATCGCGCCCTTGTTCATCGCTCCCGGGGCCCCGCCAAACTCGGCACTGCCGGCCACGCGCACCCGGTGGCCCAGGCGGCTGATCGCGACCTTGTAGCGCTCGTCCATCAGGCCGGCGCGCGGGCCGAAGTCGGGGTGGGCCTCGATGTGGCGCAGCGGTGCCGTGATCGAATAGCCATAGACCGGCGCCATCGGCAGCTTGAGGCCGTGAGGGCGCAGCAGGGCCGGCGCACCCATGGCCGCGCAGACCACGATGGCGTCGAAGTCTTCCAGTACCGGGCCCATCACCATGGGCTGGGTCGCCGGGCCGGCGACGCTGGCCAGCTCGCTGTTCGCTACCTCCTGTGCACTGCCGAGGTTTTCACCCGGTGGCGTGTACTGGTGCATCAGCTGCGGCTTGGCGCCGGGGCTGAGGTGCTGCACCGTGGTGTGGAATCGGAACTGCGTGCCCAGGCGCTGCGCCTCGGTCTTCATCAGATGGGCGAACTGGCGGCAATTGCCAACCTCGTCCTGTGGCAGGTGCACGCCGGCGCGCAGCTCGGTGTCGGTGCTCAAACCGGGTTCGACCTGCCGGCACGCTGCCGCATCCAGCAGGCGGTGTTTCTGGCCCAGCTCGGTCAGCAGTTGCAGGCCCGGCTGGATGCCGGCCAGCTCGCGCTCGCCGCGCAGCAGCACCAGATAGCCGTCGGCGCGCTCGTAGTCCAGCTTCAAGGTGCGGACCAGCTCGTGCAGCCGGTCGCGGCTGTAGCTGGCCAGGCCGTGCATCGCGGCGCGGTTGGCCTGGTAGGGCTTGAGTCGGCTGGCGCGCCAGGCCTTCCACAGCCAGCGCAGCGTGCCCATGTCCATCGTGGCATGCAGGCGCACCGGCGTGTGGGTGCTGAACAGGCCTCGCAGAACCTTGGCCGGCATGCCCGGTGCGGCCCAGGGGCTGACATAGCCGGGTGCCACGATGCCGGCATTGGCAAAGCTGGTGCCGGCCGCGACGCTGCCGCTGCGCTCGAACACGGTCACCTGATGGCCGTCGGCGGCCAGCTCATAGGCCGTGGTCACGCCGATGATGCCGGCGCCAATCACTGCGACCTTCATGCCGGCACCGCCGTGGCGGACGGCTGGCGGAGTGGAGTGAGCACCGCTTCAATCTGCAAGCCGGCATCGAGCACGGTGTCGTCCTGCAGGGCCGAACTCCAGACCATCAGGCCGACCGGCATTTCCTTGGGCCTATGGCAGGGCAGCGATAGGGCGCAACCGTCCAGCATGTTGACGACCGCCGTGTTGCGCAGCAGCAGGCTGTTGGCGGCGAAGAACTGCTCGTCGCTGGCCACCAGCGGGGCAATCTCCGGCGCCACGATGGGCACGGTGGGGCTCAGCACGGCGTCGAAGCCCTGCAGGGCGGCCTGCATGCGCGCCATCCAGGCCGCGCGGCCATTGATCACGTCGATGTAGTCGGCCGCGCTCATGTGCTCGCCAGTGCGTATGCGCTGCACCACGCGGGGGTCGTAGTCGGCCTCGCGTTCGCTGATGCGCTGGCGGTGCCAGGCCCAGCTCTCGGCCGCCGGCAGGCTGCCGCGGGCCAGCAGCCTGCCCAGTTCCGGCAAGGGTGCGATGCTGATCTCCTCGATCTGCGCGCCGGCCTCGCGCAGCTGAGCCAGCGTGCGCTCGAAGGCGGTGGCCACAGTGGCATCCATGCCGTCCTGCATCAGCTCGCGGGCCACGGCAAAGCGGCGCTGGCGCAGCGGCCGATGCGCCAGCTGCACGGGAGTGTCCGAGAGAATTTCGTGCAGCAGCAACGCGTCCCGCACCGACATCGTGATCGCGCAGGCCGTGTCCAGGCTTTGCGACAGCGGAATCGCGCCGTCCAGCGGCGTCAGTCGCTTGGTATTCTTGAAGCCGACCAGGCCTTGCAGCGCGGCCGGGATGCGGATCGAGCCGCCGGTGTCCGAACCCAAGGTGGCCCAGGCCGCGCCGCCGGCCACGCTGACCGCGCCGCCCGAGGTCGAACCGCCGGGGATGCGCGGCTTCTTGTCCAGCTTCAGGGTGGCCGGATTGCGCGGCGTGCCGTAGTGCGGGTTGATGCCCACGCCCGAGAAGGCGAACTCGCTCATATTGCAGTGGCCGATCAGCGCGGCGCCAGCACGGCGCAGGCGTTGCACGGCCAGGCAATCCCGCTCAGCCGGCTTCGCGTCGGACATGGCCCGCGAGGCGCCGGTGCTGGGAAAGCCCTGCACATCGAACAAATCCTTGACGCTGATGGCCAAGCCCGCCAGCGGTGGCAGCGGCAGACCGGCCTCCAGTTGCAGGTCCACCGCCATTGCCTGGGTGAGGGCGCTCTCGAAAAAGGTGCGCACGAAGGCGCGCGTGCAGGCGCTGCCATTGGCGGCCTCTATGCTGGCCTGCATCAGGCCGGTGGCGCTGGCAGCCCCGGCTCGTACTGCGTCGGCCGTGCCGGTCAGGTCATGCGTCATCGGTGGTATATAATCTTTGGGTTTTGCCGGGCATGCTCGGTAAATCAAATCGCAGGTCCTCGTGGTGCATGACAGCCGAAAACTGTTGTCATGACCCGGACCAAACAAACCCGGCTGCTGAAAGGTGTTGCGAAGGCTTACGGAAGCTCTCGCGATTCAAGCCGGATTTTAGAACCAACCTTTGGAGTTGAAACATGTCCGTTACGATGCGTGAAATGCTGGAAGCCGGCGTCCACTTTGGTCACCAAACCCGCTTCTGGAACCCCAAGATGGCCCCGTATATCTACGGCCATCGCAACAAGATTCACATCATCAACCTCGAAAAGACGCAGCCGCTGTTCGAGGAAGCCATGAAGTTTGTGCGCCAGCTGGCAGCCCGCCGCGGCACGATCCTGATGATCGGCACCAAGCGCCAGGCCCGCGAAGTGATCGCCATGGAAGCCCAGCGCGTCGGCATGCCTTACGTCGACCAGCGCTGGTTGGGCGGCATGATGACCAACTTCAAGACGGTCAAGGGCTCGCTGAAGAAGCTGAAGGACATGCAGGCTCAAGTCGAAGCCGGCACCGAGTCGATGATCAAGAAGGAAGCGCTGCTGTTCGCACGTGATCTGGCCAAGCTGGAAAAAGACATCGGCGGCATCCAGGACATGACCGCCCTGCCTGACGCCATGTTCGTGATCGACGTCGGCTATCACAAGATTGCCGTGGCCGAAGCCAAGAAGCTGGGCATCCCGGTGATCGGCATCGTCGACACCAACCACTCGCCCGAAGGTATCGACTACGTGATCCCCGGTAACGACGACTCGTCCAAGGCCGTGGCCCTGTACGCCAAGGCCATCGCCGATGCGGTGATGGACGGCAAGGCCAACGCGACCAACGAAGTGGTGCACGCCGTGGCCGCCGGTTCCGACGAATTCGTGGAAGTCAGCGAAGGCGCCTGAGCTCGTAGCAGCCGCCAACACAGGGGCTGATTTCAGCCCCTTTTTTACACAGAACCTTGTTTCCAGCAGCGGTGCAGCCCCCAGGGCCGCCAACGCTGCAAGCTCGTTCAACGGAGATACAAAATGGCAATTACTGCAAGCATGGTGGCCGAACTGCGCGCCAAGACCGACGCCCCGATGATGGAGTGCAAGAAGGCGCTGACCGAAGCCGAGGGCGATATGGAGCGTGCGGAAGAGCTGCTGCGCGTCAAGCTCGGCTCCAAGGCCGGCAAGGCCGCTTCGCGCATCACCGCCGAAGGCGTGGTGTCTGCCTCGGTGGACGGCTCGACCGGCGCTCTGGTCGAGATCAACTGCGAAACCGACTTCGTGTCGAAGAACGACAGCTTCCTGGCCTTCACCAAGGCCTGCGCCGACCTGATCGCCAAGCACAACCCGGCCGATGTGGCCGCGCTGTCTGCACTGGCCTATGAGCAAGACGGCTTCGGCCCGACGCTGGAAGACGTGCGCAAGGGCCTGATCGGCAAGATCGGCGAGAACATGGCGATCCGCCGCTTCCAGCGCTACGCCAATGGCGGCAAGCTGGCCAGCTATCTGCACGGCACGCGCATCGGCGTGATGGTCGAGTTCGAGGGTGACGATGTCGCCGCCAAGGACGTCGCCATGCACGTGGCCGCAATGAAGCCGGTCGCCCTGTCGTCCAACGACGTGCCCGCCGCTCTGATCGAGAAAGAGCGTTCGGTCGCCACGCAAAAGGCTGCCGAGTCCGGCAAGCCGGCCGACATCGTCGCCAAGATGGTCGAAGGCTCGGTGCAGAAGTACCTGAAGGAAGTCTCGCTGTTCGACCAGGTCTTCGTGAAGGCTGCCGACGGCAAGCAGACCGTGGCTGCCATGCTCAAGGAGAAGGCCACCTCGATCAAGGGCTTCACCATGTATGTGGTGGGCGAAGGCATCGAGAAGAAGGTTGACGACTTTGCTGCCGAAGTGGCGGCGCAAGTCGCTGCTGCCAAGGCGCAGTAAGCACCAAAAGGGCGCCTCCTGGCGCCCTTTACACTTGTGGCCGTGTGCAGCGGCCGAAGAACCGAGCCGCCGCCCCCGGCGCCTACACCCGCATCTCCAGAGGTCAGCATGCCCGCGCACAAAAGAATCCTGCTCAAACTGTCCGGCGAAGCCCTGATGGGCGACGATGCCTATGGCATCAACCGGGCCACCATCGTGCGCATGGTGCGCGAGATCCGCGAGGTCACGCAGCTGGGCGTCGAGGTGGCCGTGGTCATCGGTGGCGGCAATATCTTCCGCGGCGTCGCGGGTGGCTCGGTCGGCATGGACCGCGCCACGGCCGACTATATGGGCATGCTGGCCACGGTGATGAATGCCCTGGCCCTGGCCGATACGATGCGCCAGGAAGACATGACCGCGCGGGTGATGTCGGCCATCGCCATCGAGCAGGTCGTCGAGCCCTATGTGCGCCCCAAGGCCTTGCAGTATCTGGAAGAAGGCAAGATCGTGATCTTCGCCGCCGGTACCGGCAACCCCTTCTTCACCACCGACACCGCCGCGGCACTGCGCGGCGCCGAGATCGGCGCCGAGATCGTGCTCAAGGCCACCAAGGTGGACGGCGTCTACACGGCCGACCCCAAGAAAGATCCCACCGCCACGCGCTATCACCGCATCAGCTTCGACGAGGCCATCGCGAAGAACCTGCAGGTGCTGGATGCGACGGCGTTTGCGCTGTGCCGCGACCAGAAATTGCCCATCAAGGTGTTCAGCATCTTCAAGCCGGGCGCGCTCAAGCGCGTGGTGATGGGCGAGGACGAGGGCACACTCGTCCACGTTTGATGCGTCATTGAAGCACGCCCCCAGGCCGCGCTGCGGCTGCCCCCCGAGGGGGGTGAGAAAATTCGGGGCGGCCCTTCATTTCCTCCAGAGGTCCCCCTATGAGCATTGCAGAAATCAAGCAAAACGCAGAGCAGAAGATGGCCAAGTCCATCGAGTCCTTCAAGGGCGATCTGCAGAAGATCCGTACCGGCCGCGCCCACCCCGGCATCCTCGATCAGGTTCATGTTGACTATTACGGCTCCATGGTGCCGATCAGCCAGGTCGCCAACGTGACCTTGCTGGACGCCCGCACGATCAGCGTGCAGCCCTGGGAAAAGAACCTGGCGCCCAAGATCGAGAAGGCGATTCGCGAGTCCGACCTGGGCCTGAATCCGGCCTCGCAGGGCGAGCTGATACGCGTGCCCATGCCCGCGCTGACCGAAGAGCGCCGCCGCGACCTGACCAAGGTGGTGCGCAACGCCGGCGAGGACTGCCGCATTGCCGTGCGCAATCTGCGCCGCGATGCCAATGAGCATGCCAAGAAGCTGCTGAAAGACAAGCTGATCACCGAAGACGACGAGCGCCGCAGCCTGGACGAGATCCAGAAGCTGACCAATGCGGTGATCTCCGAGATCGACAAACTGATCTCGGGCAAGGAAGCCGAGATCATGGCCGTTTGAGTGCCGGCAGCCCGGTGAACAGCGATACCCCCATCGTGCCGCGTCACGTTGCCATCGTCATGGACGGCAACGGGCGCTGGGCCAAAAAGCGCTTCCTGCCGCGCTTCTTTGGCCACAAGGCCGGTGTCGACAGCCTGGTCAAGGTGGTGCAGGCCTGCATCGACCGCAAGATCGAATACGTCACCGTGTTCGCCTTCTCGTCCGAGAACTGGAAGCGACCCAGCGACGAGGTCTCGGGCCTGATGGGCCTGGTGCTGGCCGCGGTGTCTCGCTACCTGGCGCGCATGGGCAGCATGGGTGTGCGCATCCGCATCGTCGGTGACCGCGATGCGGTGTCGGACAAGCTGCGTGCGGCCTGGAACGAGGCCGAGACGGCCACCCAGCACAACACCAAGCTGACCCTGTCGGTGGCCTTCAACTACGGCGGCCGCTGGGATGTGGTGCAGGCCTGCAAGCAGGCGATGCGCGCCGGTGTCTCGCCGGACCAGCTGGACGAAGCCAAGCTGTCGCAGTTCATGGCCATGAGCTATGCACCCGACCCCGATTTGTTCATACGCACTGGCGGCGAGGTGCGCATCAGCAACTTCCTGCTCTGGCAGGTGGCCTATTCGGAGTTCGTGTTCTCCGATTGCCTTTGGCCGGAGTTTGGTGAGATGCAATTGGACGCCGCGATACAGGAATTCCGCCAACGCGACCGGCGCTTTGGCGGCGTCAAGACTGCCGATTCTGTGGCCTCCATAGGAGCCTGACCTTGCTCAAACAACGGATTGTCACGGCCGTGGTGCTTCTGGCGATCCTGCTGCCGGCACTGTTCGCGGCCTCGCCCTGGCCTTTTGCGCTGCTTACCCTGGTGATGATTGCCGCCGCCGGTTGGGAATGGGCGCGGCTCAATGGCCTGGCCGGCGCCGCCGCACTGGCCTACGGCGGCCTGACAGCCGCCCTGTGCGCGGGCACCCTGCTCAGCGTCGGCCTGCATGCGATGCCGGCCTGGGTCTGGTGGGGTGTCAGCCTGGCCTGGGTGCTGGGCGGCGCCTATGCGCTGAGCCTGGGCCCTGCGGGCTGGCCGCGCCTGGGCAAGGCGCCGCGCCTGGCGCTGGGCCTGCTGTGCCTGTGGGCCGCCTGGCTGGCCATGGCCCAGGCCAAGGCCATGAGCATCAACTTCCTGCTGTCCATCTTCTGCCTGGTCTGGATGGCCGACATTGCGGCCTACTTCGGTGGCCGAGCTTTTGGCAAGCGCAAGCTGGCCCCGGCCATCAGCCCCGGCAAGAGCTGGGAGGGCGTGTGGAGCGGTATGGTCGGCGTGTTCGCGCTGGCGCTGCTGTGGGCCTTCGTGATCGACCGGCAAGTGGCCGTCGATGGCCCCAGCCTCTACCAGCTGCTGTTCGTCAAATTCGGCTGGCTGATTGCGGTGCTGGCCCTGCTGCTGCTCAGCGCGATGAGCGTGGTCGGTGACCTGTTCGAGTCGTTGATCAAGCGCGCCGTCGGCGCCAAGGACAGCAGCGGCCTGCTGCCCGGCCATGGCGGCGTGCTCGACCGCGTGGACGCACTGCTGCCGGTCTTCCCTTTGGCGATGGCCCTGGCCTCGCATTCCCGGTATTTCTAGGATGAACCACCCCCACGTTCACTTCGTTCACTGCCCCCCGGCTTGCAAGCCGG